>ERZ779850.3350-NODE-3350-length-11428-cov-49.105953_pt1 | contig 11428 bp, 8 predicted proteins | sample MGYA00511249_ERZ779850 | MGnify/ENA primary metagenome ERZ779850 (study PRJEB29588, sample SAMEA2162475) | human gut metagenome | biome: human gut; feature: human-associated habitat; material: faeces | place: Denmark | collected 2008/2010 ...
AGCGCAATGAGAGCTTGCTCTCAAATTGCCGAGCGCCGCTAAATCTTCTGCAAAGTTAGGCATTTAATTTTATACCTCCAAATAAAATCACAAATATTTTCCAACTTTTTTTCATCTTGCAGGGAATGGCACATAGCATAGCTATGTGAACTACAGAACAATAGTCGGAATATATTTTACAGATAAGCATATTAGGGAATCATACTGGGGTGAAGTGGGAAAATGAAAATATAAGGTGTAAGGTTGCTCGTCGTGTCAACCTTACACCTTACACCTTACACCTTACGTTTTTGAAAATGGATTCGTGGTCAGGGTCAAAGAAATAGTATATATAATATTAATATTATATATACTATTTCTTTGAACTCTTTTTACCCCACTTCCCCCCTGGTTCAATATATGAAAACGTAAGGTGTAAGGTGTAAGGTGTAAGGTCCAATGGAGTCCCCAACAAATGATCTGTTGTTTTAAAGAAGTGAGCATAAAACCGCTAACAACCAATAGTTTACAACCGACTCAAGAGCTCTCCACTCATCTTCTCTCCTCCCCGATCCTTACATTTCACTTTCGTTAACAAATCAAGCAAATCCCTCCTCCTGCTCTGTTCCAACTCAAAAAACCAAGGGGGGAGTGAAGACAGTCCGAAGTAAATGCTTAGCTTTGTGGGGTCGTTTGACACCATCGACAAATCAAAATATGCCCTGCGGCAGCCATTTGAACTTCAAAAACAAGGATAACCCCTCGTTTTTAGCGCCCCAGGAGTCCATGTCCTCAACAAGGTAAAAACCTAACAAACGAAGCATAACTCTTTGATACATAACTATTTCGTTGAAAACAGCCCGTATATCCAGGAGTAGCCTCGAAAGGTCTTACCTCCACACAAAATACGGGTTTTCTCACGCCAAACGGCGATATTTGTCATCTTTTGTAGGTGTTTTGTGCTTGCAAATCCCTCTCTTGGGCAGATGCCGTTGCCATCTTGTCGTCTATAAACGATAAAAAAGATGCAATTTCGTCGTCTATAAACGATAAAAATGCTTATCTTTGCAGCAGGGTTCTATTTCAATGGTAAAGAAGTATGACAAAAGATTTGATAAAAATCCTCATATCCGAGTATCAGGCTTATGTGGCTCAGGTCAAGTTGGTCCCCCGTGACGTAGCGTTCATGGAGGGGCAAAACTATGTGTTTGTCGGGTTGAGACATGCTGGCAAGTCCTACCTGATGTTTCAGCGCATCGCCCAGTTGATAGCGCAGGGACACAAGCGAGAGGAAATCTTGTATTTCAACTTCGAGGACGACCGCATAGACTCCTTGGAGCTGAGCGACCTCGATCTGATCAAGACTTGCTATGAGGAGATGTACGACTGTCGTCCCATCTTCTTCTTGGACGAGATACAACTGGTGGATAGATGGGAGAAGTTTGCACGAAGGTTGGCAGACCAGAAATACCAAGTCTATATCACGGGCAGCAATGCCAAGATGCTGAGCAGCGAGATAGCTACTACGCTCGGCGGCAGATACATGATACACGAGGTGTATCCATACTCCTTGACGGAATACCTGAAGGCAAGTGGCATTGACGTGAAGGCGAAGAATGCACTTTACGCGCATGGCAAGGAGATCATGCGCCTGGCAAACACCTATTTTCAGCATGGCGGGTTGCCGGAGACCGTAGGGATGAAGGAGCCACGTCCGTGGATGAGCAACTTGTTTGGCAAGATCTTCTTTGGCGACTTGGTGGCGAGGTATAAGATCCGCAACGACTATGCCCTGCGCGTGATGATTCGCAAGATGGCGGAGAGCGTGAAGCAGCCTTTGTCGTATAGCCGTATCGCCAGCATCGTGAGCAGCACGGGAAAGAAGCTCAGTACGGACGCCACGATAGACTACGTGGGCCACATGACCGACACTTGGCTCATCTTGCCGTATGAGAACCTGTTTGGCAAGTTGCAAGACAAGGAGTCCCGCCGCAAGTACTATTTCACGGACAATGGCTTGCTACATCTTTTCCTGGTCGATGCCAACACCTCGTTGCTCGAGAACCTCGTTGCCATCACACTTCGTCGGCAATATGGCGATGGGAGTTATTTCTGGAACAGCAAGAATGCCGAGGTCGATTTCGTGGTGCCCGAAGAGGAGTTGGCGATACAAGTATCTTATTCGATGGCGGACGCCGAGACCTTCAGGCGGGAGACGGACGGGCTGATACGCCTTGCCTCCGTTCAGCGCCTCAAGCGAATGGTGGTCGTGACAAAGGACGAGGAGAATGTCGTGGAGAAGGATGGCTACCGTATCGAGATCCTCCCTTTGTGGAAGTGGTTGCTGGAGTATTAGTGGGAAGAATCGGCTGGGCTTAGAGCAAGAAGTCCAGCCGAATATAATGACTTGTATCTAACAATCATCAGTAAGAACGCTAACAACCTTTCTCACGGACTGAGAAAGACCTCGCCCGACAATAATACTTGTGACCCAAAACTAAGACAAGAGTCTCCTCGAATCTTGAAAAGCAGTATTTTTCTAATACTGCAAATTATTAACAGGCTACTTTAATAAATTAGGGACGACTCAATGCTACTTGGCGAAAAATGAGTACCTTTGCAAAACAGAATGTGTGTCCTGAGGCAGAATGAAGTTCGATATTGGCCGTGTTTGATGGATTTCTGTTGTAACTTCCAAAGAGATAGTGGCAGGGCCACCGCATTCGGCATGCAGGTGCTGATTGCAACCATTTTGTGCTGCTCTAATGGAAACAGGTGGGTTGTGAACGACAATTGAAAGTCTTCCGTAAGGGTGCATGGTGTATGTCAAGGAGATGAACGCAGGTGAACCATTGATGAAGCATCGTTAGCTAAGCTGGCAAGTCACATCAGAATCAAGGTGTTTTCTGTATTTTGGGATAATGCCAGAGGAAGTCTGTTTACCGTCTGCTGGGTGTGCGGTGTAGAGGTGGCATGAACTTGACATAGGCTCATTAAAGTAACAGGAGAAATAGACATGGAGTGCTAAGAGAAAATACCGAGAGCCGTGACACGCAAGGCAGAAAGTACCGATGTCAATGTTTGTGGCGGACTGCCTCGTATTAGTGTTGAAGTCTCTGTAATGGGGATGGAGCAGGGAGGGGTAGCGTGCTTGGTCAAATTTAAAGTCCAACTTAAGAAATTAGGATAAACAAACGAGTTAAGTATGAAGAGCCGTGTGATGGGAGACCGTCAAGCATGGTTCCGATAGAAGAGAGAGTGAAACTACCTTCACTTCTCGACCGAAAGAAAATATGGCAACAAATAAAAATGCTCTTATACGATACAAGCATTTAGATATGCTTTTGTCAGACCGACATCATTTCTATGACATAAACGATTTGACAGAGAAGGTGAATGATATGCTTTACGATGATGGATTTCCAGAAGTAACACGTCGTTGTATTGAGAAAGACATCGTTTATCTGCAAGAAGCACCTTTCCGTGCGCCTATCAAACGTTTTAAATGGAATGGCAAAAATTGTGTGGCCTACAAAAATTCTTCTTTTTCTATTTTCAAACAGGAGGTGAGTCGAGAAGAGCGTAATTTATTGCGTGAAGTGCTGAATACCATTGGACAATTTGACGGGCTCGATAATTTTGAGTGGTTAGAAAAGTTCAAAATGGGGCTTGGTAAAAAACGGCGTAAGAGGATTATTTGTTTCAGCAACAATCCTTATTTACAAAATTCAAACCTGTTGGGAACTATTTTCGATATGATTTCCAATGAGGTAGTTATCTGCTTGTCTTATCACACCTTTTCAGATACCTCTATCCGTAATATCGACTTTCATCCTTATATCTTGAAACAATACAATGACCGCTGGTTCCTTATTGGAGCAGCTGATAGCGATGGCAAGATTCTAAACTTTGCTCTCGATAGAATTGATGTAGTAGAAGCATTGCCTGAAAAGAAATATAAGAAATGCCCAGAAGGTATATATGAGCGTTTTGAGGATATTGTAGGTGTGACTCTTTATGAAGGTCATCCTATTGAGCATATCTTATTTTGGGTGAGCGATATTTCCAAAGATTATGTTGCTACAAAGCCCATTCATGAATCCCAAATACACTATCAGGGTGAAGAAGAACAAAGGTTGCACAATAATTATCCTCAACTTGAGGGCGGTGCTTTTTATTCAATTGATTGTGTTAGAAACTACGAGCTCATTCGAGAGCTGTGTTCTTATGGAAAAGAGCTGTTGGTTTTATCTCCAGAAATAATAAAATCAGAGATTGTTGACAGAATTAGTGCAATGAACGAAAAATATTCTGAACTGCGAACATAGAATTCGCACATATTTTGTATCTTTGTGCCAGAAATTAAAAATGCGATCTTTGAGAGTCTGAAGACATCCTGACAAAATGAATTTGACCTTCGCCTGACGTTTTGTTCAGGTGTCCGAAGCGAAAGCTTTTGGATATGCAACGTTAGAGTTGTAATTGTTTCACTGTTTTTACATGTTGTGATGGGTTATTGTGTATATTGTACATATATAAAGAAATGAATAGTCAGCAAGTCTTTGGGCTCTCATGGTCGATAAAAAGTAATAATAGCAATGGAAAAGAGAGTAATAGCACAACGAGCATCGAAGCTGCAGAACAAAGAAGATCTGCTGCAATTGCTTAACGACATCGTAAAGGCGGAGTTAGGCAACGAGCACACGTTCTCTTTTTCCTTGAAGCAGTTGACCTATTATTGCAATCCCAATAATATACGTGGTCGTTATCACCATTTCTCTATTCCCAAGAAATCAGGTGGGCAGCGTCATATTTCAGCTCCGTCAAGGGGGCTCTCGCATATTTTGTATTATGTGAACATTATGTTGAAAGCTGTGTATCAGCCTTCTGACTATGCTATGGGGTTCGTTGAGGGGCGTAGCGTGGTGGATAATGCATCTAGGCACATTGGACAAAACTATGTGTTTAATACTGATCTGGAGAATTTCTTTCCAAGTATAGCACAGCCAAGAGTGTGGAAACGCTTTCAGTTGGTACCATTCAACTTTAACCAAAATATTGCCAGCATTCTTGCCGGTTTGTGCTGTGTTAGAGAGAAGCAGGAGGATGGTAAGTTTACATACATATTACCCCAAGGGGCTCCAACATCGCCCCTTATTACTAATGCCATCTGCGATAAGCTTGACCGTAGACTTAGTGGCTTAGCACGTCGTTTTGGATTACATTATTCTCGTTATGCTGATGACATTACATTTAGTTCTATGCACAATGTTTATCAAGAGAATGGTGTATTTCGTACAGAGTTAAAGCGTATCATCGAAGGCCAAGGTTTTCATATGAATATTGAGAAAACAAGGCTTCAAAAAGTAGGCCAACGTCAGGAGGTTACAGGGCTTACTGTAAGTAATCGTGTGAATACAAGCTCTGAGTATGTCGCTGAGATTCGCAATCTTCTCCATATTTGGGAAAAATATGGCTATAACGATGCGTTTAAGAGTTTCTATCCTCAATATAAGGCAAAGAAGGGTCATGTCAAGCAGGGAGAGCCAATGCTTGAAAATGTTCTCTACGGAAAACTGCAATACCTCAAGATGGTGAAGGGGTATAAAGATCCTGTATATTCTGCGCTTCAGGCAAGATATGACAGATTGGCAAGTCCTGTGAATGCAGAAGTAAAACAGAGCTTGGACTACCTGCGCTCCTTCACGGTTGCAGAATTTGAGGAAATCATAGGAGGTCCTATTAACTATTGTCTGTCTAAAAACAATAATTTATATGGCAAGGCTATGCTAAACGGTAAGGAAATTGCCATTAGTATAACTGGGGCAGCCAAGCACCAGCTTGCCAAGAGTAAAATTATTACTGATGAATCTCTTTTGGACAGCATTAAACCTGTTAAATATAATATCACGCCCAAATCCAAGCCAGGTCTGTTTGTAGTGTTGACCGCCAGGAACGGACACAAACCTTTCTGGATGATGACCTATTACGACCCCACAGTAACAGATATTGATGTGAGTAACATACCCGTTTCTGAATTGGTCGACATTTGGGAGGAAAAGGGTATTGATGCTGCCATTCTGGCATATGAGGAAGGATTGGCATTGAGTCCTGGAAAAAAGCAGAAAAAAACAAAGGAAAAGAGCAAGGCTACAACGCTGGCTACAGATATAGATCTTCTTGATCTTGACTTTAATGACGCTTTGGCTATTGATGATATTTCCAGTTTGCTTGTTGATTCTGACGATTTTGAATTCATGGACGAAGCGTCAGCTAATTCATTAGAAGATTTGTAGTATGGAAAAGTACGATTTCATAAAACTCATGCTCCAGAATCGCAATTTGTCAGTTAACGACAAAAAGCGTTTACTACTGCTTGCTACTCGAGAAATAGATCAAGCAGCCTCTTCTTTGGAGCCCAAGGCAAAGGAGCAAAAACAAGAATCCTCAAAAGAATCCCCAGATGTAAGTACTTTAGCCAAACCTGCTCCTAAAGACACAGCATCGTTCTTGTCATTATTCAATGATCCAAATGGATTTAAGTTCCTAACTCATGACTATGATCCTGATTCTAATATGAATTATGACAAATTGATGGCGCAAATAAAGAAACAATTTAAGGAGGCAACGACAAGATATATAATTCCTAAAAGTTTGTATGCGTTGATGTCTGCATTTATCTATGGAGGTATTGGCAAAGATGGTAACGTGCGTACATGGATGGATTGTGACGGTAAGTTCCATAAAGAAAATTATACTAGCAAAAAGTGGATAGAATGGTCTAGTAATAATCCTAATGTTCACCTTCTTTCTAATGAGGAGATAGCCAAGGAAATATTAAAATTCAGGAGTAGCATTCGTCTCGTTAAGCCAATTCTGTGTGATATAATAAGTAGGCAAGAGACAAAGCATTCAAACCTGGTCATTCAGACAAATGGATTGGAAAAGGCTGATTTTTATACTTATGTTTGGGCTTTGGAAAACGGCATTAAGCGAATCTTGGACGATATGGCACGTTATGCTGATAAGACACCTAAAGTGAAAATAGCTTTTGAGCGTAGTTTCAGTGATGATTTTTCGAAAAGAATTATCAAAATAACCCAGTTAGATTCCATTTCTTCCTCTATTGACGACGTTCTCCAAAAGTTTAAAACAGGAGGAGGTGCGTTTAATGAAATTAAAAACGTATTTTATGGATATTGCAATTGGTCTGTAGAATCTAAATGGGATGGGAAACCTAAACGATGGAACATTCTCAAAGATGCAGATGTCGATGAAATAGAGGACATGGAGAATACCAATGTCCCTGGTTTTACACATATATTAACGTATTTTAGTAAATAATGGTTGTGAAAAAAGTATTATTAATAGATGATAACAGCAAAAATCAACGTGAGGTGTATGATGCAGCTTTCGTTGACGAAGAAGAATACTCTGACTGCCTATCCCACGTAGAACAGGTAAATAGTCAAAGTGATTTGTCTTTCCTTGATGAAGTGTCGTGCGTCATGATTCACGATTCTCTTGAAGATTATGTTGACGGCGAATTTAAATCAGATAGTCATAAAGCGAAAGATAGGATTGAAGATATAATTCAGTCGAAAAATCTGCCTTTTGTGCTTTTTAGTGATGGTCATGGTATGACTGCTGACTGGCGTGAAGACATGCCAAATGTTGTTTTTTCCATAAAAAAGTCTGAGTTCTATCGTCGTCTGAAATCCTTCTTAGACAACTATAGGGAAACGGGAGAACTTGATATGAGAATGATTGCCTATGGAAAAGATTTCTTGAAAGATTTGATGAGCATGTGGTGCCAAGCATTCATTACGAAGTTGGCAGACACACCAGATGACGAGGCAATTGATACATCAAAGATTGACAAGCGATCATTGAGATTAATCATCGAAAATGCTCAACCCAAAATAGGTACGTCGTTCGACGATGTTATGTGCGACATCGAAGATGGTAACATTACAGCAGCTTGCCTTAGAAACAATATAAACAACATTTTAAGCAGCGTAAAAAAATATGGGAAAAATATTAGTTCTTGGAAATGAGCAGACAAAGAAATGGTCTGAAAGCATAAGCAACTCACACTTTATTCAAATGCCTGTTTTCTCCTTGGGAGAAGATGGAGAAAGAAAACTTTGTGAATAAAACATTAACATAAAGCTCTAAAGCAGCCAAAGGAGAATAAGAGAGGTTGAAACGTAAACAGTTGGGAATGAGTAGATTTGCACAAAGTTGCCAAATCGGCATAAAGCAAGCGAGTGAGGAATATTGAAGTAGTTCAGTTACTAAATCGTGAGCCACAGTTACCTATGCAAAGCAGGTAACAATGCGGAAAGGCAACTTTGTGCATCAACGGATTTTATTGCACTGATTCTCAATGTTTTGCATATCAAGGAACGCTTACAAAATGATTATATTTGCACACTCAAAATGTAAGCGTTATGAAAATCGAAAAATTCAAGGTGTTGCTCTACCTAAAAAAGAGCGGAATGGACAAGAATGGAAAAGCTCCCATCATGGGACGCATCACGGTGAACAGGACTATGGCGCAGTTCTCCTGCAAGTTGTCTTGCACTCCATCGCTTTGGAATCCTCGTGCCAGCCGATTGGAGGGCAAGAGCAAGGAAGCCGTGGAGACCAACAAGGACATCGAGCAGTTGTTGCTTTCCATCCAAAAGGCTTTCGATGTGCTTGTGGAAAAGAGAACGGACTTCGAGGCTAAGGATGTCAAGGAGGCTTTGCAGGGCAGCGTCAAGACACAGACCACCCTTCTCTCCTTCGTGGACGAGCATATCAGTGAACTCAGCACCCATGAGGGCATCGATATGTCGAAGAGCAGTGTCTGGACTTACAGAAAGATTCGCAAGAATCTTGCTGAGTTCATCGGGGAGAAGTATAGATTGACTGATTTGGCTTTCGGACAGCTGACCGAGCCTTTCATCAGTGACTTTCATCATTACTTGCTTGACGAGAAAGGCTTTTCATCAGGAACCATCACCATCTATGTGTCGCTCTTCAAGAAGATGTGCCGCATCGCCTTTGAGCGAGGCCTGTGCAAGAACCTGCTGTTCGCCCATTATCGGGTTGGCACTCCAAGGGTTACGACACCCAAGGCTCTCAGCATGTCTGATTTCATAAAAATCCGTGATGTGGAACTGCCCGAAGACAAGCCGAGACTATCCGTTAGCCGTGACATGTTTCTTTTCGCCTGCTATGCAGGAACAGCCTTCATAGACACCGTTTCCATCACGAAAGCCAATGTCAAGGTGTTGGAGGATGGCGACAAATGGCTCGTCTATAACCGCAAGAAGACTGGAACACTTGCCAGGGTGAAACTCCTGCCCGAAGCGTTGGAGCTGATGGCGAGATACGAGGACGGGGCAAGAGATACCCTTTTCCCCTTGCTGAACACGAATCGTGTTCGTATCGATCTCATCACCATCTGCAAGTTGGCGGAAACGAGCAAGACCTATTCCTACCATTCGGGACGACATTCGTTCGCCAGCCTCATTACGCTGGAGGCTGGTGTGCCGATGGAGACCATCTGCAAGATGCTCGGTCACAAGGATGTGAAGATGACGCAGCGGTATGCGAGAGTAACCCAAAAGAAGCTGTTTGAGGACATGGACAAGTTCATCGCTGCAACCGAGAAGGACTTTATTCTCGCATTATGAACAAGGCTTTCAACTTTTCTTTTTACAGTTTCAACTACATTATTATATTATAAGGACAACAACTATGAGCAGAAGTACATTTTCAATTTTGCCTTACATCAACAGACTGAAGGTGAAGGCAGACGGAACAGCCAACATACTTTGCCGCATCACCGTTGACGGCAAAAGTGCAGCCATTTCCACAGGCATATCCTGTACCCCACAGGAGTGGAACGCCAAGAAGGGAGAGGTACGGAACGCAAGGGACAACGGACGATTGGCAAGTTTCCTTGCTGAGGTCAAGGATAAATACAACTCACTTCTTACCGCCAATGGCATCATCACCGTGGAAATGCTGAAGGCAGTGTTGAAGGACAAGGACACAACAGGAAAGTTCTTGCTGAGCTTTGGTGATACCATCGTGGAATGGTATCGAACCGCAAAAGCCAGACAAACCTTTCTGCACAAGCGGACATGGCAGAAGAACCTGAGAGACTTTGTCCATTCGTTGGATAAGGACGATATCGCCTTCGAGGACATAGACGAGAATTTCGGGGAGGAATACAAGCTATTCCTGAAACGAGACCAGGGACGCATCGACAGCTACGTGAACCATTGCCTTCTCTGGCTGAACATGTTGATGTACAAGGCAGTGGACAGGAGCATTATCCGCTTCAATCCCATAGCCAAGATAGGGTATGAGAAGAAGGCAGCCCCGAAGATGACCCATATCAGCAAGGCAGACTTCATCAGGATGCTCTCTACCCCGATGGCTGACGAGCGAACGGAGCTTGCACGCAGATGTTTCATTTTTGCCTCGCTCACCTCCTTATCCTATATAGATGTAAAGAAACTGTACCCTCACCATATCAGTGAGAACTCCGATGGTAGGAAGTTCATCCGCAAGGAAAGAGAGAAGACAGGCGTGGAGTTCTTCGTGCCGCTCCATCCGATAGCCGAGAAGATTCTTTCGCTCTACAATACCACGGACGACAGCAAGCCTGTTTTTCCTCTGGGTGAGAAGAAAGACATCTATCTTGATGTGCATACCCTTGGAATGGTGCTTGGCATAAGTAATAAGTTGGGATTCCACGCCAGCCGCCATACATTCGGAGTCTTGATGCTCAACGAGGACATTCCCATCGGCAGCATAGCCAAGATGATGGGACACGCAGACATTACAAGCACACAGGTCTATGCGCAGGTGACGGAGCAGAAGATTTCAAATGACATGGATAAGCTTATTGCCAAGCGAGAAAGGAACAAAAATCCACTGGCATAGACCTGCCATAAAGCAACGTTCCTTGGAGGCTTTGCGCCTCCAGCCACTTGGGCAAACCTCCGCAGTGTGTTTTAGCATGGTATTAGATTTATACAGGTAACACAAATGATACCCGGCAAACACGACCAACTCGGTATAGCCAATAAAACGAGGCGACAACCTATAACAACCACGCTCGGTAAGTTATACGTTGTCGCCTTGTTCATTTCACACACTCATCAAGGACATTCTCCTACACACCTTTCATTCTGTACGCCTCACGATAGTTAGCCATCAGAATCTTCTGAATGTCGGACTCGCGGTAGAGAATCTTTCCGCCAAGCTGGATATACGGAATGACACCGTTGTTTCGGTAGTCCTGCAGGGTCCTTCGGCTCAGTTGCAGCCTGGCACAAAGCTCCTTGTCCGTCATGAACCGCTCACCGCCAAGCATGGGGCGGTAGTTCTTCACGGCACGTTCAAAATTGTCAACCATTCGGTTGAGGTGGTTCACGATGTGGTT
>ERZ779850.3351-NODE-3351-length-11427-cov-5.318941_pt1 | contig 11427 bp, 8 predicted proteins | sample MGYA00511249_ERZ779850 | MGnify/ENA primary metagenome ERZ779850 (study PRJEB29588, sample SAMEA2162475) | human gut metagenome | biome: human gut; feature: human-associated habitat; material: faeces | place: Denmark | collected 2008/2010 ...
TTACACTCGGATATTTCTGATTAGTTTTGGTTGTTCTATGGTTATAAATACAACCCGTAAATGCATGCTCTCCTATCTCAATTATGGTTTCCGGAAGAAAAACTCTTTTTATATTACTGCAATATCGGAAACTCTGGCGACTAATTTTAACCACTTTATATTCTTCATCTCCTTTGGTTATGTAAGCGGGTATGGACAAATCTTCCTCTGTCCAGTCTCCCCATTTCGTTACCTCTACCGTCTTGTCTTCAGTAGATATGACTTTATACTCTAAATGTTGAGCCCAACAATTGAAAGATAATAAGGAAAGGATGAGGCTGATAATATGTGAAATTTTCATAATTTTTTAGTCAAGTAATTTATTACCATATTGGTCTGTAAAAACACGTTCAAGAGCTTCTGTGTCGAAACCCTCATCGGCACGATTCCAAGCAGCTTTTAATACATTACGAAGATTACCGTACTTTTCTCCTTCAGGTAATGCAACATTAACCATTTCTAACAATTCTCCGATTGTAATTGTATGGTTACTCGCATAACAAGTCCGTGCAATGGCTATAATAAGTTGGTAAACACACTCATTTATGGCAGGCTTTTCCATAGAACTAATTATTTAGCCTATTGTGACCCCGATTCGGCATTAAACAAAAAGACGTGGGTCGCTCAATCCTGCTTATCCCACTACTGAAGGCCTTAGGACTGCCTAAATGGTCGGAACAAGCAGTCGGTCAGCCCACGTTGATTATATAAAATCTCACACGACTTGAAAGCGGAGATATATAATCTACCCGGGACGTTTCCACTGCACTATCTTGAGACCATTTCTGAAAGTGTCCTAAGTTTTCAGTAGCCGAGACAGCGTTGGATAACGCCTTATGTATTTGACTGCAAAGTTAATAAATATTTTTGAATTTCGGTGTCTTTTCACCGCACAATCGATAGCCATACTTTTGCAGTAAACTTCTCGTGCAAGTGGGAGCAGAGCGGAGCTTGCTCCGGCTATGCCGAGCGCAGCCGAGAATGGTTGTGAAACAACAAAACCTCAATCGTATGGCTATTGATACTCAATCACTCACTCAGATTATAACCGACTTCCGCGCTTTGCAGTCCAAAGACGCTGTCTCGCCTGAAAGCCTCGGTTATATCCTTCAACGTATCGCCGACCTGCTCGCTACAGCCGGCACGTCGGAGACCGTTACCAAAATCCAACAATTGCTTGACGGCTTCAAAGCAGCCGGGCAAGCCATCACTGCACTTTCGCAAGGTCAGGCAGACCGCAATCACATCTATGCCAACAAGTCTACGGTCAACCTCGCCACAGGCGCGGTCGCCTCGGCTTCCGAGCTGTTTATCCAACAGGCTACAACGGAACGTGCCGGAGCTATGCGAGCGCAGCAGGTCATTGACCTTAACGCTGCAAAGAAAGGTGTAACGGACTTGCAGAAGCAGGTTGAAAACATCAACACGCTCATTTCTCAACTGCAAGCCCTCGTTACAGGCGGCTCCGACATCTCGCTTGTCGGCAATGTGCAGACAATCACCGTCACAACGGAAGACGGAGTGCTCCGCGTTTCAGGACACGCCTCTTTGGTCGAGGCAGGTTGTGTGCCTTACATCTTCCGTCTTACAAGAAAGCGCAACCAGTACCACCACAAAGTAAGACCCGATAACTCTACTAAGAAATATTGCGCCAAGCGCAAAGGGTGGAACCTTTGGGGGTCGCGCAAGTCGGTAAAGGTCGAGGGCGGATTAGTCCATTTTTCGATGAACTCGAAATTCGAGCTTCATGCAGACGCTGTCGGGTGGGCGACGACCCCAACAACACTTATCCGTGTACATAGGAACTCGGCGGGTAAATCCGCCGTCGGTTGGGGTCGCTCCATAGTCTCGCTTCACGACGAGCGTTTCAGCGACCGCTTCCGTATGCTCCGTTTCCGCTTCGCCATTGCCTTCGGCAAGCCACTGGGCCCCGGAAGTGTCAGGGTTACTCCCTCTGCGATGTCGTCCAACCTTGCCGAGTTCTCAGTCATTTTCAACCCGGCGAAAAAGACGTGGCACTTCGGCAAGTAGATAAAGATAGCCCTCGGATTCCAAAAAGGATTCCGAGGGAAAAGCCATCATTTATGCTACGGAGCAAGTTCGCAGGAGCTAACGCCCATTATTCGCACCGATAGCCGCCAGCTATCGCGCATACAGCGAAGGGATACACGGTTCATTTAGCTTGGCTTTACATTGTTAAGAGGTGTCCGGGTCTTATTAGCTTGTTTTCATATCCGCATTGCAAATTTAATCATAATTCTCCACATATCCAACATTTTAGCCCCTAAAATTATGAATCTCAACAAACATAAACCGACAATTCAGTTGCTCGCTGCAATCTTCCTCATTGTCGTTGGTTGCAGTCTGTTGGTAACCGGCTTCATCATACCGCCTCCGGGCGAAATTCATAACTCCGTCCTCATCGCCTTTGGCGAGATTCTGACTTTCGCAGGGGCTTTGTTCGGCATTGATTACCACTACAAATATAAATCCAACAACCATGAGGAAAATCACTAAGATTATCATTCATTGCGCCGCTACGCCCGAGGGCAAGGATTTTACCGTCCAACAAATTGACCAATGGCATCGGCAGCGAGGCTTCCGTTGCATTGGCTATCACTTCGTCATCTACCGCGATGGCTCTATCCACAAGGGCAGACCCATCGAACAGGTCGGAGCGCACACTTCGGGTCATAACGCAAATTCTATCGGAATTTGCTACATCGGCGGCTGCACCTCCGACGGTAAGACACCGAAGGACACTCGCACCGGGGCGCAGCGTGTCTCGCTCGTCAAACTCGTTGCCGAGTTACGCTCTCAATTCCCGACGGCAAGCGTTCACGGTCATAACGAGTTCGCCAACAAGGCTTGCCCCTCGTTCAACGTTCAAAATGAACCTGACCTATGCGGACGCTGATTATACTTTTTGCGACCTGCGCCCTGGTAGGGTGTAAGTCGCACAAAAACATCGTGGCGAGCCAATCCGTACAAACGGACTCGCTCGCTCATTCGGAACATCACCGCACTATCGCGGTGATTGACTCCGCAATTCGTCATTCCGATTTTAGCTTCGATACCCTGAAAATCGAAATCGAGCGTCCTTCATCTTTCGCTGAAAAGCCGGAGATTATTCGCCTGAAGGCAACCAAAGGGCGCGTCACAGACCGGCAGCGTGTTCAGAGAAATCAAGTTGAAGCCTACAATAGCCTTGACACGGTGGCTTATCATCAGTCGGCTACGGAGGCTTCAACGGAACACTCCGCCACAACGCGCCTGTATAATCCGCCTGACGGCACAACGGTTGCATTGTTCGCAATTCTCGGAATTGCTTGCCTGATATACATTTTCTTCCGAAAACGCTAATCATCTCCCACTGCAAGAGTAGATTTTATCATTTGTTGACAAGCGAGTTGTCCGTGAGGATAGCTCGTTTCGTTTTTAGCGTTCATCTTCATTGACCCCTCCCGGTTGGGTCAAATGTCAACCTTACAACTCTCGCTCCAAACTCCGAGTATCTGACTACATCCTCACAAGTCCGGGCATCGTTGGTCGCAGGTTTCGGCAAGCCTACACTTACGACTAACGACCGCGTCGGTATGCGGAGCGATAGATTGTGCCCTCCGGCTTGCCTACGCTTATTCCCGACACCCACGCCGGGGGCTTAGGGTGTCGGGCGCGTCGTCCGCTCCTACGCTCACAAACTATCTCCACATTTTATTCCGTGCTTTATCCCGACACCTACGGCAATGCCTCCGGCGTCGGGCGCACTCCATTGCAATGTGTTCCGCAACCTCCGCTTGCTATCCCGACTCGCAAGGACAGTCATCTAATCTACGTTCTCCACTCGGAGCAGGTCGCCATTCGACACCAACCTCCCACCCAAAAGAGGACTGAAGAACGCACGGTGTTTCGCCTGTGGCACATCGTTTACCGCCCATTCGGGCAGAGAGGATTGTTCGCTTCGGGCGCGTCGGCATACTTTCCGCACTCCATTCCGCCGCAGTCAACTCCATTGCAGTCCAACCCACGAAGCCACAAGTGGCGCAGTCAGTTTGGCGGGTAAAGGAGAGTGTGTCAAGGCTACGTCGCCACCCCTTTGCAAGGGGTCGTTTCACTGGCGACTCAACGCCTTGCCACACACTCCCGAAACAAGTTCGCCCGACAAGTTTCCTTTTCGTCGATTGCCCCTCCATTGCGTCGCCGGCGTCTCCTATACGTTAAGAGCAATGCCGACACAACGCCCTACGCACATTGATAGTACGCCCACCCCTGATGTTCGGACAGCCGAAGCACTAACTCCATTTCCGCTCAGTGTCAACCTCTCCAATTACTCCGAGCAGCCTACGGCACACGGCACGGAGGGGTCGGACATTGTCGCAGTGCAAGCCCAACAACAAAGTCCTGTCGCTCCACAAGTTACACGACACCCCTCTGTGCAGTTTGCTCCGAGTGCTTTCCGCTCCTTTGACCCTGCACCTCCATTACGCACAGCCTCGTCATTACCGAACATCGCCAACGTTTATCCTCTTTGCTCGATTTGAGAAATCTTCGCAACGAGAGAGCGGTGCAGTCGCGCAGGTCAAAATCCACGAATGGATTTTTGACCTCCACGACAGCGATTTTACCGCGCAATCGGTGGGGCGGTCTGCATATTCCGCAAGGGTGCAAGGGTCGGAGAGCGAAACGCTCGGCAGGGCGGTGGGGGGTACTCATCGGCACCTCGGGGGCAAGCCCCCGAACCCCCGAACTCCCTCATTTTTCGGTCGTTAGCAATTTCAGCCCTTAACAAATTGGAAAATCTTGTAAAGGGAACCCCTGAAATTGACCCAAATTTGCCTGTAAGTCAAATTTTTAAGGCACTCTCAACGGGACCCATTCTGCTCCGCAGCCCATTGAGAGCGCCAGTCGGGTCTTTCCTTCCCGACACCCTCCCACCGAGGCAGTTCCTCCTACGGCATACGCCCGTCGGTTCGTTCCTACCGACACCTCCCCAAACGTCTTTTATTGAGCATAAAAGCCTCACGATATTTGCAGGGAACACCTACAAATATCGAATTTACCTATGGCAAATTATTCCACTTCCGCCAACGTTATCCTCACCGTCAATGGCAAACAGGCTCAGAAAATGTTATCCCAGCTCGAAAAGGACGCCAAGCGTCTGGAGCAGGGCATTTCCAAAGCCGCCAAAGCCGGTGATAAAGCCACGATGAAGAAACTTCAACGCGAGCTTAACTCCACACGCAAGACTATGGAGCAACTTAAAGGTACTGCCTTTAATGTTGACAATGTCCTCCGTAGGCTCGACAAAGCAAGCCCGAAGGAACTTAACCGCACTCTAAAATCCCTTCAACAGCAGTTGAACGGTATTCAGCGCGGTTCCGCCGCGTGGGACGCGCACGTTGCCAAAATTAAGGCTGTAAAGGCTGAACTGCAACGTGTCAACGCCACTATGCAGACGCAGAAATCCCTTTGGTCACGCTTCAACAACTGGCTCAATAACTGCCAAACCGCCATTCTCGGTTTGGGCGCAGCCATTACAGGACTGGTAATGGCAGGGCGTAAGGCGGTCAACGCCTTTGCCGAAATGGACGAGCAGTTGGCTAATACCCGGAAATACACAGGTCTTTCCGTTGAAGCGACCAAAGAGCTTAACGAGATATTCAAGAAAATGGATACACGCACTCCGCGTGAAAAGTTAAACGAACTCGCCCAGGAAGCAGGGCGACTCGGTAAGAACACGCTTGAGTCCGTGCAGGGTTATGTCGAAGCTGCCGACATCATCAATGTTGCGCTTGTCGATTTAGGATCGGGTGCTACCCAAACCATCGCCAAACTTACCAACATCTTCGGGGTCGAAGAACTCTTAGGCACCAAAGATGCGATGTTGGCTGTCGGCTCTACCGTCAATGTGCTCTCGCAGAACTGTACCGCGTCAAAGCCTTATCTCGTTGAGTTCGCGCAACGTATGGCAGGTATCGGCTCACAAGCCGGTCTGACCATTCCGCAAATCCTCGCTTTCGGTGCCGTCCTCGACGCCAACGGTCAGAAAGTGGAGATGTCGGCAACGGCTATCCAAAAGGTCATTATGAACCTTGCCAACAAGAACAAGGAGTTTGCCGCCACTCTCGGACTTGACGCTCAGAAGCTCAACGAGACGTTGAAGCATTCCGCTAAGGACGGACTTCTTATGTTCCTCGAAGCCCTCCAAAAAATGGGTCAAGACGTGGGCTTTGAAAACGCCACTATGACCCTCGCTCCGGCTTTTAAGGAGATGGGCCTTGACGCTGCCCGTGTGTCGCAGGTGCTATCCACACTCGCCATGCACCTTGACGAAGTGAAGTGGCAGATGGGCGAAGCCGACAAAGCCTTTACCGAGGCTTCCTCTGCCACACACGAATACGAGATATTCAACAACACCGCGCAAGCCGCTATCGACAAAGCGCGTAAGCGCGTCGGCGAACTTGCTATCGAACTCGGAGAAAAACTTTATCCCCTAATGAAGCACATTTACACTTCTTCGGGAATTTTCCTCCGCGTCCTCAATCAGCTTGTGGACTTCTTCATCGAATACAAGCGCGAGATTATGCTGCTCTGCATATCCATTGCCGCCTATACCGTCGTTGCCAAAGGCTCTATGGTGGCGATAAAGGCGTGGGGCTTGGTAACTTCTGCCGCTACCGCCATAACCAAAGGAGCGAAAATCGCTGTTATGGCTCTGCGTATCGGTTACTTGCAGTTGACAAATCAGATAAGCAAAGCCGAGGCAATGACTAAATTGTTCAACCGCACTACTAAGGCAAGCCCCTGGGGTATAATCATCGCTCTTGTCGCTGCTGCCGCAGGTGCCGTCTATTCTTTTTACGAGCGAATGAAAGACGCAAGAGAGGAAGCGGAGCGGGCGCGTAAGGAAATGGAGGAATGGAAACAGTCTTTAACTGACCTTGACGCTGCCTCCGCAGAGTATTCTTCAAAGGAGATTACTCGACTCAAAGCCTTGTATAATGAGGCAACCAACGAGTCTATCGCTACCGACAAGCGCAGAGCCGCTGCCGAGAAACTGCAAAACCTTTATCCCGACTACTTCAAGAATCTCTCTATCGAGCAGATTATGGTAGGTCAGGCTAAACAGCAGTACGACAATCTTACTGCCTCAATCATCAACGCGGCAAGGGCGAGAGCCGCTGCCGCCAAGATTGAGGAAAATGAGAAACTACTCCTCGAACTGGAGGGGAAGCAAACGACTCTGCAACAAACACAGCAGACTCAACAGGGTACGGTCAATCAACGTCAGAGTGAACTCGACGCGGTTCATGCCCGTAATGACAGGGATATTCAGAGTGCCGCGCTCGGCGACTCGCGCGAGATGAAATCCAACAGTGTGCAGCATAAAATTCAAGAAATTTATACCGCACAGGACAATCTGAAAGCAGCCAAGACTGCTTTGGCGACTACCACTGCGGAACTCAATACGGTCAATTCTCAAATTGACTCTCTTAATGCCGCCAACCAACAGTTGGCTGATAAGTACCAAATTTCCGCGCAGACATTCCTGGTCCCTGATACTCCCGATTTTCCTACTGTGCCGCCCGGTGGAGGGGGAGGTGGAGGAGGTAGTTCTACCGAAACCACCGATAAGTTTGCCAAAGAGAAAGAGTGGCGTGAGCAACAAGAAGCTCTCGCCCGGATTGCCTACGCCAAAGGTGAGACTGACTACATCACTTACACCAAGCGTATGGACGAGATAGCTGTGCAGTTCTACTCTAAGCAGCTCGAACATACAGACCTCACCGAAACGGAAAGGCTCTCTATCGACGCGCAGTATTGGGAGGCGAAGAAGAAAGGTCAGCAAGACCTTACCAAGTTCACAGCCGAGGAAATGGAAGCCGCCTATAATGATGAAGTCGCTAAGGCTAAACAACACTATATTGACGGTGAATATTCTTACGATACTTACACCGAGGTGTTGGAGCGTCTGGAACTGACGCACCTTGCTACTATGGCGGCTTTCTATGATGAGGGTACTAAGGAGCGACTGCAAGCCGAAACCGACTTGCAGAACGCTATGATCGCGCAGCGTCAGAAGCACCAACAGGCTCTTGAAGCACAAGAAGCCAAGTACGCCGCTATGAAAAAGGACTACTTCGGCGACAATCCACAGGAGGCACAAGCTAAACTCGACGCCGACCTCGCAGTCCTTCAGGTTGTCTACGACCGCGAAATTGCAGCCGCCGGAGATAATGCCGCTGAAAAACTCCGTATCGAGGAAGCCTTCGAGAAAGCGAAACTCGCTCTCAAAAAGAAATACGGACTTTTGGCGGAGGAAGACACGCGCAACGCTATGGAGCGCGGTATCGCCAATTCAGTCGATTGGCTCAACTCCGATGGCGGTAAGGCTATAACCGGCTCACTCGACACGCTCGTTTCGGGAATGTCGGCTGTATTCTCTCAACTCTCATCGCTTATGCAAGCGGAGTTAGAGATACAGACTGCCGCCATTAACAAACGCTATGACGCTGAAATCAGCCGTGCCGAGGGCAACTCCTACAAGGTCAAGAAACTTGAAAAGCAAAAGGAGGCGGAGATTGCCAAAGCCAAGAACGAGGCGAACCGTAAGATGTTCGCAATGCAGGTTATTCAAGCGGTGGCGCAGACTGCTACCAACGCTTTGAACGCCTACGGGTCTGCTGCCGCAATCCCGGTCGTGGGTTATATCCTCGCACCTATCGCGGCGGCTATGGCAGTTGCCGCAGGTGCTATCCAAATCGCGGCTATCAAGAAACAGCAACAGGCTTCGGAAGCACAGGGCTATGCCGAGGGCGGTTTCACACCTCCCGGCGGCAAATACGAGGAAGCCGGTGTCGTTCACAAAGGGGAGTGGGTTGCTTCGCAAGCCCTCGTCAATAATCCCCGAACCCGCCCATTGTTGGAGGCTCTGGACTACGCGCAGCGTACCAACACTATCGGCTCTATAACTGCCGCCGATGTGTCGAGGACAATAACAGCACCTGCTGTTCTCGCAGCGCAGCCGTCCGCACCAACCGTAGTGAACAACAACTCGGTATTGCCCGAAAGTGAACGAGTTGCAGCAACTCTTTCTACTCTCGACTCAACGATTTCATCGTTGAAGGACAGGCTCAACGAGCCTTTTGTGACCGTGAACACCGTTACAGGTGAACACGGCATACAACACGCTCAGGACGAGTACGACAAACTTATGCGTAACAAATCACCTAAATCTCAAAAGTAATGGAAATAAGAATTGACGGCAAGGTTGCCGCTCTCAAAAAGGGTACTTCTTTCGAGTATGTCGCTGAAAACCGCCTCTTTTCAGGTAGCGACGGTTATACGCTATCAATCACTTTTCCACTCCGCGACTGTCCGCAGAACCTCGCTATCTTCGGGCAGATACACCGACAGGACGTGATAGCAGGTAAGGTTATTTTCGATTGCGAGATACGCGACACGAGCTTCTACAAGTTCGGCTCAATAACCGTTACCGAAATCAACGACGCCGAGGTAAAGACGCAATTCCTCGAAGGCCGCTCGGAGCAGAACTTCGATGTTACTTTCGATGATATTTTCATCAACGAACTTGACCTCGGCTCGCCCACGGAAACTAACGACTCTACGCCTGTCAATGCCTGGGACCCGCACATCAACAAAATGAAGTGCGTTGCCCTGCCGTGGGTCAATGATTACTCCGGCAATATACAAAATCTTGCAGACTATCACCCTGAAGAACGCAACAGCGACGGCACTCTCAAAGCTAACGCTTACTATTCGTGGAATAGTGATTGCCGGGGTCGCTCTTGGCAGCCGTATCTGCTTTACATCGTCAGGAAGATATGCGAGGCGGTCGGCTATGGTTGTAACCTGTCGAAGTGGGAAGCAGTGGAGGAATACAAGTACCTCCTAATCTGCAATACTCTCCCTAACGCATGGAACACCAACAACTTCGCTCGTGCGCTTCCTCATTGGAGTGTCGCAGAGTTTTTCGAGAAGTTGGAATTGTTTTTAGGGGGTGAGTTCACAATCAATCACCGGGCAAAAACTATCGACTTCGCTTTTACCGACGCTACTCTTGCCGCACTGCCACCGGTCGAACTTACAAAGGTTGTGTCCGAACACTCCGTAGAGGTGTCGGTCGAGGACGATAAGTGCGAGTATTCCGAAGCGAAGAACCTTGTCTACAAGGAGTGCGACAATGAAATGTGGAAGTTCTACTCTTGCGACTGGTTTATAAAGGCATGGAAAGGCGGCGCAGTACGCTACAACTCTATGCGCGAACTGCTCGACGCCAACCGATGGCTCGCAACTTGGAACGGATCGACCCAACGAGGCTCAAACCGCGACAAGCTGCTTTATGCCGCTGACGTGGACGCTTACTTCATCGTGCGCTCACTCTCCAAAGAACTTGTAGAGCGTCGTAGCGGTTGGATGCCTAATGTTTATGCCTATAAAATGGAACTGCGCCCGGTCAACCTCTTTGGCGGTCGTATCGTCAACGACTCCGAGGACGCGGACGAGGTGGAGATTGAGTTTGTACCTGCGTGGATTGACGAGACCGAGGACAAATATGGTCGATTACTCTTTCTCTCTTTCTCCGGCTATGACGAGAACGACAGCACCTCTACGAGTTGGAGCAGAGACCCTGACGCTCGCAAGGCTGAGATTGACGCTACTCTTTATCAACCTTTCGCCTTTCAATCACTCGCGGCAGGGGAACGCACGAAGAAAGCGGAGTATTACGACCGTATTTATGTGGCTTGGTGGGATGGTGCAGGTGTGCCATACAACGGACAACTCCCGCACCCTTACGCCGAGGACATCGAAATCTTGCCCGACTGGAGCAACTTTATGAACGTCCACTTTTCTATGCGTATCAAGAACCGCTCCCTCACAGGCAGCTCTGCTTCGCACTCTATCAATCAGAAATTGAAGAATACGTTTAAGTTCCTCTCCCACACAATCCCCAATCCTCGCTCAGTGTTCTTCATCAAGGGCAAGAAGTATCTATGTGAAAAACTAACTGCGACCTTCACGGAGAACGGAATGTCGCAGTTAATTAAAGGTATCTTCTGGCCCATTGTGGACGACTGATTTTTGTACTGACTTCTCCAAAATTATTTTCATAATTTGTTAGGTTCATTTTTGGTAGTGTCACCAAAAATTTGTAATTTTGAACTCAGAAACGAGAACGCTCGTTTTGGCTTTCAGCCGTCTTTGAAACGTCTGCAAACAAGCCCACTTTGGTGACACTTTGGTGACACCGACAAATAGTAGAGTTTAATCTTTTGATTAGCAAACATATAGGAAGCAGGTTCATTGCCCTGTCTTTCCGCTAATAAGGGTGTAAATCAGTAAGTTATGCGATTTACACCCTTTATT
>ERZ779850.3355-NODE-3355-length-11406-cov-3.539160_pt1 | contig 11406 bp, 13 predicted proteins | sample MGYA00511249_ERZ779850 | MGnify/ENA primary metagenome ERZ779850 (study PRJEB29588, sample SAMEA2162475) | human gut metagenome | biome: human gut; feature: human-associated habitat; material: faeces | place: Denmark | collected 2008/2010 ...
CGGCGTTTTAAATCTTCTAATAAATTAGAGGTAAACTCCACCTCTTTTGGATGGCGTCCATCCTCGTACTCTCCATCGATCCGGTAAGTGGTCACCTCGTAGCCTACCTTATCCCGCATAATGGTCACGGTACCATGCTGCAGTCCCGTATCAATGGTATGTCCGAAAATGGCCTTCACCTGCTCCGGTCTTGCGGAAGTGGTGATGTCCCAGTCTCCCGGAACCCGGTGGAGAAGACTGTCCCTGACGCAGCCGCCTACCACGTAAGCCTCAAATCCATGATTATTTAACTGTTCCAGAATCTCCTGCGCATGCTTTGGCACCTGCACCGTCAGTTCCATGCCTTCTCCTCCTTTCTCACTATCTGTTTTTACGGCCAGCACAGCGCACCCTCCGCACCGCTCTGTCTCTTAGTATGCTCTGCCCCAGTAAACCATCTTGGTAGCCGGTTTGCCGCAGCATACACATTTATCGGATAATTTCTCCTGTGCAAATGGAATACATCTGGAGGTTGCTCCGGTATCCTCTTTGATCTTGTCCTCACACTCCTGGCATCCGCACCACATCGCTTTTACGAAACCTGGCTTCTCGTTGATGGTCTTTACGAAGCTCTCGTAATCAGTTGCTTCATAAGTATGGGCATCTCTGTGTGCTTTTGCCTTCTCGTACATCGCCTTCTGGATGGTCTCTAACATCTCGCCAACCTTTGTCTCCAGCTCATCTAAGGAAACAACTGTCTTCTCGTGGTTGTCACGGCGTACTAAAACAGCCTGGTTCTGCTCCATATCTTTTGGTCCGATCTCTACACGTAACGGAATACCGCGCATCTCGCAGTCACTGAACTTCCAGCCTGGGCTCTTGTCGGAATCGTCCACTTTTACATGGAAACCAGAGTTGATCAGACGGTCTTTTAACTCGTATGCCTTGTCTAAAACGCCCTCCGCCTGTAAGTACCAAAGATAGGGGGCGTAGACCCGCTGGGCGTCCTTCAATCCAATAGCGGCGGCAGTGAAGGCGGCGGGACCGGCCTCCGGGTCCCCGGTGCGGTACAGGCTGCGGATGCGCCCGGCGAAGATCACCGCCTGTCCCACGGTCATAGGCGCCGTCAGACCGTAAGTGCCGTCGGCCTGACCAACAGACAGACCGTATTCGTACAGGGCGGCTACATTTTCATAGAAGGTATGGTCCTCCGGCAGATCGGAGAACTGGCTGGCATAGGTTTTGCCGCGGACAAAGTTGTCCGCGCTGTTTTCCTTGGCCAGAGCGGGAACACTCATCAGAGACAGCGCCAGCAGCAGGGACAGTGCTTGCTTTTTCATGGAGTGTCACTCCTTTCCGGAGGTCAGGACGGAAGATGCAGGTCCTCCGCCGTCCGATCCTCCACATAGGGGTTGAGATAGGTATTCACCAGAGTCAGAGTTTCGTCCGGGATCAGATAGATATACGGAGATCTCCACTCGTTAGGCAGGGTGGAGAAGTCGATCTTGTCCACGCCCATTTTCAAAACCTCTGTGCCCAGCCAGGCCAGATTGCCCACGGACAGGTCGGTGTCTACATACTGATTGAAAATTTTGGCGTAATCGTCGATTTTCGTCAGGATATTGCTGGCGGTGAGCATTTTCTTCGCCACGGCCTTCAAAAACTTCTGCTGGGTCTGCATCCGGCCCAGATCCTCGCTGCCGTAGCCGGTGCCATCGTTGTTGTGGCGGAAGCGGACTACCCGCATGGCGTCGGCGCCGTTGAGATATTGAACGCCCTTTTTGAAATGGATACTGAGGTTCTGAATGGGATCGTCATAGTCCATGTTGATGGGTACATCAAAATTCACGCCGCCAATGGCGTCCACCAGCGCTTCAAAGCCGGTGAGGTCCACGGAAACGGTGTAGTCCACCGGGATGCCCAGCTGATCGGACACCACCTCCGCCAGCTTGGTCATGCCGCCCTTGCCGAAGGCGGCGTTGATCTTGTGGGATTTTCCATCCCATACGGCCTTGGAGTCACGGGGGATGCTGACGCCATAGACATAGCCGTTCACCGTGTCCACGGCTACTAAAATATTAGTGTCGCTGTTGCCGTTGCCATCGTCAGAGCCGGAGACCAGAATGGTGTAAAAGCCGCCCTTGCACTCCAGATGGGACCGCAGGGCCTCCTGAGCCGCCTGCTCCTCCTCGGATAGCTGGGGATCCCCTGCGGAGGCAGACTGGGACGGCAGCTCATCCACCTTTTGTTCCGGGGCTTTCAGGAAAAATGCCTTCACCGCCACGCAGGCAGTGAGCAGGATCAGGACGATGGACAGGAAAATTTGCAGGGTAGTGAGGTGCTTTTTGTGGCGGACTGCTCTGGACATGTGAACGGACGCTCCTTTAACGCGCGGCGAAGGCCGCTTCTCTTTTTCGACAGATTTACATAATATTCTATAAGGATACGGCACAAATTACAAGGGGTTCCGGGAAATTTCCAGTTTATTCACAAACGGCCTGTCCGGAAAATGTTGGTCTACGGAAATCGGCGTTTCTTAAAGGAGGCGGAGGACCCTCCGAAGGTCCCCCGCAGCCTGCTATTCGCTTCCGGCGCTGTTCGCCAGCCTTTTCAGCAGGCACCGGATCTCGTCCAGCTGCCGGGTCTGCTGGGAAAGGGCGCAACTGATATAATGAAGCTCTGCTGCCAGTCCCTCTGGCGCGGGATGGACCGCTACCGGGTGGGGCCATCGGCGCATGACGGGCTGAACTGCCGGAGCGGCGGGCAGTTCCGGGACAGCGTTTGACTTTTGGGGGCCGCTTTGGCGGCGGCAGCCGCCGGGATCACGTACAGCCATGGGACTTCCTCCTTCTATGTACCCTTGTATTTTTTTCGGGTGGCGATACCGCCCCGGATGTGTCGCTGGGCCTTGTTCACGTCCAGCACCTCCTTGACCTGCAAGTACAGCGCCCGGTTAAAAAGGGGCAGCCGTTCTGAAATGTCCTTGTGGACCGTGGATTTGCTGATGCCAAATTTGGCAGCGGCGGCGCGGACCGTGGTCCGGTTCTCTATGATGTAAAGAGCAAGGCGCTCCGCCCGCTCCTCCATATTTCCCTTCAAAGCACAACACTCCCCGCCTTTTGTTGCTTTATCCTATGCGGTCCAAAACAGGCTTATGCAAGGGGAAATATGGCCGCTCCCTGTGAAAAAATATTGGAGAATCAAAAAAACCGTGATAGAATAACCATAACGATCTTATTGCAAAAGGAGTGTTGACCATGAATGAGGTTTTAAAGGTTCTGAAAGAGCGCCGCAGTATCCGTGCTTTCCGCCCGGAGCCGCTGAAAAAGGAGGATCTGGACGCCATTGTGGAGGCCGGTCTTTACGCGCCCTCTGCCAAGAATCTCCAGAGCACCAAGCTGGTGGTGGTACGGGACGCCGCCGTGCTTGCCAGATTGGAACGGCTGAACAGCCGGATTTTAGGCACACCGGAGGGAACACCCTTTTACGGCGCGCCGGAGGCCATTGTGGTGCTGTCTGACAGCGAGTATCCCAACTGGCTTCAGGACGGCTCTCTGGTAATGGGCAACCTGATGAACGCTGCTGCCGCATTGGGCATCGGCTCCTGCTGGATCAACCGGGCCATGGAGACCTTTGAATTGCCGGAGGGCAAGGCTTTGCTGGCAGAGTGGGGTCTGGGCGAAAACTGGAAGGGCGTCGGCAACTGTATTTTAGGCTATACGGATCAGGCTGTCCTGGGGGACAAGGCCCGGAAAGAGGACCGCGTTCTGTATGTGTGAGGAGGGCAGACTATGAATGAAGCGATCCGGCAGGTGACCCACGTTCAGAACATCCGCTATGACAAGGCCACGGAGCGGCTGTACATCATCGACCAGACGCTGCTGCCCAACGAGGAAAAAGAGATCGAGCTGCGCACCGTGGAGGAGATGATCGAGGCCATCAAAATGCTCCGCATCCGGGGCGCGCCGGCCATCGGCATCTGCGCGGGCTACTGCATGTACGCGCTGGCCAGGGACATTGACGCCAAGGACAACGAGACCTTTTACCGAAAATTGCAGATCGACGGCGAGCTGCTGGGGGCAGCCCGGCCCACGGCTGTGAATCTCCGCTGGGCGGTGGAGGAGATGCTGGATACCGCCAAGGCCCACTTGAAGGATGACCGGGCGGAATTGCTGGAGGCCCTGTACCGCAAGGCGGTGGACATCCACGAGGACGACATCGCCAAATGCACCGCCATCTCCGAATACGGTCTGAGCCTGCTGAAGGACGGCGACGGCGTTCTGACCCACTGCAATGCCGGTCCGCTGGCCACCTCCCGGTACGGCACCGGACAGGGACCCTTCCTGCTGGCGGCGGAGCGGGGCATCCACATCCGCGTGTTTGCCGACGAGACCCGCCCCCTTTTACAAGGGGCGCGGCTCACCAGCTATGAGCTGCAGCGGGCGGGGGTGGACGTGACCCTCATCTGTGACAACATGGCGTCCATGGTGATGAAAAACGGCTGGGTGCAGGCCTGCTTCGTGGGCTGTGACCGCATCGCCGCCAACGGCGACTTCGCCAACAAGATCGGCACCAGCGGCGTGGCCATCCTGGCCAAGCACTACGGCATCCCCGTGTATACGCTGGGGCCCACCTCTACCATCGACATGAACTGTCCCGATGGGGCGCACATCCCCATCGAGCTGCGGGACGGCGACGAGATCAAGAATCTCTGGTACGAAAAGCCCATGGCCCTGCCGGAGGTGAAGTGCTTCAACCCGTCCTTCGATGTGACGGACCACGAACTGCTCACCGGCATCGTGACGGAGAAGGGCATCTGCTATCCGCCGTTTACCGAGAGTCTGGCGGCGCTGTTCAAGGACAAAAAATAAGGAGGATCTGATATGGCCATTTTAGAATCTCCCTCTGCCTGCATCGCAGCGGAGGAGGGCGTCATCGCCAAGGCGGTACTGATGCCCGGCGACCCTCTGCGGGCGAAATTCGTAGCGGAGCACTATCTGGAAAACCCGGTGTGCTTCAATACCGTGCGGAATATGCTGGGCTATACCGGCACCTATAAGGGTCGGAAACTGTCCGTCATGGGTCACGGCATGGGCGTTCCCTCTGCGGGACTGTACGCCCACGAGCTGTATAACTTCTACGGCGTGGACACCATCATCCGCATCGGCTCCGCCGGGGGCATCGGAGAGGATGTGAAGGTGCGGGACGTGGTGCTGGCTATGGGCGCCTCCACCAATTCCCACTTTGCCGACCAGTACCGGTTCCCCGGCCAGCTTTGCGCCACGGCGGACTACGGCCTTTTGAAGGACGCTGCCGCAGCGGCGGAACGGCTGGGCGTCCGGGCGGACGTGGGACAGGTGTTCACCTCCGACCAGTTCTATAATGACAATCCGGAGGCCAACGCCACCTACCGGAAGTTCGGTATTCTGGCGGTGGAGATGGAGACCGCCGGTCTCTACTGGACCGCCCAGCGCTTCGGCAAGCGGGCGCTGTCTATCCTTACCATTTCTGACCATATTTTTACCGGCGAAGCCCTGAGCGCTCAGGAGCGGCAGGACTCCTTCCATGAGATGATGGAGATCGCCCTGGAGACCGCGTGGAACGCGGCGGAATAAGAGAGAAAGGCGTTATACATGTATCGCACAGTGATTTTTGATCTGGACGGCACGCTGCTGGATACCATCGGGGATCTGGCCGCCGCCGCCAACGCCGTCTGCCGGGAAAACGGCTGGCCGGAGTACACCGTACAGGCCGTCGAGGGCATGGTGGGTCACGGTATCCCCAATCTGGTGAGCCGGTTCTCCCCGGCGGAGGCGCAGGAGCCGCAGACGCTGGAACGGACCCTTGCGCAGTTCAACCGGTACTACGGCGCTCACAATATGGAACTGACCGCACCCTATGCCGGGATGCCGGAGCTGCTGAAAAAGCTGAAGCTGGATATCAAATCCCACGCAAAGCTGGGCAGCCTGAGCATCGCACAGATGCAGATGTAGCCCACTACTGCCCCGGTATTTTTGAGGTGATCCGGGGGAATCTTCCCGGCACACCGGTGAAGCCGGACCCCGGCGTGGCCCGCGGGATTCTGGAAAAGCTGAACGCCCGACCGGAGGAGACGCTGATGGTGGGAGACAGCGATGTGGACATCCGCACCGGACACAACGCGGGCTTGAAGGCCTGCGGCGTGACGTGGGGTTTCCGCAGCCGGGAAAATCTGGTAAACGCGGGAGCGGATTTTCTGGCAGATACCCCGGCGGAACTGGAAAAACTCCTGATGAACTGAAAATCGAGGCGGTCCCGCAAGGGGCCGCCTCAATTTTTTTGCTGTCTGAAAAAGTTGTTAGGGGAGGGCTGAATGCACTCAAAAGTGCATAAAATGGAGCAGCGGAACGATGGGAAAACGGTTAACAAAAAAAGTTTCAATCGCTATCGATAGAGCGATAACCAATTATAGAAAAAAAGCATTAACAATCCGTTCACAATTATGGTATACTTGACGATAGAGGAGAGAGGCAATCCCACTTTAATTGTGTAAAAACACAATAAGCAGTCCCAAGAACCTATCAACAAGCTTTGGAAGAAAAAAGGAGGAACCCTATATGGGCAATACCCTGAACAACAAAAAAGCGAATGGTCTCGCACTGCTCCCGTTCCTGGTATTCATCGTTATCTACATGGGCGCCGGTCTGGTTTACCAGTCCAAGGGCGTCGACATGGCATTCTATCAGTTCCCCTCTGTTACCGCGATGTTCCTGGCCGTTCTGGTGGCCTTCATTATGTTCAAGGGCAGCATCAACGAAAAGTTTGATACCTTCGCCAAGGGCGCTGCCAACGTGGACGTTCTGACCATGCTGATCATCTACATCCTGGCCGGCGCGTTTGCTACCGTGGCTGCTGAGATGGGCGGCCGTGACGCTACCGTCAACCTGGGCCTGAGCCTGGTTCCCGTCCAGTTCCTGGCCGCTGGCCTGTTCGTCATCGGCGCTTTCATGGGCACCGCTACCGGTACTTCCATGGGCACTATCTCCGCCATCACTCCCATCGCTGTCGGCGTTGCGGAAAAGGGCGGCCTGAATATGATGGTCGTTCTGGGCGCAGTTATCGGCGGCGCTATGTTCGGCGATAACCTGTCCATGATCTCTGATACCACCATCGCCGCTACCCGCAGCCAGCACTGCGAGATGCGTGATAAGTTCCGCGTGAACTTCCTCACCGCTCTGCCTGCCGCTCTGGTCACCATCGTGGTGCTGCTGATCGTGGGCCGTCCCGAGACCGTTACCGAGATCGGCGACCTGTCCTACAGCTTCATCAAGGTTATTCCCTATCTGCTGGTTCTGATCCTGGCTCTGGTCGGCATGAACGTGTTCCTGGTGCTGACCATCGGCATCTTCGCTGCCGGTATCGTGGGCATCGCCACCGGCGCTATCGATCTGGCCGGTTTCGCTCAGGCTGTTTACAACGGCTTCTGCGGCATGAACGAGGTCTTCTTCCTGACCCTGCTGTGCGGCGGTATGTCTGAGCTGATCGCCAAGAACGGCGGTATCGAGTGGATCATCCAGAAGCTGGGCAAGGTCATGAAGGGCAACAAGTCCGCTCAGGTGGGCATTGCCGCTATGGTCTCTCTCTGCGACTGCGCTACCGCTAACAACACCGTGGCTATCATCGTGGCTGGCGACATGGCCCGTGAGGTCTCTCACGAGTACAAGGTTGACCCCCGCCGCACCGCTTCTCTGTTGGATATGTTCTCCTGCGTGTTCCAGGGCATCATCCCCTACGGCGCGCAGCTCCTGGTAGCTTCCTCCCTGTGCAACGCTACCGTTACCAACGGCACCACCATCAGCGCCGCCAACATCCTTGGCTCTCTGTGGTATTGCTGGTTCCTGGCTGCTTTCGGCATCCTGTCCATCTTCATCCCCTTCGCCGATGGTGTCTGCCGCAAGGATCCCTGGAACTGGGAGTATGACTGCGCTGAGTCCAACGTGGCCGCTAAGAAGGCCCTGCTGGAGAAGGAAGCCGCTGAGGCACAGCAGTAATCAAACATTGGATCTCTCCTATTCTCGCACTCTTACTCTCCTAACGGAAAACGCCGGCCATTGGCCGGCGTTTTCCTGTTGCCTGCAAGGTTCTGCTTCAGGCAAAAAGGACTTGCGCAAAAAATAAACCGGACGAAATCGTCCGGTTCATTTATTTATATGTGCTTATTTGCCGACGATCTGACGATGCAGGGAAGAGGTATATGCAATGGAACGCTGAATAGACTGTTCCAGAAGGCGGACAAATCCTTCGGCGTGAGAGGAGAGCTTGGCGTTCTGCGGATAGATCCAGCCCAGTCGTACCGGATCCTTGTCTGCCAGAGGGATGGTGACCACATTGGCGGGGGAGAGATGCTCTGCAAGGAGGCCGCTGCCGGTGCTGTAAGCGTCCGTATTGGCCAGAACGTTCATGGCGGTGGAGCGGTTGTTGACGATGATGGCCTTGGAGGGCTTGCGCATGGATACCATGGGAAGCTCTTCGGAAAAGTCCACGGCTACGCCCTGAGCCTGTTCAAAGGAGCTGTAAGGATAGCCCTCCAGATCCGCCTCCGACACGTGCTCCAGCTGGGTGAGGGGATGTCCTTTCCGGACGTATACACAGGGGGGCACCGCCGCCAGCTCGTAGAAGGTCAGCTCCCGGGCGTCCAGCAGACGGCAGACGATCTTTTCCGTCAATTTGGTCAGATAGATGACGCCGATGTCCGCCCGGTGGTCATACACATCGTCGATCACGCCGTCCATGCTGGTCTCTTTCAATGTATATTGATAGCGATTTTCCTGGTTTTGCTGGAGCATTTCCAGGAAAGCGTCCTCTGTAAAGGGATACCGCTGGGTGGAAACGCTGAAATGCACCGGCGCGATGGTGCTGCGGGATTCGCCGTATAGGCTCTCGATCCGCTGCTTCTGTTCCAGCAGCGAGACTGCATAGCCCAGAAACTCCTTGCCCTCCGGCGTAAACTCCACACCCCGGTTGCTGCGGACGAAGAATTTGATACCCAATTCCTCCTCCAGTTCCCGCACGGCGGTGGAAATGCCGGATTGGGACAAGAACAGCTTGTGGGCGGCCTTGTTGATAGAACCGCATTTGGAGATCTCCACCACATATGTCAGCTGCTGAAAGGTCATTGGATCGTCTCCTTTTTACAAAATTCATAAAATTTTCCGCAGGGTGCCGCAGGGGAACACAAGTCCGTCCGCCGGGCTCCTATGGATATAGTTATACATCGTTTGTTGAACCACATTATACGGAGCCTATCACGAAAAGTCAATCCATTATTAAAATAACTGTGAATGAATTGCAAAAAAGAGATACTAACACCTTTTCGCGGAACGTGATAGTATAATAGGTGAAATCCAATAAAAGTATCCGATGAGACTTTCTGGTTTACGGCAAATGTTTACATAAATTTTGCGTGTAAACACCTCTCTACTCGACTCGCTCTCTCCTTTTGCCAGAAACGCGGAAAGTTCTTACAGATAACTGAAAAACGATAACAACAAAATTTGCCGGTCTCACCGGCCCCGGAACAAGGAAAGGAAGGCATTTATTATGGATTGCAAGAACATGGGCTTCGCTACTCGTCAGATTCACGCCGGTAAGCACGATAACGGTGTCGGCGCACTGTGCACCCCGATTTATCAGACCTCTACCTTCGAGTTTGATACCGTGCAGCAGGGCGGCGCCCGCTTCGCTGGTCAGGAAGAGGGCTACATCTACTCCCGTCTGGGCAACCCCTCTCTGACTCAGGTCGAGGAGAAGCTGGCTGCTCTGGAAGGCGGCGAGGCTGCTCTGGCTACCGCTTCCGGCATGGGCGCTATCTCCTCCGCTCTGTGGAGCTCTGTTGAGGCCGGTGACGAGATCGTTGCCAGCGATACCCTGTACGGCTGCACCTTCGCTCTGCTGAACCACGGCATGAGCAAGTTCGGCGTGGGCGTGAAGTTCGTTGACTTCGCCGATCTTGCTGCCGTGAAAGCCGCTCTCACCGAGAAGACCAAGGTTGTCTATCTGGAGACTCCCTGCAACCCCACTCTGAAGGTGGTTGACATCGCTGAGGTCGCCAAAATCGCTCACGAGTACAACAAGAACATCCGCGTCATCGTGGATAACACCTTCTGCTCTCCTTACATCCAGCAGCCCCTGTCTCTGGGCGCCGATGCGGTTGTCCACAGCGCTACCAAGTACATCAACGGCCACGGCGACGTGATTGCGGGCTTCGTGATTTCTGACGCTGAGTTCATCGGCAAGTGCCGTATGTTCGGCCTGAAGGATATGACCGGCGCCGTTATGAGCCCGTTCAACGCCTTCCTGATCGCCCGCGGCCTCAAGACGCTGGACATCCGTATGGAGCGCCACAGCGCCAACGCCATGAAGGTTGCCGAGTTCCTGCACGATCATCCCGCCATCGACAAGGTCTATTATCCCGGTCTGGAGGACTTCGAGGGCCACGAGATCGCCAAGAAGCAGATGAAGCTGTACGGCGGCATGATGTCCATTGAGCTGAAGGCCGACCGCGACGCCGTTGCCAACGCTCTGAACAAGCTGCAGCTGTGCACCATCGCCGTGTCTCTGGGCGATGCCGAGACGCTGGTCGAGCACGCCGCTTCCATGACTCACTCCACTTACACTCCCGAGGAGCTGAAGGCTTCCGGCATTTCCGAGGGTCTGGTCCGTATCTCCGTCGGTCTGGAAGATCCCGATGACATCATCGCTGATCTGAAGGCTGTCCTGGACACCTTGGTGTAATTTACACAAAAAAATTGACCCGCCGCTCCTCTTGAAGGAGGGGCGGCGGGGTTTTTGACCGGATCGGCAAGGGTTGACAGAAGCCGGATCCGTGTTTATACTTGAATCGTGGACGATTCAAGGAATTCTGTCTACGGCATGATTTGGAAAATCAGCACGAAACGATTTGGAAAGGAAGTACATCATTATGAATTACACCAACACTCCCGATGCCCCCGCCGCAATCGGCCCCTATTCTCAGGCTATCTCCGCCAACGGCTTCCTGTTTGCTTCCGGCCAGGTCCCCCTGATGCCCGGTACCGGTGAGATTGTCGGCACCACCATCGAGGAGCAGGCTGAGCGCGCCTGCCAGAGCATCAAGGCCATTCTGGCTGCTAACGGCCTGGGCTTCGAGGACGTCATCAAGACCACCTGCTTCCTGGCTAACATGGAAGACTTCGCTGCTTTCAACGGCGTGTACGGCAAGTATTTCACCGGCAAGCCCGCTCGTTCCTGCGTGGCCGTGAAGGAGCTGCCCAAGAAGCTGCTGTGCGAGATTGAGATCATCGCTGTCTGCAAGTAAGACATTTCTGACAACCAAAGAGCACCAAAAAGCAAAGCGTTTGTTTTGAAATGGACAGGCCGCTTTTCCGCTGAACGGCGGAAAAGCGGCCT
>ERZ779850.3358-NODE-3358-length-11399-cov-2.581453_pt1 | contig 11399 bp, 7 predicted proteins | sample MGYA00511249_ERZ779850 | MGnify/ENA primary metagenome ERZ779850 (study PRJEB29588, sample SAMEA2162475) | human gut metagenome | biome: human gut; feature: human-associated habitat; material: faeces | place: Denmark | collected 2008/2010 ...
GGATGTGCCGCCGGTTCCCCGTCAGCGCTGTCAGAATTCAGGGGGACATTGTTTTCCGCGACCCCTTCTGCCGTTTCGGCCGGCTGTTTCTGTTCCTGCCGGACGGCTTTATGGGAGGCAGAGGACTTCTTTTTCGCTTTTGTGGATTGCTCCGCAGCGGGCTTCTCCCCGTCCGAGGGAGAGCCGGCCTGTGCTGTTTCAGCATCTTCGGAGAACGCCCCGCTGACCGACTTCGCGGCCTGAAGCGCCTCGCGGTCCTTGCGGCTGCGCGGCAGTCCGAAATTTTCGCGGCGGTAGCTGTCATCGCGCCAGGACTTGCGCCTGACGACCTCGAGCAGGGAGCTGAAGCCCCTGGCTACCGCTTCGTCGTTGACCATATCGATGTACTGAAGGAAGCCCGTACGCCCGTAGCGGCGGATAATGGCCTCAATGAGGTAGGCCAGCTTGCGCGCGGAATCGCCGGGCAGAGCTTTGCCGAGGCGGTACTGGGTGCCTGCCTGCGGCGTGGTGCCGAGGAGCATGAGCAGCTTGTTCTTGCCGCGCACCAGGGTCAGGAAAAGCTCCTGACGCCAGTCTCCCTTGGGCAGGGGCTTCTTTTCGAAAAATTCATGAAGAATCCACACGTAGAGGCGGTCGATAAACGGCAGAAGATCCGGCATATCCGGAGTCATGGGCTGCACGTTCCAGGCGCTCACGCAGCGGGCCGCGAGGGGCAGGGTCGGCGCCTTGCACTGGAAGCTGGTGTGGGATTTGCCGTTCAGGAGCCAGGTCCAGTCAGCTCCGCTCCATGTGGTGGTGCCGCGCATGCCCTTCACATCCGCCACGGTCTGATAGGTAACCGTATGGGTGACGCTGCCGTTTTCTCCTTCCTCGTCATGGGCCATCTGCGCGGGTTCGTAAATGCTCTGGAATGTGGAATGAACCATCTCGCCGACACCGAAGAAGAGCCAGTCAAGATTGTAGTCAAACGTGGACGTGAGCCATTCCAGGGAACGGCGCGAAAGGTTTTTTGCGGCGCTTTCCTTCACCAGACGGGCCAGACAGGAGCCGAAGGACTCGCGATCCATGCGCGTCTCGGGGCGGCTGCTTCTTTTTCCCCGCAGGGGGGATATGCCGAGATCGCTGAGATCGCCATTGAGCCAGCGTTCCTCCTGTTCGTAAACGGGGCCTTTTTCCTCGGCCTCAAATTCGTAGATGCCCCTCCTGCCGTAATCTGCGAGATCCTGAATAAGACGAAGGAAGCGATCCGCGAATATGGAATCAATAACTGAATCCAGGTCTTTCAGTTTCAGGGGCAAATCAGGAAGGGGCACTTCTTCCCCTGTGCGGAAAAGAGAATCGGCGGAAAGATGTTTGTTTTTTCTGAGGCACCGCGCGACAAAATCACGCAGGGTCGTATAATTACGATTATCTGTGCTTTCGTTTTCCATCTCAATCTCCCAACCGCTCGTTCTCTGTATGTGAGAGCTGGCATGCCGTAAAATCAAATATTAGTAAAATACTTTCCTTCCGCGTTACATGGCATGTTTAAAAAAATTTCGCAAGAGCCAAAAGGGGCTTATTTTCAAAAAAATTCAATTTCCCGGGTTGCGTAGCTTTTCTATTATGCCCATTCCGGTAAAAAACAAGCCCTTTTGGGCCCGCAGGATGCACGAATGCATCTCGGGGGATCCGAACAGGCAAAAAATAACAACAATACGGATTTTACTGTCAGGATCCCGGCTGCCGGAGCCGTCGTGCGGAGCGGCACCGGCACGCTGCGCCTTCAGGGACGCGTACCGCCTGTCACGCATCAGAAAAAAAAGCAATGTGTGGCATTTTCTGGCCGCAGCGTTCTCCGGATTTGGGAATGATTTTTTTGAGGAGTTTACGGATGGAAAATCTAAGATGCCCGGATAACAGAGTGGATTTGCGTAAATTGAAAAAGAATTTCAAAGATATTCGAAAATGTATCTGTTAACAAAGATAGAGTAAATAATGAATTGATGCTCCTTTTCCTCTGAGTCTGATTTGAAAAGGCATGAAGTGTTTTTCTGATATGTTTGTTAAAAAGGCTGAGTGGATCCGTCTGCTGCCAGTGCGTCCGCAGTTTTGTCCCGGGAAGGACCGGAGAAAAGCAGTCCGGAAAACGGAATAGTCTTCAGTCCCCACGGCTGGTTCCCGGCGGGAGGTGTTCCTCCCGCCGGAATTTATTATCAGGCGAAAGCCCTGTCTGCCCATTCCGGGTCTTTCAGGAGTGCCCTGCCCACGCCGATGAGGTCGGCTTTGCCTTCCCCAATGAGGCGGTCCGCGTCAGCGATGTCCTTTACGCCGCCCGTGAGCAGAACAGGGACGGAGACTTTCTTTCTGACGGCTTCGGAGAGGTCGCCGAAATAGCCGGGAAAGTTCATGCCCCTGCGCATATACCGGCACATGCCGCCTGTGAGGCTCAGGTAGTCGAGTCCGTCCTTTTCAAGGACCCGGCATGCGTTCACGGCGTCTTCAATTGTGGCTCCTCCTTCCATGTAATCGCAGCCTCCGAGGCGGAGTCCGACCATATAGGAAGGTCCGGTTTTTTCCCTGACCGCGCGGATAACCTCGCGGATAATCCGGATCCTGTTCATGAGCTCCCCTCCGTATTCGTCCGTTCTTTTGTTGGTGAGCGGCGAATAGAACTGATCCAGCAGGTAGCCGTGCGCCGCGTGGATCTCCACGCCGTCATAGCCTGCTTTTTCTGCGCGTCCCGCAGCAGCCGCGAAAAGACCCGGCAGGGCGTGAATTTCGTCGGCCGTCATCGCGCGGACCCCCTCCGCGTCCTCCTGCGAACCCGCCGGCCTGATGGCGCTCGGGCCAGCGGGATCCATGCCCGTCACTTCCCTCAGCGCCGCTGTTCCGGCGTGATTCAGCTGGGCCACGGCGAGAGAGCCGCTCTGATGCAGGCAGGCAGTGAGCTTTTTCAGACCGTCAGTCATGGTGTCAGAGGCGATGGAAATCTGCCTTTCCCTGGCTTTGCCCTGCTGGGTAATGAAAAAATGTTCCGTTGTGATGATGCCGATGTGTCCGCCTCTGGCTCTGGCTGCATAATAGTCCAGGTTTTCCTGGCTGACTTCCCCGTTCTCCCCGGCCATGTAGGTCGCCATGGGAGGCATGACTATCCGGTTTTTCGCCGTCACTCCGGCTATCCGGATGGGCTGGCTGACGTATTTCATGGTTACCTCCAGTTGACAGGCTTTTTCCGCCGGACGGTCTGCACGCCCCGGAGCGGCATACCCTGCCGCTCCGCCATAAACGAAAAGGCGGACGCCCAAAGGACGTCCGTCTCGCAATACAGAACCGTTACGCGGCTCTGTTTCGTTCAGGAGTTTTAAAATTCACTCAGCGTCTTTTTGACCGGCGGTGACTGCGGGAAGCTTTGGATGAGCGGGTACGGCTGGCGCTGTGTTTGACCGACCTTCCGTGACCGCGCCGCACGCTCTGACGGCTGGGGCGGTCCATGTCCTCAAGCTCGGCGACTTCGGTCATGGCCCGGTTGCTGCCTGTCATAATGATGCGTCTCGCGCCGATGAAATTATTGCGGAAAAACGCGGAATCGCAGGACTCAACGCGGACGCGGGAATTGGTGCGGGGTGCATGGATAAAGCGGCCGTCACCGATATAGATGCCCGTATGATATCCTCCGCCGCTGCGCCGGAAGGCGACGATGTCGCCTGCGCGCATTTTGCTGACATCCATGATGCGGTATCCCATGAGGGACTGTTCCCGCGCCGTACGGGGAAGGTTGATTCCCACAGATTTGTACGTCCATCGTACGAGGCCGGAACAGTCAAATCCGGCAAGGGATTCGCCGCCGAAAACGTAGGGAGTGCCCACAGCCCTGTGGGCGCGCCGCACCAGGCTGTGCTGATTCTTTTCAGCGTGATTCTGTGCGGAGATATGATGCTTGGAGGAATACTCGTCGTTCTTCGCCTTGTGCGTGAAGCCGCACGAGAGAAAACAGACGAGCAGAAGCGTGAGCATTTTAAAGGGTATTCGCATATACTTCCCTTTGTTTTTGCCCGGCCCCGGGGGAATGAGGAGAGAAAAAATGAAGAGACCGGCTGGTTGACGGGAAGAGTTCCGCGCGGACAGAACCCATGCATCAGTGCGATGCAGCCGGAGTGCGGCCGGACGCTTAGCGCCCTGGCCCGGTTCCGGAACCCGTAAGGGAGCTGCGGAATGAACAAACACAACAGTGCCTGCCACACCGTAGGTGACTGAGTATAGGCGGACTATTTAAAAACGGTCAAGACTTTCTCTGAACGGTTGAAAAATCTTTACCCTTTTTACAAAAACGGAACAAATTTTTTAGAACGGTTAAAATTTTTGTTCGCACAAAACCGCTCTTCCTGACGCAAAAGCATCATTTTCCTTCCTGAATTCCTGAACCTGGAACCGAAAGACGGCGTTTTCTCTGTCTGTTTCTGCCTGCGGCGGATATGTTTTTCCCGGTTCCGGTATAGTCCCGCCAGGTCCTGTGGGCAGCTTTCCCCGGCAACGCGCAGCATCCTGAGCAGATCGTTTTCATAGGAAAGGGATAACTTCGCTGCCGGCACTTTGGAAACAAAAAAGGGAAGCCCGGTGAGAAACGGGCTCCCCTGTGAAAGTACGCTGAATCTCTGGAGATAAATACCTTAGATATGGTAACGCCAGATGTACCATCCTGCGGCGGCGGCGAGGCCGAGCAGGGTCAGAATGAGGATGACGGATGAGGCGCGCATGCAGCGTATGGAGAGACCGAGTTCGGAAAGGAAATTGCCGAAGGTGCGGTTTTTGCCGAAGCGCAGCACCGGGGCGTATTCCGGATTCACGGGAATGGGATCCCTGAAAGCTGTGTGCAGGATTTTCGTAGCCAGGGGCACTGTCGTGTCAAACTGGCCAAAACTGATATGGCCCGCGTCATCGGAAAGGGATATGTCAGTGGTACGCACGCCGAGGGCTCCGGAAAGGCCGTCGAACTTCAGCCAGGCCCGGATGCCGTCCGGGTCGATTTTCATTTTCGTTATCCGGCAGCCGTACTCCTCAAGCCGCAGGTTGCAGGCTGGAATGAGGGACTTCCGTGCGGTGATTTCCCTGAGGGTGGCAAACATCACTTCCTCCCTTTCTGTGTATTGATGAGGCCGAGCCAGCGGGCGCTGCGCAGCACTGCGGCCGTTTTCCCATCGGCGACGGAGACAGGTCCGTTCTCCACGGCAAGGAGTTCGAGCCCTCTGGCGACGGCGGGAACTGTGCTGGCAAAGTCGCTGAAGGAGAGCGTTCTGCCATCAGGGCTCATTATGACGGTGCCGACGGAAACGGGCACAATCTCACGGATACCCGAGATCTTCATCCCGAGCGCCAGCGTGCCATCCCTGAATTCGATACTCCTCACCTTGCCGTAATGCCGGAAGGTCTGATTCAGCAGCTCCTCAAGGGCGGGAAGGGCGGCTTTGTTGGTGAGGCCGTTGGCGGCCATGGAACCGAGCGCGTGGCTCATGTCCGCTAGATCAGCGGCGCCATGGCTGATGCCCCTGGCCAGCCGTCCTATGGCCTGGACGCCCCTGTTGCCGGACTGATAGGGATCAGCCGGTTTCCTGCGGAGTTTCTCCTGAAGAGACCCCATCCGGCCGAGCACGCCTCTCACATTCTCCCGTACGGTCTCGCCGGAAGGAATGCGTTCAGCGGCCTCCCTGATGTCCTCTTCAGCCCTGTCCGCGGCGTTCCTGATCCTGTTCCCCGCCGCTGCAGCAGATTTTCTGATCTCTTCCGCCGGATGGATTTTTTCTCTGAGAGAACGGAACCTGCCTCTGAGGAAACCGGCTCCTTCTCTGGCTTTTTCGGCGAAATTGATGTCCGCCGCGTCTCCGGCCTTTTTCTTCAGCCCCTCCGCGGCGGAAGAGAGTTTTTCTCTCGCGTCCCGGACGGCTCCCTTCATGGCACCGGCGACGGCCTCCCTGTCGGGAAGCCTGTCGGCCACGGCTCCCAGTTCTTCCTTCACGATGCTGCCGGCTTTCCCGGCTGTATATCCCACAACCTCGCGTACAGGTTTCAGATGCTTCGCCCTGCCGCTGACGCGGTTCTTCAGACGGCCGAAAAAGCCTGGCGCGGCTTCCTTTCCTGAGTCGGAGGATTCAGGCTTCTCCTCCGGCGCGGTTTCTGCTGCCTGGTTACCGCCTGCGGTTTCTTCGTCCGGCTGAGCGGATTCGGAAGGCGCTGCTTCAGCTACGGTTTCTGCCGCGTCCTGCGTTGAAACGGCTTCTTCCTCCGGCTGAGCGGATTCGGAAGGCACTGCCTCGGCCACGGTTTCGGCCGAGTTCTGCGTTGAGGCGGCTTTTTCCTCCGGCTGAGCGGATTCGGAAAGCACAGTCTCAGCAGCGGTTTCCGCCGTGCCCTGCGTTGAAACGGCTTCTTCCTCAGGCTGTACGGATTCGGCCGGTGTCACCTCAGACACAGGCTCTGCTATGGGCTCCGGCGCGGTTTGATCCTGCGCCTTGCCGGAGGAAACGTTGTTCGAGGGCTGCTCTGTTATGAGAAGCGAATCCGCCTCGATGACATCGCTTCCCGGAGTCTGCCCGGGGGCAGCTGTCCCGTCCTTTGCCGGGGACGACGTAACCTCAGATTTCCCGAGAAGCCAGATGTCCTCGGCGCTGGGACCGGAACTCTGTTCGTCCTGCTTTTTATTCTGAAATTTTTTCAGCAGCGGAATGCGGCCTTCCACATTGCGCAGGCCCTCTCTGGCCTTGTCAGCGACGGTTCTGCAGGCTGCCGCCACCTTCCTGTTTTCGCGGATTCTTTCAGCTGCCGCGGAGACAGATGAGGCGCCCTCCTTAAGGAGCTGGCCGGCCTTCTGTGCCGCCGCGCTGACGTCTTCACCGTGGGGAATCTTCTTCGTGACGGCCTGCCAGCCGTACTTCAGCGGATTGGCCACCCATTTCAGACGGCCGAGCTCGGCTTCCTGCTGTTCAGCCGTGGGCTGTCCCCCTTCAGGGGCGGCTCCTTTCTCCACGTTCCTCCCCGTCTCCGCGGACTGCGTGGTCCTGTCAGCAGAAGTGCCGGGCGTTCCGGGAACGTCCTTTTCCTCAGGCCGGCTTTTCTTCCTTTTTATATAGAGGATATCCCTGAGTTCATCGACGCGCTCTCTGAGAGAAGGACCGCTCTGCTCCTCCCCGTTCTTCGCGCCAGCAGAGCGGATTTTGCCGGATACAGCCCTGAATCCCTCCCTGGCTTTCTCGCCTGCCCGGCTGAAAGCTTCAGAAAAGTCTTCCCTGCGGGGCAGGTTGGCCGCGAGGATTCCAGCCTGTTTCTTCAGAAACGACCCGGCCCGGTCCATTTTTTCTTCAACTTTTTCTTTGGGCGGCATTTTGTCGGAGAGGGCGTCCCAGCCGCTCTTCAGCGGATTTGCTACCCATTTCATACGGCCTGTGATTTCCCCGTCCTTCTGCTCAGTGCCGGCTTCGGGCTGAGTGGCCGTTTTTTCTTCCGGCGCTGCGCCGGGAGCGGCGCTCTGGGCTGATGCAGGGCTCTCAGGCTCTCCGGGTTTTCTGCCTGTGAAGGGGAAATGCGGCATATGGAAACGCCCGGACGTGCTTTTCGTTCCCGCCGTTCCCTGTTCCGCGTCTGCGTCAGCCGCTCCCGCGTTTTCCTTATGTATTCCTTTCACGTGCAGGGAAGTAAGCTTCTCCCTGAGGGGTGCGGCTTTCCCGCGCACGTCTCCGGCAGCCTCACGCAGCTTTTTCGATGCCGAAGAGAGTTTTTCGCGAAATGAAATTCCCAAGACTGTACTCCTTGGTATTGGCACTCGCGGCGGACGCCGAAAACAGATTCCCGGCGTCCGCCGCGTAACAGAAATGTATGTTTTTTTCCCGGCATTGCCACGTCTTTTGGTAGGAAAAGGAAAAATTTTCCGAAAAATTTTCCTCCTTCTCCGAACATCGCGATGCACGTTGTGCTGACGGTATTGCGACTGTGCATCCTAATGGCTTTATGGCCGGAAGCGGTGCCGCAGTTCATGAGCGGGTGAGGCGGGGCACAGAATCAGGAATTTCAGATGGCAGGCGTCCGTCCGTTCTGTTATCTCTACTGATGCATGTATCTTCTTCCGTGGCTGCGCCTTCATCCAGAAGCCTCAGGTTCATGATGTCCTTTTCCTTTCCGTTCTCTGGAAAGGGCAGCAGAGCGTGGCTGCCCCGGAGAAGAATGCCATCGTTTCCTCTGCCCGTGATTGTAAAGACGATCATGAAATCCGGACTGTGGCCAGCGGGAGCGCACGGGCGAAAGAGGCGCACGTCCGGAGAGCGCCTTCTGGGAAATTACCGGTGTGCATGTGATTGTGCGTGTGTGTAAGAAACGCTGAACCATTCGTACCCGCGCGGCCCGGCGGGGAGGAGCCGCGTGCTTCATTTCAGCAGAATGTGTCTCTCCCAGGGGGAGGGCTCCGGAATCAAAATATTATCATCCTGGCATTTTCCGCTTTTTTCATCCGTCAAAATGAAATACAAGGGGCAAATCCCGCCGGAGGAACATGTGGGAAAAAATGACGCCTGCTTGACATTGATCACATGCCCGAGTCTGCCATGCAGGTATAACTTCTCCCACAGATAAAGCATTTCAGGGGTGGGATCCCTTAATCTCTTTCCTAAGGAGTATGATTATGTTCTGCAATCAGTGTGAACAGACCGCCAAAGGAACCGGCTGCACCATCAGAGGTGTCTGCGGCAAGCTCGATATTGTGGCCGGCGCCCAGGACGCCCTTGTTCAGAGCCTGCGCCTTCTCGCGGCCGAGATTCTCAAATCCGGGAAGGCTGACCAGAAGGCGGACGATCTGCTCCTGGCCGGACTTTTCTCAACGCTGACCAACGTCAACTTCGATGCCGTTTCCCTGAAGAAGCTCATCGGTCAGGTCCTGGATGAGAGGAATGCGCTGAAGGGTGTGACCTCCGATACGGCCGCCGAGACAGAGAAGCTGCTCGCCACCGCCCCGTCTCCCGACAAGTTTGCTGAAGACGCCGACGTGCGCTCCGCCATGCAGATTATCCTCTTCGGCCTCAAGGGCGTTTCCGCGTACGCCTACCATGCCGCCCGTCTCGGGAAGCGTGACCATGACATGGTGCTCGATATGTGCCGTCTGCTCACCGCTGCCGCGGATGATGGCACGAACCGCGGCCTTAACGACTGGCTGGGGCTCGCTCTCGACTGCGGCAAGGCCAACGTGCGCGCTATGCAGCTTCTTGACGCCGGCAACACGGAGACCTTCGGCGATCCCGAACCGACCACTGTTTCCACCGGCCACCGCAAGGGCCACTGCATTCTCGTTTCCGGCCATGACCTCCCGGATCTCTATGAGATTCTGAAGCAGACCGAAGGGAAGGGCATCAACGTGTACACCCACGGCGAGATGCTCCCCGCTCACGCTTATCCGAAGCTGAAGGCTTTCCCTCATTTCGCGGGCAACTTTGGCACGGCCTGGCAGAATCAGCAGAAGGAACTGCCTGACTTCCCCGGCGCCGTGGTTTTCACCACGAACTGCATCCAGGATCCGAAGACGTATTCCGATAAGATTTTCACCACTGACATCGTGGAATGGCCTGGCTGCCGTCACATCGAGAACAATGATTTCTCCCCGCTCATCGAAAAGGCCCTTGAGCTTCCCGGCTTCGCCGAAGACGAGGAAGGAAAGGAAATCACCGTCGGTTTCGGCCGTAAGACCCTCCTCGACGCTGTGCCCGCCATTCTTGATGCCGTGAAGTCCGGCGCTGTCCGTCATGTGTTCCTCGTGGGCGGCTGCGATGGCATCCGCCCCGCCCGCAAGTACTACACTGAATTCGTACAGCAGACCCCGAAGGACACTCTGGTTCTTACCCTGGCCTGCGGCAAATACCGCTTCAACACCCTCGATCTCGGCAAGATCGGACCGTTCCCGAGGCTTCTCGACTGCGGACAGTGCAACGACGCCTATTCCGCCGTCGCCCTGGCTCTCAAGCTTTCCGAGACGCTCAAGTGCACGGTCAATGACCTCCCCCTGAGCCTTGTCCTTTCCTGGTACGAGCAGAAAGCCGTGGCCATCCTCCTGGCCCTGCTGTACCTCGGTGTGAAGAATATCCGCCTTGGCCCGACGCTGCCGGCTTTTGTCAGCCCCAACATCCTCAAGGCACTCGTGGATACCTTCGGCATCAGCCCCGTCACGACTCCTGAGGCGGACATCAAAGCCTGCCTCGAGCCCCATGCCTAAGAGGTAACTCTGTAATAACGCCCCCGGTTCGTTTCGCGGACCGGGGGACTTCGTCTATACAGGAACCGGAACCAATCATCTGACAAAGAGAGGAGGAAATATGCGGATTCTCAGCTGTCCTGAAGAAACTCTGCGGCTCCAGTGCAAACGCTGTCCTATTTTCAAGAAGCTCAGCGATGAGGAATTCGCCACGTTCCTTCCCGGCGTGACCCTTGTGGAATACGCGAAGCAGGATCTCATTATGGATGAGGACGCGGACGCGGACTGCTGTTTCATGGTTATCAGCGGGCATGCCAGGCTTTTTCACAACATGCCTGACGGCCACGAGCGCCTTGTGCATATCGTGGGCGCGCCTGATACTTTCGGCATCGCCACCATGTTCCGTCAGAGGACATATTCCTGTTCGGCGAGCGCCCAGGGAACCTGCCGCATTCTCCGCATTCCCCGCGAGAACCTCGTCGCTCTCACACAGAAGAGCCACGCCTTCGCTCTGGAGGTCATCGTGATCCTTGGCATGCGTATTCGCATGCTGGAAAAGAAGCTGGGTACCCAGGGCGTCCGCATTGAGACCAGGCTCGCCTCGTTCATCTGGCACAGGGCTACATTTCATGGCATCAAGGATACCATCGAGCTCGATATGTCCCGCGAGGATCTGGCGGGCATGTTCGGGACGGCACGGGAGACCCTCTCGCGGAATCTCTCGCACCTTGTTTCCATGGGGTATATAGCCGTGGACAACCGTAAGATAACCATACTGGACCGTAAGGGCCTCGAGACGCTTATTGGGGTGGATGGGGCCAAGTAGGGCGGCTGCGGCTTTTTCCGGCCAGAGAATTGTGACAGATTTTCGAATTTCTGTTGACAGCAGCGCGATGAAAGGCTAGAAGCCTTGAACACGCCTGAAAGCAGCCCTTCTCTGAAGGTTCCGGAAAGAAGATTTCCGGGAAAAAGAGAAAAAAGTTGTTGACAGGCATGAGGGATGAGCGTAAAAAATCCCCTCGCCGCTGTAAAACAGCGGGGCTCCAAAAAGCCTTCACAAAAAGTTTTTTGAAGATTCCCGAAAAAATTGTTGACAAAGCGGTGACAAAAGAGCATGTTTACGAACGCCGCAAAAAACGGCGGGAGTGAAAAACTCTTTTTCTGGTTCATTGACAAGTGAAGAGCGAGTGGAAATAGA
>ERZ779850.3359-NODE-3359-length-11396-cov-2.574200_pt1 | contig 11396 bp, 10 predicted proteins | sample MGYA00511249_ERZ779850 | MGnify/ENA primary metagenome ERZ779850 (study PRJEB29588, sample SAMEA2162475) | human gut metagenome | biome: human gut; feature: human-associated habitat; material: faeces | place: Denmark | collected 2008/2010 ...
CGCCGTCAGCCGAGCCGGCGCCCACGATGGTGTGAATCTCGTCGATGAACAGCACGATGTCGCCACGAGTCTTGATTTCCTTCAGCACCTTCTTCAGGCGCTCCTCGAAATCACCACGGTAGCGGGAGCCGGCCACCATGGAACCGAGGTCCAGCGAGTAGACCTGCTTGCCCTTCAGGGTTTCCGGCACGTCGCCGGCTTGGATCTTCTGGGCCAAGCCTTCGACCACAGCGGTCTTGCCCACGCCGGGCTCGCCGATCAGCACCGGGTTATTTTTTGTGCGGCGCTGAAGAATCTGCATCGTGCGGCGGATCTCGTCGTCGCGTCCGATAACGGGATCGAGCTTGCCCATACGAGCGCGCTCAGTGAGGTCAACCGTATACTTCTTGATGGCGTCGCGCCCGGTTTCACCTTCGGCGTCCGTGACGCTCTCGCCGCCGCGCACGGCTTCAAGGGCTGCTTCGAGAAGCTTTTTGGTGACGCCGGCCGAAGCCAGAATGCGAGAAGCTTCCATATCGGCGTCGGCCAAAGCAAGCAGGAACATTTCCGTCGAAATGAACTGGTCGCCACGCTGCATCGCCTCCTTTTCCGTGAGATTCAAGGCGCGGATCAAGTCGCGGCTGACCTGTACGTCGCCCGACGTGCCCGTCACCTTCGGAAGGCGCTCCACCGCAGCTTGGGCCTCATCGCGCACACGCTTGGCGTTGCCGCCCGAGCGCTCGATCAAGCTCGAGGCACTGCCTTCCTGATCGTTCATCACGGCCAGCAGCAAATGCACCGGCTCGATGTACTGGTTGTCGTGAGCAAGCGCCAGGGACTGAGCTTCACCCAGGGCCTGCTGAAATTTCGTTGTCAGTTTGTCTTGTCTCATCTAATCCAATTCCTTACTTCTGTCGAGACTTCATCTCCTCGACTTTAATGGCTATGTGGGGTTGGTTTTTCCTCATTTCAAGGAATGCAATTCCGAAAAAGTTTCTAAATTTTTCGCGGTTTCTTGCCCTAATACTGTGCACAGGCCTTTGGCGGGGCTACAATGGATGGCAGTTTTTCCAATTTGTATAAAAAGATCGGCCAATCGCGCGTCACTGCGAGGGGCTGTTCGCTCATTACGAAAGGAAGATGAAGTGACTGTCAATCGTCGTACTTTGATCGGCACCGTCTGTGCCATCTCCGTTTTCGGTGTTCCGCTGATTTCCTCGGCCCAGACCGGAACCCGCTCCAATCCCATCAAGATCGTCGTTCCCTACCCGCCCGGAGGCCCTCTGGACGTTTCGGCACGCGCCATTGCCGAAGCAGTGCACGCTGACCTGGGCAACGTCATCGTCGACAACCGCCCGGGCGCCGGCGGCAACCGCGGCGTGACCTATCTCGCACAGCAAAAGCCCGACGGCATGACGTTGTGCGTCGGAGCCGTTGCCACGCACGCCGTCAACCCGAACTTGTTCAAGAAGCTTCCCTACGACCCGATCAAAGACTTTGAGCCGGTTACGCTCATCGCTCACGTTCCCAATGTGCTTGTCGTCACACCGGAATTTCAGCAACGTACCGGCATCAAATCCGTCAAAGATTTGATTGCCTACTGCAAGGCAAATCCCGACAAGCTCAACTACGCCTCCGGCGGAAACGGTTCGGCCGGTCACATGGCAGGCGAACTTCTCAAAGCCAAAGCCGGCATCAAGATGGTGCACGTGCCCTATGCCGGTGCCTCGGCCGCTCAGCTTTCCGTTCTTGCCGGTCAAACCGACCTCATTTTCGACAACCTCTCGTCGGCCTCCGCCAACATCCAAGCCGGCAAACTGGTTCCGCTTGCCGTCACCACCACCAAACGCGCAGAAGCACTTCCCGATGTGCCCACTATGGTCGAAGCCGGTGTGGCAGGATTTGACATCTCGACTTGGTACGGTTTGTTCGTGCCAGCCAAGACGCCTCGCGACATTGTCATGCACCTCAATAGCGTAATTACCAAGGCGCTTGCGAGCGACGACATGAAGAAACGTCTGGCACGTCTGGGGGGCGAATCTGCACCATGCAAACCCGAAGAGTTTGCCGCTTTGATCAAGACGGAATTGGCGAAATACGCCGAAATCGTCAAAGCCTCCGGAGCTCGCGTCGACTGATCAACAGCTCACGGAGCATCCCGGCCGGCGTTTGGTTGTCGTCGGCCGGACATATGTGCGCGGGCGCCGTACGTCATAGAAAAACAAAACGGCGCCTTTCCTCGGTCACTTCAAGCACTTTTATGGTTGTAGGGAATCGCAAAGACTTCTGGTCGGGCATCCTTTTTGCTCTACTCGGCGTCTTTTTCATCGTATTTGCCCAAGAGCACGAACTCGGTCAAGCATCCCGCATGGGGCCCGCCTACTTTCCAACGGTTTTGGGCATTCTGCTGGCAGCTATCGGACTTATCGTCGCTCTTCTCGGTTATTTTCGTAAAGCCCCCATCACGGAAACCGGCGAAGACACCGGCGAGATCATGCCGTTTCGTTGGAATGTTCTGTTTTTGATTCTGGGCTCCATCCTGGTCTTTGGGCTAGCTTTGAATACTTTCGGACTGATGCTCTCATTGGCGGCCATGATTTTGATCGCCGGACTTGCATCACCCGACTTTCGTTTCAAAGAAACACTCGCCATCATCCTTGTAATGGATCTGTTGGCATGGCTTATTTTCGTCTACGGCGTCGGGATGCTTGTGCCCGTCTGGCCCGTCTTCATGTAAGTAGGAGCCGGAAATGGATCTGGGACTCATCTCGAATCTGATGTTGGGCTTTGACACCGCCCTTTCACTTCAGAACATCCTCTACTGCACGATCGGCGTGACCATCGGCACGTTGATCGGAGTGCTGCCCGGCATGGGACCGGTTGCAACGGTGGCCATGCTGCTTCCGGCAACGTACGCTCTCCCGCCAACTTCAGCCTTGATCATGCTCGCCGGCATTTATTACGGTGCTTCCTATGGCGGGTCAACCCCCGCTATTCTGGTCAACATACCCGGCGAAGCATCTGCCGTCGTCACCTGCCTGGACGGACATATGATGGCCAAACGGGGACGCGCAGGCTCAGCGCTTGGCATCGCTGCCCTCGGCAGCTTCTTTGCCGGGTGCGTGGCCACGCTTCTGATTGCCGCTTTTGCGCCCCCTCTGACCGAGCTCGCCTTTCAGTTCGGACCGGCCGAATACTTCAGTCTGATGGTTCTCGGTCTCGTAAGTGCTACGGTACTAGCCACAGGTTCGCTGCTCAAAGCCATCTGTATGGTGTTGCTGGGCTTGCTTTTAGGGTTAATTGGCACAGACGTCAATTCCGGAGCTTTCCGTTTCACCTTCGGTCTGGATGAACTGCAGGACGGCATTGATTTCGTACCATTGAGCATGGGCTTGTTCGGCTTTGCTGAAATCATGCGCAATTTGGAAGGCAATATGAGCAGATCGCTCGTACCGAACAAAGTGAAGAATATCCTTCCGTCCTGGCAAGAAATCAAAGTATCCGTGGGTCCCATTGTTCGTGGTACCGCTCTGGGGTCCATTCTGGGAGTACTGCCGGGAGGCGGCGCCCTTCTGAGCTCTTTTGCAAGTTACACGGCTGAAAAGAAACTCGCTGGCGACAAAGCCGATCCTCCGTTCGGCTACGGCAACATCCGCGGCGTTGCCGGTCCCGAATCAGCCAACAATGCTGGTGCACAAACGTCGTTTGTCCCCATGCTCACGCTCGGCATCCCTTCCAACGCCGTAATGGCTCTGATGATCGGCGCCATGATGATTCACGACATTGTGCCCGGACCTCAGGTCATGCAGTCTGACCCTGGGCTTTTTTGGGGCTTGATCATTTCCATGTGGATCGGCAATCTGATCCTCGTGGTCCTAAACCTTCCGATGATCGGAGTGTGGGTACAGTTGCTGCGTGTGCCTTACCGCTGGCTCTTTCCTGCAATTCTGGTCTTCTGCTGCATCGGTGTGTATTCCATTAACAACAACGTATGGGATGTTTGGATCGCCATCTTCTTCGGTTTCGCGGGTTACGTTTTCGGTAAGCTCGGCTGTGAAACCGCGCCATTGGTTCTGGGCTTTATTTTGGGACCGATGATGGAAGAAAATCTCCGCCGCGCCATGCTTTTGTCTCGCGGAGATCCCTCCGTGTTTGTATCCAGTCCGATTTCGTGCGGACTGCTCATCGCTGCTGTCCTAATGGTCTTTTTGGTTGCCGCCCCGGTCTTCAGAAAGACCCGTGAAGTCGCATTTAAAGAAGACTGACAGCACAACCGCTGTATCAGACTTGAAGGTTGGGAAAGTTCTTCGCTTTTCCGACCTTTTCTTTTTTAGCGGAAGCAAAGGCTAGAATCCGCCTGCGTTCGATTTTTTTATCTTTTACTTCAATGTCTCCGCATTCTGCCTGCGTCTTCGAAATCACCTGCTCCCTACCCCTTGCGAGCGAATCCCTGCCCGATGCTTTTACACAGGCTCCCTGCGCACGCATGAAAGTCGCCAGACAATTCGTGGTGCAAAAGGGCATGATCCGCCAAGGCTTCAAGGGGCGTGCCGGCCTCGGCATTTTCGAAGAAAACGGTCGCACCTGGGGAATGCTGGTGTTGGAGCCAGCTGCGCCGCTTTTGTTTGCGCCTCCCGCTAAGCTGTCAGCCAAACGCCTGTGGCCCGGCATGCAAGAAGAAGATGTTCCCAATATCGAATTGATCAACGGCAAGGGCGAAGCTAAAACTCTCAAGACACGACTGGACGAGATTTTCGAGCCGTTTCCGCAGCGAGACTATTTCAGGGGCGGACGCGAGCAGGCCGAACGTCGTGCGTTGTGGCGCCGTGTTTTGACCGATGCTCTCACGAGTCCCGTTGTGCGTATTGTCCAAGAGCTCAACATTCGTCACCGCGATGCTCGGCTGACGGAACTCAACGAATGGTGGTGCGGCAAAAGCCCTACGTTTGAATGCCGTTGGGATCAAACGTTCTATGCGCCGCGCTCAGGAGCTCGATTTCTGCTCGAGTGGATGCTAATCGGTCGCCCTCATTGCAAAAGCTCTCCAATGCAGACTGAAGAGTCCGCGCCGCGCCCCGTCGTTCTCTACAGCGACAACGACATTTTGGTAATCAACAAACCTGCACGTTTGAGTTCCGTTCCAGGCGTCCGCGAGAAAGTCTGCGCTAAGACCATGCTGGAACGCCAATACGGCGAACTGCATGTCGTGCATCGACTGGACCTAGACACCTCGGGCCTGCTCGTTTTCGCTCGTAACAAGCGATCGCTTGAACATCTCAACAAGTCGTTTCGCGAGCGTGACACGCACAAGATCTACGAGGCACGCCTCGAAGGAGTCATCAGCGAACAGCAGGGCCGCATCGAACTCCCTCTGGCACTCAATTGGCTCGATCGTCCTCGGCAATGCACTCTCACTGAAGATGGCGGCGGAAAGGCGTCGGCCACAGAATTTGTCGTGATCGGCACGCAGCAGACTGCGGGAGGACCGAAAACTCTCGTGCGCCTGAGCCCTGTCACGGGCCGCACGCACCAGCTGCGTGTGCATTGCGCCAAAGGGCTCGGTTGCCCCATTGACGGCGACCCCTTTTACGGTCATCCGGGACTTGAAGGCGAAACCGATGCCACACGCCTGTGTCTGCACGCCGCAGAGCTCACCTTCATACATCCGACTTCCGGCGAACCGGTCACTTTCAAGGCGCCGGCCGATTTTCCGGATTTCTGACAACCAAAAAAGATGTGTTGCGCAAACAGATTCCCGCATCGAAAATTTTTGCTATCCGAGCGCCTGCGCTATGATTAGAAGACCGCCTGTCGGTCGAGCCTGTCAGTAACACGCTCACGCCGTCAGTCCTATCCTTTTTTGTAAGACAAGAATGTCAGATCAACCACATCCTGGACCGGAAACTTTTCTTTCCCGCAAGGAGCACATCTGATGCGCGCCGCTGTTGAACGTGTGCTGCACGATGTGTGGTCGCACCGCGGCATTGCCGCCTCTCTGCTCTACCCTTTTTCGCTTGTCTACCTTGCCATCGCACGACGCCGGGCAGCTAGGACTACACCTGTTGAACTGCCGGTGCCCGTTGTCGTTGTCGGCAACATCTACGTCGGCGGCACGGGCAAGACTCCCATCACGATCGAGCTCGTCCGCGAACTGAAGGCCGCGGGCTTTACGCCCGGAGTCATCAGCCGCGGATACGGACGCGCCAGCAAAGAGCAACACCTTGTCGAAGACGACTCTCCGGCAAGCACCGTCGGCGACGAACCGCTTTTGATTCGCCGCGCCACCGGGGTTCCTGTAGCCGTGGGACGCGACCGCGTGGCCGCAGGGCGTCTGCTGATCCGAAGCAATCCGAGCGTTAATGTGATTGTCAGCGACGACGGTCTGCAGCATCGGCGCCTTGCGCGCGACGTTGAACTTGCCGTCGTCGGTGCTCGAGGGCTGGGCAACAGCTGGGCGCTTCCCGCAGGCCCCCTGCGCGAACTCCCCTCACGTCTGGACTCTGTTGATGCCATCGTTCTGAGCGCTACCGAAGATACTATTGAAAGTCGTACGCCTCGCTTTGCCGCCACTTCCCAGCTCGGGGATGTCGTGCGCCTGTGCGACGGCCGCCGCCGCTCAATCGAGGACATTTCGCACCGCATCGCCGAAAAAGAAGCCAAGGTACTTGCTGCGGCCGGCATTGCCGCGCCCGATCGCTTCTTCAATATGCTTGCCGCTCACGACATCGTCGGCAAGAACTTGGGATTGGGCGATCACTTTGCCTTTGATTCGAATCCGTTTGCGCAGTCCGACGCACGCTACATCTTCATCACCGGCAAGGACGCGGTCAAAGCCATGCAGAACGCGGATATCAAGAACGACCGCCGCATTTGGGTCGTCGAGTACCAAACACAACTTGACCCCTACCTCATCCAGTTCGTAGTGGAAAAGCTCACGGATGCGGCCGAACGCAAACACATTGACATCGTACCGCCCACGGAAGAAATCACGCACTGAAATAAAATGAATCGCGCTTGCTTGAGTATCGGTCTTGCCGTCTGCTGCCTTCTGGCCGGCTGCTCCACGCAGTCAGTCCGGGCACCCGCGTACAACATCACACCCGGCAACGTCTGCGTCATTCAAGATTCAAGCAACCGAAAGGTCGCCTACAACTCCGTCATCAAAGGTCTCAAGCGCAAGGGTTTTTCCGTGAAGCGCGTCGGCGCGGGACAAACGAAAAACTGTTCCCGCGTCTTTTCCTGTCAGTCGATTTCCCGCTGGCAGATCGCCAACTACACCTCCAACATTCATCTGCAATACTGGGAGCACGGCAAGCTTGTAAGCGAAGCCAAGTACGATGCGCCGACAAACGAAATCAACATCTCGAAATTCATCAGTACGGAAGATAAGATCTTTCAGCTGCTCAATGAGATGCTTCCCGGCACACGCACTCTTCCGAGCAAATACAACTCCCGCTGACGAACGCTTCGTCAGCCGAACATTGAAACGACAATATTATGGACAGCCGCCTTACCGAAGTTTTGGTCTGCCCCGTCTGCAAGGGGCCTCTTCATTTTGATCAGCAGAAGTCTGAAATGCAGTGCGCCAAGTGCGCGCTCGGCTTCCCGCTTGACGGAGAAATCCCGGTGATGCTCACCAAGGAAGCGCGAGAACTCACGCCCGAGGAACAAGAAGCTGCTCGTATCAAACCCGCCAACTAACGAAGGACTTGCCATGGGCTTTGTAGTAATCGTGCCGGCGCGCATGTCGTCTTCGCGCCTGAAGGAAAAGCCGCTTGCCGACATCTGCGGCAAGCCGATGGTTGTGCGTACCGCCGAGCGCGCTCTCGGGTGCGGTGCCGATGCGGTTTTCGTCGCCTGCGACTCACCGGCCATCGTCAAGGCCTGCGAAGAACACGACATCAAGGCGCTTCTGACGGATCCGAACTGTCCGACCGGCACCGATCGTCTCGCTGAAGCCGCCGCGGCTCTGGGCCTAACCGACGACACGATCGTCGTCAATGTCCAGGGCGATGAACCTCTGATTCCCATCAATGTCATACGCGCCGTTGCCGAAGACCTTGAAAAGCACGACGATTGCGCCATTGCCACCGCTGCGCACCCGATATCCGACGCCGAGCACTTCTTCAATCCGAACGTAGTCAAGGTCGAAATCGACGCCAAGGGTCGAGCGCTTACCTTCTCCCGCGCGCCGCTTCCCTGGCCGCGCGACGCATTTCGTAGCGACAAGTCTGTGCTGCCCGAAGGTTTGCCCGCCTATCACCACATCGGGCTTTATGCCTACCGTGCAGGCTTTTTAAAGGCGTTTCCTAAGTTAGCTCCCGCCCCCATCGAAAAGTTTGAGTCGCTGGAACAGTTGCGAGCCCTCTGGCACGGGTACCGTATCAGCGTACTGATTCTCAACGAGAACCTGCCTTCGGGCGTGGACACCGCCGAAGATCTGGAGCGCGTACGTTCGGTGTACGCCGAATCTCTCAAAAACTAGTTTTTTGGTTCCGAAAAGCCGCGTTTTGCCTCGTCCGAAAGATGTAACAAAGGTTCCGCTATTGTTTTGCAGAATGTTTCAATTACAATTTCCGCAGTGCAAGAAAAATTGTGAGCTTGTCGCGATGCGGCGGGCAAAGCGGCGCGACCTTCGGGACTCGCCGAATTTTTCTTGAAAGAGTTTCCGACGTAAATCTGTCTTTTACTGGTTTTACGTTGAATTAATTGGAGATTTTTCATGCGTTTGATCCTGATCGGACCCCCCGGCGCCGGTAAAGGCACCCAGGCCAACTACATCAAAGAACACTTCGGCATTCCGCAGATCTCGACGGGCGACATGCTTCGCGCCGCCGTCAAGGCCGGTACCGAACTCGGCAAAGCCGCCAAGGTGATCATGGATCAGGGCGGCCTCGTGAGCGATGACATCATCATCGGGCTTGTCAAGGAACGTCTGCTTGCCGACGACTGCAAGAACGGCTTTCTTTTCGACGGCTTCCCGCGCACCATCCCGCAGGCTCAGGCTTTGCAGGACGCCGGCGTGCCGATTGACTTCGTGCTCGAAATCGCCGTGCCCGACTCCGAAATTGTCGAACGTATGTCCGGCCGCCGCGTGCACCCCGCTTCGGGTCGCAGCTACCACGTCAAGTACAACCCGCCCAAGGTTGCCGGCAAGGACGACGTGACGGGCGAAGACCTCGTACAGCGTGACGATGACCGCGAAGAAGTCGTGATGAAGCGTCTGTCTGTCTACCATGCTCAGACCGAAGCACTCGTCGACTACTACAGCAAGCTCGCAGCGTCCGGCGAACCCAATGTGCCGCAGTACCGTAAGGTCAACGGCGTCGGTTCGATTACGGACATCCGCGATGCGATCTTCGAGGCGCTGAAGTAAAAAATTAAAAGGGAACACGATGTGTGAAATCACCGTGTTCCCTTATTTTTTTGTTTTTTCTTTAACACTTTTGGCGTCGGCTTGACCCTCCTCGGACGTTGAGTCGACACCCGGAGCTTTCAACATCATGACTACAGCTTTGTGGCTCGCCATTGCCGCGGGCATCATCGCCGTGATTTTCGGTCTTGTCTCCCGTAGCTGGATTCTGGCCCGCGATCCCGGCAATCCCCGCATGCAGGAAATCTCGCACGCCATTCAGCAGGGTGCAACGGCTTATCTGACCAAGCAGTACACGACCATCGCCATCGTCGGCGTGGTTCTTTTCCTTATCATCGCCTTCGTTCCCGCACTGGGCTTTAAGACGGCAGGCGGCTTTGCCGTCGGCGCCATCCTTTCCGGCGCTTGCGGCTTCATCGGCATGAACGTTTCCGTCAAGGCCAACGTTCGCACCGCTCAGGCAGCCAGCCAGGGCATCGCCGAAGCTCTTAACGTCGCCTTCAAGGGCGGCGCCATCACGGGCATGCTCGTGGTCGGTCTGGGCCTTCTCGGCGTGGCTGGCTACATGGCTGTGCTGATCGGCACGGCTGCTCCCGACGCCAACCTCTACGACACGATCAAGCCGTTGATCGGTCTGGCTTTCGGTTCGAGCCTGATTTCCATCTTCGCTCGTCTGGGCGGCGGCATCTTCACCAAGGGCGCCGACGTCGGTGCCGACCTTGTGGGTAAGGTTGAAGCCGGCATTCCCGAAGACGACCCCCGCAACCCCGCCGTGATCGCCGACAACGTGGGCGACAACGTGGGCGACTGCGCCGGTATGGCTGCCGACTTGTTCGAAACCTACGCCGTGACCATCGTGGCCACCATGATGATCGGCGCGCTTTCGGCAACGGGCGACACCATGCGCATGGTTGAATACCCGCTCGTCTTGGGTGCTGTCTCGATCGTCGCTTCCATCATCGGTACGTTCTTCGTGAAGTACCTGCCCGGCAAGAAGATCATGACGGCTTTGTACCGCGGCCTTATCGTCGCCGGCGTCATCGCCGCCGTTGCCTTCTGGTTCGTCGGCGACTTCGTCTTCTCCGATCCCAAGATGCTGCCCGAAGGCGTGACGACCACGCACCTGTTCGGTTCCGCTCTGATCGGCCTCGTTCTGACTGCCTTGATGGTCGTGATCACCGAGTACTACACCGGTACGGAATACAAGCCCGTGCAGACGGTTGCCGAAGCTTCCACCACCGGTCACGGCACCAACATCATCGCCGGTCTGGCCGTCTCCATGAAGGCCGCCGCTCTTCCGGTTCTCGCCGTGGTTATCGCCATTCTCGTTAGCTTCTCGCTTGCCGGTCTCTACGGTGTTGCCATCGCCGCAACCTCGATGCTGACCATGGCCGGCATCATCGTTGCTCTCGACGCCTATGGCCCGATCACGGACAACGCCGGCGGTATTGCCGAAATGTTCGGTGCAAAGAAAAATCCGTCAAAGGGCGTTAAGGTTGATATGAACGAAACAACTGCAACGATTGACCTTTATATTGTGGTGGATTACGGTGTAAGAATACCGGAACTTTCTTGGGAAATTCAAGAAAACGTTAAAAACAGCGTTGAAACAATGACAGGACTTGATGTTCAAAAGGTTAATATCCATATCGAAGGCGTAAGCTTTGAAAAGGAAAAAGAAGAAAAAATCGAACTTGACAGCAACGTAAACGAAACACCTTTACCGACTGTTGACACTGATGAAGATTCTATGGACGATGAGGATATTCAAGACTGAGAAAATAAATCAAGGATTGTGTCTTATAGGCATAAGCCTTGATTTTTTTATGTTATTGTGGTATAGTTTTAACATAGAATTTAAGTAGCCTTATTATTTTGGGAAAGGAATAAAAATATGAAAAAACAGACGAGAAGTCAAGCAAGGGACGCTGCTTTTACACAAGTGTTCCAAATGAATATGCACGAGGATGATATGGACGTAATTTTGGAGGAACTTTTAAATGCACGTCCCGAATGTGAAACAAATCTTGGTTATATAAGACAG
>ERZ779850.3362-NODE-3362-length-11391-cov-3.561397_pt1 | contig 11391 bp, 10 predicted proteins | sample MGYA00511249_ERZ779850 | MGnify/ENA primary metagenome ERZ779850 (study PRJEB29588, sample SAMEA2162475) | human gut metagenome | biome: human gut; feature: human-associated habitat; material: faeces | place: Denmark | collected 2008/2010 ...
CGGTCACGGTGGACCGTGCGGGCAAGGTGACCGGCGCGCGCGTCACCGAGGGCGGCGACGACTGCATGCGCGAGTCGGCCCTGCGCGCCGCCCGCAATTCGTTGTTCAACATCGACGACTCGGCGCCCGCCCGTCAGACGGGAACCATCACTTATATCTTCATTCCCCAATGATTTCGGATGATTGCGGCCTGCCTGCCGCACATCCTGGGGCATATCCAATCCGATCTGACGGGGCATCTCGAGCGTTGTCCGTTCGGAATTTTGCCGCTTGTTGGCCGGCAGTCGACCGCGGGCGGAAGCCGCGGAAGACGTTTCCCGGCAAAAAGAAGGCCTTTTTGGGGTCGGCTCTGTGTCGGGAAAATCGGCTTTTTTTATGGATAATTTCGGCTTCGGCCGCGGATTTGTCCGAAAAAAACGTAACTTTGTAGCCGACGTAATTTTCCGAACCGTTAGATGCGTAAACTGCTTTTCATCGTGCTGGCCTTCACGGCGTGCCTGCTCTTTCCGGAGGGCGGCGACGGTGCGTGCATCCGGCAGCAGGCGCCCTCTGCGGCCTTCTCGGCGGGCGATATGCACACCGACGAGTGGCAGTGCGAGCGTACGTACAATTCGGATCTGAACCACCAACCCCGTGTGCTCCGGGAGGCGGAATCCTGCCCGGCGCAGCCTTCGTTCCGTTACGGCGACCGGCAAGTTCCGGCCGAACGCGCCGTCGTGCGCGGCGCCGCTTCGTGGGGCTGTGGTACGGGAGTTGCCAAGTTAACCGCTGCGTTCCGAACCTCCGATCTCTCCGCCGGACCGCATGCCGTGGATTACTATGTCTACCGGCTGCGGCGGCTCATTATTTAGCGTACGGTATTTCCCGAACGGTTCGCCGTTCTGTTTGCCTGAAATACGAACGTCTGATAATGAAAGAGATATGGATAAGATTAAAATTTGCGAGGCGATGTACGCCTTGCCCGGGGAGGTTGTGGTGCGCCGCCGCAAATCCCTCGTACTGCCTGCCGCGCTGCTTGCGGCCGGCGTGGCGATACTGGTTCTGAATCACGTTTACGGAGCCTCGATGACCAACAACCTCCGCTCGTCGGCGGTGTTCATCGGCGGTTCGCTGGCCCTGGCGGGGATGATCACGCTCGCGGCGCGCTTTTTCAGCGCCGAGGGCGCGCCCTACTACCGTGCCGGACGCAGTTACCTGCGCTACGACGAACTCTACTTCGAGCGCTCCCAGAGCCGCGATGTGGTGGCCCTCGTGGCGGAAGGCAATGTGGAACGGCTGCTGGCAATGCCCCATGCGCGGGTTCCGGCGGTCTCCGTGGCCATGTACCGTACGCCCGACAACCGCTTCGCCGCCATGCAGGCCTTCGAGTACGCGGACCTGGAATACCGGCCGCTGACCCGGTTGCAGATCAGCCCGCAGAAAGAGGAGGCTTGCGAGGCGGAGGGTTCGTCGCTGCGCTCCGGGACCGGAACTGCGCCCGCTGAATTTTGGATACGAAAAAACAGATTGGACAGATGATAGACATCAGTGGTGAAAATGTAGTATTGGTCGGTGCGTTGCTGCTCTTCGTGGCGGTGATGGCCGGCAAGGTCGCTTACCGCTTCGGCGCCCCCGCGTTGCTGCTCTTTCTGGGGGTCGGCATGTTGTTCGGGCTGAATTTCATTTCGTTCCGTTCGGTCGAAATGACGCAGTTCGTCGGTATGATCGCACTGTGCATCATCCTCTTCACGGGCGGTATGGACACCTCCTTTCAGGAGATAAAGCCGATCATCGGGCCGGGCGTCGTGCTGGCCACGGTGGGAGTGGTTATGACGGCCATGGTGCTGGCGGGCTTCGTCTGGCTCGTCGCTCCGTGGCTCGATCTGGAGATCTCCTTCGCGCTGGCGCTGCTGCTGGCCGCCACGATGTCCTCGACCGACTCGGCGTCGGTCTTCTCGATCCTGCGAAGCAAGAAGCAGGGCCTCAAACAGCATCTCCGTCCGTTGCTGGAGCTGGAGAGCGGCTCGAACGACCCGATGGCCTACATGCTTACGATCCTGCTGATCGGCGTGGTCACCAACTCCCAGGGCGGGGGCGGTCTGGGCATGAGCGCCCTCTATTTCGTGGTGCAGCTGGTCGTCGGCACGCTTTCGGGTTACCTGATCGGGCGGCTGGCCGTGTGGACGATCAACAAGATCAACCTGGCCAACCACTCGCTCTACTCGGTGCTGCTGCTGGCCTTCATCTTCTTCGCCTTCGCCTTCACGGACCTCGTCAAGGGCAACGGCTACCTGGCGGTTTACCTCGCGGGTCTGGTCGTGGGCAACCATAAGCTGGCGCAGAAACGCTCGCTGACGGTCTTCTTCGACGGTTTCACGTGGCTCATGCAGATCGTGATGTTCCTCACGCTGGGACTTTTCGTCAACAGCGACGAACTGCTGCGTCCCGAGGTGCTGATCCTCGGCGGTGCGGTCGGCGCGTTTATGATCCTCGTGGCGCGTCCCGTCACGGTTTTCGCCTGCCTGCTGCCGTTCCGGCGCTTCACGACCAAGGCGCGTCTCTATGTTTCGTGGGTGGGCCTGCGCGGCGCCGTGCCGATCCTGTTCGCCATCTACCCGATGATGGCGGGCGTCGAGCACGCCGAGCTGCTGTTCAACGTGGTCTTCCTCTCGACGATCATCTCGCTTCTGGTGCAGGGCACGACCGTGAGCGGCATGGCCAATCTGCTGGGGCTGGCCTACGAGGAGCGCGAATCGGCCTTCAACGTCGAGATGCACGAGGAGATGAAGTCGGCGCTGACGGAGGTCGAGGTCAATGAGACGATGCTCGAAAGCGGGCATACGCTCAAGGACATCACCCTGCCCGAGAATACGCTGGTGATGATGGTCTGCCGCGACGGGGAGTACTTCGTGCCGCAGGGGAAGACGGAACTCAAGCTGGGTGACAAGCTGCTGGTTATTTCGGACCGCAGCGAGGAGCTGGCAAGCACCTATAAGGACATGGGCATCGACGACGTGATGAAGCTCGGGTAGCTTTCAACGCTCATTGCCTGCGAATTACGGCTCGGGACGCATCCTGTGCCGTGCCTCCCTCCGGCGGATTTCCGCCCGAATCTCCGGCGATTCTGTCGCCGGGGATTCTTTTTTTTGCCCGTTCTGTTCCGTATGTCGGCGATTTTTTGTACCTTGAACCGTGAAAAGGAGATTTTTCGCTCTGAAATCCGAACCGGAATCCGGAGCGTCTCTTCGTTTCGGTTTGCGACGCGTGATATGTCTTTGCGGCGTCAAACAAATAGGAAAGATTAAAAAGAAAGCCGGCATTCGGCAAAAAGTTGTACTTTTGCCCTGTTCGCGGACGCTTCCTGCGGCGGCCGGCCCCGACCATGAAACTGCTGAAACCCACATACCTGCTGCGAACCCTGCTGCTGCTCTGCGCCGTAGCGGTCGTGTCGTCCGCCTGCGAGCGGAACGAAACGCAGTCGCTGTCGGACAAACTGGACCACATGATCGCCAACCGGCAGGTTTACGACTGCCAGAAGGAGCAGCGTATCGCCGAACTGCGGCATCTGTTGAGCGTGAGCGGCCTGACTCCCGCGCAGGAGTACGAGATCAACGACAGGCTGTTCGGCGAATTCCACAAGTACAAACTCGACTCGGCCATCCGCTACATGGAGCGCAACGTCCTGCTGGCGCGTCGTCTGGGCGACCGCCGCAAGGGCTGTCTTTCGGGAATCCGCCTGGCGGAACTCTACTCGTCGACGGGCATGTCCATCGAGGCGAAGCGGATGCTGGACTCGATCGACCGCCGGTCGGTGCCCCGCGACATGCTGGCGACCTATTACAAGGCTTACAACCGTTTCTACCAGCAATACGTGGCTTTCAGCGGACAGAGACACTTCCGCGAGCTGGAGGAACGCTATCAGGATTCGGTGATCATGTTTGCCGACACGGTTTCGGTGCGTTACAAGCTCGACCGGCTCTACCAGATGAGCCGCCGCAACCAGTCGCACGAAATGGAGGTCCGGCTGCTCGGGTTTCTGAACAGCCTCGAACCCGATTCGCAGCTCTACGCCGAGTGCGCCTATTCGGTGGGCAGTTTCTACCGCCGCCGCGGGGACGACTGGCTGGCGCGGAAGTACTACATGCTGTCGGCGATGACCGACATCCGGAACTCCACGAAGGAGAACGCCGCCTTCCAGGCGCTCGCGACGCTCTATTACCGCCACGACGATCTTTTCCGTGCGTTCCGCTACACGCAGGCGGCCGTCGAGGACGCGCTTTTCTCCAACGTGCAGTTCCGCACGGTCCAGATGTCGGAACTTTACTCGATCATCATTGCCTCGCACCAGGCCAAAGAGTCCCGCACCAAGCACAAGCTGCAATACTATCTGGTGTTGATCAGCGTGCTGTCGGCGGTGCTGGTGCTGCTGTTCGTCTACCTGTACAAGCAGCTTCGCAGGGTCTACCGCATCAAGGAGGAGCTTTCGCAGACCAATGCGAAGCTGGCTCGGCTCAACGAGGAGCTGGGCGAGAAGAACGAGCAGCTGTCGGACTCCAATGCCGTCAAGGTGCAGTACATAGCGCGGTTCTTCGACCTTTGCTCCATGTACATCGACAAAATGGACGATTACCGCAAGTCGCTCAAGAAGCTGGCCCAGGACCGGAAGTTCGACGAACTCAACAGACGGCTCAAATCGACCTCGATGCTCGAGGACGAGCAGGACGAACTCTACAAGAATTTCGACGCCATCTTCCTGAACCTCTATCCGTCGTTCGTCGAGGACTTCAACGCCCTGCTGACCGAGGACGAGCGGATCGTGCTCAAGCAGGAGGACCTGCTGAACAAGGAGCTGCGGATTTACGCCCTGCTGCGTCTGGGCATCACCGACAGCGTGAAGATCGCTTCGTTCCTGCGCTGTTCGCTTTCGACCGTCTATAACTACCGGACCAAGGTGCGCAACAAGGCGGCCATCTCGCGCGAGGAGTTCGAAAAGATGGTCATGAAGATCGGAACGGCCCATAAAACGGACGTCTGACCATTCCAGATCGTCTACATTTTTCGGGTTGTTTCAGAATGTAATAAATTGTTAATTAGAGATATGGTTCGAATTGGGTTCTACATTTTCCGCTTCAGTTTTCAAACCGAAGGTTATTCGGGCTAATTTTGTAATCGAGGTGGTGCGCCTGCCGGTATTTTCCTTCGGAAACGGGAGGCGCGGCGCTGAACCTAACTTTTAACCGACCTTATTGACTACACGATGAATCCTGTAAAAGTTGGCCTTATCGGCTTCGGCAGAATGGGAGGTTTCTACCTCGACGAGATGCAGAAAAGCGGCAGGTGGGACGTTGCGTACATCTGCGACGTCTGCGCCGAATCGCGGGACCTGGCGCGCAAACTGGCCCCCGGGGCGAAGGTTGTGGATGACGAACAGGTTATTTTCGACGATCCCGAAGTGCAGGTCGTGGGGCTGTTCGCTCTGGCCGACTCGCGCAAATCGCAGATCGAGCGGGCTTTCGCCGCGGGCAAGCACGTCATCGCTGAAAAACCCATTTCCGACAGTATCGAAAACGAATGGCAGGCCGTCGAGCTGGCCGAGAACACGCCCTTGTTCTCGACGGTGAACCTCTACCTGCGCAACTCCTGGTATCACAATACGATCAAAGATTTCATCGCCCAGGGCGAGATCGGCGAACTGGCCATCATCCGGGTCTGCCACATGACTCCGGGACTGGCTCCGGGCGAGGGCCACGAATACGAAGGTCCCGCGTTCCACGACTGCGGCATGCACTACGTGGACATCGCACGCTGGTATGCCCAGTCGGAATTCAAGACCTGGAATGCCCAGGCCGTGCGGATGTGGAACTACAAGGACCCCTGGTGGCTGCAATGCCACGGCACGTTCGAGAACGGCGTGGTGTTCGACATCACCCAGGGGCATGTCTACGGCCAGCTGGCCCAGACCCAGACCCACAATTCCTATGTGGACATCATCGGCACGAAGGGCATTGCACGCATGACGCACGATTTCAAGACGGCGATCGTTGAGCTGCACGGCGTGACGCAGACCCACCGCCTCATCCAGCCCTACGGGGGCAAGAACATCGACACCCTTTGCAAGCTCTTCGCCGAGTCGATCGAGACGGGCCGCCGCAGCGAGGCGCTCCCGGAGTTCCGCGACGCGGCGCTGGCCTCGGAGTACGCCTGGCGGTTCCTGCGCGACGCGCGGGAGCACGACCTCCCGGCCATCGGGGAACTGGAGACCCTGCGGCAGATCCGCGAACGCCGCCGCACGATGAAGGACGGCTACGGCCTGTTGCGCAAACACGCATGACAATCGCATAACCCTAAAACTACCTGAACTATGAATCATCTGTTATTTATCGGCGTGGGACAAATCGTCATCATCGCGCTTGTCGTGCTGCTGCTGTTCGGCGGCACGAAGATCCCGGAATTGATGAAGGGCCTCGGCAAAGGCTACAAGATCTTCAAGGACGAGGTCGACAACATCGAAAAGAACATCAAATAACCCCAATACTAACTCAAATTAAACCTCGAAACGATGGCAAAAGAAATGTCAAGAAGAACGTTCCTGAAGCAGGGAGCGGCTGCCGCGATCGGTTTAGCGGTCGTACCCAGCACGGTTCTGGGTAAGAAGTTCGGCTACACGGCCCCCAGTGACAAACTCAACATCCTGGGCGTCGGCGTCGGCGGACGCGGCGCTTCGGTGCTGAAGGGCCTGGAGAGCCAGAACATCATCGGCCTGTGCGATGTCGACTGGAAATACGCCGACCACATTTTCAAACGTTATCCTGCGGCCAAGAAGTTCAACGACTACCGCAAGATGTACGACGAGATGCTCAAGTCGGCCGATGCCGTGATGGTCGCTACGGCGGACCACACGCACGCCATCATCGCCGCCGACGCCATCACCGCCGGCAAGCACGTATATTGCGAAAAACCGCTGACCCACACCGTCTACGAGTCGCGCCTGCTGACCAAGCTGGCCGACAAGTACAAGGTGGCCACGCAGATGGGCAACCAGGGCGCATCGGCCGAAGGCGTGCGCAAGGTCTGCGAATGGATCTGGAACGGCGAGATCGGCGAGGTGCGCCGCGTGGACACCTTCACCGACCGTCCCATCTGGCCGCAGGGCCTGGCGCGTCCCGAGGAGGATATGCGCATCCCCAAGACGATGAACTGGGACGCCTTCATCGGTCCGGCTCCCTATCGTCCCTACAACGCCGCCTATACGCCGTGGAACTTCCGCGGATGGTGGGATTTCGGTACGGGTGCGCTGGGCGACATGGCCTGCCATATCCTGCACCCCGTGTTCAAGGGGCTGAAACTGGGCTATCCGACCAAGGTGGAGGGCAGCTCGACGCTGCTGCTGAACGAGTCCGCTCCCTCGGCACAGCGCGTGAAGTTCATCTTCCCGGCCCGCGACAACATGCCGAAGGTGGCCATGCCCGAAGTCGAGGTGCACTGGTACGACGGCGGCCTGATGCCGGAGCGTCCCGCAGGGCTTCCCGCCGGCAAGAACCTGAACGTGAGCGGCGGCGCCGCCATCTTCTACGGTACGAAGGACACGCTGATCTGCGGCTGCTACGGCAAGGATCCCTATCTGGTTTCGGGCCGTGTTCCCGAGGCTCCGAAGGTGCTGCGCGAGATCACCGAGTCGCACCAGATGGACTGGGTGCGCGCCTGCAAGGAGGACGCCGACGACCGCGTGCTTTCGGCATCGGACTTCAGCGAAGCCGGACCGTTCAACGAAATGGTCGTTATGGGCGTGCTGGCAGTCCGCCTCCAGGGCCTCAATCAGGTGCTGGAGTGGGACGGTCCGAACATGCGTTTCACGAACATCCCGGACGACGCCATGATCAAGACGGTCATCAAGGACGGCTTCCACATCAAGGACGGACACCCGACCTTCGACAAGACCTGGACCGATCCCGTGAACGCACAGCAGTTCGCCCAGGAGCTGATCAAACACACCTACCGCGACGGCTGGGCGCTTCCCGCCATGCCGCGCTGATTAACTAACCTGTCCGTAAAACTTTAAAAAAACAGAAAGAATATGAAAAAGACCCTTTTATTCTCGGTATGCGCGGCTCTGACCGCATCGCTGGTTTCGTGCGGCGGCCCCGGCGGCAAGGCCAAGACGGCTGAAACGGCCGATGCCAAAACCGCCAAGAAAGCCGTTCCCGAATACACCGTTGTCGACAACGCACAGGTGGACCTCGCCTCGTTCCCGCAGGACAAGGACGGTTACTACGTGATTTTCGACGGCAAGACGCTCAACGGCTGGCGCGGCTACGGCAAGGACAAGGCTCCTTCGCGCTGGACGGTGGAGGATGGCGCCATCAAGTTCAACGGCTCGGGCGGCGGCGAGGCCCAGACGGGCGAGGGCGGCGACCTGATCTTCGCCAAGAAGTTCAAGAACTTCGAGCTGGAGATGGAGTGGAAGGTTTCGAAGGGCGGCAACTCGGGCATCTTCTACCTGGCCCAGGAGGTTACGACCCAGAAGGACGGCAAGACCAAGTACGAGCCGATCTACATCTCGTGCCCCGAGTATCAGGTGCTCGACAACACCAACCATCCCGATGCCAAGCTGGGTGTCGACGGCAACCGCCAGTCGGCGTCGCTCTACGACATGATCCCCGCCGTTCCGCAGAACCAGAATCCCTTCGGCGAGTGGAACAAGGCCAAGATCATGGTTTACAAAGGCACGGTCGTACACGGCCAGAACGACAAGAACGTCGTGGAGTACCACCTGTGGACTCCCCAGTGGACCGAGATGCTGGAGAACAGCAAGTTCAGCTCCGAGAAGTGGCCTCTGGCGTTCGAGCTGCTGAACAACTGCGGCGGTGAGAACCACGAAGGCTACATCGGCCTTCAGGACCACGGCGACGACGTCTGGTTCCGCAATATCCGTGTCAAGATTCTCGATTAAGGGCTTCTTACGATGAGAAACAGGCTATTCGCAGTCATCTGCGTCCTCCTCGCTCTGGCGATGCTCCCCGGCGGAGCATCCGCCAAAGCGAAGAAAGCCCCGAAGAAGGACATCGGTATCCAGCTCTATTCGGTGCGCAGCCTGATCGGGGTTTTCGGCAAGAGCCAGGGCGATTACAAACCCGTCCTGAAACAGCTCGCCGACATGGGCTACACTTCGGTCGAGGCCGCCAGCTACAAGGACGGAATGCTCTACGGGCAGACTCCCGAGCAATTCCGCAAGGATGTCGAGGATGCCGGTATGCGGGTGATTTCCACGCACTGCACGCTCAACCTCTCCGACGAGGAGCTGGCGAGCGGCGATTTCTCGAAGGCCCTCGCTTGGTGGGACGAGTGCATCGCGGCGCACAAGGCCGCCGGTGCGGAATATATCGTGGTCCCCTCGATGCGTAAGATTTCGACGCTCAAGGATTTGCAGACCTACTGCCGCTATTTCAACGAGGTGGGTGCGCGCTGTGCGGCCGCCGGCATGAAGTTCGGCTACCACAACCACTCGCGCGAGTTCGAGAAGATCGAGGATAAGGTCATGCTGGACTACATGCTCGAAAACACCGATCCCGACAAGGTGCTGTTCGAAATGGACGTCTACTGGACTGTGATGGGCAAGGCCAGCCCGGTGGACTACTTCAAGAAGTATCCGGGGCGTTTCCGGCTCCTGCACATCAAGGATCGTCGTGAGATCGGCCAGAGCGGCATGGTGGGCTTCGACGCCATCTTCGCCAACGCGCGGGAAGCCGGCGTGGAGAACATCATCGTCGAGATCGAAGGTTCGAGCTACAACGACATCGTGCGCAGCGTCCGCGAATGCGCCGATTACCTGCTCGAAGCGCCTTTCGTCACGGCTTTTTTCCGGGACAAATAACGCCTTCCGGCAGCGTTGCGCATATCCGGCCGTCCCTTGCGGACGGCCGGATATTTCGTTTTGTCGTTTTTGGCTGCCGCCGTGGTTTTTCCGCTGAATTATCGCTAATGTTGCGGGTGGAGGCCGGCACGGATGCTTTTGTGCCGTTTGTGCCGTTTGTGCCGGGTGCGGCCGATACGGCCGGAAACATACACTGAAAAACGGGACCATCGAAAGATGGTCCCGTTTTTATGGTGGAGAATACGAGATTCGAACTCGTGACCTCTTGCATGCCATGCAAGCGCTCTAGCCAGCTGAGCTAATCCCCCTTGTTGTGGATGCAAAGATAATCGGATTTTTTTATTTCCACAATTTTCGGCCCGAAAAATCGGCTCCGGAATTGAACTTTTTTCGAAAAAACATCCCGAAGCTCTTCGGAACGCTTCCGGAAGCCCGTCGCTGAAGGGTTTCTCCGACATCTGGGCCTCGGCCGAGAACATCAGCCATTGGGACATCAGGCTGGCTGGCGGGGTGCTGATTGCCAAACCCGGGAACCGGGCGATGATCTATGCCGCCACGACGCTCGACAACGGACGCAGATGAAGCGGCAGGGTGCGGCATACGGCATGGCTGGCAGTCCGGTGATCGCCAATATGCAGCGCCTGCTGGAGAATATCGTCCGCAAATCGGCCAATGTCTATTGATTCCCGGTTGCGGGGGGCCTCCACCTGCCGAAACCCCTCCCTCCTGCCGAAACCCCTCTCTCCTGCCGAAACGAACGGCGGACCCCGGGAAAGGGTCCGCCGTTTCGTTGTCCGGATGCCGGCTTCCCGGCTGCGGGACTATTCCACCTCCCAGGTGGCTCCCGAGCGGAGCAGGTCGTCCACGCAGTGAATTTTGCTCGTGGCTTTGACCTCCTCGACCTGCTTCTCCACGGCGCGGTCGTAGACCGAGTCGTCCTCGACCGAGCGGATTACGCCCAGCGCTACCGGGTAGTCGGGGTATTTCATCGCCGCCAGCATCGAGTGCAGCGTGGTGTCGCGCTCGTGGGCGTCGTGCGTCAGCACATCGTCCAGCGTGTAGCCGTCCTGGCCCACGGTCACCACCTTGAGTTTCATGTTCTCGAACACGATGCCCTTTTCGTTGTTGGCGCCGAAGAGCATTTTCTCTCCGTGGCGCAGCGTCACCGTGCGTTCGGCGCGCGTGGCCTTGTCGGCTGCGAAGTCGGCGTGGGTCTTATCGTTGAAAATCACGCAGTTCTGCAACGCTTCGATCACCGACATGCCCGTATGTCTGGCCGCGGCGATCATGCACTCCTTCGAGAGGGCGACCTCCATGTCGATCGTGCGGGCGAAGAACGTGCCCTTGGCGCCGATGACCAGTTCGCCGGGGTTGAACGGCTTCTCGACCGTTCCGTAGGGCGAGGTCTTGGTGATCTTGCCCAGCTTCGAAGTGGGGGAGTACTGGCCCTTCGTGAGGCCGTAAATCTCGTTGTTGAACAGGATGACGTTGAGGTCCACGTTGCGGCGGATGGCGTGGATGAAGTGGTTGCCGCCGATGGC
>ERZ779850.3363-NODE-3363-length-11391-cov-3.014644_pt1 | contig 11391 bp, 5 predicted proteins | sample MGYA00511249_ERZ779850 | MGnify/ENA primary metagenome ERZ779850 (study PRJEB29588, sample SAMEA2162475) | human gut metagenome | biome: human gut; feature: human-associated habitat; material: faeces | place: Denmark | collected 2008/2010 ...
GGACAGCAAGCAGCTGGTGCGAGGATCAGGATTTCTATCGTTTCTCTGGAATCTACAGAGATGTTTATCTTTATACCGTGCCGGAGGTTCATGTTTATGACCTTCAGATCCGTGCAATCCCGGACGAAACTTTAAGTACAGCGGCACTTGAGATCGGAACAGATACCTGGGGCAAAGGTACAGTAAAGATTACTCTTTCCAAAGATGGAGAGACCGTGATCGAAGATAAAAAAGCACTCGACGGAGAGGAAATTTATTCCTGGAAAGTAGAAGATCCGGTACTCTGGAGTGCAGAAGATCCGCAGCTTTATGACCTTGTTTTAGAGGTTTATAACGAGGCAGGAGAACTTCAGGAAGTAGTTCCGCAGAAGGTTGGATTCCGTCGTTTTGAGATGAAAGACGGTATCATGACACTGAACGGAAAACGTATCGTATTCAAGGGCGTAAACCGTCATGAATTCAGCTCTGTGAGTGGAAGACACGTGTCCGAAGAAGAGCTTCGTAAAGACCTTAAGATCATGAAACAGAACAACATCAATGCAATCCGTACCTGCCATTATCCGGATGCATCCCTGATCTATCAGCTCTGCGATGAATACGGAATCTATATGATCGATGAGACAAACCTTGAATCTCATGGTTCCTGGGATGTTGCTGAATTTACGAAGGATTACACCTATGTTGTGCCGCATGACAAACCGGAATGGCTGGATATGATGCTTGATCGTGCAAATTCCATGTACCAGAGAGACAAAAACCACGCTGCGATCCTGATCTGGTCCTGCGGAAATGAGTCCTTCGGAGGCAAGGATATTTTTGAAATGTCACAGTTCTTCCATAAGGCAGATCCGACTCGTCTGGTTCATTATGAAGGTCTCTGCCACGACCGCAGATATAACGATACCAGCGACATGGAAAGCCAGATGTATCCGTCTGTAGAAGCAATCAAGGAGTTCCTTGCAAAAGACAGTTCCAAGCCGTTTATCTGCTGTGAATATACCCACGCAATGGGAAATTCCTGCGGTGCAATGCACAAATATACAGATCTGACTGACACAGAACCGAAGTATCAGGGTGGATTTATCTGGGACTATATTGACCAGTCTATCTACAAAAAAGACCGCTACGGCAAAGAATTCCAGGCATACGGCGGTGACTTCGGAGAACGTCCGACAGATTACAACTTCAGTGGAAATGGTATCGCATATGGCGGAAACAGAGATGCTTCTCCGAAGATGCAGGAAGTCAAATTCAACTACCAGAATATCACTGCAGAAGTCAGTGCAGACAGCGTAAAAGTCATCAACAAAAACCTGTTTGTAAGCACAGATATTTTTGATTGCAAAGTAACTGTTGCAAAGAATGGCAAAGTGATCCACAAGGCTTCTCTTGCAACTGCAGTTGCTCCATTAAGCGAAGAAACTTATGTACTTCCGCTTGCAAAAGAAGAGAAACCAGGCGAATATACGGTGACTGTTTCCTTCCATCTGAAAGAAGATAAAGCATGGGCAGAAGCAGGACATGAGGTGGCTTTTGGACAGTATGTATACCAGGTTGAAGAACCGAAAAAGACCTGCCCGGAAGGTGTAAAAGTGATCCGCAGCACACACAATATCGGTGTCAGAGGCGCACACTTTGAAGTACTTTTCTCTGTGTTAAACGGTGGTCTGGTATCTTATAAATATGCCGGAAAAGAGATGATCGAGGCAATCCCGAAACCGAATTTCTGGCGTGCACCAACCGACAATGACTGTGGAAATCTTATGGGAATGCGCTACGGACAGTGGAAACTTGCCAGCATGTACTTAAGTCACAAAGACTTCCGCAAGGGACCGTATGGCCCGTCAAATATGCCAGAAGTAGAAGTGAATGAGAAGTCTGTAAAAGTAGCTTATACCTACATCATGCCGACTACACCGACCAGCGAATGCAAGCTTTCTTATGAAGTTTTCGGTGATGGAAGAGTGAAAACAACTCTTACGTATGACCCTGTTAAAGAACTCGGTGATATGCCGGAATTCGGTGTAATCTTCAAATTCAACGCAGATTATGACCGTGTAGAATGGTATGGACTTGGCGAGGCAGAAACTTATGCAGACCGTAAGAAAGGTGCAAAACTTGGCATTTATGCAAACAAAGTTGCAGACAATATCGCAAGATATATGGTACCGCAGGAATGTGGTGCAAAAGAAGAAGTACGCTGGGCAAAAGTAACTGACCGCAAGGGTAGAGGAATGCTCTTTGAGATGGATGAAAACAATGGGCCGATGATGTTCTCTGCACTTCCATACACACCTCATGAGATGGAAAATGCAATGCATCCATATGAACTTCCAGAGGTTCATTACACTGTTGTACGTGTGGCAAAAGACCAGATGGGAATCGGTGGTGATGACAGCTGGGGTGCTCGCACACACGAAGAATATTTGCTGAAAACTGACAAAAAGATGGAATTTTCCTTTGTTTTTAAAGGACTTTAAGAGGAGAAAAAATGGCAAAACAGATCAAATACGGACATTATCTTCATGGTGGAGATTACAATCCGGAGCAGTGGCTTGACCGCCCGGATATTCTCCAAAAGGACATCGAATATTTCAAAAAAGCACACATCAATACTGTATCTGTAGGGATTTTTTCCTGGGCAGTTCTTGAACCAGAAGAGGGAAAATATAACTTTGACTGGTTAGAGGAAATTATCAATAATCTCTACAAAGAGGGCATCCATACTATTCTTGCAACACCGTCAGGAGCAAGACCAAAATGGATGGCAGACAAGTACGAAGAAGTTCTTCGTATGGATCCGGACAGAACAAGAAGATTCTTCGGAGGCAGACATAATCACTGCTTTACCTCTCCGGTATACAGAGAAAAAGTACATGCGATTGATAAGAAATTAGCTGAAAGATTTGGCAGACATCCGGCAGTTATGCTGTGGCATATCTCTAACGAGTTTGGAGGAGAATGCCACTGCCCGCTGTGCCAGGCGAAGTTCCGTGAATGGCTGAAAGAAAAATACGGCACGATCGAGAACCTTAATAAACGCTGGTGTACTACTTTCTGGAGCCATAGATATAATAGCTTTGATCAGATTGAAAGTCCGTCAACTAAAGGCGAAAATGAACTTCATGCACTGAAGCTTGACTGGAAGAGATTTGTGACATACCAGACGATCGACTTCATTAAAAATGAGGTTGATGCGATCCGCGAGGGTGGTTCTGAACTGCCTGTAACAGCAAATCTGATGTATGATTATGACGGTCTGGATTACAAAAAATTTAAGGATGTTCTGGACGTGGTATCTTGGGATAATTATCCAAGCTGGCACAAAAAAGAAGAATATCTTACTGCAGTTGATGCGGAAATGCAGCATGATCTGATGCGCAGTATCAGGAAGGAACCATTCCTTCTTATGGAATCCTGTCCGTCTGCAACGAACTGGAAACCGATCAACAAACTTAAAAAACCGGGAATGCATCTGGCTGCATCTCTCCAGGCTGTAGCACATGGTTCTGACAGCGTGCTGTATTTCCAGCTTCGCCAGAGCCAGGGAGCTTCGGAGAAGTTCCATGGTGCAGTGATCGATCATTATGGCGGAGATGATACCCGCGTTTTCCGCGAAGTAACAGAGGTTGGCGAGGCTCTTGAGCAGATCCAGGAGACGGTTGGAACCAGCATGAGATCGCAGGCGGCTGTTCTCTATGACCGTGAGAACGACTGGGCGATCGCTGATGTGCAGGGACCACGAAATGTAGATATGCACTACCGCGAAGCAGTCCAGAAAAACTACCGTGCTCTGAGAGAACAGGGGCTGAATGTGGATGTGATCGCAATGGAACATTCCCTTTCCGATTATAAAGTTCTGGCGGCTCCGATGGCATATATGTTCAAAGATGGATACGAAGAAAAGCTTCGTGCTTATGTGGAAAACGGTGGAACTCTGGTGCTTTCTTACTGGTCAGGACTGGTTGATGGTACTGACAGATGCTTCCTTGGCGGAACTCCATATGGGCTTATGGATGTGGCGGACTCCGCAGCACAGAGACAGATGCGCTCTATGACTGGGAAGAAAATCATGCGATCCCGGAGGCGGGAAGTCATCTTGGAATCAGCAATGTATATACTTGCAAAAACCTTTGCGAACTGGTCAAGGTTTCGGATGCAGAAGTGCTGATGCGTTATGGCGAAGACTTCTATCAGGGATATCCGGTGCTGACACACAAGGCATTTGGCAAAGGCCATGTATATTATGTATGCGCGGACATGGAGCTTGGATTCTACCAGGATTTCTATGGCAGAGTAGCAGCAGAAGCAGGTCTGAAATCTCCAATAGAGATTATTCCGGAAGGAGTTTCTGTAACAGTAAGAGAAAACGAGGATACCGAATATCTCTTCATCCAGAACTATGCGCGTAAGCCACAGGCTGTTCCGGTTCCGGCAGAGTATGAATTGCTTTATGGAACAGAAAGCGAAGTCATGGCACCGCTGCAGACAAGGATTCTGAAGAAACACAAATAAAAAGTAAGACAGAAAAAAGTTCCCGGCATTTTGTCAGGAACTTTTTCTGTCTTATTTTAAATTCAATTCTCTGATCAAATCTTCCTGAGAAACAGATGGCTGATAATCAGAATCAGGCACAACCTGTTCAATATTATCACGCTCCTTTATAAATCTGACCGTGGTTTCCAATATCGATTATAGCATAATAAATATTGAAAGAAAAAGGTGCAGGCAGATCATCGAGATGTTATGATGTATACAGAAGAGATGCCGTGTTACGGAAAACAGTAACATGGCTGATGGAGGAATATGTTTATGAAATTTTTTCATTTATCGGATCTGCATATAGGATTAAAACTGATGAACCGTGATCTTCGGGAAGATCAGGAATATATATTGGATGAAATTACAGAACTGGCACGCAGGGAACGGCCGGATGCAGTGGTAATTGCGGGTGACATTTACGATAAGGCAGTTCCGTCAGCGGAGGCGGTGGAGGTTTTTGACCGTTTTCTGGTCGGACTCACCGAAGCAGTGCCGGATGCGGTTATTATGATGATCAGCGGAAACCACGACAGTGCTCCGAGAGTCAACTGTTTCCGAAAAGTCCTTTCCGGGCAGAACATCTATATGGTGGGACAGCCGCCGCGTACAGAGTCAGAATATATCGAAAAAGTAACACTGAATGATGCGTACGGAGAGGTAAATTTTTACCTCCTTCCGTTTGTGAAACCATCTATGGTGAAACAGGTTGTGGGAGTGGATGAGAATGGAAACAATCTTTCTTATAATGAAACACTTCATCGTCTGATCGGACGTGAAAAAATTAATTCAGACGAGAGAAATGTACTTGTCAGCCACCAGTTTTATCTTCCTTCCGGTAAGAATGCAGAGGATGTGGAACGTATGGATTCCGAGATGCGTACGGTCGGAAATATCGATGAAGTATCGGCAGACGTGTTGGAAAAATTTGATTATGCGGCTCTTGGACATATCCATAAACCAATGAAAGTTGGCAGTGAATTATACCGTTATTGCGGAACTCCGCTTGCCTGCTCTGTGAGTGAAGCACAGCAGCAAAAAGGCATTATTATGGTAGAAATGGGTGTAAAAGTAGAGATAAAAACAACAATTTTACCGCTTGAACCGTTGCGACAGGTGAAGGTTGTAAAAGGAACTCTGGAGGAGGTTTTGAAAGAATCCTGTAAGGATTATGTGACTGTGATCCTGACAGATAAGGCGGATCTGGATGTGATCGATATGCAGGAACGTATCCGTCTGGCATTTCCGAATCTGCTGGAGATCCGGAGGGAAAATCAGCGAAAAACGGATTATACCAGAACGTTACAGACAGAAGAATTGCTGGATCCGTATGAGCTGTGCTGCTCTTTCCTGAAAGATCTGGACGAAGAAGAAAAGATGATTTTGCAGGATGTACTACATACGGTTCAGGGGGTGAAATAAATGAAACCTTTACGTTTAAAAATGCAGGCATTTGGCTCATATGGTAAAGAAACTACAATTGATTTTGAGAAAGTAAATCAGAATCTTTTTCTTATAACCGGGGATACCGGAGCGGGAAAAACGACGATCTTTGATGCGATCGTTTTTGCTTTATATGGCGAAGCCAGCTCTTCTTTAAACAAAAAAGAAGGCGTAGTTCTGCAGAGCCAGTATGTGGATTTTGATTCAGAACCGTATGTCGAACTTGTCTTTTCGGAAGGCCGTGATGAAAAACGGAAAATCTATACAGTGCGCCGTGTTCCGAGACATCTCAAAACGATCACAAGAGGTGCAAACAAGGGTAAACCAAAAGAAAATACAGGTTCGGTAAGTCTGATCATGCCGGATGGAATGGAATATCCATCAAAAGAAACGGATCGTAAACTGCAGGAGATCGTAGGCCTGACAAAGAGTCAGTTTATGCAGGTTGCTATGATTGCGCAGGGAGAATTTATGGATCTCCTCCGTGCAAAATCAGATGACAAAAAAGTGATTTTTCGAAAGCTTTTTAACACAGAAATGTATCAGGATATTGTGGCAGAATTGGGTAATCGAAAGCGCGCAAAAGAGAAAGAAATCGCAGTTCTGAAAACACAATGTCAGGGAGAAGTGAGCAGGATCCGTATACCTGAAACATATGAAGCAGAGACTCTGAAACAGTTGAAAAAACAACTGGAAGATGGTGAGATGACACGCCTTACTGACTTTCTGGAAGAAGTGGAAAAACTGTGTGACTGGCTGGAAAAATATACTGATCTGGCAGAAAAAGATTATCGGAAATCGGTTGAAAACAGAGACAAAAAAAGAGAACTATATACCAGGGCGGAAGCACTTTTAAAATGGTTTGATCAGTTGGAAACTGCGGAACAGAAACTGCAGGAATGTGCAGATGATGAAGCAAAAATAGTGGAAACAACAGCCCTGATCAGCCGTATCAGAAATGCGTATGAGATCAGAGAGACCGGTGTTCTCTTAAATGATGCGGAGAGACGGCTGGCAGAACTGGAACAATCATTAAAGACTCAGGAAAAACAGTTGCCAATATTGGAAGAAACGCGGAAAACAGCGGAAAATGCAGAGGAACAGAAAAAGCTGATTTGCGATCAGGAATTGCAGAATTGCAGTAAAATCTCAGAAAAAGTCCAGAAGGCACTGGAGCTTTTTGAACAGATAAAGAGACTTCATACACAGGCAGAATTAGACAGGAAAAACTGTGCTCTGTCAACAGAAAACACAAAGAAAGTGCGAAAGCAGCAGGAGGCTCTGGAAGAGCAGGAAACACAGTGGAAAAAACAGAGTGAAGAGTTGGCTGAAGTGGATAAGAAGCTGGTACTCGCAGAGAATAAAAAGCAGGAAGCAGATGCGGTTTCAAAGGAGATCGTGGATGTTCAGAACTTGAGAAATCAGGCAGAACAGTGCCGCAAAAAAGCAATTAAAACACGAGAAACTTATGCAAATATAACGAAAAAATATAATGATGCAAACACAGAATACGAAGAAGTAAGACTGCATTTTTTGAATGCGCAGGCTGGTTTTCTTGCTGCAGAATTAGAATCGGGAAAACCCTGCCCGGTGTGCGGTTCTACAGAACATCCACATCCTGCGAAAAAAGGTGTGGAATCTGTGGATATCTCTGAGGAAAAACTGCAAAATATGCAGACAAATGTGGATAAACTGCGTAAAGATCAGGAAAAAGCTGCTGGGGATGCAGCGGCGGCCAGATCAGAATACGATACACGAAAAGATACTTATATTGCCAGTGTACAAAAGCTCCAGGAACGTTTGCATAGAAGTGTTTCTTCTATAACAGAGCAGTCAAGTGTGACGGAAATGAACGATTCTCTGGAAAACTGGAAGCAGCAGCTGGCAGAAGAACTGAACAACTTACAGAGGAGTGCACGCCTTCTGGTAAAAATCCGTGAAGCACTTCAAAATATGGAAAAGCAGAAAAAACAGTTGCAGGACACTTATGATGAGTGTACAGAGAAAGAAAAAGCTGCTGTTGAAAAACTGGCAGGAAGTGAAGCCGCGCTGGAAAATGTAAAAGGGTCCGTTGAATTTAAGAACGAAGAAGAGGCAAGGGCGGCACTGCTTCAGGCTGAAAGCAGTAAAAACCAGGCAGAAGAAGTGTATCAGAAAGTTCTGTCAGAAGCGAAGAAAGCCGCAAATGCGCAGAAACAGGCAGAAACCCTGATCAGCCGTTACCAGCAGGAGATTCCGGAACAGAAGAAGTGTGTGGAAGATCGAAAAACTTCTTATACAGAAGTAATGGAAATAAAGCAGATGACAGAATCTGAATGGAAAGAGCTTGTGGAGACGTACAGCCGTGAAGCGGCAGAAGAGTTTCAGAAAACGGTTAATGCTTATTATGAAAAGAAGTCAGCAGCGCAGGCACAGAAAGATTCTGCAGAGAGCGCGATTGGAGAAGAGCAGAAACCTGTTCTGGAAGAAATTCAGAAAGAGAGAGAAGCTGCAGAGACAGAATATCAGGAAAAAGAAAAGATTTATAACCAATTGCGAATGGATAACAGAGATGACAGAGAGGTCTTTGACGCACTTTCCGGAAGGCTGGAAGAGAGAAAAACAATCGTGGAAGAACATGCGCGGATCGATACACTGTACCGCATGACTTCCGGAAACGTCAGTGGCTCACGTATGGATTTGGAAACTTATGTACAGCGGTATTATCTGGAACATATTTTATACGCGGCGAATCGACGCTTTCAGGAAATGTCTGCAGGACAGTTTGAGCTCCGGATGTATGATCTGGAAAAAGCCGGTGAGGGTAAAAACCGGGGACTTGATCTGATGGTTTATTCTACTGTGACAGGAAAAGAACGGGAGGTTCGTACTCTTTCCGGTGGAGAGTCCTTTATGGCGGCATTGTCGCTTGCGCTTGGAATGGCGGATCAGATTCAGCAGAGTTCAGCTGCAATCAACCTGGACATGATGTTTATTGATGAGGGCTTTGGTTCACTGGACGAACATTCACGCAATCAGGCGGTTCGTGTGTTGCAGGAAATGGCAGAAGGTTCCAGACTGATTGGAATTATTTCTCATGTGTCAGAACTGAAGCAGGAGATTGAAGATCAGTTGCTCGTAAACAAAGATGAGAATGGAAGCCATGTGAAATGGCAGATCAGCTGATTTTTGGTAAAATATAAAAGCAGGGAATAGAAGTATTAGAGAATGTTAGGAGAAAAATGACAGAAGAAACTTTGGAAAAACTGGCACAGTTGCTGGAACAGGATCAATTTGAACTGCTCATTCCGGAGAAGATACGGACAGAATCGGGAAGAATATCGGATAAGGCATCGGCCAGTATGGATATTCCATTGGTATATCTGATGAATGATGCGGTTGAGAGCTTTCTGGTTTTTCGAAATGTTCGTATGACGGGGGAATATCACAGCGATTATCAGGGAGAACTGCAGGCATCCATGACCAGGCAGGATGGCAGATTTGTACTTGTCATAAAACAGGATGATACAGTGCTGACATTGTTTTTTGAGGATCTGGAATTGGAAGTCCATCTGTATGAATATGCATATACTGGTCATTTCTGGGTAAAAGACTATGAATATTTGCGACAATTGGAGTATCGCCTTGCGATTCTCAGGGATAAATATGATTATCTTGGTGAGGCATATTGCACGGAAGAAGAAATAAAACTGGCGGCACTTGTAGAATTTCCACCATTAAATTATTGCTGCTATCCGGCAGTACCGGAGAAATATATCGTGCCCAGGGAAAATTCCTGGATACCTTCTGAAAAAGCAATTGTTTATATGAAAGAACTGGCAGCGGAATGTGAGGATACTTCTTTGCTGAAAATGTTAGAATTCTATAGAAAGCATCCTGCGAAATTCTGGGCGAAGAGACTTGCGGTTATGCTGCATCAGACGAAGCACAGCAGAATTGTAGATCTGTTGTCAGAGAGACTGCAGCAGGCAACGGCAGATTATCCAAGAAGATTTTTTGGAGATGATGTGGAACGGAAGTATCAGCAAGCATTGGAAAGAGCAAAACAGCGTCAGAGGGAGCTGAAGAGCCAGGGAATTCGTGCAGATCTTCTGAGAGAAGAACCTTTTACGATTGCGCGTGATTCTCTGAATTATAAACTGTATCTTATGATATGGAAAGAACAGAAGGGGAATCGAGTAACAGAAATAGAAGAATATATCTGTGAATAATAGATTCTTAAAGCCAAAAGCTGTATTAGCAGGAGAAAACCTGAAATATAGCTTTTGTTGTTCTTTTGAAATATGGAAAGTTATGCTTTTTTCATTTTGCCAAGTTCTCTGCGGGCAAAAACAACCGCCAGTACAAATGCAGCTGCGTCGGCAATCGGTCCTGCATACATAACGCCATCGATTCCCATAAGCATAGGGAAGATAATGATCAGTGGAAGCAGGAAGATCACCTGTCTGGTGAGAGACATGATGATACCGAGGACAGCCTTTCCTATAGAAGTAAAAAATCCGGAGGACATTGGCTGGATACCATTTGCGAAAGTCAGGAGCATAAAAATCCTCAGATAATTTTCTGCGAATTTAAAGTACAGATCGCTTCCGCCGCCAAACATGCTGATAATCTGATGTGGAAAGATCTGGAAGCACAGGAAAAAGAATGTGGCAATGATCGTACATGCTGTTGCAGAATAACAATATGTCTGACGAACACGGTCGTATTTTTTAGCTCCATAGTTAAAGCCCCAGATAGGCTGTGCACCCTGGGCAATTCCAATGCAGATCGCAAGAAAAACCATATTTACTTTTGACACAATCCCAACGCATGCAATCGGGATATCACTTCCATAAACAGAAGACGCTCCGTAATAACGAAGAGTGTTATTCATTACAATCTGGACAGCACCAATTGCAATCTGGTTGATGCACGAAGCAAGTCCAAGCGAAGAGATTGCTTTGAGGTGGATCAGCTGAGGCTTAAACATATTTCTTTCCAGATGCATATGGCGAAATTTTGCAAAATAAAGTACAACCAGCATGGCAGAAATAAACTGGCCGATGACAGTTGCCCATGCACCGCCCTTGATTCCCCATTTGAAACCAAAGATAAACAGTGGGTCAAGAATTGTGTTGATGATCGCTCCGATCAGAGTGCAGACCATAGAATAAGTGGGACTGCGGTCAGCACGAATCAGGTGGTTGCCGCCGACGGACAAGGTGAAGAATGGAAGTCCGATCGCAATAATGCCTACATAATCGATTGCGTAAGGCATCACATTATCTGTTGCGCCAAAAAAGATAAGCAGTGGTTTCAAAAAGATTAAAATCGCTGCGGCAATGGCTGTACCTATAATAACAAGTGTCGATAATGCACTTCCTGCAATCTCGCTTGCTTTTCGTTCTCTTCCGGCACCCATTTCGA
>ERZ779850.3378-NODE-3378-length-11356-cov-2.403062_pt1 | contig 11356 bp, 9 predicted proteins | sample MGYA00511249_ERZ779850 | MGnify/ENA primary metagenome ERZ779850 (study PRJEB29588, sample SAMEA2162475) | human gut metagenome | biome: human gut; feature: human-associated habitat; material: faeces | place: Denmark | collected 2008/2010 ...
GCAGATATTTTCCCGTTCATGAAAACATACATCGATCATCTGACAGAAAGAAACTATCAGAACCGTACAATTGGTTTGATCGAAAACGGAAGCTGGGCTCCGAATGCAGCCAAGGTTATGAAAGCAGAATTCGAAAAGAGCAAAAATATCACATGGCTTGATACAACCGTTAAGATCATGTCTTCACTGAGTGAGGAGAATATGGAACAGCTGGATCAGATGGCTGAAGAACTGTGCAAATAATAAAATAAAAAAGTTGCTCCCTGCAGAATACGAGATCCGGAGAAAACAGTCGGAAATTGTATTTCTGCAGGGATTTTTTTATGAATTCTATTGACAAAAATTCTCATTTATCATAGGGTTAGTTTATGCGTACTAAATGAGAAAAAGTATCAATAACAGGGAAAGGTAAGAGGAAAGCAGATATGACATCATTACGTGAATTACCGATCGGAAAAACTGCGACAATATGCTCTGTCGGAGGAGAGGGCGCGCTGAGACAACATTTCCTGGATATGGGGCTGATTCCAAAAGGAGAAGTTACCATGGTGAAATATGCACCAATGGGAGATCCTATGGAATTACGTATTCATAGCTATGAACTGACGTTGCGTCTGGCAGATGCAGAAAAAATAGAGATAGAGAATATTCGTGATGCAGTCGAACCATCAGAAGGGAAGGCAGCACACAAAAAAGATATTTCTAAAGCAATCCCACATCCTGGTCTTGGTGAGGGTGGTAAATATCATATTAAAGAAAACGAACATCCGCTTCCGGACAGTGAAATACTGACCTTTGCACTTGCCGGAAACCAGAACTGTGGAAAAACAACACTGTTTAACCAGCTGACAGGTTCCAGTCAGCATGTCGGAAACTTTCCGGGAGTTACCGTAGACAGAAAAGACGGAAACATCCGTGGCAGAAGTAATACACTTGTGACTGATCTTCCCGGAATTTATTCCATGTCACCGTATTCCAGTGAAGAGATCGTGACCAGAAATTTCGTGCTGGACGAACACCCAAAGGGAATCATCAATATTGTAGATGCAACCAATATAGAGCGAAATCTTTATCTGACCATGCAGCTGATGGAACTGGATATTCCGATGGTCCTGGCATTGAATATGATGGATGAAGTCCGGGAAAACGGAGGTTCCGTCCTGGTGAACCAGATGGAAGAGATGCTGGGAATCCCGGTCATTCCGATTTCAGCAGCCAAGAATGAGGGAATTGATGAGTTGGTTCAGCATGCACTTCATGTGGCAAAATATCAGGAAAAGCCGCAGATCATCGATTTTTGCGATGCTAATGAAGATGGCGGAGCAGTACATAGATGCCTCCATGCGATCATGCATCTGATCGAAGACCATGCCAAAGCAGCAAGAATCCCGGTTCGCTTTGCAGCAGCAAAACTTGCGGAAGGTGATCAGCTGATCATGGACAGTCTGAATCTGGATCAGAACGAGAAAGAAATGCTGGAGCATATTGTTAAACAGATGGAAACCGAACGTGGTCTGGACAGAGCAGCGGCAATCGCACATATGCGTTTTGATTTTATTGAAAAAGTCTGTGATGAAACGGTTGTGAAACCAAAAGAAAGTAAAGAACATCTTCGCAGTATGAAAATCGATAAGATCCTCACGGGAAAATACACGGCTATTCCATGTTTTATCGGTATTATGGGTCTGGTGTTTTTCCTGACATTCAGTGTGATCGGTGCGTTTCTCCAGAATATTCTGGACATGGGAATCACAGCACTCGGAAATATCGTTGATCATTGGATGACGGCTGCTGGTGTGAATGATGTACTGCATTCACTGGTTATGGATGGGGTATTTAATGGAGTAGGAAGTGTATTGAGTTTCCTTCCGGTAATCGTAACCCTGTTTTTCTTTCTCTCCTTGTTGGAGGACAGTGGATACATGGCACGAGTTGCCTTTGTTATGGACAAGCTGCTTCGAAAGATCGGACTTTCCGGAAGAAGCATCGTGCCGATGCTGGTCGGATTTGGATGTACGGTACCAGGGGTTATGGCGAGCCGTACGCTTCCATCTGAACGAGACCGTAAGATGACGATCTTACTGACACCATTTATGAGCTGTTCGGCAAAACTTCCGATTTATGCATTTTTTACGGCAGCATTTTTTCCGGATCACGGTGCGATCGTGATGATCGCGTTGTACTTCGGTGGCATCATCATGGGAATTCTGATGGCGCTGCTGATGCGAAAAACATTGTTCAGTGGTGAGGCAGTGCCTTTTGTTATGGAATTACCGAACTACCGTATGCCGGGTGCGAAGAATGTAGGACATCTTCTCTGGGATAAAGCAAAAGATTTCCTGCAGAGAGCGTTCACCGTTATTTTCATGGCGACACTGGTGATCTGGTTCCTGCAGACATTCAATACACATCTGAGCATTGTAACAGATTCCAAAGACAGTATTCTGGCAATGGTGGCAAGTGTGATCGCTCCGATCTTCAAACCGATGGGGTATGGAGACTGGAGGATTTCCACAGCTCTGATCACTGGATTTATGGCAAAAGAGAGCGTGGTATCAACACTTTCTATCCTGTTTGGAAATACAGCGGCTTTGCTTGGAAGTATTACATCACTTTCCGCAGCGAGTCTTCTGGCTTTTTGTCTGCTGTATACACCTTGTGTGGCAGCTATTGCTTCAATCAAACGTGAACTTGGTGGCAAATGGGCAATTTTTGTTGTGCTTGCCCAGTGCGTGATCGCATGGCTGGTTTCTTTTGCGGTTTATCTGGTGGGAGGATTGTTCTTCTGACGACTGACATTCAGCGCCAGCCCCATTTCCCCGAGCAGAAATACAATGGAAGTACCTCCGTAACTGATGAAGGGGAGAGTAATTCCGGTGTTGGGAATGGTATTGGTAACGACGGCAATATTCAGAATAACCTGAATCGCCAGATGCCCCATGATTCCGGCAGCGATCATGGCACCGGAAAGTTCCTGACAGTTCATGGAGATGACACAGAGTCTCCAGAGCAGCAGGGCAAAAATAAGAATCAGTATGATGGCACCTGTCAATCCCATTTCTTCGCATATAATTGAAAAGATCATATCATTCTGGGCTTCGGGAACGAAGCCCAGTTTTTGTATGCTGTTGCCAATGCCTCTGCCAAAAAGGCCGCCGCTTCCGATAGCGTAAAGCCCCTGGATCGTCTGAAATCCTTTTTCATATTTTTCCGGTTCGCGCCAGATTGCGAGACGTTCCAGACGATAGCTTTCCGCAGCAAGAAAGATCGCGATAAAACCGATGCCGGCTCCACCAAGTGCTGCAAACTGTATATAGCGAGGGCTGGCAGCGAAGATCAGGATAACTCCGATTCCCAGGATGATGATGGCAGTACTCAGGTTGTTAGAGCCAACAAGGCCTACGATTGGAAGCAGTGTGAGCATAGTGCGGCACATAAACCAGAACCCGTCTGTTCGTTTATGGGATCTTTCAATCTGCCAGGTCAGAAAAAGCACAACGGAAACTTTGGCAAACTCAGAAGGCTGGAAAGAAAGTGGACCGAGATTCAGCCAGCGCTTTGAACCGTTGATCTCCTGTCCGAAAAGCAGAACGGCGGTGGACAAGAGCATGGAAAGCAGGTAGGCGGCCGGTGCAAGACGGACGAAAAAGTGATAGTCGATGGAAGAAACCAGATACATGGCACCAAGGCCGAGAGCTGTGGCAAAAAGTTGTTTCTTAAAATAATAGGCAGAGTCGTGGAAACGTACTCTGCCATTATATTCACTGGCACTAAAAAGAATGAGCAGTCCTAAAACAGCCAGAATAAGAACAAGAGTCAGCATGATCGAATCTGCTTGATGTGTAGAATGGGGTTGTTTGTCCTGTGACATGGCAGACTCCGAGAGGCTTTTATTTAAAGGTATAGATATAATTCAAAAAATATGCATGAAGGATTGTACAAAAAGAGCTGTGTGTTATAATTTACAATATACTAAATAAAGGGGGATACATATTCATTGTCTGATGTTGCAGGGTTTGCGTCTTCATTTCTTTCAGCAGCAGAATAAAGAGTATGCCCCAAAGCTCTGTTGAAGTAACAGAGCTTTTTGAAAATCTATGGAAGACGAGGAGTATTTATGTCCTATATAGAAAATCTGGAAAAGCAGTTGTTTGAGATGCAGGATCTGAAATATCGGGATTTCCACAGTAAATTATTGCCGGGTATTGACAGGGAAACCATTATAGGAATCCGTACACCGATGCTCCGCAAGTTTACAAAAGAATTTGCAGAGACACTGGAAGCAGAACTTTTTCTGAAGGATCTGCCACACAGATATTATGAAGAGAATAATATGCATATGATGATCATAAGCTGGATCAAAGACTATGAGGTGTGCCTGAAAGAAGTGAAAAAACTGCTTCCATATGTAAATAACTGGGCAACCTGTGACCTTCCGGCACCAAAGTGTTTTGCGAAGCATAAAGAAGAGCTGCTTCCGGAAATCAGAAACTGGATCTCATCGGGAGAAACTTATACGATTCGTTATGGAATCGGTATGCTGATGAATCTTTATCTGGAGGAAGATTTCAGACCGGAATATCTGAAGCTAGCAGCAAATATACGGTCTGAAGAATATTATGTAAACATGATGATCGCCTGGTATCTTGCTACGGCCCTTGCAAAGCAATGGGAGGCGACCATTCCGTATATCGAGGAACGACGTCTGCCGGAATGGGTACACCGTAAGACCATTCAGAAGGCGGTGGAGAGCTACCGGATCACACCAGAGCAGAAGGCATATTTAAAGAGTTTCAGATAGAAGGAATAAGTGAAATCAATCCTCATCTACCCAGACTGGCAGAGGAAGATTATTTTCCAGCGCATGTTTGATTTCAGAGTAGTATTCTACTTTGTGATGGACATGTGCTGAATCTTTTTGAAGCTGGATCAGCTTTTCATTTACAATTTGTTCCTGATCTTTTAGAAGAGAGATAATTTTATCAATGTGAGCTGCTTCATCTGCCTCATATATAAAAAATTTTCGAAGTTGTGGGATAGTCATTCCTGTGCGTTTGAAACAGTTGATACATTTAAGACGTTCAACATGTTCATCACTGTATATACGTTGTCCGGAAGAGGATTTGGGTACTTCTGGAAGGAGTCCTTCACTTTCGTAATAACGAAGTGTAGATGATGGTAACTCAAACATTTCGGATATTTCTCTGATCGTATAGTTTTTCATTAGATGCGATACCTCCTGTAAAAAATTAAATGCCGAATCACAAATTTACTTTTATATAAAATTCTTGACTTCAAGTATACTTGAAGTGCTAATCTTTGTAAAGAGAAGTAAATATATTCGTATTGGGAGGAAAAGAATATGTACACTGCGTCTAAAGAAAGATACACAACCATGGAATACGATCATTGTGGAAACAGTGGTCTGATGCTGCCAAAGGTGTCACTGGGATTATGGCATAACTTTGGAGACACCGCAAATTTTGAAAATATGAGAAAGCTTTGTTTTACGGCTTTTGATAGTGGAATCACACAGTTTGACCTGGCAAATAATTATGGTCCGGAACCAGGAAGTGCAGAAAAGAACTTTGGCCGCATTCTGAAAGAAGACCTGGGCGTTTATCGTGATGAGCTGATCATTACAACAAAAGCCGGATATGAGATGTGGCCTGGTCCGTATGGCAACTGGGGAAGTCGCAAGTATCTGATGGCAAGCTTGGATCAGAGCTTGAAACGGATGGGTCTGGAATATGTTGATATCTTCTATTCGCATCGTCCGGACCCACAGACGCCGGTCGAAGAAACGATGGGAGCATTGGCTGACATCGTCCGCCAGGGAAAAGCCCTGTATGTCGGGATATCGAATTACACTGCCGGACAGACGGAAAAAGCACTTGCCGTATTGAAAGAACATCGTGTGCCTTGTTTGATTCATCAAGCGCGTTATTCGATGCTGGATCGCAGGATCGAACCGGACTTGTTGCCTCTGTTGAAGCAGGAAGGAGTAGGGATGATCGCCTTCTCGCCATTGGCACAAGGCATGTTGACGGATAAGTATCTGAACGGTATTCCCGATAATTCGCGTGCGGCCAAATCTACAGGCCATCTTCAACGTGAACAGGTGACGGAAGAAAAAATAAATAAAGTAAGACAACTGAATGACCTTGCCAAACAACGCGGACAGACGTTAGCGGAAATGGCGATTGCCTGGCTGTTGAAAGACGACCGGGTGACGAGCGTCTTGGTGGGAGCCAGTTCGGTTGCACAGTTGATAGATAACCTGAAGGCGTTACAAAATACAGCCTTTTCAGCGGAAGAAATACAAATGATAGAAAATATATTACAGTAATATACACTGATAAATCATCATTTATTAATCCAAACAATTAATGAAACCATTCTTATATCAGGTTGCATCCCTTTTTTATTCTGAATACGGGGCGGAAGTGAGCCGTCTGGCCTTTGTTTTCCCGAATCGCCGTACCGGGCTGTTCTTCCAGAAATACTTGTCGGAAGTATCAGAGAAGCCTCTTTTCTCGCCGACGATCCTGACGATCAACGATCTGTTTGTACAGTTGAGCGGAAAGCAGGCTGCCGATCGGATCAGCATGCTGTTTAAACTATATGATATTTATTTGAGACATAGTGGTTCTTCCGAAACGTTCGACGAGTTCTTGTATTGGGGGGAAATGCTGCTGAATGATTTTGACGATATCGATAAATATATGGCAGATGCCCGTATGCTCTTCACCAATGTGACGGACCTGCGTGAGATAGAGAATGATTTTAGTTTTCTGAGCCCTGAACAAATTGCGGCTATCCGGACTTTTTGGTCTTCTTTTTACCCGAAAGGAGATACGCCCAACCAGGAACAATTTCTGGCGGTCTGGCAGATTTTATATGCCCTATATACCGATTTGCGGGAAGCGCTTGCCACCGAAGGCAAAGGATATGAAGGTATGATTTTCCGGGAAGTTGTCGAACAGATGGAGAAAGACGAATGTTGCGACCTGCCCTATACAAAGGTTGTATTTGTCGGACTGAATGCCCTCTCGGTGGCTGAAGAACGTTTCCTTTCCGGGTTGCAAAAACGGGGAATAGCTGATTTTTACTGGGATTACGCCTCTCCGAAAGTGACGGACCCAGATAATAAAGCCTCTTACTTCGTGGAGCGCAATTTGCGGCAATTCCCGTCGCAATTAATTGAAAATGGACAATTGACTATTGACAATGAAGATGACGACAAAAAGAAGATCGAGGTGATCGGCATCCCTTCCGGAATCGGACAGGCAAAGCAAGTGTGCAGCATTCTGAACGAGCTTTGCAAGGAAGACGAAATGAGTGCGGAAGAAGCGTTGCGGACGGCTGTGATTCTGCCGGATGAACATTTGTTGATTCCGGTTCTGAATGCCATTCCCGAACAGATCAAACGGATCAATGTGACGATGGGATATCCGTTGGCCGGTACACCGGTCGCATCTTTGATGGAATATATTCTGGCTTTGCAAAAGAATATTCGTTATGTGGACCGGAGGCCGGTGTTCTATTTCCGGGATGTCTTGCCAATCCTGAACCATCGGTATATCTCGACTACTTCTCCGGAAATGGTTTCTAATCTGGTAAAAGATATTTCAGAAAACAACAAGATTTACATATCGTATGACGATCTGAATAAGACGCCATTGTTGTCCATCCTCTTTACTCCGGTGACTGCGGTGGAAACTTTCTCCGATTATTTGATTAACGTGTTGCAGGAACTGAATAAAGCTGTTGAAGGTGGAAAGTTGAAAGTTGAAAGTGTAAATAGTGACGCGGAGCCACTTTCAACTTTCAACTCTCAACTTTCAACTATTAACGACATCGAACAGGAGTTTATCTTCCATTATTTCGCTACGGTTAACCGGATGAAGGAAGTCATGCGGGAGGCGAATGTAGAAATGAAAATCGACACCTATTTCCGTTTGCTGAAACGTGTGACGGACACAATTACGATTCCTTTCCAAGGTGAACCTCTTTCCGGTTTGCAGATCATGGGTGTTTTGGAGACTCGTGAGCTTGACTTTGACCGGTTGATTATCCTTTCGATGAATGAAGGAATTTTCCCGTTGAGGAAAGCGGCTAATTCATTTATTCCTTATAATCTTCGTCGTGGATTCGGTTTGCCGACATACGAACATCAGGACAGTGTTTGGGCGTATCATTTCTATCGTTTGATTTATCGTGCCAGCCACGTCAGTCTGCTTTATGATACAAGAAGCAACGGATTGCAGACAGGCGAGGTTAGCCGTTTCGTGCATCAGTTGCATTATCATTATGAGGAGCCGATACAAAACAAGCTGGTCGTTTACAATGTCTCTTCTTCCAAGACTCCTGCCTTGCAGGTAGCTAAGACGGAGGAAGTCATGAACCGTCTGGCTGATTTCCGGAGTGGTGGGACGCGGGCGATATCGGCGAGTGCAGTCAATACCTATCTGGATTGTCCGCTTAAATTCTATTTCTCCGTTGTCGAGGGAATACGTGAAGAAGAGGAGGTAAGCGAGACGATCGAAAGTAATGTTTTTGGAAGTATCCTGCATAAGGTGATGGAAGAATTGTATCAGCCATTCTGTGGAAAGATGGTGACGGCTGATCTGCTGAAAGCGATCCGAAAAGATACGCCTATGTTGACGGGAGCAGTTGCCCGTGCCTTTGCCGAAATTTTCTTTAAAACGGACATTGTTCGTCCACTCACCGGACAGAACTTCCTGATCGGCGAGATGATTCGCAAATATGTGGAGAAAGTGCTGGAACGTGACGCAAAACAGACTCCTTTCCGTTATATCGAATCGGAAAAGAAGATAAAATGCCTTTTCCCATTGACGGATAAAAGCAATATCCAGTTGAAAGGATTTATCGACCGTATAGACGAAGTACGCGATGTCGTCCGCATTATTGACTATAAGAGTGGGAGCGGGACGACGCAGTTTACCTCTGTAGAAGCTCTTTTCGACAAAGCAGATACGGATCGTTCCAAAGCGGTTATGCAGGTCTTTATGTATGCATGGATGTTTAACAGGTCAGTTCAGCTTTCAACAGCTATTCAGCCGGGTATCTATTATATGAGGACCCTCTTTTCTTCCTCTTTCGATCCTGGAATTTACCATCGTACAGACCGGTTCAAAACAGAACAGGTTTTGGACTTCGCCAACTATCGCACGGATTTTGAAGACAGCCTGCGAAATTGCTTGGATGAAATCTTCGACACAGAAACCCCATTCGTGCAAACCCCGAACGGCAAAGCCTGCATGTATTGTCCGTTTAAGGATATTTGCGGAAAATAGTGTTTTTACAGATTTCCCATATATTCATCCACAATTTCATTCAGGAAGCGGTTGAATGGAAGAAGCTTTCGAAAACAATCGATGGTTTCTTCCATCCAGTCCGGCTGGCTGAAAAAACTGTCGGGCTTAATACCTATAACGCTGAAGTCTTTGTGCCTTAATATATGACCGTAAGGAGAATCGGAGGGGAAACCTGCCGGGATACGTTTTAGCATGTCCCCTTCGAGTGACGGGTACAGAGCTTTGAAGGAAGGCTCTTCGATGATGGAAACAAATTCATCTATGTTATTGTATATTTCACGTCGAAGGACTTTCAATATTTCCGGTTTGGGATACCAGATACCACCGGACAGTACGCAGTATTCCGGTTCAAGATGAAAGTAGTAAGCTCCCCGGATACTATGACGTCCTCCTTGAGCAATACAGGCTGACATATAAGTCTTGTAAGGCGACTTGTCGAGGCTGAAGCGGATGTCGCGATTAATACGGAACAGACATTTCCGTGCATCCAATCCCCGTATATCAGGATCAAATACGCTGATTCGTTCGATTAACTCTTGTACTTCGTTGATAAAAGCACAGCGAAGTTTGTCATATCGTTCTCTATTTTCATGGAACCAAACGGTATTATTGTTGCGTCGTAAATCGTCTAAGAATCGGATAATTTCTGCATTCATATTAGGATATTCTTTTTTTATTGTATTTTGTATCTCCATTGTTTCGGAGTCATCTGTTTCATCTTTTTGAAATAACGATTGAAGTAGGGAATGTCGGTGAAGCCGCATTGCCAGGCTATTTCGTTAATGTCCTTATCCGGAAAGTTGCGGAGTAAAGTGCCAACGGCCTCTATCCGGTATTCGTTGATGAAGTTTGTAAACGTTTTGCCTGTTTCACGTTTGAAAAACGAGCAGAACGCTGTTGTGCTCATGCTGATTACGTTTGCGGCGTCCGAAAGAGTTATTTTCTCCTTGTAATGCTCGATGACGTATTTGAAGATCAGTTGCATGCGTTGCATGTTTTTGGTAATGCCGTTGAATACCGTTTCCTGCAAACCGATAGGGATTAAATCGGTTGTGGTTCCGATTTGTTGCAGGATGCGGATCAACATCAGCATCCTTTCGCTTGCATTCAGGAGGTTCATTTCTTCTAAGCAGGATTTGATCTTTCCGGCTGTTTCGCCTGTCAGCAGGATGCCTTGCTGGATTGCCGATAACCGGTGAGCGGCATATTCCCATTCGGTAAAAAAAGACAGGCCGGTTTGTAGCAAGTCGGGATTGAATTGCACAACTATGCATCTCCGTTTTCCATCAGGCTCGCAGCTTTCGGGGTTATACATCCAACAATGTGGTTGGTTGGTCGGGACCAGTACGACTTCTCCCTCCTCGAACGGCTCCAGAAAGTCGCCTATCATCCGGTAGCCTGAACCTTTCACAACATAACATATTTCTATTTCGGGATGAAAATGAAGAGGCATTTCGTCTTTCGGGTACAAGCTGGAATAATCGTAGCGTAATGAGGCACAACTATCTTTTTTGATTTGTTCGAATTTTAGTTTCTCGTGCATGTCGGATGAACTTTCTGATAAAACACAGTAAAATTAGACAATAATTGCATAATCTGCGACAATTACACTTAATAATTTTGTTGTTTCTTTGCGGCCGGAAAAACAGAAAGATTGAATTAGGTTATGAAGAAAGGTTTGTATGCATTGTCTTTTGGCACATTTGGGCTGGGGATTGCAGAGTTTATTATGATGAGTATCTTGCCGGATGTGGCGGCAGGATTTGATATTTCCTTATCCGAAGCCGGGCATCTTATTTCGGCTTATGCGTTGGGGGTATGTGTGGGAGCACCGTTGGTAGTGGTGGTGGCCAGGAGTTGGCCGCTACGTACGATCTTGCTCGCTTTGGTTGGGCTTTTTGTTGCCGGGAATCTGCTTATGGCTCTGTCGGCCGATTATTGGATGGGGTTGTGTGCCCGGTTTGTATCGGGGTTGCCGCATGGGGCTTACTTCGGAGTCGGTTCGATTGTCGCCA
>ERZ779850.3380-NODE-3380-length-11351-cov-3.068343_pt1 | contig 11351 bp, 8 predicted proteins | sample MGYA00511249_ERZ779850 | MGnify/ENA primary metagenome ERZ779850 (study PRJEB29588, sample SAMEA2162475) | human gut metagenome | biome: human gut; feature: human-associated habitat; material: faeces | place: Denmark | collected 2008/2010 ...
TTCCTTTTCTTCCGGCCGGGTATCAACCGCTTAATGCATTAAATAGAAAATTGCCCCTGTGGTTTCCACGAAAAAGATGGTATAATTGACATACGAATATACGCACACGGAGGAAGTATGCATGAGTGAATTTGTGACTTTGAAAGATGTTAAGAAGATATATCAGATGGGCGAAGTTGAGATCATGGCGGCCGCAGGAATTGATTTTGAGATTAAAAAGGGAGAATTTGCAGTTGTTGTTGGTCCGAGTGGAGCCGGGAAAACCACAGTTCTCAATATTCTTGGCGGCATGGATACGGCATCTGATGGGCAGGTGCTGGTAGATGGGCAGGATATTGCTACGTATTCAACGAAGCAGCTGACTGCATATAGAAGAGATGATATCGGATTCGTGTTCCAGTTTTATAATCTGATACCGAATCTGACGGCACTGGAGAATGTGGAGCTTGCACTCCAGATATGTAAGAATCCGATGGATGCAAAAGAGGTATTGGAAGAAGTAGGACTTGGGGACCGTCTGGATAATTTTCCTGCTCAGTTATCAGGAGGAGAACAGCAGAGAGTGTCGATTGCAAGGGCACTTGCGAAGAATCCGAAATTATTACTCTGTGATGAACCAACGGGAGCGCTTGATTACAATACAGGCAAATCCATTTTGAAATTACTTCAGGATACATGCCGGAACAATGGTATGACAGTTATACTGATCACACATAACTCGGCAATAGCACCGATGGCAGACCGGGTGATCAAGATCAAGAACGGCCGGGTTGATAAGATCATCGAAAATCCGCAGCCGGTTCCGGTTGAGACCATAGAATGGTAAGACAAAGAGGTGAGGATAACAGATGGCAAGAAAGATAACACGAAAGAATTTTTACATGGAGATCCGACGGAATTTTGGCCGTTTTATTTCAATTCTTTTTATTGTTGCTTTGGGTGTTGCGTTCTTTTCTGGAATCCGGGCATCGGAACCATCTATGAGAATTACGGGAGATGCGTATTTTGATGAATCGGATCTGATGGACATTAAGGCTGTCAGTACGCTTGGAATTACGAAAGAGGATGTAAGTGCGGTCGGAAACGTAAAGGGAGTGGGAAAGGCTGAAGGTGCCTACAGTGCAGATTTCCTGAATATAAAGAATAAGAAGCAATATGTACTTCATGTGATGTCAGCGATGGAGGATATGAATAAGATCACGGTAAGGGAAGGACGTATGCCGGAAAAAGCAGGGGAATGTCTGGTTGATGACCAGATGAATTATAAAATCGGCGAGACGATAAAATTAAAGTCCGGAACAGATGACAAGGTGACAGATACATTGAAGACGGACGAATTAAAAGTAGTCGGAAAAGGAAATTCCCCATACTACATTTCACTGAGCCGAGGAAGCACAACCATTGGAACCGGTACGATAAGCGGATTCGTAGTGGTCCCGGAGAAAACCTTTGATCTGGATGTGTATACGGAAATGTACGTACAGGTGGCAGGTGCAAAAGATCTGACTGCTTATACGAAGGCATATAAAGAGAAAGTAAAGACCGTCCAAAAGAGAATCGAAGCAATCACAGAAGAAAGAGGAAAGATCCGGAAGTCGGAACTTGAAGATAAGGCAAATGAAAAACTTGCGAAAGCGCAGAAAAAGCTGGATGATGGCAAAGCGGAATCGAAGCAGAAGCTTGAGGATGCCAAAAAGCAGATTACCGATGGAGAGACGCAGGTTTCGCAGGCAAAAGAAAAGATTGCGAGTGGAAAGTCGCAGATTGCAGCAGCAAAGCAGACGATAGATACAAAACAAAAAGAATTGGATCAGGCGAAAAAGACGTATCAAAATGGACTGAAAGAGCTTTCCCAGGGAAAGAAACAGTACGAACAAGGAAAAGCTGCGTATGATTCCCAGTATGCAGAAGCGCAGGCAAAGATTCAGGCAGGAGAGGAAGGCCTGGTTACATACAGAGCCGAACTGGATAAAGGCTGGGCGGGATATCAGACTCTTCTGAATACGATTGAGGCACTAAAAGCACAGGCAGCAGGCGGTTCGGGACAGGATCCGGATCAGGAGAATCCCAACCAGGATCAGGAATTATTACAGAAGATCCAGGTAATGGAGCAGCAGGCGCAGGAGACCAAGAAGACACTGGATGCAAAAGAACAGGATTATCAGACCCAGAAGGCCGGACTTGATGCAGCAAAGCAAAAGCTCGCAAGTGGGAAAGCCGAGCTTGACCAGGCAAAAGCGAAGTTGGACGCCAGTGAAGCAAAGCTTACCAGTGCAGCCGCAAGTATAGAATCCGGACAGAAACAATTAGATGCCGGTAAAGCAGAGTTGAAAGCACAGGAACAGACATTGCAAAATGGCGAGACAGAAATTGCTCAAAATGAAGCCAAACTTGCCGATGCGAGAAAAGAATATGAGGACGGAAAAGAGACATTTGAGGAAGAAATCGCAAAAGGTGAGAAAAAGCTTGCTGATGCAAAAGAACAGATTAAGAAGATAAAAAATCCAAAATGGTATGTATACGATAGAAGTACACTGGTAGAATATGATGGATTTGGGGAAAATGCAAACCGTATGCGTGCAATCGGAAAAGTATTTCCTGTGATGTTCTTCTTAGTTGCTGCTCTGATCAGTCTGACCGGTATGACCCGTATGGTGGAAGAGCAGAGAATTGAGATCGGTACAATGAAAGCACTGGGATACGGTAATTTTTCTATTGCTTCCAAGTATCTGGGATACGCGTTTCTTGCAACAGCGGGAGGAAGTATTCTGGGAGTGCTGACAGGAGAAAAGATCTTGCCGTATATTATCATTTATGCATATGAGATTATGTATCCGCATATTCCGAAGATTTATGTACCATATCATATGAGTTATGCGGTGATGGCATCGGCCGCTTCGATCGTGTGTACCATGGGAGCGACACTTGCATCCTGCTATAAAGAACTGGCTGCAGAACCGGCTGTGCGGATGCGTCCGCCGGCACCAAAAAAGGGAAGAAGAGTGTTCCTGGAAAGAATCGGATTTATTTGGAAACGAATGAATTTCACATGGAAATCAACAATCCGAAACCTGATGCGTTATAAAAAACGTTTCTTTATGACGATATTCGGAATTGGCGGCTGTATGGCACTGATGCTGGTTGGATATGGGGTAAAGGATTCGGTATATGAGATCGCAGATATTCAGTACGATGAGATCCAACTGTATGACGGGCACATTTTCTACAAGGATGATGTAACAAAGACAGAGAAAGAAGAGTTGAAGGAATATCTGAAAGAAGATACGGATATTCAGACTTATATGGATGCGAGGATGCAGAGCGTGACGGCATCAAAGGGAAATAAAAAACGCAGCGTTTATCAGTGCGTACTTGGCAATCCGGATATTGTCGGAAAATATGAAGATTTCCATGACAGGAAGACGAAAGAATCATACAAACTTACAGACAATGGTGCAATTGTCAGTGAGAAGACGGCAAAACTTCTGAATGTAAAAGAAGGTGATACGATAAATCTTAAGGACGGTATGGCAAAAGGTGTCACAGTAAAAATTGCGCATATCTGTGAGAACTATATGGGACATTACATATATTTTACGCCGCAGTATTATAAGAAAGTATATGGAAAGACAGCAGAATATAACTGTATCATGTTCCGGGCAAAGGATGGATATTCAGAAGAGCAGGTGAAAAAAGCCGGAGAAAAAATCCTTGCGAAAGATCAGGTACTGACAATCTCTTATCTGCATGATATTAAGGATCAGCTGGATGATATGCTTGCCAGCCTGAATCTGGTGATCATAGTCCTGATCGTTTCGGCGGGAATGCTTGCATTCGTAGTACTTTATAATCTGAACAGTATTAACATTACAGAGCGTCAGAGAGAGCTTGCAACTTTGAAAGTGCTTGGCTTCTATGATGTGGAAGTAGCGGAATATGTATTCCGGGAAAATATCCTGCTGACGCTTATTGGAGCTTTCGTAGGTGTGATATTCGGTAAAGTCCTGCACCTGTTCGTAATTCAGACGGTGGAAGTGGATGCGGCGATGTTTGGACGAAGCATTTATCTTCCGAGTTATATCTACAGCTTTTTATTTACGATAGGATTTTCATTATTCGTAAACTGGGTAATGTATTTCAAGTTAAAGAAAATTGACATGGTAGAATCATTGAAAAGCATAGAGTAGCCGGAAAAATGGTACGGCACATATAATATTAATATAAGGATATTCGGCGAAAATATCATAAAAATATCAAAGTTTATAAATGGTTTATAAATTTCATAGAATTGTTAGCACTCTTTTTAAAAGAGTGCTAATTTTCTATTGACTTTTAAAATATGCAGTATTATCATATCTGTTAGATGAAAAATGTAACAAAAAGATGTGGGCCAGTCGGTAATACGGCATCTTTTGTCACTAATATGATAGAAATATAAAAGTAGAAATAGGAGTGATTTACAATGGCAGCAAAGAAAGGTAGTTTGTCAATCAGCAGTGAAAACATTTTCCCGATCATTAAAAAATGGGTATATTCCGATCACGATATTTTCGCACGTGAGTTGGTTTCCAATGGATGTGATGCGATCACAAAACTGAAGAAGCTGGATATGATGGGTGAATACCAGTTACCGGATGATTACAAACCGGCGATCAAAGTTGAGGTTAATCCAGAAGAAAAAACTCTGAAATTTACAGATAACGGTCTTGGAATGACAGCCGATGAGGTAGAAGAATATATTACACAGATTGCATTTTCAGGAGCTACACAGTTCCTTGAAAAATATAAAGATAAGACAACAGAAGATGATATGATCGGACATTTCGGTCTTGGATTCTATTCTGCATTTATGGTAGCAGATGAGGTGCATATCGATACACTCTCTTACAAAGAAGGCGCAAAACCGGTACACTGGGTAAGCAACGGCGGAACGGAGTATGAGATGGAAGAAGGCGACAAACAGGAAGTCGGATCTACAATGACCCTGTATCTGAATGAGGACAGCCTGGAGTTCGCTAATGAATACAGAATGAGAGAAGTTCTGGAGAAATATTGTTCATTTATGCCGGTAGAAATCTTCCTTTCCAAGGCAAATGCAGAGCCTGAATATGAGACGATCGACGAAGCAGATCTGAAAGATGATGATGAAGTAATCGAGCATATTCACGAAGATGCCAAGATGGAAGAAAAAGCGAATGAAAACGGCGAGAAAGAAATGGTAGAGACAGAACCTGCCAAAGAAAAAGTAAAGATCAAAAAACGTCCGGTTTCATTAAGTGATATCCACCCACTGTGGACAAAGCATCCGAATGAATGCAGTGATGAAGATTATCTGAACTTCTACCGCAAAGTATTCATGGATTACAAAGAGCCACTGTTCTGGATCCACCTGAATATGGATTATCCATTTAATTTAAAAGGAATTTTGTACTTCCCAAGAATCAACACAGAGTATGATTCTATTGAAGGAACAATTAAGTTATACAACAACCAGGTATTTATCGCGGACAATATCAAAGAAGTCATTCCGGAATATCTGATGGTATTAAAGGGAGTCATCGATTGTCCGGATCTGCCGCTTAACGTATCACGTAGCGCATTACAGAATGACGGATTTGTGAATAAGATCTCTGAATACATTTCCAAGAAGGTTGCAGACAAGCTTTCCGGAATGTGCAAGACAAAGAGAGAAGACTATGAGAAATACTGGGATAACATCAGTCCGTTCATCAAGTTCGGATGCCTGAAAGATGAAAAGTTCTGTGACAAGATGAAAGATGCGGTTCTGTTCAAGAATCTGGATCACAAGTATCTGACACTGAAAGACTGTATCGAGGCAAATGGTGGAACCGTAGAAGATCCGAATGCCAAGACAGAGGACAACAAAGCAGATGATCAGAACACAGAGAAGAAAGAAGAAGACAAGACGATCATCTACTATGTAACCGATGAGATCCAGCAGAGCCAGTACATCAATATGTTTAAGAAACAGGGCATGGATGCAGTAATCCTCGGCCACAATATTGATTCACCGTTTATTACACAGTTAGAGCAGCGCAATCAGAACATCAAGTTCCAGAGAATTGATGCAGATGTAACAGCAGGAGCAAAAGAAGAAGTTGCCGAAGAGGAAAAAGAAGCATTCCAGAAGACATCTGACAGCCTGGTAGAAATCTTCCGTAAAGAGCTTGGTGACGAGAAACTGGATGTTAAGATCGAAAAATTAAAAGATGAAAATATAGCTTCTATGATGACATTATCTGAAGAGAACCGCCGTATGCAGGAAATGATGAAGATGTACGGCATGAGCGGAATGGATATGGGTACAACAAGTACACTGATCCTGAATGCAAATCATCCGCTGGTTCAGTATGTAGTTGATCATAAGGGCAGCGAGAATACAAGTATTATCTGCAAACAGTTGTATGATCTGGCAATGCTGGCACATAAGCCATTGAATCCTGAAGAGATGACAGCGTTTGTAAAGAGAAGTAATGAGATTATGATGCTGCTTACGAAGTAAGTCTGGCAGAGAGTTGAAGTAAAGAAGACCATGCAGCTGTGGAAAGAGAAATCCATAGTTGCATGGTTTTTGTTTGTATTCTAGTATTCGCCTTCGATATTTTTGGATTTTAAGATGGATTTTACTTCGGTATCCCATTCTCTTTCGATGGACTTATCCATAGAAAAGGTTTTGAGGGAAGTGCCGGTGATGCATTGGAGGGTGCTTCCATCGTAGTGGAAATTGAGGTAGAGTCCCTGAATGTCTTTCGGGCGGTAAGCGGTCAGGCCGTGGGCTGTCAGGAAGGCAGGAATCTGATCGTCCGGGAGAGCAAGGACAATCTTGAAGTTCAGAGGAGTGCGTTTGCCACGGATGATCTGGAAGCAGAAGTCACGGATCTTTTCCCAGCGGGAGTAAGTCTCTTCCAGTTTTTCGTCGAAGAAGTCTTCCTGGAGATAACCGCTTATGGTGAATTTGTTAAATGTAGTGAATTCTCCTTCGATAAAGAGAAATGTATCAAAAGTATCCTTTAAAAGAAGATGGGACATACAATTTTTGGCTGATAACTGGTATACGTTCATAAGGAATAACCTCCGGATAAAAATAAATGTAATCTGTATTATAGCACAAAAATTGATATAAATTGACATGGGAATGAAAAAACAGTAAAATAAGTTGAATATATATTTATCAACAAAAAGAAATGTAGAAGAGAGGAATTTTTTTGGAAATAGATAATAAAAATTCTGAGGAGAAGGAAGCTAAACAGCCGGCAGAGATTCCGGAAAAAGAAAAGGATCATGTGCTTAGGACTGCAGTAATTCTGGCAACAGTGATCATTGTGCTTGGAGGAATCGTTGTAGCAGTAAGGCTTAATAATCCAAAGCAGGACACAACGAAAGGCAGGAAGATCCTGAGTGAGATGGATCGTACGGATGTCGGAAAAGTAAATAAAAAAATCCAGAAACTTGAAGAGGAAGAACGTGTGAAGGAAGAAGCAGCAGATAACAGATCCGTAAGCGAAAAGTTTGCGGATTGTCTGATCCTTGGAGATTCGATCACACAGGGCTTATATGAGTACGGAGTGCTGGATGAGGCGAATGTACAGGCAGACCGCGGAACGGAAGTTTCGGAAGTCAGCAGTAAAAAGATTGAGGAACATATAAAAAAAGCCAAAGAGATGAAGCCGGAAGTGCTGTTTCTTGCCTATGGAATGAATGATATCGAAGCACAGAATGGAAATGCGTCCGGATTTGTGAAAGCATATAAAAATGTTATAGAGGATCTGAAAGAGTCCCTGCCGGATACGAAGATTTATGTCAATTGTATTCTTCCGGCGGCGCAGTCGGCGATTGAAACAAGACCTTTATTTGCCAATGTTCCAAAGTTCAATCAAAAACTGAAAAAATTATGTAAAAAAGAAAAAGTGACATTCATCGATAATACAGATCTGGTAAAACAGGAGTATTATGCCGATGATGGGATCCATATGTCACCATCTTATTATACGAAATGGGTAGATCATATGGCGGAGGCAGCAGGATTATAATGAGAAAAGGAAGACTGGATATTATTAATACATGTAAGTATCTGATGGTGATCGCACTGATTGCCTATGTGGTATTGCTGGTTTCCGGAGAGGGAGATAATACCGTATCCGTAGATACGATACAAAAGAATATTGAAAAATCTGTTTCGCTGAAAGGCATGAAAAAGGGAAGTTCTCAGGACCTTAAGAAGTATTATGGTCTGAATGCCAACGATTATGCCGGAACAATGTTGTATATACCGGATGATGTCATGAGTGTAAATGAGATACTGGTAGTAAAAGTAAAAGATAAGAGCCAGGTAGAAGATGTGGAGAAGGCTGTAGAGGAGCGTTTGTCTACACAGAAGAAGAGTTTTGAGGGCTATGGTGTAAAACAGACCAGGCTTCTTCATTCTGCAATCGATGAAACCAGGGGGTATTACATATTATTAGCTGTTTCAAAAGATGCGGATCGCATAGAAGCCGCATTTAAGAATAGTATTTATTAGAAGGCAGAGGAATTAGAAAGATGTTATTTAGCAGTATTGTTTTTTTATTTACATTTTTACCGGCTGTGTTGGTGTTGTATTACCTGCTGCCGGAGAGATTCCACAATCCGGTTTTGCTGCTTGCAAGTCTGATTTTTTATGCATGGGGGGAACCGGTCTATATTTTCCTGATGCTGTTATCCATTTTGTTCAATTATTTCAGTGGACTTGATATAGCAAGAAATCTGACGGACAGAAGGCTGGCAAAAAGAAGCCTTATATTCAATATTGTGGTGAACATTGCAATCCTGGGATTTTTCAAATATGAAGGCTTTGTGCTGGATTCACTGAATGCGGTGCTGCCGGTGCATATTACATATCATCCGCTGGCACTGCCGATCGGTATCTCATTTTATACATTCCAGATATTGTCTTATATTATAGATGTTTATCGGAGAAATGTTAAAGTTCAGAAGAATATCCTGAACTTTGCATTATATGTAACAATGTTTCCGCAACTTATCGCAGGACCGATCGTACAGTATGCAGATGTTGAAGAGCAGCTTGTAAACCGCGAATCATCATGGGACAAGTTCGGAGAAGGGTGCATGTATTTTATACGTGGACTTGCAAAAAAGGTATTGCTTGCGAATACTTCTGGTATGATATTTACGGAAGTAACCGGACTTGGAAAGGGCAATGTGTCGGTACTGAGTGCATGGCTTGGTGCTTTTGCCTATATGTTTCAGATTTATTTTGATTTCAGTGGTTATTCGGATATGGCAGTGGGACTTGGAAAGATGTTTGGATTTGAGTTCTGTATGAATTTTAATTATCCGTACATAGCGAAAAGTATTACTGAATTCTGGCGCAGATGGCATATTTCTCTGAGCAGCTGGTTCAGGGATTATGTATACATTCCGCTCGGGGGCAACAGAGTATCGAAGAGCCGGCATATCTTCAATCTAATGGTTGTATGGTTTCTGACCGGATTATGGCACGGAGCTGCATGGAATTTCGTGGCATGGGGATTGTATTACGGGATCATACTGATCATTGAAAAATATATCCTGTCACCGGTACTGGATAAACTCCCTTCGGTTGTACGCCATATTTACAGTATTGTGCTGGTTGTGATCGGATGGGTATTATTCTTTAGTCCTTCACTTGGAGGGGCGGCCAGATATCTGGGAATGATGTTTGGAGCAGGAGCACACGGAGTGGCAGACAGGGAAAGCCTGTATCTGCTTACAACGAATCTGGTATTGTGGATCATTCTGATCATTGGTTCTACTCCGCTTACAGATGTCAGATATCAGCATATGCTGCGCCAGAAGAAGTGGAATACGACGCTTCTGAATGGAATCGTATATGCGGTACTGTTCATTTTGTGTATCGCATATCTAGTGACAGAGACATATAATCCGTTCCTGTATTTCAGATTTTAGGAGTAAAAATGAGACAGTCAAGAAAAAAATGGGAAAGAAGAAGAGAAGTGCATAGAAATAAATTAGCAGCGGTGATATTTGTCATAATGATGATTGCTTTCTGTGTTGTGAATCTGGCAACGGGTGACCGGGAATTCTCGGCGACAGAGAACCGGGCACTGGAACAGAGACCAGAACTTACAATTTCAGGAATAGAAAGCGGAAGATGGATGGAGCAGTACGAATCCTATGTATCAGATCAGTTCGCGGGAAGAGATTTCTGGGTAATGCTAAAAAGCAGGGTGGATCTGCTGGCAGGAAAGAGAAAAGCGAATGGCGTGTTCAAAGGAAAAGACCATTATCTTCTGGAGGATATTGCAAAACCGGATGAAGATCAGATGAAAGAAAATCTGTCTGCAATGAAAATGTTTCAAAAACAATATAAAGATATACCAATGTACATGATGCTGGTTCCGAATGCGGCTAATATCGAATCGGATAAACTTCCGGGATATGCAGTTACAGAGAATCAGGAGAAGCAATTTAAAGCAATTCACAGTACACTGGGATCTGTTTATACATGGGTGGATGTCAGTGATATTTTAAAAAAACACAGATCAGAAGAAATCTATTATCACACAGATCATCACTGGACAACACTTGGCGCGTATTACGGTTATCAGGCTCTTTCAAAAAGCATGAAGCTTGATACATCCAAAACCTCTGACATGAAGCCTTATGCGGTGACCAATGCATTTAACGGAACACTGGCTTCGACGAGCGGATATGAAACGGGATATGAAGAACCGATATATATCTATGCACCCGACAATCTTAAGAATGCAACAGAGGCTGTAGTAAATAATGTAAATGAAAAAAAGAAGACGGCAAGTCTTTATGATACTTCCAAGCTTAAAGGAAAAGACAAATATGCACTTTTTCTTGGCGGAAATTATCCGATCCTTGACATCAAGACGACGGCAGATTCGACAGACAGGCTTCTGATCATCAAGGATTCTTATGCCAATAGTCTGATTCCGTTCCTGATACCTTATTACAGGGAAATTGTGGTTGTCGATCCAAGGTATTATTATGATGATATTGAAAAGGTCATGAAGAAGGATAATATCACAAGTGTATTATTTTTATATAATGGAAATACTTTTGTAAAAGATAACAGTATCAGCGGGGTGTTACAGAATGATTAGGCTGAATAAATATTTAAGCGAAGCCGGTGTGTGCTCAAGAAGAGAGGCGGACCGGCTGATAGAATCTGGCGTTGTAACGGTGGATGGAAAAAATGCCGTACCCGGAATGAAGGTTGAAGACGGACAGGAAGTCTGTGTGGGGAAAAAACGGATAAAAAGCAAGACAAAAAAGACAGTCCTGGCGGTATATAAACCCGC
>ERZ779850.3383-NODE-3383-length-11345-cov-2.185208_pt1 | contig 11345 bp, 8 predicted proteins | sample MGYA00511249_ERZ779850 | MGnify/ENA primary metagenome ERZ779850 (study PRJEB29588, sample SAMEA2162475) | human gut metagenome | biome: human gut; feature: human-associated habitat; material: faeces | place: Denmark | collected 2008/2010 ...
TGGACTATGCTGAACGGCCGTTTCACTGGATCTTTTGACTATTACATCCGCGATACAAAAGGAATGGTCGTAAACAAAACTTACCCGGCTGTATTAGGGACGACAGGTGGTAAAGAGAACTTGGCAGATATGAGAACCAAAGGTATGGAATTATCTTTAACGTGGAACGATCAGATTAAAGACGTGGCCGGCAGTCCTTTGGATTACTCTATCAGCATCGGCATCTCAGACAACACTTCTGAGATCACGAAATATGATAATCCGACATTAAGTTTGGATGAAACTCATTACCAGGGAAAGAAAATCGGCGAAATTTGGGGATATGTAACAGATGGCTTCATTAAAGATGAAGCTGAAGCCCAAGAAATGGCCAATAAACAGGCTTTCATCAGCACAACTTGGAAACCAGGAGATATTCGTTATGCAGATTTGAACGGTGATGGAAAAATTGACCGTGGGAATAATCGTGTTGGTGATTCGGGCGACAAAAAAGTCATTGGTAATACAACTCCCCGCTACAATTTCAACCTCAACTTGAGTGGTTCATGGAAAGGTTTTGACTTACGTCTGTTCTTCCAAGGTACAATGAAACGCGACGTATGGTTGGACTCTCCTGTATTTTGGGGATACAAGACAGGTATTTGGTGGGCTAACTTAAATGATTACATCATCGATAACTCTTGGAGTGAAACCAATACGAACGCTTACTATCCTATTCCGACTTGGAGTGATAGAAGTAAACAAACACAGACAAAATATCTGCAAAACGGTGCTTTTATCCGTCTGAAAGATGTTACATTAAGCTACACTATTCCTAAAGCGCTCATCAATAAATACGGCATTGGTCAGCTAAAAGTGTTCGTAAGCGGTCAGAATCTTTGGGAAGCTACAGGATTGTACAAATACCTCGATCCGGATGCTGTAGGCAGACGTGACAATAACGGTAACTTGAAAGTTGACGACAACGGTAGTGTTTACCCGTTCACCCGTTCTTATTCATTTGGTATCAACGTAACATTCTAAAAACAGACAAAGTAACATGAAAAAGTCAATTATATTATTTGGTGGTTTATTGTTCCTCACAACCCAAAGTTGTGATGTACTGGATAAAGAGCCATTAGACTCTATCAGTACACAACAATACTTTGCAAATGCCAATGCACAGGCATTAGAGCAATATTGTAATGATTTATATCCCAAATTAATCACCGGACATGGAAATCCGAACGAATATAATTTGGGGATGATGGAAACTGATTTCCAGTCTGATGACCTACTTCCGTGGGACGCAAACTCTGTAGCTTTCAGTCAACACAGCATTTCTACAGCAGACAATGACAATTGGAAATGGGAAAATATTCGTGCTTGTAATGCTTTTATGCAAGATTACGAACTATCCCCGGAAACCGAGGCCGTAAAACATCGTTATGCTGGTGAAATTTTATTCTTCAAGACATTAGATTACTTTAATAAAGTAAAACGCTTTGGCGATGTACCTTGGTATGACAAAGTATTGGTTCCTGGAGACGAAGACCTATACAAAGGCCGCGATTCCCGTATTACCGTTGTAGCAAACATGATAAAAGACATTGATCAAGCGATTGAATGGTTACCCAAAAAAGAAACGACAGGTGTCTACCGCATCAGCAAAGACGCTGCACTTGCATTAAAGGCACGTATATGTTTATTTGAAGGAACTTTCCGCCGTTATCATAATATGGAAGGTGATACCGAATTGCTCAAAGCCGCTTATGAAGCAGCAGGCGAACTGATGAAATCCGAATATGGCTATTCATTGTTCCAAGGTTCAAAACCTGGTAAAGCCTATTATGAATTATTTATCCAAGCAGATTACAACTCCAATCCTGAAATTATTCTGTCGAAGGAATATGATCCGACTGTCGGCAAAGGAAATAACTTAAGCCGCCAAATTGCAGTCGGTGAATCTCCTATCGGTTTGAGTCGTGACGCTGTTGAAGATTATTTGTGTGCAACAACAGGAAAACCAATCTCTATGTGCGGCTGCGAAGGCCACTCTCATCATACTACATTAATCGCCGAACTAAAGAATCGAGATCCGCGTTTACTACAAACAGTACCGACTCCCGAAGCTGGTGAATACACCTATTACCTAGAAGGGAAACGTCCGGATATCGGTAAATATACCAGTGGAAGTGTTAGTACATCTACGGGATATGGTGTTATCAAATATTACAATCCGTCAGAATACACATCATCTCATCATATTGGAACATTAGACGCTCCAATCTTCCGTTATGCAGAGATTCTTCTGATACGTGCAGAAGCAGGAGCCGAACTTGGCCAAGATCCCGAATTAGATAAAACAATCAACGCTTTGCGTGATCGGGTTGGTTTTAATCACCATTTGACAACAAATCCGATTGAAGACCCAAAATTGGTCGCCGAATATCCAACAATCAAAGGCCCGAACGCCAACTTGATCCGCGAAATCCGCCGTGAACGTCGTGTTGAACTAATGGCAGAAGGTTATCGTTATCACGACTTAATGCGTTGGGCCTGCGGTATTCGCCTGAACCAACCGAAATTGGGTATCATTCCAGACAAAGCAACAAGTGAGAATGATTTAAATGGATATAATACAAAAGATTATGAATCCATTAAATCCGGATTAGGTTTCGTAGATGGTGCCATTGATGTTTATACAAAACGAATGACAAATCCTGTTCCAAACTTTATAGATCCCAAGAACTATTTGTTCTCTATTCCGACAAACCAAATCGGATTAAATCCCAATTTAAAACAAAATCCGGGATGGGATTAATTGAAATATTTTGATAATTTTTTTTCAAAAGGTCTGCTCTTCATAACAGAAGGGTGGACCTTCTTGTATTTGAAAAATCCACATTATTTCAATAGCTTTTGATTTTAAGGTCCATCTTCACAACTTCAGCAAACAATTCATATATATCAACTCCCTATAAATACTGAAATACCAAGAATATGAAGTGATTTAAGACTACACAATTCACATAGTTCAAAACAACTATTTAATCAGTTACAAAGAAAGTGAAAGAGGTAAGTGCTACCTTCTTATAAGTCTATTAAATGAGACAGTAATCATACAATATGATTTAAAAAATACATACAGCTTATTGGCTATCGAGGAAAAGGCACTGACCTACAGAGAGATGATGTATACCTTATTCCACAAAACAACTATCTTTCTATAAATGGATAATACTTCTTTTCACAGCCAGAAGATATCGAGTTCAAAACATATATGTTTTAAAAACGAAACACCTATGTTTTGAATTCGAAACATAGGTGTTTTGAAATAAGAAATATAAACGATCACATCAATAGTCTTTCTCATTCGCCAGATTCCACATATTCAGAAAAGAGGCTTTCGTTATGTCGACAATCTTATTCCAGTTTATCTTTTCCACATGGTCGCTTGGCATATGATAGTCAGGATGACCATCCGTATGGTACCAGATGACCGGAATATCCAAAAGAGCGAACGAAGCGTTATCACTCCCCCCTACCGGTTTATCCCACGGACGATAATCAGGAGTCAGATTCAAGCCATATTTCTTGATATCGTTTTTCAACCAATCGCCAAACACAGGATGCGCTTCCGTATAGAAATAAACGACATGCATCGGCTTGGACTCGTCTTTATTACGGCCAATCATGTCGTAATTCAGATACCCCTTCACCTTATCCATCTCCGAGAATGTCTGCACGAAATATTTGGAGCCTAACAAGCCTTTCTCTTCACCATCCCAGAAGGCGAAAATAACGGTTCGCTCCGGTTGAACCCCCGTCGCTAAAAACGCCTTAGCGACCTGCAGGACAGCTGAAACACCCGAAGCATTATCGTCGGCCCCGTTATAGACCCGGTCACCGTCCAGCATCGGGTCAAAGCCGAGATGATCGTAATGGGCGCCAATAATCACATATTCGTTCGGGTTCTTACCCTCGATCTTCCCCAAGATGTTGTTCATCGACAACTTCTGATGAACACCTTGTTTCAACTTCGCGATCGAATCCGGATGAACCTGGAAACGGCCCTTCTTCTGCCGTTCCTTGTTATAAGCCTCAAAAGGTTGGTAATAGGATTCGAACAGAGGTTCGATCCCCATCGTTTTCAAATTAGATACAATATATTCACCGGCAATACGCCCACCACGGAAACCAGCTTCACGCCCTTCCAATGCATCGCTTGCCAGAAAACCGATATAGGCCTCGGCATTTGCCCTGTTAATGACATCCAGCCCTTTCTTTTCAGGCAACTCGGCCCATAGCGTAGCACTTAGTACAATAGAGGCTAAAAACAATCCCGTTTTTCTCATTTCGATATTGTGTTTTACAGATTATAGTTTTCTACATTATGCAAATATACGGATATTTGTATACATTCGAACTATAATGACAGAACACAAATATGATTTTAGTGTGGTTGTAGACAAGAGCAGGACTGACTTCATTAAAATAAAAAAAGGCCAAACTCCGCTATCTCATAAGCGTCGAATACCTCCCCCTTTTATCTCTCACCAGTCTTTCAAAAGACTACGGTGAAGAGACTACATCTAACAAATTATTTACTGTTTAATACTCAATTTTTAGAGCTTTCGCTCATTTGGCTCACCAATCTGCGAATCTCAGCATTTACTCGCTGGCACATTGAACCATTTCCTACTGACTGATAACGATCAGCCTGATAACGCAACATCGCTAAAGTACGCATACTTTTTTCGTTTTCTCTCATCATCATAATTTTACTCATTTAAGTTCTCCACGCTTGGAGAACGATTAATAATAACTAAACCTAAACTTTCTTTTTCTTTTTGTTTACAGTGCAAAGATAAGTATTTTATTTGAATTTATGCTGTAAAACATATTCAATGTCTACTATTTAACTATATTTAGGTTTTGATTAAATACTTTTCATCTCGATTTATCTAAACGACAGTAGCCAATTCACCTGTAGTCGAGTCGATTACAAATCCGCGGACCGTTATATCTTTTGGGATCAACGGATGTTTTTGTACTTGAGCCACTGTTTCACGAACGGAACCTTCCGGGGTGTCGAACCCACGCAACCACGATTTGAAATCAATGCCGCAGTAACGCATCATATCGATATGCTCCGAAGGGATACCACGCTTCTTCATTACCTCAATCATCTGTTCGCTGTCCATATGCTTGGCACCGCAATCGGTATGACCGACAATCATGACTTCGTTCACACCTAATTCATAAATGGCAACCAACAGACTCCGGATCACACTTCCGAAAGGATGGGAAATAATCGCCCCAGCATTCTTGATGATCTTGACATCCCCGTTCTTTATTCCCAAAGCTGCCGGTAGCAGCTCCGTAAGACGCGTATCCATACAAGACACTATCGCAATTTTCTTATCAGGATATTTATTGGTGATAAACCTCTCGTATCCTTTACTCTTTACAAATTCACGATTAAATTTCAATAACTCGTCTATCATAACTATCTTATATATATGTAACAGTTCAAAATCAAATAATGTTGAAATGTTTCAACGCATTGTATACACCATTCTCGTCGACAGAGGTGGTCACATAACCAGCTGCACTCATCACGTCTTCGGCCGCATTTCCCATAGCAACCCCAATCCCGACATGGCTAAGCATCTGAATATCATTACCACCATCACCAAAGGCCATACATTCGTCCAGACCGATATGGTAATGTTCCAGCATTTTGTCAATCCCGACCCGTTTACTGCTTCCAAGCGGTACGATATCTGTAAAAAGAGGGTTCCACCGCGTGGATTCACAATGCGACAAGACCTTCATAATACGTTTCTCCTGCTCTGCCGTAAAAAAGGCGATCAACTGGTAGACCGTCTTTCCATAAATATCCTCGATCGGACGGATTGGAGGAGCCGGGAAGTTCAACAGATGAAACACATCATTGACCGCCTTATCCGTATAGTTCATAAAAATCTCGTCTTCCTGCACAAAGGCACAAGGGAATTCGCCTTCTTTTTCCTGGTAACGAACCAAGGCTTCGATATCCTTATCGGGAATGCTATGCTTATAAATCACATCGTCCTTTCCGGCAAACACATAGCCACCATTCAAAGTTACATATCCATCGAACTCAAGATCGCCCAGATTGTTAATCGAACGGCGATGACGACCAGTTGCTATAAATACTTTTATCCCCTTCTTCTTCAACAATTCGATCGCATGAAGGGTAGATTTCGGGACTACATGTGTTTTAAAGCTGACCAATGTCCCATCAATATCAAAAAATACTGCTTTAATCATAACCTAAACTCATTACCTTTTAAACCTCAACAAAGGTAAGAATAATTACGGATTTCCAAAGGTCATATAAAATCACTATATTTGAACGCTGAAACATTTTATTTGCAAACATGAAAACACATCTCTACTTATTGACAATACTATTCATATCCGTTCCATCCGTCTTTGCACAAAAGATTGAGAAAGAAACCGTTCCTGGACAAGAACCGACTTTGGTCGAACGACTTACAGGAGGGAAAAAGGTGATTGAAAGCGCAGAAATGAATTTTCAGCTTTTTACTTCGGCAAACGCCAATTTCATCGGTTCCGATTTCGACGGCATGAACTTCAAGCTGAATCGTGTCCGATTGGAAATAAAAGGGGATGTATGGAAAAACCTTTCCTATCATTACCGGCAGTCGTTTAATAAATATTCGGACCCTTATTCGCTGGACAACCTTTCGTCCTCGCTCGAATTGGCTTATGTCAACCTGAAAGTACATGACAAGTTCGGCTTTACGATCGGTAAGCAGTTTGTCAATTTCGGAGGATACGAATATTTTGTCAATTCGATAAAAGTCCGTGAGTTCAGTGAGTTCAACAACCTACTGACCTGCTATCAGGCTGGTATTTCAGGCAACTGGCAGATCAATCCTGACCACGAACTTTGCTTCCAGATCGTGAACAACCGAAGCGGACAGGACAACGAAATCTACCCGACCGGATTGCCCGACAACACACGAGAAGCAAAAGTTCCTTTCATGTATACGGTAAACTGGAACAGCTACTATTTCGACCGCGTCCTGCAACTCCGTTATGCCGCTTCCGTAGGGCAACAGACAAAGAAACGTTATTCCTATTACTTCACCTGCGGCAACACGATCGAGAAAGGACCTCTGCTGACTTATCTGGACATCATGTACACCCGGCAGGGATTGGACCAGCACGGCGTTATCAGCCGTCTGCCAGAGACAGCCCAGACAGCTTGCAATACCGAGTATCTATCGGTCATCGCCGATGTGGACTACCGGATTCACCCGCGCTGGAACCTCTATGTGAAAGGTGCTTATGAAACCGGAAAAGTGTACAAGGCGAACGGACCATTTGCCAAAGGCATGTACCGCCGTTCCTGGAATGCACAGAGCAGTCTCGAATTTTTCCCGATCAAGAACAGTGATCTTTTCATCTTTCTCCTTTATACATATCGCGGCGTAAAACTTGAAAAAGCAGCCTTGGATATGGGAGCAGTCGATCCCGACACGCATCGTATTTCGTTAGGGCTGGTCTATTCGATTCCGGTATTCTAAACTTTCTCTTTCAAGGCAGTTTTGCCACCCTCTATTCCCAGAAATGAAATCACAATGAGGGTGTCAAAATACCTTTGCCATGGCCTTTTAGGAACGGATTTACAAGGGATCATTCAAACAAAGCCGATCCAATCAAATTATACCGGAAATTTTTATTATCATAGACCTCCAAGCCTTTAACCTTGACACCGATCAGTGTCGAGCGATATAGATTCTCCACGTTGAGAACATTGTATTTTCCTTTTGGCAGCTCCATATACTTATCTAAGGGCTGCAAATAGACAACCGTATATACCAACGGGCTGACATAGCCGTTCTGACCGGTTCCTCTGCTCCGTTTCTCGTATTTTTCCGCATCATCCATGCTCACAGAGATAAAGAACGCCTGATCCGGATTAACCGGCATAAAATTGAAACCGTTGAAAGGAATACATTGTTTGGGAGAACTGCCCGAACGTGTCGGATAGGACAATGGATAGCCTTTATGGTCAAAATCATAACCGTTATGGTTATTGTTCACTTTTATGAAATAAGTTTTCGTAAAATCAAAATCGGCCATTCCCTTTTCCAAGCGAGCCTGATATTCGCCTTTCAGTTTACGGAATTTAAACTGATCGCGCCGGCATTCCTGCCCCAATTCTTTATTGACGACACTGATATAATTCAAGACCACCTTGTCGTCTATCGGTAATTTATTGACACGAACACAGCAAATAAACATTTGTTCGAGCGTCATCTCCTCGCATTTTATAACAGGTTCAGGCATATTCACAACGATCTCGCCTTGTTCGATCGCACGATCAATCTCCACGAACAGTTTCTTATCGGGAGCTTTCTCACTTTCCAAGGCAAACACGACAGCTTCGTTCAGGAACATATTCTTATCTTCCGGCCGGATAATCTCACGGATTGTTACCTTGGAGAAAGGCAAATCCTTTCCATTGAACGCCTCATACCGAACCTTTCCATAGGTATCCATATACGCGTATTTCAAATGGCTATACTTAGTCGAACTCAGATAGAAATCTCCGAGAGTAAGCACATCACCGGTTTTGAATGTATCTCCACTATACGTTTCATACGATTCCTGTGCATAAACAGGGAAAAGAAGGAAAGATAAGCAAAAAAGAAGGCATAAAAAATGTTTCATATTCATTAGATTAGTTAGACCTTTATTTCGTTAAAACGCGATAAAGATAAACTTTTTCCAAAATATATGAAACAAATGATATTACAATAAATAGACATCATTTATATCCAGCTTGAACTGCAGGCCAAGAAATTCAGCTGCTTTCCTGCAAAGTAGCATCCGTCCGGTAAAAATCTCGAAATAGTCCATCACAGCACAGATTTCGGTGTTGATCTTCAAATCGAGAGTGATCGTTTTCGAATCCGGCTCCAATATAACATCCGATTTTTCGGCTGCATAATTTACCCGATCATGGATATCGAAATTAATCGTGGAACGGTTACGGACACGGCTGCGACGCACATCCGTCTTATCAGCGATTATCAGAGCAGCTGCAACGGCATTTACAGCAGCAGCCGTCTGTTCGTCATGGTTTCCGATAGCTGTAATAACGGTCGCCACATCTTCAGGCGGCATTCCCATCTTATCCAAAATACGAAAAGCCATCATAGCCCCACTTTGGGCGTGGTCGATGCGGTTCACCACATTGCCTATATCGTGCATGAAACCGGCGATACGAGCCAGTTCCACCTCATGCGCATCATATCCTAACTTCTCCAATAAATCCCCTGCTACTTTCGCAACCTTCGTGCAATGGGCAAAGCTATGCTCCGTGTAGCCGATTGCTTTCAACGACTCGTCCGCTTGTTTGATATAAGTCCGGATCTCTTCGGAATTGCGGACATCTTCATATGTTACATTCATATTTTTATCTTTACTATATATGTTAATTAAACACAGAAATATTCCATTTTGTTCTGCCGAAGAACCAGAAGGACATGAATTTCATATTACAAAAGCCTTTTACCGGTCTTTATTGGAATAATAAAAAGCGGAATCTCATGGTGAGACTCCGCTTTCTATTTTATTCGGGTGAAAAAAGGATTTCCACCCTTAGATGATCATAATCAAATTATTCTTCTACGCTCCAGTTTTCAGCAGCCATACGTTTGTAGCTACGCAGACGCCACTTAGCGTTTTCTTCTGCGGCAGCAAACAATTCAGCAGCTTCAGCTGGATACTGTTTTGCAACAGATGCGAAACGAACTTCACCTTTCAGGAAGTCTTGGAACTTACTCCAATCCGGTTCTTTGGAATCCAATGTGAACGGGTTCTTGCCTTCAGCTTCCAGAGCAGGATTGTAGCGCCACAAGTGCCAGTAACCACATGCAACAGCTTCTTTTTCTTCAGCCTGAGATTTGCCCATACCCTTCTTCAAACCGTGGTTGATACAAGGAGCATAAGCGATAATCAAAGAAGGACCGTCATAAGCTTCAGCTTCGCGGATAGCCTTCAAAGTCTGAGCCTGATCAGCACCCATAGCGATCTGAGCGACATAAACGTAACCGTAAGTAGTAGCCATCAAACCCAAGTCTTTCTTGCGGACTCTCTTACCGGCTGCAGCAAACTTGGCGATTGCACCGACCGGAGTAGCCTTTGAAGACTGACCGCCTGTATTTGAATAAACTTCAGTATCCAGAACCAGGATATTCACATTCTTACCGGAAGCAATCACGTGGTCCAAACCACCATAACCGATATCGTAAGAAGCACCGTCACCACCGATAATCCACTGTGAACGTTTTACCAAGAAGTGGCTCAATTCGGCGATAGTAGCGCAATTCGGACATTTATCCTTAGCTGCTTCAACCATCGGAATGATCAGAGCTGCCAGTTCTTTCGTCTTATCGGCATCGTTCTGATTTTCGATCCATGCAGTGAATGCTTCCTTATATTCGGCCGGAGTGCCTTCATAAGCGATGGCAGCTTCCATTGCATTCTGGATACGTGCACGCATCTTTTCGTTAGCCAATTCCATACCCAAACCGAATTCACAGAAGTCTTCGAACAGAGAGTTAGCCCATGCAGGACCTTCACCCTTTTCGTTTGTCGTATACGGAGTAGATGGAACAGAACCCGAATAGATAGAAGAACATCCCGTAGCGTTAGCAACCATTTCACGATCACCGAACAACTGGGAAATCAGTTTTACGTACGGAGTTTCACCACAACCGGAGCAAGCGCCTGAGAACTCGAACAACGGAGTTGCGAACTGAGAATTCTTCACATTAGACTTGATGTCTACCAAACTCTGCTTAGAACTTACATTAGCCACACAGTATGCCCAGTTATCAGCTTCAGCCAACTGACCTTCCAGCGGAGCCATAGACAACGCCTTGTTGCCCTTGAATCCCGGACAGATATCGGCACAGTTTCCGCAACCCAAGCAGTCCATAACATCTACCTGCATACGGAACTTCATACCCTTCATTGTAGCCGGAGCTTTCACATCCAACATCGGGAAGTTTGCACCCTTCTGTTCTTCGTCATTCAGAACGAACGGACGGATAGAAGCGTGAGGACAAACGTAAGCACACTGGTTACACTGGATACAGTTTGCCTCATTCCAAACCGGAACGAAAGCGGCCACGCCACGTTTCTCGTATTTAGCGGTTCCTTGCGCCCAAGTACCATCCTCGATGCCCTTGAACGCGGAAACCTTCAATAAGTCGCCATCCTGAGCGTTGATCGGACGAACTACCTCGTTGATGAAAGCGGGATCGTTGTTTACG
>ERZ779850.3397-NODE-3397-length-11304-cov-2.894213_pt1 | contig 11304 bp, 9 predicted proteins | sample MGYA00511249_ERZ779850 | MGnify/ENA primary metagenome ERZ779850 (study PRJEB29588, sample SAMEA2162475) | human gut metagenome | biome: human gut; feature: human-associated habitat; material: faeces | place: Denmark | collected 2008/2010 ...
GAGCGACTGCGGTTCCTACGTGGCTCTGTCGAGCGCCATGAAGAGCCTTGCTGTCAAGCTCACCAAGGTTTGCAACGACATCCGTCTGCTTGCCTCCGGTCCGCGTTGCGGTCTCGCCGAACTGAACCTGCCGCAGCTGCAGCCGGGTTCCTCCATCATGCCGGGTAAGGTTAACCCCGTTATCCCCGAAGTGACGAACCAGGCCAGCTTCCTGGCTATCGGTCTCGACACCACGGTGATGCTCGCCGCTTCTGCCGGCCAGCTCGAACTCAACGTGATGGAACCCGTGATCACGTTCGCTCTGTTCATGCAGATGCGCGTGCTCACCAACGCCTGCAACGCGCTGCGCACGAAGTGCATCGACGGTATCACCGCCAATGCCGAACGTACCGCTCAGATGGTTATGAACTCCTGCGGTATCGTCACCCTCTTGAAGCCGCACCTCGGCTACAAGGTTTGCTCTGAAATGGCACACGAGTGCTATCACACGGGCAAGGCTCTGCACCAGGTTGTTGTTGAAGAACGCAAGCTTCTCACTCAGGAAGAATGGGACGCCACGTTCAATCTGCAGAACCTGATTGCACCGAAGTTCGTTCAGTAATCTGATCTGAACTACGGAAATCCTTGAGGCGGTCTCCGGAATCCGCCTCAAGAGATCTGAAACTGCAGAGCGGCCGTGACCTTCGTTGCGAGCTGCTCTGTGGCATAAATAAAACAAAGTTGTTAACAACCCTTTGGAGATGTCATGGATATCATGCTTATTCTTCAGATAATCGTACTTCTCGGTGCGATTTTCATCGGTGTTCGCCTCGGCGGCATCGGTATCGGCTACGCCGGCGGTGCCGGTGTGCTGGTTTTGGGTCTGTGCCTCGGTATGAAGCCGGGTAACATTCCCTGGGACGTGATCCTGATCATCACCGCCGTGATCGCTGCTATTTCCGCAATGCAGCTCGCCGGCGGCCTCGATTACCTCGTCCAGATTGCTGAACGCATCCTTCGTTCCAATCCTAAGTACATCAACTATCTGGCTCCTATTGTGACCTATGTGCTGACGATCTTCGCCGGTACCGGCCACACCGCCTTCTCGATGATCCCGGTTATCGTTGAAGTTGCTAAGGAACAGAAGATTCGTCCTGTTTGCCCGCTGTCTATCGCTGTGGTTTCGTCCCAGATCGCCATTACGGCTTCTCCGGTGTCGGCTGCTGTGATTTACATGACCGGCGTTCTGGAACCCTTCGGCTGGTCCTATCCCGCCTTGCTGGGTATCTGGATTGTGACGACCTTCATCGGCTGCATGCTCACCGCTTTTGTGATGACCATGATTCAGAACCTCGACCTCGACAGCGACCCCGTTTACAAGGATCGTCTGGCTAAGGGTCTCGTGAAGGCTCCTGAAGGCGCTCGTACGTACAACCTCAAGCCCGGTGCCAAGCTCTCCGTCGGTATCTTCCTGATCGGCGTTCTTTGCGTGGTCCTCTATGCCTCCGCCATTTCGCCGGCTGTTGGCATCGTCAAGAATGTGGTCGTCGGTCGTGACGCTGCCATCATGAGCTTGATGCTCTTGGTCGGTTGCGGTATTACCGTTGCTTGCAAGATTGACGTTGGTAACGTTGCTTCCACGTCCGTGTTCAAGTCCGGTATGGTGGCTATCGTCTGCGTACTCGGCGTTGCTTGGCTCGGTGACACGTTTGTGTCCGGTCACTCCGCTGAAATCAAGGAATTCTCCGCTGCAACCGTTGCCCAGTATCCGGCTCTGCTTGCTGTGGTGTACTTCTTTGCTGCTATGCTCCTGTACTCGCAGGCTGCTACTGCTAAGGCCATTACGCCTGCTGTCGTTGCTGCTCTCGGCATTTCCGCCAGCAACCCGGGCGACTCCTACATGCTGGTTGCTTCCTTCGCAGCTGTGTCCGCTCTGTTCGTTCTGCCGACCTACCCGACGCTTCTGGGCGCCGTGCAGATGGACGACTCGGGTACGACCCGCATCGGCAAGTGGGTGTTCAACCACGCCTTCTTCCTGCCTGGCGTGCTCGCCATTGTGTTCTCCGTGGCACTCGGCTTTGCTGCCTGCGCACTGTTCTAATTGCGAGTCAATGAAGCGCTTTGCCTAAAGCAGGCGCTTCCGACAAACAAATAGGCAAATCAAGGATCCCTGTCAGAAATGGCGGGGATCTTTGTTTTTCTTGTAACACTGTTTTAGCAACGAGGCACAAAAGTGTTTTGGATTTTGGGGGTCGACCTAGGAAAATGTTTCGAAAATCAATGGACTAGGGCAGGGGAGGAAACTTAAGGGCAGCCGGCTATTGCGCATTGACAATTGTTCACCGCGGATCGGTCTTTGTTATCGTTTTTCCTATTTCGCGTGGTAGCATCAAAGTCATTATGCTAGACACTGTCTCCACCATTGCTCTCTGGGCCATTCCCGCAATTTTGGCCATTACGTTGCACGAAGCAGCGCACGGTTACGTCGCTAAGCTTTGCGGCGACCGTACGGCCTGGGTGCTCGGCCGCGTCACGATGAACCCGATTCGGCACATTGATCCGGTCGGGACACTTTTGGTGCCCGGCGTTTTGTTGCTGGGAAGCTTGATCAGCGGGGGTTCAAGTTTGTTATTCGGGTGGGCAAAGCCCGTACCGGTCAACTTCAGACTGCTGCGCAATCCCAAGACGGACATGATTTGGGTTGCTTTGGCCGGTCCCGGTTGTAACCTCATTCAGGCGCTGCTTTGGGCGCTGGCACTCAAACTGTTCATCGGCATGATGCCGACGCAGGCCGCCGCTCAACTTTTGTTCGATTTCTGCTATGCAGGCATCTCTGTGAACCTGATGCTCATGGCGTTCAATCTGTTGCCGATTCTTCCGTTGGACGGAGGACGCATAGTTTCGGGGCTGTTACCGCTTAAAACCGCGATTTCATATCAGAGAACCGAGCCCTGCGGCATGGGCATTCTGCTGATTTTGATCGTGACCGGGCTCGTTGGGTATTTTGTGCGGCCCTTCCTGATGTTCGGCAGCTGGCTTGTGAACGCGATTTTCTGACGTTGACAAAGAGGATTTGAACGATGGCTGCAGACCTGACGACTAAAGCTGATTTGCCAAGCGCCTGGCTCATTCGCTTCTCACCGTATCTGAAGGCCGGCACGCGTGTTCTTGAAATTGCAAGTGGAAACGGACGCAATACGCGTTTTCTAGCGGGACTCGGCTGTAAGGTGACGGCGGTGGACATCAATCCCGCACCGGAACCGGTTGAGGGCGTTCAATACATCCGCAAGGATTTGGAAAAAGAGGACTGGATATTTGGGCCTGAGTCGTTTGACGCCGTGATCGGCATCAACTATCTCTGGAGGGAGCGTTTTGCGGTCTTGTGCGAATGTGTCAAGCCCGGAGGCTTTTTTCTATATGAGACATTTACGAGGCATCAGACGATGCTCAATTTCGGGCCCAAGAACCCTCAGCATTTTCTAGAAGACCGAGAACTGCTGTCCATGGTTCCTCATGAGTGGCACATATTGGCCTACGAAGACGGCCGCACGGACAATGATCGCTATCTGCAGCGCATCGCCGCCGTGAAGCCGCGGCATAATGAGATTGAGTGTTTGGACGTATGCGCCAGACGCTGAAAAAAGAATTCGAAGCAGACACCCACGGGCGGCGGGTGTGATGAGCGCCGCCAAGAAAAAGGCATGGAGTACATCTCAATGGCCAATACAACAACTCTTACTGCTCCCGGGCAGCAGGCCGGTCTGAACGAGTGGCTTGACTACATCGGCAAAATCCATGAAAAGCCCATGGATCTCGGCCTTGAGCGCATGAAGGACATGATTGCGCGCATGGGCATCGAATTTATTTGCCCGGTGTTCACGGTCGCAGGCACCAATGGCAAGGGTAGCACCTGTGCATTGTTGGAGTCCGTTCTGCGTTACGCGGGGTATCGCGTGGGTATGCATACGTCGCCGCATCTGTTGCGCTTCAACGAACGTTGCGTGATTGCCGGAGACGAGGTGGACGACGAAACGCTCATCGAGGCGTTTAAGGAAGTCGACAAGGCCCGCGGGGAGACGCCGCTTACCTATTTTGAATTTACGGGTTTGGCTATTTTGCGCATTTTCCAGAAAGCGCATCTCGACGCCGTGATTCTTGAAATCGGTCTGGGCGGCCGCCTTGACGCGATGAACGCGATTGACACCGACTGCGCCATTCTGTGCAGCATCGGTATCGATCATTCGGCTTATCTGGGCGACACGCGCGAGAAGATCGGCTGGGAAAAGGCTCACATCTTCCGCCATGGCAAGCCGGCTATCTGCACGGATCCGAATCCGCCCGAATCCGTGACGGAATACGCCCACGAACTTCTGGCTCCGATCTACGTCTGGGGCAAGGATTTTCTTACGTACCGTCACCACGGTTTGTGGGATTTCGAAATGGATCAGCGATCCATGGCAACGATTAACACGACAGAATGGCGCAATCTGCCCAAGCCCGCCATTTCGGGCGTTGCACAGTTGCAAAATGCCGCGGGCGCTCTTGCTGCGCTTGCCGTTATGCAGGATTTCCTGCCGGTGACCCGTTCGGCCGTGGTCGAAGGTCTTGAAAACGTCGTCATTGCCGCTCGCTTTGACAAGGTCAAGGATTGCGACGAATACGGCGCAAGTGTCACGATTGACGTCGGGCACAATCCCCAGGCTGCCGAAGTGCTTGCCGAAAACCTCGCGCGCAGCACATCGCCCAACGACAAGGTCTGGGCTGTTTTCGGCATGTTTGCCGACAAGGACATGGTCTCGGTTGCCAAAATCATGAACCGACACATCGACCGTTGGTTCGTGACGGGCCTTCCGAAGCCGCGCGGTGCAGAAGCCGTTGAGCTGATGGATGCGATGCAGGAAGGCGGTGTTGACATGGGCAAGGTGGTGACCTGCAGTTCGGTCGACGATGCCATTCGCAAAGCTTTGAAAGAAAGTCTCACCGAGGGGCCCGAGACTGTTAAAATTGTCGGATTCGGCTCTTTCGTGACGGTCGCCGGAATCATTGAGTCTCTCAAGCACGACCTTCGCGAGGAACAGCTCGCCGCTGCCCAGGTTAAGTAACCGACTTTAAGCGGCAGCAATAAAAGAGGGCCCGTACCGGAAGAACCGGTTCGCGGGTCCTTTTTTTGATGCACAATTTCGTTTGTGGTTTCCTTTATCGCCTGATATCTTCGCCGGTTTCGTTTGCATGATCGACAAGTTTCAAAAACTGTTTGGCCCCAATCCTCCTCGCGGAGGAGCCGTGCGCGCGAGTTCGCCTCTGGAGGATCTGGATCTCGGAGCCGAAGACGAAAAGCATCGCAAACAGATTGCCCGCGTCAAGAACAAGCGCCGCCTGATCGGACTGCTCGCCATCGTGGCGGCGGTGGCGGTTGTGTCGCCCGCCTTGTTCGAGCCCAACGAGATGTACTCTCAGCGCGGGGCCAAACTCGAAATCCCGTCGCTGCAGGACAACACTGCCGCCAAGGTTGTGCCGCTTAATCGCAAGGAAAAGCCCGCGCAGTCTCTGCCTCCCGATGTAACCACGACCGAGCCTTCGGCCGCACGCAGTCTCAAGAGCGATAATCCGGTGAAGGCCGGCGCCAAGTCCATCACAACGCCGGAACAAAAGTCGGCCGAGCCGCCCAAGGCAGCGACAAAGCCTGAAAAGGGCAAAGGTCAAGTGACCAAGGCGGAGCAAGCGCCCAAGTCTGCCTCCGGACCGCTGCGTGCGGTTACCAACGGGCGCTATTTCATTCAGGTGGTAGCCACCAGCAAGAAGGAGTCGGCTGAAAAGGTGGCCGCCGATCTGCGAAAATTAGGCTTGCCGACCTACACGGAAATCGTTCGTCGCCGTGGCAGCGATCTCTGGCGCGTGCGAGTCGGCCGCTTCGCGACGGAAGACGACGCCAAGCGCGCCTTGGATATTTTGGCTCTCAACGCAATCAGCAACGGCGGCGTGCATACGGAAAGCAAATAGGCTAGAGCAGAACAATGAATGAAATTGATTGGGTCATTTTGGCCGTTTTGTTTTTCTCGACGATTCTGGGGGTCTCCCGAGGCGTTGTGCGTGAGATTCTCGCCATCGTCGGTTGGGTGCTCGGCATCTTCCTGTCGTTGCGTTTTGCGCCGGAGCTTGCCGAACTCATCCCGCTGCCGTCCGTGTCGATTCTGATTCGCACGGCTTTTGCCGCCGTGGGCATCGTGGTGGTGACGCTCTTTACGATCGGCATTGCAGGAAAGATTTTCTCCAAGCTTTTGGCCGCTGCCTCGATCAGTTTTGAGGATCGTGCGATCGGAGCCGTGTTCGGTCTGATGCGCGGAATTGTGATTGTTTGCGCCGTGGTTTTCGTCATGGGATTGACGAGCGCCGTGAAGACCGGGTATTGGCGCAACTCGGTCCTGATTGTGCCCGCCGAGCGGGTGATCGACTTCTCGCTGCCGTACTTGCCGGCAACGATAGCGGACATGCGCGCCAAGAAAAGTTTTTAACGATAACGCCGGTCTACCGTTTGTCGGGACCGGCGTTAAATTTTTTGAAATTTTTGAAGCGAATCAGAGACCTGTCAGGTACAATTCGCGCTCTTTTTTAATGTTGCCTTGAGGATTAAAGGGAAATGTGCGGCATTGTCGGCATGATCAGCCAGAAACCGGTCAACCAGCGTATTTACGATGCATTGCTGCTGTTGCAGCATCGCGGTCAGGACGCTGCCGGTATCGGAACTCTTGACGGGCTGACCTTTCACATGCACAAAGCCATGGGGCTTGTGCGAGATGTGTTCAGGACTCGCAATATGCGTGACTTGACGGGATGTGCCGGCATCGGTCACGTTCGCTATCCTACGCAGGGGTGCGCGAGCTCCAATGAAGCAAGCCAGCCGTTCTACGTGAACGCCCCGTACGGTATTCTCTTTGCTCACAACGGTAACCTCACCAACGCGCAGGAAGTCGCAGCAGAGCTCTACAACCAGGACCGTCGCCACATCAATACTTCGAGCGACTCGGAAGTGCTGCTCAATGTACTGGCCGACGAACTCATGAAGATTGTTCCGCCGTCGGGCTACTTCACCGCCGAAGTGGCTTTCGAGGCCGTCAAAGGCGTGCACAAGCGCGTCAAGGGCGCCTACGCGGTGGTCGCTCTGATTGCCGGCAAGGGTCTTCTCGCTTTCCGCGATCCCAATGGCATCCGTCCGCTTTGCTTCGGCACGCAAAAGCAGGCCGACGGTACGACCGACTATCTCGTAAGCTCCGAATCCGTCACGATGGTGGGTCTGGAATACGACTTCGTTCGCGATCTTGCTCCGGGTGAAGCCATCTTCATCTCGAAGGACCGCGAATTCTTTAGCTGCCAGTGCGCTGAAAATCCGCAGCTCAATCCCTGCGCCTTTGAATACGTCTACTTTGCTCGTCCCGACAGCTACATCGACGGCATCAGCGTCTACGGCGCCCGTTTGCGTTTGGGCGAATACCTTGCCAATGAAGTGGCAGAACACCTCAATTTGCGCGACATTGACGTCGTGATGCCGATTCCCGACTCAAGCCGTCCGTGCGCGCAGCAACTTGCCGAAAAGCTCAAGCTCACCTACCGCGAAGGCTTCATCAAGAACCGCTACGTCGGCCGCACCTTCATCATGCCCGGTCAGGAAATGCGCAAAAAGAGCGTGCGTCAGAAGCTCAATGCGATGCCCGTGGAATTTGCCGACAAAAACATTCTTCTGGTCGATGATTCGATCGTACGCGGTACGACCATGCGTGAAATCGTGCGCATGGCCCGTGAGTCCGGCGCCAAGAAGGTCTATGTGGCATCGTCCGCTCCGCGCGTGATGTACCCCAACGTGTATGGCATCGACATGCCGACGCGTTCGGAGCTCATTTGCGGCCACGGTGCAACGGCCGAAGAGGTGGCCCGTCAGATCGGCGCCGACGCCGTGATCTTCCAGACGGTCGAAGGTCTCAAGGGTGCTTTGAAAGACCTCAATCCGAATATCACCCGCTTTGACTGCTCTTGTTTCGACGGCGAATATGTGACGGGCGACATTGATGCGGCCTACCTCGACAACCTCGAAGCCAGCCGCTCCAAGCCTGCCAAGCCCGCCAAGGACGACGAAGAATAAGCTGAAAAAAAGTAGGCCGGCGAACCTCGAAGAGGGCGTCGGCCGAAGCAAAGCTGTGGCGCAGAATCTTTAAACAGATCTGCGCTTTTTTTAGGCGCGGTGCAGATCACGCCAGCGAACTTTGATGCGATCGGCGATTTCAGCCAGACGGCGCTCGCACAAAATCCAGTTGCGCTCGAGCGTTTCGTCGGACTCTTCGCAGACGCCTTCCATGGAGGCTTTTTCAAACTTGTGCACGCCGAGTTCTGTAAAGACCGCAATCACGGCCTTGTCTGCGTGATTGAGCGTCTCGCGGGAACCGCCGGTCTGAAAGCCGGAACTGCCGGAACTTTGCAGTAAGACGACGAGCTTGTTATGCAGAAGACCGTAGACTCGTTTTGCGTTGCGGCCTTCACCGAAGGTATAGGTTTTGCCCTCGCGGACGATGTTGTCGATCCAGGCCTTCAAAGGGGCGGGGATGCCGAAGTTGTATACCGGGCAGGAAATCACGAGAACGTCGGAAGCAAGGACTTCACTGACGAGTTCATCGCTTTCCTTGAGGCGCTCGATTTGATCGGGCGTGCGGCTTGCGGCGGGAGTTCTGGCGGCTTGCAGGAACGACTGATCAATCATTCCGGGCGGCTTGGCGGCTACGTCGCGCTCAACGATCTTGACGCCGCGTCCTCGGACGGTCTCGCGCAGGATGCGAGCCATCTTTCGCGTATACGACCCCTGGTTTTCCTTGCGGATCTCAGAAGCGAACGCGCTCGAGTGGATGAAGAGGATTTGCGGCATTGAAACGATCCTTTCTTGTTTCTGAAAATGTATGACAAATGGGCATACAGCGTAACAGACAAAGGCAAAAAGAGCTGTGGAGTAGGTCGAAAATCCTGAAAAGAATTATTCTCACATAGGCAAAACTGCCCAATTTGACTAGGGAAAAATACGGAGTTCTGCTTCGGAAGATGCATTTTTGGCCTGGCTGAGTCAATTTTGAAAGAAGATTGGCCTGCTGAGGTTTCCGTGGCTTCTGTAAGAACGATCATTTTCAGGGTTTAGCTATTACATAGCTATCGAAACACTTAAAAATTTCAATATTGCTCTTAATTTGATTGTTTATACGAAATCAGAGTCAAACGAAAAGGCCGGTTGCATCTGGGTGATTTCTTTCTCGGCAATGCCGGCTTCGCGTGCTTCCGTCTTCCACTGAGAGACGACTTGAGCTGTTTCGAGAGCGATTCGTTCGGCCCTATCCGAAGGTATGCCCCAGTCGGAGACACATTCCAAAAGAGCGCTCGGAGCGATATCGCGGCACCTGCACCCGTAGGAGAGCGTCAGATGGGTTTTGGAGAGCGAAGGATTGAGGTCGAAGGCAGGAGCGAGTTCCCAGCCGTTGGGCGTTAACAGGAACCCGAGGTTGCGCAAATGGTCGTCGCCGTCGTGAATGAAGCATTTGAAAACCGTGCGGCGCCACAGTTCTTCTTTTTGCGCCTGCGCGTCGTGACAGATGGACTCAATGAGTGCGACGAGATCGCGGTAGCTTCGGGCTTCGCGATTGTCTGCAGCCCCCAAGAGGGCTCGTACCGAGAGATAGTGAAGGCGACCTCCGTCGTCGGTTCGGTCAAAGCGCTTGGAGGCAAAGATGCGGCCGAGGGGATCGTTGATGTCGATGAGCTGAAATTCCGGCAGACGGATTCCGGCTTTTTGTGCCAGACGGGCCGTTACATATTCCCAGGCGCCTTTGTCGCGATCGTCGTTGATGCTGGGGAACTTGGCCAAACAGAGTCGCCCGTTTTCGTCGGCAAAACCTGCTTTGGGGCGAGAGCCGCCCAGAGCTGACGCATTTTCCGCAAAGCGTTCCAGGGAAGCGGCAGACAGAATGTCTCCCGATTCAATACGGCGAGCGGTTTGGCAGAGTTCGGCCAGATCCGAAGCTTTGGGGTGTGCAAAGCGGCGTTCTCCGAGAAAATGTAGGGAATGACCAACGTCGGCAAAGCGAAGCGCCCCCATGCGGTCGCTGTCACAGACGAGTCCGAGCAATAGGGCGTCGTCGACGGGGGCAGGACGGACTTCGTCCTTGCGAGCTCGCGCTTTCAGAAGTTCATTGGCAACCTTGCGCCCCCAGAGATCGGGAAGAGAATCGGTGAGAAGTGCGGTTAACCGCTGCGGGTTATCTTTTTCGAGATTCGGATTCCAAGACGAAAAGACGTCTGTGAGTGCTTGACGCAACTCAAAGGTGAGTGAACCGTGGCGAAGGCAAACGCAGCCGAGATCAGCCGGTGTGTGATGAGCGTCTTCAAGCCGGACGCAAAGAGTATTAAACGACATCTTCTTCTTTTTCTTTCACTTTTTCTTACCGTGTTTTGTCGCCGCAGACAGTAGCCGTGTTTTTTGACGTACGGATGTCGTTTTTGTGACAAAACAAAAACGGCAGACGCCCGCGAAAGGGATCTGCCGTTGAGGTTCTCTTGAGAACCGAAGAGCGAGTCTACGGTTCCCGAAGATGCGGAGGTTTGATTAGGCCAGCCCCGTGATCTTTCCGTCCTTGACATCAATGTTCATGGCGGCGGGAGCCTTGGGCAGGCCCGGCATACGCATGATAGCGCCGGTGGTGACGACGGCGAATCCGGCGCCGGCGTTGAGGATCACGCGCTGAACCGGAAGGTCAAAGCCCTTGGGAGCACCGAGAGCTTTCGGATCGGCCGTAAGCGAGAAGGGGGTCTTGGCGATGCATACCGGCAGATTTCCAAAGCCCATGTCCGTGAGCGTCTTGAGATCCTTCTTGGCGGCTTCGGAGAAGGACACGGAACCGGCGCCATAGACGCGCTTGGCGATTTTTTCGACCTTGACGGCGATCGGGTCTTCGTCTTCCACAGTGAAGTGCAGTTCGCCCTTGGAGGCGGCAGCGGCTTCGAGAACTTCCTTGGCAACGCTTTCGGCACCTTCACCGCCCTTGGCAAAGCCGTCGCTGATGGCAAAGCGAACGCCGAGTTCTTCGCAGCGGGCGCGCAAAACGGCGATTTCGTCTTCCGGATCGTTGTAGAAGTGGTTCATGCTCACAACGATTTCGGGACCGAAGGCCTTGAGGTTCGCGACGTGTGCGTCAAGGTTGCACAGACCGGCCTTCAGAGCTTCCATGTTGGGCTTGCCGATTTCGGGCAAAGCCACGCCGCCGTGCCACTTGAGAGCCTTGAGGCTGGTGACGAGAACGA
>ERZ779850.3403-NODE-3403-length-11299-cov-2.688723_pt1 | contig 11299 bp, 9 predicted proteins | sample MGYA00511249_ERZ779850 | MGnify/ENA primary metagenome ERZ779850 (study PRJEB29588, sample SAMEA2162475) | human gut metagenome | biome: human gut; feature: human-associated habitat; material: faeces | place: Denmark | collected 2008/2010 ...
AAACGGATGATATCGCTGCAGCCGTGCTCTATTTGGCTTCTGAGCCCGCCGGCTACGTCACCGGGACCGTTTTGCACGTCAACGGCGGCATGTTCATGGGATGATGTAATTAGGCCTCAAGCCTGATAAAATCCCCCGATTAGAAAATTTTCTTCGGCAAACGGATGACCGTTTGCTCAACACAGACTAATTCCGCGGAGTAGGAAATGGAAGATTTGGAACAGAAAGTCAAGCAGATCATCGCTGAACAGCTTGGCAAGAACGAAGCCGACATCAAGAATGAAGCCTCCTTCATCGAAGATCTCGGTGCCGACAGCCTTGACACGGTTGAACTCGTGATGGCTCTTGAAGACGCTTTCAAGATCGAAATCCCGGATGAACAGCAGGAAAACCTGCGCACCGTTCAGCAGGCTATCGACTTCATTCAGGCCAACGTTAAGGCCTAATGCCTCTTGAGGCGCTGTCCGAGAGAGGGTAAATGACCTTGTGTCGGGCAGCATGAAGCAAAAGGGGGCGTGAGCCCCCTTTTTTTAGCGGATTTGTATTGCACAGAACAACAGGAAGGAAAACAAAAAGATGCGCCGTGTGGTTGTGACCGGTTTGGGCATGGTATCGCCGCTTGGTCTCGATGTGGAATCGAGTTGGAAGGCTTTGTTAGCCGGCGAATGCGGTATCGGACCGATTACTGAATTTGACGCTTCCGAATTCGGTTGCCGTATTGCCGGTGAAGTCAAGAATTTTGATCCTGCGGCCGGCGGCCTGCAGGCCAAGGAAGCTCGCCGTTATGACCGCTATGTGCAATTTGCCGCTGCGGCTGCGACCGAAGCTCTCAAAGATGCCGGTCTCGATTTCGTCGGCAAAAACGAAGAGGGTGATCGCGCCGGCTGCATTATCGGCTCGGGCATCGGCGGTCTGGAAACCATTTGCGTCAACCACAAGGCGATGCTCGAACGCGGTCCGCGTCGCATCTCGCCCTTCATGATCCCCGGTTGCATCATCAACATGGCTTCGGGTCTGGTTGGCATCATGAAAAACCTGCGCGGTCCTAACCTTGCTACCGTGACGGCTTGCGCCACCGGTTTGCATGCAATCGGTGAAGCGGCTTGGATCATTCGCCGCGGTGACGCCGACGTGATGCTTGCGGGCGGTACCGAAGGCACGGTCTGCGAAGTCGGCATCGGCGGCTTTGACAGCATGCACGCTCTTTCGCGCCGCAATGACGACCCGGCTCACGCTTCCCGTCCGTTCGACGTTGATCGTGACGGCTTTGTGATGGGTGAAGGCTGCGGCCTGCTTGTTCTCGAAGACTATGACCACGCCGTTGCCCGCGGCGCCAAGATCTACTGCGAACTCGCAGGTTATGGTCTTTCGGGGGACGCCTATCACATCACGACGCCTGCTACGGACGGCCCCGTTCGCTCCATGAAGATGGCGCTCAACCACGCCGGTCTGAAGCCTGAGGACATTGACTACCTCAATGCACACGGCACGTCGACCTCCGTGGGCGACATCAACGAATCCCGCGCTGTGCGCGAACTCTTCGGCGAACACACCGACAAGCTTGTGGTGAGCTCCACCAAGGGCGCTACGGGTCACTTGCTCGGCGGTGCCGGCGGTATCGAAAGCGTCTTTACGGTTCTTGCGATTCGCGACCAGGTGGCGCCTCCGACGATCAACATCGTCAACCAGGATCCGGAATGCTGCATCAATGTCTGCAAGGACAAGCCGCAGCAGATGGAAATCCGCGCTGCCGTCAAGAACAACTTCGGCTTCGGCGGCACTAATGCCACGTTGGTGTTCAAGCGCGTCTAATGTTTCAGCGGTGTTGTAACGCATAGAGAAAAAACGGCCTTCGGGCTGTTTTTTCGTACTTGCGGACACAAAAAAGCCCGGAGCGGTTCGCGGCGAACTCCCCCGGGCCTTCGGTCTTTCCTGGAAACGAACAGACATCTCGTCACTGATGCCTGCTCAGGGTCAGGTTAACCGATTGTCTGTCAAAAAGTCATTGCTCAGTTGTTTCGGCTGTTGCAGACTGTTCGGCAGACTTCTCCGCAGCGGCTTTTTCAGCCGCCTCCTGTTCAGCCTTGGCTTCGGCTTCTTCTTCGGCCTTTTCACTCGCAATGCGCGCGGCTTCAGCGCGAGCGGCGTCCGCTTCGGGCGAATTGTCAATGAATTCCTTTTCCGGTCCCTTCATGATTCCGACGCAGCGGAACACCACGATCGCCTTGACGCCTTCGCCCTTGGGATTCTTGCCGGAAACTCCGTCAATAAGCTGGGCGCCCTGGCCGTTTCTCATGCAGAAGTCATGGGCACGCTGGTAGAGGAATTCGCGCAACTGCAACTGCTGGTTGATGTTCTGACGCGTACCGGAAATGCGGTAGAGGTTGTAGTCGATCTTTTCTACGTCCGTGTAATTGGCGCTTTTTTCGATCGCATCTATCATGCCGCTGCATCCGGTCAGAAAGCCTGCACTAAGAGCCAGAAGCGTCGCGCCCGCCAAAATCTTTCGCATGTTTGTCCTTTCTAAGTGTTTTCTTCAGCGCTTCTGAGAAGCAGCTGAAATTTCCTCGTATGTTATCAGCGCCGGGGCTGTCAGTCCTCCGTACTCGATCAATGCCGCCAACGGATGAAAACGGCCGGTCTTGACGAGAGACTTGTGGTGGCGTAGCGAAAGCTCCCGCTGAACATCGTTCTCGCAGATGTAAAAGGCTCGATATTGTCCGTCGACTTCAACAACCAACGGGCATGTTACGTGATTCGTGTCGGCAAAGTGAGCAAAAGTTGCTTGAGGGTAGATGTCCGTGAGCGCCAAATACACCGCATTTTCAAAGAGGGAGCGGCGCAGTCCTTCAGGACATCCGGTCATTTGACCAGAGAGCCAGAGGCAGAGCCCCGGATGCCGCCAGTAGATCTTGGGACGATCCAACGTGCGACGCATCGGTTTGAGATTGATGGCAGGCACGACTTCAAGAAGCGCGAAATTTTCCAGAAGTCTGACCCATTCGAGAACCGTCACGCTCGGAATGTGCGCCAAGCGACCTATTTCGCTCCAGTTGGCGGCCGAAGCGGTGGTGCGCGCAAGCAGTCGGGCCACCGAATAGAAGGCGTCAGGCTTTCTCAGTCCGCAGCGCATAGCCGGGAGGGAGGCTTCGGTTTTCCACAATTGCGTCCAATGCACAGCGCCTCGAACGCCCAAGCCGGGCGCCAGACACGCGGCTAAAGCTTCCGATTCACTTGCAAAGCCGGCGCTCGGTTCAAAAGCAGCGGGAGTGCCGTCGATCACCTTTGCGGTAAAAAGGCGAGGTTCCGGCGTTTCAACGATTTCAAGTGCTACGCCCAAGTTTTGGGCAGATTCTCGGACAGCTCGAAGCGCACCTTTGGAGAAGCGGCCGGCGAGTACGAGATCCGTGAGAGGCCGACGGGACAGGAACTGAAGGGCGTTGTCCGTCACTGCTTTGCAGGCATGAGCGTTGACGATCGTTGTTCCGTTGCAGTAAAGCGCAAAAAACTCATCGCTCGAAGCTAGATACAACATTCGGTTGCCGTCGTCGGTGATATCGGCAACGGGATTGTCTCTGAGCGCATCGATTTCACGGTGGTCCGTTCCGGCGGGCAGCGCAAAAAGGCGCAGGCGCGATTTGAGTTCTGTCTTATCGATCATCGGTCTAAGATCTTAACTCGGCGGTTTGGATTTTCTTTGCCGCGCGTTTCCAAAGGACGAACGCTAACACACCGTAGGCGACGGCCAAAACAAGCAAATGCGCAAGCTGAGGCATGACGGCGTAGAGCGGCGCTGCGTTTTGGGAGACGGCAACAAGACCGTTGATGCCCGAGGTCGAAGGTAAGAACAAGCGCAAGGCCAAAGCGGGCGGTGTCATATCAAAGAGCGGGTGTACGACGCCCGAAAGAAAGAGCGCCGGAGCCGATATGACCACGAAGAACTGTGCGCCGTATGCGTTCGTGCCCATGGCAAACGTAAAGGCCAGACCGAAGCTCACCACGGCAGCGCCGAAAATTGAGGCCATCAGCAGCGTTGCGCCGGGGTTTTGCATGGAGGCAAAATCAAAGAGCACGAAGTCAGGGCCCAAAGCGTAGGCAAGCCACACGAGACTGAAAAGCCAGAAGGCGGTGTAGAGCGCCACAAAACCTTGCGTGTTGCGGCAGACGGCACGCAGCACGGATGGAGGTTGGGAACTCGCAAGCCAACCGCCTAAACTCATCACGATGCTTACGAACATCACGGCTTGGATGATGACAGGCATGACGGCGGCAACGATATAGCTTGCGTAGCCCGAAAGCGGGTTGTAGAGGTTGACGTCGGCAAAGGCGACGGGGGCCATTTGAAGCTTTTTCAGGGTTTCGAGTGGAGCACCGGCGCGAACGAGATTGAGCGCCATGCTCGCGGCCGTCGTTTCTCCGACGACACCCATGAGGCCTGCCATGACCGCGCGCGACTTCACGGGGAAGGCACCGTTGGCGGTAAGGGCAACGGAGGTGTGTTTGCCGGCAAGCAGGTTTTCTTCGAAATTTTCCGGAATCGTGATCACAGCCGCCGCTTGTTCGGTCTTATAGAGTGTTTCGCCTTTGGCTCGATCCGTTTCGATGGCAACGACATTGATCATGGCTACCGATTTAATGCGTTCGATCATTGCGCGGCTAGCGGCGCTGCGGTCAAGGTCAACCACGGCCGTCTGAACGCTGGTGACGTTTTGCGCCGCATAGGGCCATGCGTAAAAGAGCAGGTAGAAAGCAACGGCGATCACGAAAATCACGAAGGTGTCTTTCGTAAAGGCGCCGCGTGCGAGAACCGTGCGAACTGTTTCCCAGAATCCGATGGGTTCAGGCAAATCGACAACGGAGTGTGGCTTAAGCTCTTTTTGAGCCCATTTGCGCATTCTCATCGGCAGCAGAGCCAGACCGACGGCGGCCGGGATGATGACAAATAGAGAAAGCATCGAGAGCAGATGGATCGTGTGCGAAAGGTCGCTGCCGAGCACCCACTGCGACGAGTGAAGTCTCAGGTACCACGTCAAGGGCAGGAATTGTGCAAGGAGCTGCGCAACCGAGTCCATTGAATCCAGAGGAAAGGAAAAGCCCGTGAAGGGGAAGATGGGAGCGGTGGTGCCGATTGCAACCGACATGGCAATAATCCACGACGGCGAAAGGCTTGTGTAGAGCATGGCTAGGGCGGGCATGCTCGCGAAAAAGAGCACGATGCCCAGCGCCCAGGCGACGAGACTGCCCTGTACGCCCCAGCCCTCCCAGCCGGTGAACCAGGCAAGGTATGCCAGTCCCATGAGCGAGTAGAGGACCAACCAAAAGATCATGCGGCCAAGCAGAAATCCCGTGAGGTGAGAGTAGGTTCCCACGACTTGATGCACGGTCTTGAGTCTCCATTCTCGGGTAAGCGATCCTCCACAAGTCAGAATGGCCCCTAAGGCGAGTACGCCGGGCAGAATGGTGGTGAGCAGATATGCTTTGAAATTGAGAGCCGGGTTGCCCGCAATCAAAATGTCGGCGTTGAGCACTGCCAGACGTTCCTTGTTTCCGGCAAAGCCTCCGCCCACGACGGAGGCGGCTTCGAGCATCTGTCCGACTTGGATTTGAGACAGCGCAAGCTTGAGGTCGGTTTCCACCGTGGTCGCGATGGCGTAGTAGCTCTTGTTTAGAAAGAGCTCAAGAGCCGAGTCAGAGCGGCTGCCGGACGTTTTTTCGCTCCAGTTGTGGCCGATGACAAAGAGGGCGTATATGTTGCCTGTGGCAAGATCAGCCGTTGCCGCCTGAGGATTTTCGTAGTTGATGAAATCAACCGAGGCAACCGCATCCAGCGATCGGATCAGATCCCGGCTTTCTGCGGAGTTGTCGTAGTCGACAAGCCCGACGGGGATGTCGCGCATCAGCCCGGTGGCAAAGACGGCGACGACGGCCAGGCACCAGAAAACGGGCACCACGATGCCGGTAAGCCACAAAAGCGGCGTATCGGCTGTGGTGCGTGCTTCCTGCACAAAAGCGCGCTTAAAGTCGGAAAGAAACGACGACATAACCGGGAGAAACGTCAGGAGCCTCGGGTAACGCGGTCAACAATCACGCTCATGCCGGGACGCAGATCGCGCATCGGCTCAACCGGTCGCGCGCGAACTTCGAAGGTGCGCACGTCGTAGCCCGTCGACTGACGGGTGGAACGCCAGGTGGCGTAGTCGGCCCGCGGATTGATCCAATAAACGGTAAAGGCGACATTGTCGGCACCCAAAGCCGGCACCTTGGCTTTGAGTTCGGTGCCCACTTTGATGTTGGCAAGCTCGTCTTCGCGGATGTTGAAGACCACCCATTTGTCGGAGTGATCCAGCAATGTGACGAGCGGGAAACCGGCCGGCGTTACTTCGCCTTCATGCAATACCACACGCGTAACTTCACCTTGGCGTGGAGCGCGGACCAGACTTTCAGAAGCCAGACTCTGCACTTCGGCGACGCCCGAGGCGGCTTGACGCGCCAGTGCTTCTGCGGCACGCTTTTCGTCTTCGCGCGACCCCGTGAGCGCCATGTCATAGACGCTTTGCGCGGCGCGGGTCAGCCCGCGGGCGGTATCAAGCGCCGCTTTGGCTTCATCGAACTTTTGAGCCGACACAAGTCCTTCCTTGTAGAGGGCATTGACACGGGAAAAGGTTTTCTCGGCAAGCTGAAGCGCACCCTTGGCACTTTCAAACATTGACTTGGCTTCACGAATCTTCTCTTTGCGGGCTCCTTCTTCCACAAGGCGAGCTTTGGCTTGAGCGGCCTGCTCCTGCGCCGTGACTTGGCCGAGTTTTGCGGAGATTTCCGGAATGTCGATTTTGATCATCACGGCGCCGGCTTCGACCGTGTCGCCTTCCTTGACGAGCACTTTCTCGATGCGGCCCGGAATCTTGGGCGCCACTTCAATGGTACGGGCGTCGACTTGCCCCTGAAGCGGCGCCGGAGCAGGGGTGGCCGCTTTCCACAGACCGATGCCGATAAAGGCAAGAAGTCCTGCGCCGACCAGGGCAACGGCGATTGTTTTAACGGAGACGTTTTTGGATTCGGTCATAGTGGACACATCAATATTCAAAAATGTTTGTCTGACGCGTGACAGATTGCTCGAAGGCGTTCATGTCGCCGCTTACGGCGTTGAGCATGGCCCAGGCGACGACAAAGCGATAGGCAGCCACACGTCGCGCGATTTCAGCGGCCAGAAGCTTGGTGCGCGCATCGTTGACTTCATCGGCCGTCGAGAGCCCCTCGGAAAAGCTCTTTTCTCGCAGCCGCAGGTTTTCCTTGGCAAGCGAAAGTGTCGAGTCGGTGAGGCGATAGGCTTCTCGGGCCTCGTTGCTTTTTAGGTACGCTGTTTGAACGGCCGTCTGAATGCGGTTGCTTGCCTCGTCGTGCGCAGCCTGTGCTTTGGTGACGAGCGAATTGGCCGCTGCAATCGACGCGTTGCGATCTTTGTTGTCCCAGAGCGTGAACTTCAGACCAATGCCGGCGATCCAGTCGGGTTCGGGAATCGTCAGATAGTGCTTAATCAGGTTGTAGTTGGCAAAAGCGTATACCTGAGGGTGCCAGGCGGCCTTGGCAGCCGTCACGCCTTGCTCGGCCTGCCGGCGTTGCGCCACTACGCTCTTTAGGACGGGACTTGAGCCCATCGCCTTGTCTTGCCAGCTCTTTAAGGAACCGATGTCTTCCGTGACAACAAAGAGGGGGTTTTTGAGTTCTCCCACGCTCTCTTCACGCAGAAGTCCGGCCAATTCGCTTTCGGCCACGCGGCGGTTTGTCTGAGCGGTCAAAAGCTCTCGCTTGGCCGCGTCTCGGTTGACTTCGACGGCCATGCGTTCGAGTTTGCTGATCGTGCCGGTCTTTTCAAACCGAAGCGCTTTGCGAACTTCCAACTCCTGCTGATGAAGCATTTCGCTTTGTAGTCGTTCGATGCTGCGCGCAAGTTGTACGGCAAAGTATTTCTGCGCGAGCTCGGTGTCAACGGTGTCGCGCTGCGCCTGCGTGCGAGCCTGCGACTCGTAGACGGCCTCGTCTGCTGCGCGTACTTTGGCATTGATGGCGCCGCCCATGTAAATCGGCAGCTGAGCGTTGATGGCCGCACGCGGCCCCCCGATGTCTTCTTCGTGATAAAGATCAATCGAAGTGGGGATGGGGATGTGGAGTAGGGGACCAAGATTGATCGTGCCGTAATCGAGTGTTTTGCGTCCCCAGATCTGCTTGGAGTCAAGCTCGATCTTTGGTCCGTGCAGGCTGCGCGCGCTCTTGGCTTCGCTTTCGCGCTTGGCCGTTTCGGCGGCTTCAACCTTGATGGCGTCCACCCGGTCGTGAGCAAGCTGCCTTGCCTGTGAGAAATCAAGCGCCGGCGTCTGGGCGTAGCTTGAGCTGAAAGCCCAACACAGCGAGGCGAAGACGAAGAGAGATTTAACGGCCATCTGAGACTTTTCGTGAAGAAAGAATTTCTATAAAATCACAATTTTAGTGCTGAGAATCCTTCAGCACACCAACTTAATACCGAATGTCGCCCGAATGGCGAAATCGGTAGACGCAAAGGACTTAAAATCCTTGGCCTTTGGCATGCGGGTTCGAGTCCCGCTTCGGGCACCATCTACATTCGGTAAAGTCTGGTATGCCCCGATTCATCGGGGTTTTTTCTTTTTTCAGTTTCCGCTTTTCTTGGTTGCGGTGCTGCACGGGATTAGCATCAGAGGTACTTTCTGGAAAGCTATTGCGCTGTTTTTGCAAGGTTTTCTTGCGGGAAGAACTGTAAAATGCGGCCAATCCGTTTGACAGCCCCGGAAGACGCTGATGTCAGAAATCCTAGATTTTTCTAAATTCCCCCTCGATTCACATATCCAGGCAGCGATTGCCGAAATGGGCTATGTCACGCCCACGCCGATTCAGGTGCAGGCTATCCCCGTCGTGCTTGCGGGGCAGGATGTGATGGGAGCGGCACAGACCGGTACGGGTAAGACGGCCGGCTATGGTCTGCCTGCACTGCAGCGAATTCTTCCCAAGGCCAATACGTCGATGTCGCCCGCACGTCACCCCGTGCGCGTGCTGATTCTTGCGCCGACTCGTGAACTGGCAGTGCAGGTTAATGAAAGTCTTGTGAAGTACGCAAGCAAGACACCCCTGCGCGTGGGCGTGGTCTACGGCGGCGTGGACATCAAGCCGCAGGCCGACATGTTGCGCCGCGGCGTTGAGGTCCTCACGGCAACGCCCGGTCGTCTGCTTGACCACCATGAAGGCGGTTCGGTGAACCTCTCTCAGGTCGAAATCGTCATTCTCGACGAAGCCGACCGTATGCTCGATATGGGCTTCCTGCCCGACATCTCGCGCATTCTGAACCTGTTGCCGAAAAAACGTCAGAACCTGATGTTCTCGGCAACGTTCTCTCCGGAAGTCAAAAAACTTGCCGGCAATTTCCTGCGCAATCCGGTGCTCGTGGAAGTGGCTCGCGAAAACGCCACGGCTGATACGGTCGAGCAGATTGTCTATCAGGTTCACGACTCCGAAAAAACCGATGTTCTCATCGATATCCTTAAGGGTGACGGCGAAAACGGGGGCCCGATCAAGCAGGTCATCGTCTTTGTGAACGCCAAGATCACATGCCGTCGTCTTGCAAGCACGCTTTCTCGTGTTGGCATTTCGGCCGACGCCATTCACGGAGACAAGTCTCAGGAAGAGCGCATGGCCGCCTTGGAAGCTTTCAAGAAGGGCGAAGTCGAAGTGTTGGTGGCAACCGATGTGGCCGCCCGAGGTTTGGACATTGCCGAACTTCCGGTTGTGATCAACTACGACGTACCGTTTGGTGCCGAAGACTACGTGCACCGCATCGGTCGTACGGGGCGAGCGGGAGCCAAGGGCAAAGCCGTGATGCTCGCAACCGGCGGCGACAGCCGCCTTGTGACGGCTATCGAAGAGCTCACCAAGCAGAAGTTCAAGCCTGCCGAGCGCCGTCCGTTGTCTCGTGAAGAGCGCCGCTCCCGCTATGAGTCGCAGCGTCGTGACGGTTTTGGAGAAGATCGTCCGCGCCGCGTCCGCAAGGAATGGCGAGACGACGATCGCGAGGGGCGCCGCCCGGTGGATCTGCCAAAGATGCCGGCTCCGGTCTACGATCCGATCTTTGATGCGCCATATGAACCGACCGAAACCACGGCCGAGACTGAACGCAATCAGCCGGTTCAGACTGCCGTTCGCGGTCAGGCTCAAGGCAAGAAAAAGGGCAGAGTCGCCGCGCTTTTGGGCGGCCTGCTGCGCAAATAATTGTTGACGATCGGCTCTGTTGCCGATGACAATTTCCATCCCATTTCGTCCCCGTGTCTGAGGAAGATGCGGGGCGTTCGTACCGATATTTCATGACTGACACCGACAAGTTTCGCTTTTGCGTTGCTCCGATGCTCGACTGGACCGATCGTCATTGCCGCTACTTCATGCGGTTGATGACGAAGCGTGCTCGACTCTACACCGAAATGGTGACGGCGCCTGCCATTTTGTTCGGCAACCGGGATCTGCTTTTAAGGTTTGACGAAACGGAGCATCCGGTCGCATGCCAGCTCGGCGGCAGTGACCCGGAAGATCTGGCCAAGGCAGCCGCCATTGCATCGCAGTACGGTTACGATGAAATCAACCTCAACTGCGGCTGTCCCTCAGAGCGCGTTCAGAAAGGATCGTTCGGCGCTTGCCTGATGCTTGAGCCCAAGCTCGTGGCGGAGTGTTTTCAGGCGATCCGAGAAGCGAGCGGTCTTGAGACCACGATCAAGCACCGCATCGGCGTGGACCATCAGGATGACTATCCCTTTGTGCAGAACTTTGTCGGAACTCTGTACGAAGCCGGGTGCCGCGCTTTCATCGTGCATGTGCGCACCGCTTTTCTCAAGGGGCTTTCACCGCGTCAGAACCGCGATGTGCCGCCGCTCAAGCCCGACTATGCCTACCAGCTCAAGAAGGACTTTCCGCAGGCGCAGTTTTGCATCAACGGCGGAATCCAGACGCTTGAAGAGTCCAAGACTTTCATTGACAACGGCTTGGATGGTGGGGCGAGCCGCATATCACGAACCATGGATGCTCTCTCGTGTCGACGAAGTTCTGTTCGGGGAAGAACCGAGGGTTCTTCGCCGTGAAGACGTGGTCGAACAAATGACGGCGTACCTGCATCGCATTGCACCGGAACACGAAAATGCGGTGCGAAACGCAGCTCGCCACACGATGGGCCTGATGAACGGGTTGCCCGGTGCTCGGCTTTGGCGCCGCACTCTGTCCGATCCCAAGGCATACAAGGAAGCCGGTCCCA
>ERZ779850.3410-NODE-3410-length-11269-cov-3.730515_pt1 | contig 11269 bp, 6 predicted proteins | sample MGYA00511249_ERZ779850 | MGnify/ENA primary metagenome ERZ779850 (study PRJEB29588, sample SAMEA2162475) | human gut metagenome | biome: human gut; feature: human-associated habitat; material: faeces | place: Denmark | collected 2008/2010 ...
ATTCAGTTGTCGCAAATTTTGCGACAACTGCTTCAGATGGAAAAGTGTATCAAGTAGAACATTATAATTTAGATATGATTATTTCTATAGGCTATAGAGTCAAATCTAACAGAGGTGTAGAATTTAGAAAATGGGCAAATAATGTTCTGAAACAGTATATCCTACAAGGCTATGCAATCAATAAAAAAAGATTAGAAGCCTTACAGAGAACAGTAAATATTCAAACCAAAATGCTTGCATGTACTTTGGAAATAGATGAAGCAGAGGTGCTAAAAGCTGTTGATTTATATACAAATGCCTTGATGTTATTAGACCAGTATGATCACCAGTCGATTAAAAAGCCTGCAGGAAATAAAGCCATATACAGAATTACATACGAGGATTGTAGAAATATGGTGAATGCAATGGAAGATTCATTTCATTCGGATGTCTTTGGTGTTGAAAAAGAAACGGGGAAAGTTGAAGGTATTCTTGCAGCAATTTACCAAAATGTTTTCGGAGGAGAGGTTTATCCTTCTTTAGAAGAGAAAGCCGCTAATCTTTTGTATTTTATGATAAAAGATCATCCCTATGCTGATGGATGTAAGAGAATTGCTGCATCGTTATTTTTGGAATTTTTAGCTCGCAATGATGTACTCTACAAAGATGGACAGAAAAGGATAAGTGATGGTGCATTAGTAGCAATTACATTGATGATTGCAGAGTCAGATCCAAAAGAAAAAGATATTATGGTTAATTTGGTAATGAATTTATTGTCAATGTAAAGTGAAAGTAAAAGAGGGAGGTTTCACAATGGTAACAAACTTTGATTACTTAAAAAATGAATCAAAATTCTCTGCATTTGCGAATGTTGCCATCTCTGCAGAGAAAATTATATTGGCAGATCCGGATGCGAGTATTCTTAACAGCCGGCGGGCTATGGAATTTGCTGTGAAATGGTTGTATTCTGTGGAGAACAGTTTGCAGATTCCGTACCAGGATAACCTTCACACTTTGATGAATACAGAGGAATTCAGACAGTTAGTGGGACCGGATCTTTGGAAACGGATGGATTATATCCGCAGATGTGGAAATAGTGTGGCACATAGTAATAAAAAACCTGGCAGAGATGCAGCGATGCTCTGTCTTGAAAATCTGTCGATTTTTTTAGATTACGTTGCATATTGTTATGGAGAACAGTATCAGGAACATCCATTTGACAAATCGATTATTGATGGCAGAATTGAGAAGGCAAAGGCATCCAGGGAAACAGCCAGAAAAACAAAGGAAACACTTCTGAAAGAACAGGAAAAAACTGCCCAGCAGGAACTGGATCTACAAAAACTGATGGCAGAAAATACTTTTCTCAGGGAAGAACTGTCCGCACGCCACGAGAAACAGCAGCAGACATATGTTCCGAAACCTCTGGATCTGTCTGAATATGAAACCAGAAAACTTTACATAGATTCCATGCTTATTGATGCAGGATGGACACAGGGAAAAGACTGGTTAAATGAGATGACTGTGACAGGAATGCCGAATAAATCAGGGATTGGACGTATTGATTATGTTCTCTATGATGATATGAATAAACCTCTGGCAATTATAGAAGCAAAACGTACCTGCAAGGATATTGCTGAGGGCAGGCAGCAGGCGAAACTTTACGCAGATCTGCTGGAACAGGAATACAAACGGCGTCCGGTAATTTTCCTTACCAATGGTTTTGAAACCCGGATCATAGACGGACAATATCCGGAAAGAAAATGTTCAGTTATTTATTCCAAACGGGATCTGGAGAAATGGTTTAACCTTTTGAGTATGCGTACAAGCCTGCAAAATATTTCTGTAGATAAAAAGATAGCAGACCGCTATTATCAGGAAGCCGCGATAAAAGCAGTATGCCAGAGCTTTGATGAAAAGAATCGGAGAAAAGCCCTGCTTGTTATGGCCACAGGTTCCGGAAAAACCAGAACAGTAATGGCTTTGTGCAAGGTACTGGTTGATGCGGGCTGGGTGAAGAATATACTTTTTCTGGCGGACAGAAATTCACTGGTAACACAGGCGAAAAGAAGTTTTGTAAACTGGATGCAGAATTTTTCCTGTACAAATCTGGTTGAAGAAAAGAATAATTATATGTCGCGATGTGTTTTCTCCACATATCAGACCATGATAAACTGTATTGATACGATAAATGATAAAGAAGGAAAAGTTTTTACCTGTGGTCATTTTGATCTGATCATTTGTGATGAAGCGCACAGATCTATTTATAATAAGTATAAAGATATTTTTACATATTTTGATGCACTGCTTGTAGGACTTACCGCAACACCGAAAGATGAGATTGACAAAAATACATATGAAGTATTTGAACTGGCAAACGGAGATCCCACTTATGGATATGATCTGGCGCAGGCGGTTAAGGATGGATATCTGGTTGATTATCTTTCGGTGGAATCCAGGGTGAAATTTATTGATCAGGGAATTGTATATGATGAACTTTCAGAAGCAGATAAAGAAATCTATGAAAATACTTTTGAAGACGAAAATGGAAAGATTCCGGAAGCGATAAATTCGGCTGCATTGAATACCTGGATTTTTAACGAAGATACCATTAAAAAAATTCTTCATGTCCTGATGAGAGATGGAATTAAAATTGAATACGGACAGAAGATTGGAAAAACAATTATTTTTGCGAAAAATCATGATCATGCGGAAAAAATCCTTGAGATTTTTAATAAGGAATATCCGCATTTAAAGAATTATGCTATGGTGATCGATAACAGAATGAAATATGCACAGAGTGCAATTGATGAGTTTTCAGATCCGAAAAAACTACCGCAGATCGCAATTTCTGTAGATATGTTAGATACCGGAATTGATGTACCTGAAGTTCTTAATCTTGTATTCTTTAAGAAAGTTATGAGTAAAGCAAAATTCTGGCAGATGATCGGACGAGGAACAAGACTATGCCCGGGATTACTGGATGGGGAAGATAAGAAGAAGTTTTACATTTTTGATTTCTGTGGGAATTTTGAGTTTTTCCGAATGAATAAGGGAAAAGCAAGTGCGAATCTGATGGCGTTGCAAAGTGCGGTTTTTAATCTTCAGTTTGAAATTTCGTATAAACTTCAGGATATTAAATATCAGACAGAAAAACTAACTGTATACAGGACTGCACTTGTAAAGCACATGACTGAAAAAGTAAAAGAGCTCCCAAGAGATAGTTTTACAGTTCGACAGCATTTGAAATATGTAGAATTATATTCAGAAGAGTCGAATTATCAGATGCTTACTTATGAAGATACTTTACTTGTATGGGAAGAAGTTGCACCCTTGATTTTGCCTGAAAGTGATGAAGTAACAGCAGTACGTTTTGATGCACTTATGTATGGAATAGAACTTGCATCTCTGATTGGAAAGAAATATACAAGTGCGCGAAAAGATCTTTTGAAAAAGGTTTCCGGAATTGCCGGAGTGGCAAATATACCGGAGATTCAGGCACAAACAGAGCTGATCGATCAGATTTTGCATACAGATTATGTAGAAAATGCAGGAATTGATGAATTTGAAAATATCAGGAAAAATCTGAGAGATCTTATGAAGTATATTCCGGATAAGAGCAGGAATAAATATATGACCAATTTTACAGACGAAATTCTTTCAACGGAATGGAAAGAAGCAGAATTGGAAAACAATGATCTGGAAAATTATAAGGTACGGGTAGAATATTATGTCCGACAGCATCAGGATAATTATGTGATATCAAAGCTGAAAAAGAATCAGCCACTTACAGAAAAAGATGTAGATGAACTGGAAAAAATTCTCTGGAGAGAGCTTGGCACAAAAGAGGATTATGAAGCAGAATTTGGCAGAAAGCCATTGGGAGAATTTGTCAGAGAAATGGTAGGTCTTGATATGAATGCAGCAAAGGAAGCTTTTTCAAAGTATCTTGAGGATGTAAATCTGGACAGCAGGCAGATTTATTTTGTAAATCAGATCATTGAGTATATTGTTCATAATGGAATGATGAAGGATCTTTCTGTTTTGCTGGAATCTCCGTTTACGGATCGTGGGAGCATTTCGGAAATCTTTACAGATATGGGTGTTTGGCTTGGAATAAAAAAAGTCATTGATACGATCAACGCAAATGCTGCTGCATAAACATCCACCTCTGTGAAGCATAAAATTTTACCCGGATTTACAATAAATTTAACCATAAATCCGGTTGACAAAACCCGGCCGGGAACGTTATAATGGCCGGGTTGATAATAAAATTTAAGAAAAAAAGGCAGGTGAACAGAATGGACAGTTGTGATTCTCATGGGCGAAGTTATAGCTCTCAGAGTGAAAGATGGAAAGAACAGAGCGGGATGAGACTGTTCCATTCTGTTTTAAGTGTACAGAATGTCTGTGAGAATATTATGTCTGTATATCAGAAGGATATATATGACAGGATATATAGGTGACACCAGAATCTGTACGGTATTATTACATTATAATTGTAGCAGGATTATAATAGATATCTTTTTCATTCTTCTCATTCTGAGAATCTTACAGTAAGGCGATCATGTATAAATTCATTTCGCTTTATAATCAAATCCCAAGGAAACACAATCGAAAATCAAACAGCACATAGACATGCTTTAACATGTCTGTTTTTGGTGTGCGTGTTTTGTGCGAAACTATGTGAGGAGGATGAGAAAATGACAAAAAGAAATCAGGATTTTTCAAAAGATATTCTGAGTCTGATCCGAAGCAGTGTTTCTCCGGCAGTTTTAAGTGAAAGGCTGCAGGATTTCCACGAAAACGATCTGGCGGAAGTATTAAGAAAATTAAGCACTGCGGAGCGCAGCAGACTATACCGTATCCTGGAAAGCAGTATGCTGGCAGATGTTTTTGAATATCTGGAGGAAGAAGAAACTGTACAATATCTGGAAGAGATGGATGTAAAAAAAGCGGCAGCCATTCTTTCCAAAATGGAAACCGATGCCCTGGCAGATGTTTTAAAGCAGATCGATAAAGAAAAACGCAAGCTTCTGATCCAGCTTCTGGATGAACAGGTGCGGAAAGATATTGAAATGATCCGCTCCTTTGATGAGGATGAGATCGGAAGCAGAATGACAACGAACTGCATTGTGATCCGTGAAAACCTGACCGTAAAGCAGGCCATGAGTGAGCTGGTTTCCCAGGCGGCAGATAATGATAATATTTCTACGATCTTTGCAGTGACGGACAGAGGGGAGTTTTATGGAGCCCTGGATCTGAAGGATCTGATCACAGCAAGACAGGACCACCCTATGGAAGAGCTGATCGTAACTTCCTATCCATATGTGTATGGTACTGAGCAGATCGACGACTGTATGGAACGGCTGAAGGATTATTCTGAAGATTCCATTCCTGTACTGGACGATGACAATCGTTTCCTTGGAGTGATCACATCCGCAGGGATCATCGATCTGGTAGACGATGAGATGGGAGAGGATTATGCAAAGCTGGCCGGTCTGACTGCAGAGGAAGATCTGAAAGAACCTCTTTTTGAAAGCATGAAAAAAAGAATGCCCTGGCTGATCGTTCTTCTGGGCCTTGGTATGGTGGTATCTTCTGTTGTGGGAATGTTTGAAAAAGTAGTTACTTGTCTGCCGATCATCATGTGCTTCCAATCGCTGATCCTGGATATGGCAGGAAATGTTGGAACTCAGTCCCTGGCTGTAACCATCCGTGTACTGATGGATGAGACGCTGACGGGCAGACAGAAAGCAGAGCTTGTGCTGAAGGAAATGCGGATCGGTCTTTGCAACGGTGGTCTGCTCGGTATTCTGTCTTTTGTACTGATCGGATTGTATATTTTCTTATTCAAAGGAAAAACACTCGTATTTGCCTATGCGGTATCCGGCTGTATCGGATTATCCCTGCTGGTGGCCATGCTGGTATCCAGTGCAGTGGGAACCTGCATACCGCTGTTTTTCAAAAAGGTTGGTGTGGACCCGGCAGTAGCCTCAGGTCCTCTAATCACTACGGTGAATGACCTTGTAGCCGTGATAACATACTATGGAATGAGCTGGATATTCCTGATCGAGATGTTCCACCTGGCTGGCTGAGAGTAAAATGCAGCTATGCTCATAAAAACAGACAGATACCAGAAATCTGTCGAATAACAGAAAAGTTACCAATACAAAAAAATTCCGGATCGAAAGATTCGGGATTTTTCTTTACATACAAACAGAAAGCTATTATAATGAAAGACACGCTTTGCCCGTTTAAAACGTTGCAGAAATAAATACAAACAACGGGCAGAAAAAGAGAACAAAACGATCACATGGGGTGATTGGGGAAAGGAAACAGTAACATGATAGTAACAATGATCGAAAAGGTCTATACATTTCTGTGGGGAGATCTGATAAGGATCCCGCTTCCGGGAGGAAGTACGCTGGGAATCTCACTTCTGATCCTGCTTCTGATTCCGACCGGTATCTATTTTACCATCAGGACAAAGCTTCTGCCGATCCGTCTTTTTCCGGATATGGTACGAGCCCTGTCAGAAAAGAAAAGTGACAAAAATAATCTTTCAGCATTTCAGACGCTGATCGTATCTACAGCTACCCGTGTGGGAATGGGAAACCTGGTCGGTGTGGTAGCTGCGATCTCGGCAGGAGGTGCAGGAGCGGTATTCTGGATGTGGATCACGGCGCTGATCGGTTCCTCCACTGCTTTTATCGAAGCAACCCTGGCACAGCTCTATAAAGAAAAGGATCCTCTTTACGGTGGATACAGGGGCGGTCCTGCCTACTATATCCATCGCTACTGGGAAGAAAAACAGGGCAGAAAACGAAAAAAGGTTCTGCTTTCCGTTCTGTTTGCCATTTCCGGCCTGATCTGCTGGTGTGGGATCAGTCAGGTTATCAGCAATTCCGTCACGGCGTCTTTCAAAAATGCTTTTGATATTCCGCCGCTGTATACTACCATTGTGCTGGTAGTGATCGCAGCTGTGATCGTGCTTCGGAAGAATGCAACGGTTAAAGTTCTGGATCTTCTGGTGCCGGTGATGGCAGTGCTTTATTTTGTGATCACGCTGTTTATTATATTTACAAATCTCGGAAGTATGCCGGGAGTATTTAAACGGATTTTTGAAGAAGCTTTCGGATTTCGTCAGGCTGTTGCCGGCGGATTTGGCGTCGTGCTGATGAACGGAGTAAAAAGAGGTCTTTTTTCCAATGAGGCGGGAAGCGGCTCCGCTCCCTGTGCAGCAGCGGCAGCAGAATGTGACAGTCCGGTAAAAGCCGGATTTGTCCAGGCCCTGGGTGTATTTGTGGATACGATCGTGATCTGCAGCTGTACAGCTATGATCATGCTTCTGGCCCCGGAAGATCTGGTACAGGGGCTTTCCGGAATGGAACTTCTTCAGACTGCCATGCATTATCATATGGGGCAGTTTGGAGTGATCTTTATTGCTGCAACACTGTTTATGTTCAGCTTTTCCACATTCCTGGGAATCCTGTTTTATGCAAGAGGCAATGTGGCTTATCTTTTTGGTGATAACTGGGGTTCACAGACAGGATATAAGGTGCTGGCACTGGTGATGCTGTTTATCGGTGGGATCGCGGCTTACACATTTGTATGGGATCTGGGAGATGTAGGAATCGGCCTGATGACGATCTTTAATATTTTCATGCTGTATCCTCTTGGGGAAAAAGCACTGAAAGAGCTGAAAATCTATGAATCGGAAAAGAAGAAAAAATAAAACTGTTTACAGACCTTGAGAGCATATGGTAATATCAGGGTAAAGCGCTAAAAGATTAAAGAGTTCTGACAGCCGGAAGAAGTCAGACTCTGTGAAATATCAACGGTAAGTTGGATCAAGAGGAGGATATGAAAGATGTATATTACATGTCTGGACGTAGAAGGTGTACTGGTACCGGAGATCTGGATCGCATTTGCAGAGGCAAGCGGAATCCCGGAGCTCAAGAGAACAACCCGTGATGAGCCGGATTATGATAAGCTGATGAACTGGAGACTTGGAATTCTGAAAGAACATGGTCTGGGACTGAAAGAGATCCAGGAGACTATTGCAAAGATCGATCCCCTTCCGGGAGCAAAGGAATTTCTAGATGAGCTGAGATCCTTTTCCCAGGTGATACTGATCAGTGATACCTTTACACAGTTTGCAACTCCACTGATGGAGAAGCTTGGACGGCCGACACTTTTCTGTAATTCCCTGGAAGTAGCAGAGAACGGAGAGATCACAGGCTTTAAGATGCGCTGTGAGAAATCCAAGCTGACAACTGTGAAGGCGCTGCAGTCCATGGGATTTGAGACTATCGCAAGCGGAGATTCCTACAATGATCTCGGAATGATCCAGGCAAGCAAAGCAGGCTTCCTTTTCCGCAGTACAGAACAGATCCGTGCAGATCATCCGGAAGTTCCTGCTTACGAAGAGTACGATGAACTTCTTGCAGCGATCAGGGAAGCAATGAAATGAAGAAGGGAAAGTCGGAATGATCAACGAAAGAATTGTGATCGAAGAAAAAACAAAGGACTATAATGAGGCATGGATAGAGACCTATTTCTGGCAGGAGTCGGAAGAACTCTATCCGGGACAGAAGCGTCCGGTCATAGTGATCTGTCCGGGCGGAGCTTATTGCATGACTTCAGACAGAGAGGCAGAAGCCATTGCTGTCCGGTTTATGGGAATGGGCTATCACGCAGTGGTGCTTCGTTACAGTGTGGCACCTGCCAGATATCCGGTGGCTCTCCGTCAGCTGGCAAAAACAGTAGCTCTTCTCAGAGAGAACAGCGATAAGTGGCATATTGAAAAGAATAAGATCATTGTGTCCGGCTTTTCAGCAGGTGGCCATCTGTCAGCTTCTCTGGGAGTATTCTGGAATACGGAGGAGCTTGCCGGAATCACGGGAATGGAAAACGAGAGGATCCGTCCCAATGGTATGATCCTGAATTATCCGGTGATCACTTCAGGGGAAGCTGGTCATGAAGAAAGCTTTCGAAATCTTCTGGGAGATCGTTATGAGGAGCTGAAAGATCGGATGTCTCTGGAATTTCAGGTTACGGAAGATACACCCAGAACCTTTATCTGGCATACCTTTGAGGATCAGACGGTGCTGCTGGATAATACACTTCTCTTTGTTCAGGCACTCTATAAAAAGGGCATTCCAGTGGAGTATCATGTTTTTCCGCAGGGACCCCATGGGATCGGCCTGGCAAATGAGCTGACTGCCAACGAAAACGGCAGAGGGATCGCAAGAGCCTGTGAACCATGGAGTGAGCTTGCAGGAAAATGGCTGAACCGAGAATTCCCATGGTGGAACGGGGCAAAGATCGAAAGATAATACGAGACTGCTGTGTCGGATAAAATATCCTTTTTACCGGGAAACCGGTAGAGAGGGTATTTTTTATGATTGTGATGACTGCTGTATTTGTCGGCTGTTTTGTCTGGCTTATCTGATGATAAAAGCTTTGCAGGGTTTTGATGTGGATCTGGATCAACATTCACATTGCAGAAAGAAAGGAATTTTGATAATTATGGATAAAAATCAGATTTTTATTACCAGTGGTACGGAATATAAAAGAATGACAAAGGAGCTTCTGGAAAAAGCGGATCTTCAATCTCATATCGGGGACAGAAAGAAAAAGATCGGGATTAAGCCGAATCTGGTTTCTCCTTCAGAGGCTTCCTGGGGTGCAACGACTCATCCGGAAGTGGTTGCAGGAATTATCGAGTATCTGAAGGAGCATGGCTTCCGGGATATGGTGATGCTGGAGGGATCCTGGGTAGGAGATAAGACAAGGGAGGCTTTTGAGACCTGTGGCTTTGACAGGCTTGAGGAAGAGTATCAGGTGCCGTTCTGGGATATGCAGAAGGATAAGGGTATTTCTGTGGACTGCGGCGGAATGGAGCTGAATGTCTGTGAGCGGGTAAAGGAGCTTGATTTTCTAATCAATGTGCCGGTTCTGAAAGGCCATTGTCAGACAAAGATCACCTGTGCCCTTAAGAATATGAAGGGGTTGATCCCAAATAAGGAAAAGAGACGGTTTCATTCTCTGGGGCTTCATAAACCCATTGCTCATCTGAATATGGGGATACAGCAGGACTTTATTGTTGTGGATAATATCTGCGGGGATCTGGATTTTGAGGATGGCGGAAATCCTGTCGTGATGAACCGGGTGATGGCTGCCTGTGATCCGGTTCTTGTGGATGCATATGTGTGTCAGATGATGCATTATGAGGTAGCTGAGGTTCCTTATGTGAAGCTGGCAGGTGAGCTTGGCGTGGGCTGCTCAGATATTTCCAAAGCAGATGTCAGATTTCTGGAGGATGGTGCGGATCAGAGGATGCCGGTATCCAGAAAGGTTGTGGAGCTTGCGGATGCCGTGGAGGAAGTGGAATCCTGCAGTGCCTGCTACGGGTATCTGATCCCGGCATTGGAGATGCTGAAGGAAGAGGGGCTTTTTGAGAAGCTGGATGAAAAGATCTGCATCGGACAGGGGTATCGTGGTAAGACGGGAGTGCTTGGTGTGGGACACTGTACCTGTAAGTTTCAGAATTTTGTGGAGGGATGTCCGCCGTTGGAGGGGGAGATTTATGTAGTAAAAAGAAAGGGAAGTATTGTGGCCACAGTTAATGTGATCCGGGAGGAAAACCAGCACCAGATCACAGAGCTGGTGTGCAGCCGCCAGTTTGGCAAGGAAGTACTGGAGGCCATAGTAAGGCGGCTTGATACTCCTTATGTGGTAGTGGATGACAGTTATTTTTTGGACGAGCTGGAAGGGAAAGGCGTAAACCGTGTTTAGCAGAAAAAACCATATATTATGGCGCGATACACCAGTCATCAGACCTTTGAACCATTGCTTTGTTATATTAATGATATTACCTGAAAAGAGCCTTCAACGGAAGGATACCGAAAAACTCAGGCATGATCAAAATGGCTGCAACAAAGATGGTGCATAAAAGGACGAACAAAACAAGATGTCGTTTTTTTAATGGACGGCAGACGACCAGCACCACGCCCAGGCTGACGATACCGCCCAGCAAAAGGTTGCAGGTTTGTCTGGCGGCAGAGGATAATCCCAGAGGACCGGACAAAAACTGCACACACAGCAGTGAGGCAGTAAGGATAACGGCAGCAGGCAGCGAGATGCGCAGAACATGTCTGGAAAAGCTGCCGGTGGTTACTTTGTTGTTTTGTTCCAGTGTCAGAACAAAACTTGGGATACCAATGGCGACAGCACCGATCAGCGTCAGCTGGATAGGAATGAATGGGTATTTGCGGCCCAGACA
>ERZ779850.3411-NODE-3411-length-11269-cov-2.583645_pt1 | contig 11269 bp, 13 predicted proteins | sample MGYA00511249_ERZ779850 | MGnify/ENA primary metagenome ERZ779850 (study PRJEB29588, sample SAMEA2162475) | human gut metagenome | biome: human gut; feature: human-associated habitat; material: faeces | place: Denmark | collected 2008/2010 ...
TGTAATAAAATAAATTATAGATTTATTTATACATTTTAATAAGTTCATCAAATGTTATATTTATTCCACATAACTCAAGAAGATTTTTACGTTTGTCATATAATTTCTTTAGAAGTTCTGTAGGGTTATCTCCATAATGCAACAAATTATGACAATGGCTACATAGCGAAACTAAATTTTCTTCCGTATCTAATGAAAATTCAAACTTTTTATAATATCTTGTAGGAATTAGATGGTGAACTTCAGTATAATTTCTATTTGAATTTTTTCTTTTAAATAATTTGTTTCCACAATTTGCTTCACATTGAAAATCTGCCTTAATTAAAGCATTGATGACTTTTCTTTTATCCCTTTGTAATGCTTTTTTACCCTGTTTTACTGTAGTTTCAATTATTTTTTGAGGAGCACAGTTATATTCAAAATTATCAATAATGCTGTTATTTAAAAGTATATCAATTTCCTTATTGATTAATACTTTCATTTTTATATCTTCATCAATGTTGTGATTTCTAAGACCCCAATGCCCTCTGGCATATTTTATAAAAATATCTGATTTATTAGGTTTTTATTTCTTATAGAATCAGTTGAGTTTTCTTCAATAGTTGCCTGAATACTTTGCTCAGATTTGTTTGTCCAACTTAAACCCTTGCTTATTCTTAATTCCTTTACAACTGGATATAAGTCTTTATATTTTGCATCCCCACCTAATTGCTCGAATGCTTCTATTATAGTATATAGCCAAGTATCTTTTTTCATAACCATGATTTTCTTTTACCATAAAATAGCGGCTTTGTACATTTTTTATTCGCAATTTTTATTTCACAAAATATAAGTCGATTGTATTAAGTTTTGTAAATATTTTTAACACGTCTGAAATCACATCATTATTATATACTTTATATACATGTAAGACTAAGATGGGACATAGAAAATGACACCGACATTAGGCATGTACAGTATGAATATGAATGGATGGCAAGGCTTGTTTCAGCAAAGTCTTGGTATGCTCGGCGGAAGTTCTATGGGCTATGGCAATTATGGTAGTTTTGGAGGAGGCGGTATTTTCACAAACTGCTTTGGCGAACCTAATTATGATGCAATGGCTGGCTATGGAGTAGCTAATGCACTATTAGGAGTCGCTGGACAAGCAATTGCAGCAAATCGAAAAGAAAAGGCACCTGAAGTTAATTACACACAAGAACTTTCTAAGATAAGCAAGGAAATTGAAACAAAAGAAATAGATAAAGCAGAACAAACTGATATTATAAATACTAAAACCGACGAAATTAAAACTGCAACAGATACAAAAACAAAGCTTACGGGAGATTTAAAAACAGCAGAAAGCAATTTGAATGCTTACAAAAAAGAATTAAATGATGCAACCTCATTAACTGAAGAACAGCGTAATACTATTGAGTCAAAAATTGCACAAGCTGAAAAAGATGTAAAAGCAATTGAAGAAAAAATTGCAGCTCAAGATGACATAATTAATAAAGCAACCGAGGCAAAACGCAATGCAGAAACAAAAGAAGCTGCTTTACAAAGTGAAATAGATGAATTAAAGAAAAAGCAAGCAGAATACCAGAAAAATCTTAATACAAAAACTCTTGATGATGCTGACGGCAATGTCTTGCAAAGAGCCAGAAAAAGCTGCATGGATGAAACATATAACGAACAAAATCAAGCATCAAAAGCCGACATCAGAAGAGCTTTCAATACCTTTATAAAAGCAGATAATGACGATGATAAACGAACTGCTGCTGAAAAAATTAAAGAAATGTATGGTTCTAATTCAAAATTAGCAGATGATTTTGCTAAGCCATACAGTATAGTTGAACAATGGTTAAAAGACCACCCTTCAAATGATTAAGTATTGTAACAAAATATATTGATACTAAAATTCATAAAAAGTTAAATACTTTATATATATGTAAGATAAAAATGAGAGTATAAAATGGGTTACTACACAGAAATAAGCAATAGCCAATACGCAGCGAAAGACACCGCACTCTATAATCGTCTGAATGGAGTTAACGGTCATACTTTCCTTGGAACATTTCTGGTAAGCAATACGACAAATATTTTCGGGATGGCAGCACAAGCCATAGGCAATAATGGGTCTGAAAAAGGTGATGTCACCGGCCCTGAAACAGAAACTGACACTGTAGACACAGATGCCAGCAGCAAAAACATTTCGAACTTTACTGCAGCAATGAAGGCTTTCGGAAAGAATCCGACTAAAGAAACAGCACAAGCATTAAAAAAAGCATATGAAGCTGATCCGGAAAATCCTACAATTAAAAGGTATTGGAAAAACTATGAGTCTAAAGTTAATGAAAAACTAAAGGAAGCATAATACAAGTTTATAACCCATCTTACATCTTACACTAATTTTCAGCCTGCTCACGCAGGCTTTTTTTTGTTTTATGAAAAATAATCCAGCATCTTTTTCTCGGGCTGTCCTTAAAATAATTGGTTTAAAGTTTCTTTGAGCCATTGCCCCTGCGTCGCATTTGGCGGTAGATGCGATTTTACATTATTACAATTTACAGTACCAACAACCTCAACGCTCTGAAGAGGAATGTTGTCCTCATAGACATATTCTAGCGCGTGTCCATTTTTAGTGAAATCCTTATTAAAACAAACTTCTTCCCCTTCAAAACAATGCTGTTTTGTAGCAGAGGAGTGCCGGTTTTTGTTAAAAAGTACATTTTGGGATCTTATTTTTAATGAATAATGATCTAATTTAGATGCATGTATCCTCAGCATAACTAGATCCGACTTACCTTTTGAAGCCTGCTTAAGAAGAAGGTAGCCGAGATTTCCGCGTGAAGCCCAATCTCTGTTACACCTCCAGTTCTTAAGAAAGTTTTTCAATTCAATCATAAAGTTTCCATCAAGTTTACCAAAACATCCATCCTTAGTTGTTTTAAGCATACCACTTTCCTGAATTTTTTTATAATTTTCTGCATTGGTCAGGTGATATAAATACTTAGAAACTTTATGACGCCCAAGCTGGTTAACCTCATCTTTAGACAGCAGACTTTTTAATCTTACAGCTCTTGATAAATTAATCATATTCCGCCCCCCCCTAGTATTCCTCATAAAAATAGTTATCCCTTAATTATATAAAGTATTTTTTAGAAAAAATTTTGCCCAATTATAACGAACTGTTACAATTGGGCAAAAACGTTAATGTCGCAAAAAGAAGCCGGTTTAAAAAACCGGCTTCTTTTATTACTAACCTCTTATACCTAATTCTTTAATTAAGCTTCTGTAACCTTCAAGATTCTTTTCTTTTAAGAATGAAAGAAGTCTTTTTCTTTTACCTACCATCATTAAAAGACCGCGTTTTGTAGCAAAGTCCTTTTTGTTAGATTTCATATGTTCAGTAAGTTCTGAAATCTTTTTAGTTAACATAGCAATTTGTACTTCTGCAGAACCAGTGTCCTTTGCATTAGCACCGAATTTTTCGATAATTTCTTGTTTGTTCTTTAAGTTCATTTTTTCTTCCTTTTCTATTTGCTCCTTAGTAAGGCGTAGGTACCACCCCAGCCCCCACCGGGCACGTGTACTCAGAATCTTACTCACGTAAGAGTCCACAGGGGTAAATATAATATAAACAAACTCAAAATGCAAGCTTATCCTATTGCGTGGTATGAACCTATTACATAAAACATTTTTACCAGCGGCATAATTTCTTCAAAAGCCTTTTTTATTTTTTCATCAAGAATATGCCCTTCAAAATCTATGTAAAACACATATTCTCCAAGCTCCTTTTTGGAAGGGCGGGAGTCAATGTAAGACATATTTATATCGTGAGCATCAAGTATTGTTAAAATCTTACTCAGCGCACCTGCTTTATTCTCGGTAGAAAATGTAATACTTGTTTTATCATTACCTGTTTGAGGTGATAAAAACTTACCAAGCAGAATAAAACGGGTCTGGTTGTTTGTTTCATCATTAATATTTTCTTCTATTACCGGAATATGATACATTTCTGCACACTCAAGACTGCCAATTGCAGCTATAGACTTCTCAGATGGAACAAGTGAACGTATACCGGCTGATGTAGAAAGAGTTGCTTCTTCAATCAATGAATCCGGAAAATTTTCTTGCAGATATCTTTTACACTGTGCAAGAGCCTGAGGATGAGAACGAACAACTTTTATATCAGATTTATGTTCTGCAAACCCGACAAGCGCATGTTCTACACCCATTGTTGTTTCTGCAATAATTTTAAAGTCTTCTTTCTTAAGCGAAGATAAATTATCAAGAGTTTCCCTTACGATGCCTTCTATAGAGTTTTCTATAGGAATTACAGCAGCAATGTCTTCACTATTCTCATCTTTTAATGCTCGAATAATGCTGGAAATAGATTTCAAATTTGTACTTACACAATTAAGATTGAAAGAATCAATAAATGTATTTTTTGCAAAATCACTATAAGATCCTCTCGGGCCTAAAAATAAAAGTTTTCTTATTCTTGATGTATCTAATAATTCCGGTGCCATAATTATCCTTTTATAAACTATCTGTCGTTAGAAAAATCTCTTTGTAATATGTTATTAACTCTCTTAGTAGCCTTATCAATCTCGCCGGTCTTGTAATACAATCTGGCGATTAGCATTTCTCTTGAAGTAGTCGGTGCAGCATTGTATGCTCTTTGAGCGTATGACAAAGCGGTTCCGTAACGTTTTACTATTCCGTATACATCGGCCATTTCTTCATAGCATCTTGCTTTCACATTTGCATCAGTACTATTTTCTGCAATAGCTTTATACTCTTCCAAGGCTTTTACATACTGTTTTTCGTCTTTATTTTTACGTGCACTTAAGAATTGCAATTCCAGCTGTTGTTCCGCAGACAAACTCTGGTTGTTTTCCTGCACAGGTTCTACAGCTTGCGCTGGCAGCGCTTCATTATCATCAATAGGTTTTAATTCTTCAGTTGCATTAACAGAAGATTGAATATCTACATTTAAGCCTCTGTTCTGCTGAGGTTCGTATTGTTGTTCTGCCGGCTGCTCTTCCTGATTTTGCTCTTCAGAATCATTAGGTCTAGGCATTGTATTCATAACATTATTTATATCCACTGCTGCTTGCTTTTGAGGTTGATTGTTTTCCATATTAGCCTGTGCATCTGAAAGATCATTAAACGCTTTTACAATTAATAAAAAGAAGCAGGCCAGTATTACCAGTGTAATTATTAAAAACTTCTTTGAACCAAGGTCAAAATAATTATTATTCATAAATCAAACTCCTAACTTTTCTTTATTTAATTCTACACCAAAAGCAAACATTGCAAAATCATATTTTACAGGATCCTCCGGACAGAATTCCCGAAGTTTTTCGGTTAGCTCTAATACAGCTTTGAAATCATTACTTTTTCGATTTAAAAGTCCCATACTTCTGGACACCCTTGCCACATGGACGTCAAGAGGAATTAATAAGTCCTTAGGCTGCATAAATTTCCAAATACCTAAATCTACTTCTGAGGAGCGCACCATCCAGCGTAAATACATATTCATCCGTTTCATTGCGCCTCCGTTTGCTGGATTAGGTATCATATGATAAAAGCCGTGCTCAGCAGTTTTCGGAGCATTAGAATAAAAATAGTCAACAACTGTCTGCAAAAAATTTTCAGACTTAAAAGCATAACTAAATAGCTCTTCCAGTCCCTTTGATGAGCAGTAAAGCTTATTTAGGATTTCAAACACAGGTATTATATCGTAATCTTTTGCAAATCTATATTCCATTCCTTTGAGATTAGCAAAATCACCATTTTTTACATAATTTGCAATATCATTATCAGCTCTGGCGAATAAATCATTGAGCTTTGAAATAAACATTTTGCGATTACCATATGCAAAAAGAGATGCTATAAAGCCTGCTAATTCTGCATCTTCTTTACCTTTATCATTAAAGCGGTGCAAAAATTGTATCGGGTCATCTTTTATAAAATCTTTTGTTTCATATTTCGCAGCGAGCGCGTCTAATTCTTCTTTTGTAATCATCTTATCTTCTTAAAAAACTCTTCTAATATTTTATTACATTTATCTTCTTCAATACCACCATACACTTTAATTTTTGAATTAGCAAGAGGCGGAGGTAAATACTGAGGGTTTGATAATAAAATACCGTATTCCGGATTATAAGCCCCAAAGTAGAGTGTTTTTATACCAGACTGAATTATTGCCCAGCTGCACATCGGACAGGGTTCAAGCGTAACATACATTTCACATCCGGTTAATCTTGAAGTATTAAGTTTTTTCTGAGCTTCTCTAATAGCAAGCATTTCAGCATGTGCTGTTACATCTTTATCTAATTCACGCCGATTATGAGCAGCAGCTATAATTTGCCCATCTTTTTTTATAACACAGCCGACAGGAACATCTATTTCACACCTAAGCGCCTGTTCTATTGCACTCTGCATTAATTATACTTTACTCCCCTCTCCCCAGATTTCATCGTCATAATAACCGAGTTCAAGGTGGCCTAAAATAACGGTATCTCCATTTTTTAACCCGTGTTTATGCAATTCCTCAAATACCCCCATACTTTTCAGGATATTTTGAAGTCTTACAACCTGTTCAGTATTTCTTGCATCTGTAACTTTTGCAAGCCGGTTAATTTTCCCGCCTGATATTAAATACGTTTCTTTATCGAGTTTTGTTATTTCGAACGCACTGTCATCATTGTCATATGCACCTAAATCTTCTTCGACATCTATATTAAACTCAGGTTTTGGGATCTCATCAACCTTTTGTGAAACAAAGTATAGAAGTTCATTTACACCTTCTTTAGTTACAGCAGATATAGGGAAAATATCACTTGCAAGAGGTTTAAACTCTGATATAAATTTATCTAAATCCTCTGCGGCAACAGCATCAATTTTATTCAGCACCAGAATTTGATACAAGTTTGCCAGACTTTCAGAATGTTTTTTTAGTTCATTATTAATTATTTTATAATTTTCTACAGGATTTTCGGCTGTCAAATCTACAACATGAATTAAAAACCTGCATCTTTCAACGTGTCTTAAAAATTCATGCCCAAGCCCTATACCTTCAGACGCACCTTCAATAAGTCCCGGAATATCGGCAAGAACATAAGAGCCGCCATCAGCCTTTTTAACTACCCCTAGATGAGGAACAAGGGTAGTAAATGGATAGTCTGCTATTTTTGGTCTTGCAGAGCTTACGGCACTGATGAAAGTTGACTTTCCGGCATTTGGCATACCCAGCAGCCCTATATCAGCGATTAATTTTAACTCTAACTCAAGTACTCTCTCAATACCTGGTTCACCAGGTTCACAAAACTGCGGAGCCCTCTTTTGAGCAGTTGCAAATCTTGCATTTCCGCGTCCGCCTCTGCCTCCTTTTGCTACAAGAACGGTTTGTTCATTTTCAGTTAAATCTGCAATAATTTTTCCGGTTTTCGAGTCTTTTACAACAGTTCCTAAAGGAACTTTTATATATAAATCCTTTGCACATGCTCCATGCATACCTTTTATTCCGCCATTTTCACCCGATGGAGCTTTAAAAACTGATTTGAGTTTAAAATCAAGAAGCGTAGACATATTTTCATCGGCAACGAAATAAATATCACCGCCTCTTCCTCCGTCACCTCCGGCTGGCCCGCCTTTATCAACATATTTTTCTCGACGCCAAGCAACCATACCGTTTCCGCCGTGACCGGATATTATTCTTATTTTTGCTTTATCTAAAAACTTCATATTTTTCACCATTTGTGCGGGGGACATCCCGCATTCAATTCATTTTATTTTGTACTATAATATTACTATGAACAAGACAAAGTATAAATTATTCAGTAACGAACCTGTTACATTAAATGAAAATTCATTAATTATGGCAATAGAATCCAGCTGTGATGAAACGGCCTGTGCTATTGTAAAAGGCGGACGAGAAGTAATTGCCAATGTAGTTGCATCACAAATAAAAATTCACGAAGAATTTGGCGGGGTAATCCCTGAGATTGCAGCAAGAGAACATCTTGAAGCAATAAATGTTGTCATTGATGAAACATTTAAGCAGGCAGGTGTAACAGGAAAAGATGTCACAGCTTTTGCAAGTACAGTAGGTCCGGGGCTTGTCGGCTGTCTTCTGGTAGGAATGAATGCTGCTAAAACCCTTGCATTAGCATATGATAAACCTTTTATCGGAGTTAACCACCTAAATGCACATCTGGCAGCAAATTTTATTGACACAAATCTGGAACCTCCGTTTATTGCACTTCTTGTAAGCGGCGGTCATACACAAATTATAAAAGTAAGTTCTTTCTCTGAAATGGAAATTATTGGAGAAACTATTGATGATGCAGTAGGAGAAGCTTATGATAAAGTTGCGCGCCTAATCGGACTGCCTTATCCCGGAGGACCTAAGCTGGATAAGCTGGCACAAATTGGAAATCCGCACGCATTCAAGCTTCCAGAAGCTAAAGTCGGCGGGTATGATTTTAGTTTCAGCGGGCTTAAAACTGCTGTACTCAGACTTGTTAAAAGCTTTGACGGAAAAGAAATGCCTGTTAATGATATTTGTGCAAGTTTTCAGGAATGTGTTTCTTCAACACTTTTTAAAAAGGTTAAACACGCTCTGGAGGAAACAGGATATAAGCAGGTTGTTCTCGCCGGCGGGGTTGCTGCAAACTCTGAAATAAGGAAAAAGATTTTCAGCTTAAAAGAGGAAGGTTATGATGTTTACGCTCCAATTATGAAATACTGTACTGACAATGCTTCTATGGTTGCGTCATCTGCATACTTCTTTAATAACACATTTGATGATATTAATGTTGAAGTATTTTCCCGTGCTTAGGCCAGCTCAGGAGTTTTGTGAAGTTCGTAGAAAATTTTTGAATGCTCGGTAAAGCTTTCAGGGTTAGCGCTTACGAACATCTTCTCATAACCGGCTGTTTGCGAATTGTTTAAAAGACCTAAACTTTCAAAATCATTCTTTATGTATTCAACAAAAATTTTCGCAGGATCTATAAATAGCTCCTTGGGAGCAAACTTTGTTAACAAAGACATCAAATAAGGGTAATGAGTACATCCAAGAATTATTTTATCAGGTGCAAATTTGAGCATCTCCTCTACATGCATCTCTACAGCAGCTATAGATTCCGGATTATCATAATTCCCGCTCTCCACTATCGGAACCCAATCAGGGCAGGCAAGTTCACATACTTCCAGAGCAGAATTATACTTCATTAATTCTTTTTTATACGCTCCAGAGTTTACAGTAGCCTGAGTTGCAAAAACACCTATTCTATTCACTTTCATAGAAGCAATAACTTTGGCACAGGATTGAATTATCGGATAAATTTTAAACCCGTACTCTTCTTTGATAACATCATATGCTTGTGCAGATGATGTATTACAAGCAATTACAACAGCTTTTACACCTTTTAACTTATAAAAATCAAGAATCGTTCTTGCATAGCTGACAAGCTCTTCTTTTGTCTTATCACCATAAGGCATATGTGCTAAATCACCGTAGTACAAAGTATTTTCTACAGGTAAAAGGTGTTTAAATCTTGCATATACGGATAAACCTCCGACTCCTGAATCAAAAAATCCTACAGGTCTGTTATTTAGATTGTTGTGATTTAATGTACTCAATTATACCCTCAGCTATTGCTTTTGCAGTTTTCTGCTTTCTTGAATCTGTTACAAGCGCAGCACGCTCCTCATCATTAGAAATGAAGCCCATTTCTACAAGGATTGCAGGAACAGTCGTATGATTTATAACATAAAACTTAGACTTAAACAAGCCTCTATCTTTTGTATCTATACCTTTAATTAAATGAGCATGAACTGTTTTGGCCAGCTCTTTGCTGTAATCGTGATAATAATGTGTTTCTATGCCCTTAGGTTCAACAGCAACTGCGGAGTTAACATGAATGCTGACAAATATTTCCGGCGCTTCATTCTCTGAAAATTCCACTCTTTCCTGAAGCGATACATATTTATCATCTACACGCGTAAGCGCAACTTTATACCCTTTCGACTTTAATATTGATGCCACTCTTTGCGTAACATCCAGAGTAATATCTTTTTCATTGATACCTTCTCTTATTGCACCATAATCGCTTCCCCCGTGGCCTGCATCAAGAACAACTTTACCTTTTGTAGAAGGCTTTTTAACAGGAGCAGTAACAACTGGAGTATCCTTAACATTAACAACCCCTTGAGTAATAGTAATTTTTATTGCTTTGCCATCTACACTCTGGTCAATTTTTACAACATCACTCTCATTTAAGCTCATTGATGCTCTGACGCCTATCTGCGGAAGCAAAGAAAAGGTCAGTTCTTTATAGTACGTATTTTGAAGAGTTTTAATTAAATCTAGCTCATTATAGCTTTTTACATTGAATAGATAAATATTTAAACCCTTATCATCTCTAAGAATAGAGTGCACTACAGGGTTAGTAAAAGACAAAATCAGTTCATTTGTTTTATTATCTATCTTACGCACATACCCTTTACCTAAATTTGCCACACAGTTTACTAAATCAGTGTGTTTTAATTTATCTGCATTAATAAAAAGCAAAGACTGTGCATCCGCAGAAAACACAGGAATGTATTTTTCCGGTTTGTATGTTGTGACAACAAGCCTTGCTTTGTTATATTCAAATTGGCCTATTTTTGCCACATCCTTACACGAACCATCAGGACAAATTTTAAGCTCTTTATTCCTAATTTTTGTATCAACAAAAGTATTAGGCATATCTATAACAACACGCTTTGGGCTGTCCAGATAAAACATTTTTGAAGCAGTAATCTGCCCCAGCCCGCTTACCAGCAAACCTCCGTTTTTTATATAATATCCATTTATATAATACTTGGTTCGAAGCTTTAAATCTGAAGATAAATCAATAGAAACAACCGAATCATATGTTTTTCCGTCAGAATTATTAAGTGTAGAATTTTCAAACGCCTGCTGGATATCAGCAATAACCGAGTTTGATGCATTTACTGTATTCTGGGGGATTGTAACCTTTTGCACAACCTGAGAATTTACTGCAACGCTTGAATAGGTCAAATTCTCAGCTTTCTCTTCATATATTGGGTTAAAATAATCATTCGTTAAGGCTAATTTTCCGCATTTTACAACAATATTTCCATTTACATTAATCAACTTGATTTTTGAAGTATCAACCCCTTCTTCAAACGTAATAACAGCCCTAACTACATCCGGATTTGTTGTAAATTGAGAGAGTTTAATCTCTTTAATATTTGATTTTTCAAATAT
>ERZ779850.3418-NODE-3418-length-11250-cov-11.980628_pt1 | contig 11250 bp, 16 predicted proteins | sample MGYA00511249_ERZ779850 | MGnify/ENA primary metagenome ERZ779850 (study PRJEB29588, sample SAMEA2162475) | human gut metagenome | biome: human gut; feature: human-associated habitat; material: faeces | place: Denmark | collected 2008/2010 ...
GTTCGCGTCGTGATCTCGACGACGCTAACAACCTAGCCATTTATAAAACGTTTGCATAGTATTATAGGATTGAATGTTATCGTAATAGATTCGATTGTTGCTCAGCGCATTTTCTAATGCTATAAAAAAACGCTTTTGCCGTTTAACAAGTAATTGCTCATTTTTATATTTTTGCTTTTGCTCTAGTGTAAAGACGCGCTTCAAGCGATCAATTTTATTGATAATGTAAAAGTCACTTTCAAAAACTTTGATAGCTATTTCGTAATTATCAATCGATAATTGACAAAATAAAGTTGCTTTCTGTGGTATTTTTTTCTGCTTGATTTTTTCTTCATTTTTTGCTTTTGAGGAATATAAATAAATTCCGTAACGAGTGCCAGCTAACAACGATTTTAATTTTTTATCATAAGCATCGTTTTCTTTTGGTAAGTTATTAATTTGCTCGTAAGCAATACTTCCTTCGCGATATGTACGAATACCTTCCCATGTTGACGGCAATTCTTTTATCGCAAAATATTTAAGAAAAGGATTCGAAACATTTTCTTTATTGCCGAAAAAGAAACATTTAACTTTGTGTTCACGTTTTATCGATATGTATGCGTCGATAAAATTATCAACACGATTTCCGCGGTAATAACGCTCCTGCGATGATTGCATAGTTGATTCATCGTATACTATTGTATCGATATCAACGTCGTCGCTAGAACGAATAGCGTTATAGTCACTTAAAGCGAAGACTTTTAAAAACCATATCCATTTTTTATTTCGCTTTATATAAAACGTGTTGCCGATTTGTTTCAAGTTTCCTTTTTTTGTTTCTTTGTCATACCATATTACATTGCAAAAATCACACAAATCACGCGATTTAAAAAAAGTTGCAACACATTCTTTTACTTCCTTTTTAAAAGTACGTATCCATATTGTTTTCTTTCCTTTTTTAATTGCTCTTTTAACGGCTCGCTTTTTTGCTCCCCATGTTTTTCCATAATTTCTATTACTAATAATAAAATTAAAGATAGCATTATAACTTGCTATATTTCCGGAATGATAATAATTACTAGATTTTTTTGACATAAACACCTCGTGCTAACTTTTGTAAAATTGAATTAGCTGGTGAAAGTTGAAGATTTTCAATATTACAAGTCGCTTTTATAAACGTTTCATTTGAAATACTATTGTTAATAAATTCAGCATTAAAAACATCGTCAAATTTATCAACCGCTAAATCAAACGTTAAACCATTGATTCTTGCTTCTTTCGCCTCATTATTAATTGACTGGCATTTTACATAACAATATGGATTTGCTATGCCCAGTCCAGCTTGTGCGTTGCCAAGCTTGAAAAAAGTAGTGACGCCGTCACCTCCGTTTAGCTGTTTACCTAGATAACGATTTGAAAGTGGATCAATAATAGAATTTGCTAAATTTGCAGTTCCTGAAAATGCCCGAGGAATATTACCAGCAACACCAGCGCCGACAACTCCCGCCGTACTGCCTGCTATTCCTATCATATAACGGGCTATCGATCGAATGCCTGTGACGTCGCCGTCATTTAGCGTCAAATTAACTTGAATTTGATCGGTAATGTCCTCCATATTATCGCCTTGTAAAACAAGTAATTGCATACTATCCTGTTTAGCTATCCAATTGAAAATTACTTGTATTTGACTTTCGCTTGTTCGATTTAATTTAAGACCTTTATTTTTTGAACCAACATAATAAACATAATTCGGGTCAATGTCTAAATTAAATTTTTTAGCAACATCGAGTTGTGATATCGCTAATGGCGACAAGTTAGTTATATCGCCGTAAGTCGAAAATGATTTTAATGTTATTCCTCTATCACTATAAATAAGAGCTTTTTTGTCGCATAACCATGCGCCTGTTACTTGCGCGTCGTTTGTTCCCGTGATACCGCTTGCATCCGTTCCATAAATCCCGCTGACTATAGCAATAGCTAAAGGCAAAACAGGATCAGCGACTCGCTCTGGATCCTTTTCAATTACTAAATCGCGTAAGTACTTAATATCAAAAGCGAGTAATTCGGTAGCATTATTAGCACCAAAAGCTGTTTGTCTTACGTTGTATTTTAAAGAAAAGACTATTGCACAATTTTCAAATTTTAAATATAAAGGATAATTTTCAACAGCATTTGAACCAATATCAAAATAGTTTTCTTCATATGTTTTAGTCGGCGCTGACCGGTCATAAATGCCTATGCCAATAATTCTATTGCATTTATTAATGATAATATTTGAAAAGTTAGCAACGGCTATGTTGTTCGCCCAATCGTCCAATTGCAATCCAATTTGAAAGTAACCACTTTGTTCGATGATACTCACAACATTATAGCAACGATAATATGAATCTTCATAATCGATAATATAGCTAATTTTATTTATTTTTTCTAAAGTTAAAATATTATCAATTTTTAATAATAAAACATTATTATTAATTCGATAGTTCTTTTTATCAACTTCTTTAATTAAATAAGGTTCAAGTTCATTTAAATAATTTTCAAAATTACTAAAAAAGTAATGAATTCCGTTTTGATTCGGTTGAATTTCTTCGTATATTTTTATCATCTCAATAAATCCTCATAAAGCAACTATTAAATTCATCTAATAAAGTATCAATTAAAGATTTCACTTTTTCATTTAACTTATCGATAATGTAATATTTTTCATTTACGCTTGCTCCTTCTTCACGATTAGTAGTTCTTTCGTCCGTATTTGTGTATGCGTCAGAATGAGAAATTGAATTCGGCTCAGCTGTCGTACTATCAATGGGCAATTCGGTAGTTTGACCTCTTTGCTCACCCGCGTTGATAGTTGTATTATACTTTTCATAATATGTTCTTGTAGGGTTTTTCGCTCCGGTAATAGCTTCCGCAAGCATGTCAATACGTTCTTTGTAAATCGGAATCATGATACTAGCAGTCAGTTCTAGTTTCATACTAAAAAGCGTTTCTGTTTCAAAACCTATTTCATGGTCGTAAAATCTAAGTTTAAAAAGATTATCAAAATTTTCTATTAAAGCGAAAGAGGACGGAAGTTCCCCTCCACCCTCTAAATATTCCGAAAACAACTCTGTATATTTTGCCATTTATTCCTTATCCTTTCTATTAAATTCATCGTTTAAATCGTTCAATTTATCGTCAATTTTGTTCATAATATCATCGATTTCGTTTTTATCAATTTTTCCGTCAGCAGTCGCGTTGTGATACCATTTCCATATAGTAAAAATCATGGAAAATGCTATTGAAATGCAAGTCAAAATCAATGATATTAGCTGAAAAATTTCATTTGTTTGAATAGCAGTCATCGCAACCCCTAAAGCATTACTTAAAAAATCATAATTATTGTTTTTCATAAGTCACCTATCGAATGGTAGAGGCGTCAATAATTTTACTTTTAATAACACCATATTCGAGATAGTAAAAGGTATAATATGTTTGATCTGTGAAAGTTATTTCAATAATTTTATGCCATTTATTGTTGAACTCTAATGATAAAGAAGAAATCATGTTGTTAATAAAAAAGTTGTAAATATAAGACATTTTGATTTCAGATGATAATTCATTTTTCTTTAAAATTAAATCATTATTGATTGATACTACATGAGCGTTTATTTGATAATTTATATTGTCCGATGAAAAATTCCATAAAAATTCAGAAGTATAATTTAAGAGTATATCGTATTCATAACCCCATGTTTCATTTTTATAAAAAGTTACAATTTCAAATTGCGCTCTATCGTCGATTGCGCCTATAAAATAAGTATTAGAGCCGTTATCAATTGCTTGAACTTGATAAAAAATACTTTCCGGACATATTGCAACAATTGGTCTTTTTTCCAAAAAACTTTTTTTAATTAATAAATCAAAAGATGTTGCTTCTTCTGGTGATAGAGTAACTAATGTGTTTTCAGTGACAAAAAATAAAGGATCATTTTTAAAAGCTCCGCCGCTAGTAATTATGTTTGTACTTCCTTCTTTAACTTCCTTATCGACTTTTGTTTGATCTAGTTTGATTTGCAGAAAACTATCGGTTTCATCTAAATCAACTGCAATGTAGTCACTTCCGCCAATTAATATTGTAAAATTGAAATCACCAGTTTTTAAAATTGCACCTGTTTCATTTTCTTTCATTTCAAAAGGTGCTTTGAAAGTATATGCATTCGTATCATAACTAGTTAATTCAAGTTGTCCATTGAAAAAATCAATGTAACCTGGTAAAGTAGCGTCTTTGCCTGGGTCACCTTTTGGTAAAGTTATTGGTGGTGATAATAAGGAACTATCGTCCGCAAAAATAAATTTTAACTGCAAAGTTGTTGCTGTAGGTTGAATAGCTTCTACACTTTTTAAAGAAGCATTTTTCAATGCGTCGTTTGTTGTTTTTAACCATTTTAATAATGTTCCTTTTTCGTCGAATGTGCTTAAAATTGTATTAATATTGATCATCTTCTTGTCCTCCTGTTTCATTTTTATTTTCATTGCTAATATAAAGTTCTTCCATGCTACCATTAAAGATCATTTTAAATGGAATATTATAAGATTCCATTTGCTTATTAAAAGTATCGATTAACAAATAAATGTAGTCTTCGCATTGTCCGATTGTTGCGTTCACTTCCCCGACCTGGACGCGTTCTTTTTTATCTATATTAGCGCTCATAATTCCTAATTTGTTCATTAAGCGGTCGCGCCATTGATTTTTTATAGTTTCAATCTTATCAGCGACATATTGAGTATTGGTCGCAACACCTTTTAATGCTTCGCCTAAATCTTCGCTAACGACGAGAACAGGTCGTCCTTCTTGCTGTTGTTCTATCGCGTGCTCAATTGATAACAGCAAATTGTTGTCTTTGCAAACTCCAATGAATGGAGTTTTAATAGCATTTACATTTTGGAAAATAGCATCGTTACAAGTACTAATAAAATTAGTAGTTTCTTGAATCATATCACTAAAATTCAAAAAATCCGGTGTTGCAAGAATAAAATATGCGCCTGTTTCATCTTCAGCGTCATAGCTTGCTGGACGTGAATAAGTAGTGCCGTTCATAAAAGCAACTTCAATCGATAATGGCATACCTTCTTCATTTTTTCCAATTCCAAAAGCGCCTGACCATTTTTTAGTCATTTTATCATAACAGCAGCAACCATTTTCGATAAGATAAAGCTTTATTAAACGTTCTTGTGTGAATGGAATTATCGTTCCGTCAGTTCGTTCAATTTTTATTGCATTCATTAATAAATTTATATATTCCGTATATTCCAAAAAGGGCGAAGTTCTTTTTTCGCCCTTTAATTTAAATGGAATAATTAAGTCGCGTAGCTTAGCCATAACTAGCTAGCTTCCCCTAAAAGCTCAGCTCTAGCGTTTGTCGCAGCTTTCGAACAATCAAGCTTAGCACCTTTAAATAGACCGTTATGGAAATATGCTCTTTCAATCGTTAAATAATGAGTTGAACAGCGTGCGTTGCCGTAAATATCTTGCGTATAATCATAAATACGTGTAGCACGTCCGATAGCTTTTCTATCATAAACATAAATCAAATAATCTTTTGAATGGTCAGTTAGGTCATCGACGTCGATTATAACGAGTTTTCCAAAAATTTCTTCTTTCGATAAATTGAAAATATTAGCTAACTCAACTACGTCAATTAAATTCATTAATTTGCTTGATATTGCAATTCTGATATCGTCAGCTGGTGTTGACGATTTAAAAGACGCAGTTGTTAAATCACTATTAGTTGACTTTAAATGATTGTACATTTCGCGCATTGCATAAACTACCCCTTTCATATTAAGCGGAACTTCGTTTGATAAAGCGGTAACACTATAATCTTTGAATTTAGCATTATAAATAGCGTTTCTTGTTTGCAAAAAATTATAATTTCCTTCGCCTTGAGTCAATGTGTCGAGAATTTCACCGACTACACCTTCAACGCCACCAATTCTTTCAGCACCTGGACGAGCTAATATCGCACGGATATCGTCGCGTCTTATAGTTGTTTGGAATTGTTTCGTCTCATAATTATTAAAATACAAGACGTGTAAAGTTGGGTCTTTTACAACAAATTTTGGAACTTTGTCAAAAGCTTGAGCTTCTGCCATTTCAATAATACTTTCTTCAACTACTTTTCCGTTTTCGAATTCGTAATCAAAGACGCCGTCTTCAATAGTTGAAGAATTTTTTACACTTCTAATATTTTGGACAGCTAAAGTTTCTACTAATGAATAAACGTCGTTTGCGTTTACAGGGAATGTAGATGAACCCTCTGACGTTGTAACGTCAATTGTGTTAACTTGTGCCATTTGACCTCCTTTCTTACCATTTTTTAAATTGTCGTTTGGCATTTATTTTATCAGCTATAGAAGGTGTTTCTTCTTCTTTTTCGCCTGCTATTAGTTGCTTAATTAAATTATCGCGTTTTTGTAATTCTTTTTTATTCTTTTCATTAATTGACGCGATTTTTTCTTCAAATTCTTGTTTTATAGAAATTACTAGATTTTCAAGTTTGTTTTCTTCCTGTTCTTCTGTTTTATTTTCAGATTCTTTTTCTTCAAATTCTTGTTTTTCTTGTTTTTCTTGTTCTTCCATTTTTCCTCCTTAACAAGTGCAAGCACTATAATTTATAAGATAGTGCTTGCGAAGATTTATCATAGATTTTCCCGAAAGCGCTTGGCAGTAATTGCATTTTTACAGGTGGCTTTTCTACCAATAAATCCTGTAAGCGAAGTGTAGTTTCTGGAATCTTAGATACATTAGAATGGCAAGTCGTTGTCATTTTCATCGACTTTTTCTAGCTCCAAAAATTGAAAAAATTTTGTTCATATTGACCTCTTTCTTATTATATGCAATTATTTTTTAAAAAACAACTATAAATATGGCGTTAAATCAAAATCAATTCCGTCACTACTCCCAAACGATTCGCCGAAGGGAATTCCTCCTAAATCTTGAATAACTCCTTGCTCATCGATTCGTGCATGAAGTTTATCAGCTAAATCGATGAGGGCTTTTTCTCGTTGAATCGGGTCTTTGATTTTCTCATCGATTTCTTTCGCAACTGGATTTTTTTCTAAAAGTCCTTTAAATGCTTTGTTAGTCGATTCGCGATAGCGTTTTTGAAGACGCTCAACATAACTTTGATTTTTTAATAGTTGCTTTTGCCTTTTTGGCGAAGATGAATAAGCGGAAGTTGATAAAATTCGCTGTAACTTTATAGACGGCTGATAATCGCTTCCGTAACGCTTTTTAGCTTTAGCTTGTTTGTATAAAAGTTCGACAGGACTTTCTCGTTCAGCTTTCGGTACACCTTCAAAATTTTCCAAAGTCCGAAGTTTATTTTTAAAAATATCATATTCTTTTTGATACTGGTCAGCATTCCAGTTGTTCACTTTCATTATGAAGTTTTTTACTTCTTTAGCACTTAGTGCAACTTGATCACCATCGACTATCTTATAAATTTTTTTCATATATTCCTCCTAATCGTTCGACTTCCTCCATATCTTTCAAAATCCAAAAAAGTTGATTTTTAACATACTTGTTAAGATTGATTTTGTATAGATTTTGTAAAATATAATAATCCTTAGAATTGTTTAAATTAAATTGAATTGTTTTATTTTTAATTGATTTTTTATAATATCTTTTTTGACTATCTTTCATTTATATAAGTTCCTCCATATCCATAATTTAAAAAATAGTTAGGTCGTAATTCTTCTCGTGCGAGATATTTTTCGACTGGAAGCAAACATTTTCCGCCCGGAACGTTCATCGCCGACAGCATAATATACTTTTTTCCATAATCAAACGCTTGATTAATTCGACCTAAAGTTAATTTTTTATAACTTTTAAATTTTTCTTGAACTACCTTTATTGAAACACCTTTACAATGAATTTCAATATTTTTCATATTGATTATTTTATCATTTTTTTCAATATCGATATAAGTTTTAGGAGCTATATATTTGATAGCTTCACAAGTCGCTTCGAGCTTTAGTCCACCTAACGTGAACGCGTCAGCTTTTTCATAATCAGCGAATGCGTGAATTGAATCGGTATCAATGTAAACGAATGTTTTTTCAATATTATTTTCACCACATATTTCACGAATTTTTGAAAGAATATAACAACGCGCAATTGAAGTCACAAGACTACCGATAACTACGTTCATAGCGCTTGATTCGCTTTCTTCAATTCCCGTTTCAACGAAATGGACAGCGTTTGTTTCTTCATTTAGTTCATATAATCCCGTTCGTCTTTCGATTCGTTCCGCCAGTTTTCCATAGCTCGAATTTAACTTTAGCTTAGCAATTTGTTGTAAAGTTTTGTTTTTATCTTTTTTTGCTTGCGCTTTTAGCTGATAGTTTTCATTAACGAATTTTTTATAAATATAGTTACCTTTTTCATATAGGATTACTTTTTCACAAATAAATTCTAAATCATACCAATGTGTCATTTCGTTGAATTCCCTTTCAAACATAAGATGACGTTCGTTTTCGTCAATAAAATTAACGTAATTTCGTTTAAAGGGGTCATACCAGGTTGCAACGCGTCCTGGAAGTAATTCGCCAGTAACGCTTTCCAAAATAAGAATGCATTCGTATTTTTCTTTATCTTCTTTTTTCATTTTTGACCATTCCTCATAACTTTTTATTATTGATTTTCCAATCAAGTCACGCATAATTGACATAGAAAAAGGATATTCCGAATTGACATCGTAACGATTCATTTTACGTCCGAATGCTTTTTCAGTTATCATTTTTCCTTGAAATTTTTCGTTAATAAGGCATATTCCACCACGATATAAGTGATTTTTGCGAATCCATTTGTCTTGAACTGCTGTTAACGGGTGTTCCTGCTGAAATTTTTTTAAGCGGTGTTGCTTTTTTATATTGGGATATAGCGAACGTAATAATTCTCGCTTAGAAAAACCGCCGGCTGTCATAATATTAGTTAACTTTCCGAATATGTGACTTTCGTTGTTGCTTTGACGTTCGATTTCCTCGTTGAATTTTTTAATTGCAAAATATAATCCCTTAACGTCATTTTCACAATATGCTATTTCTTCATTTGAAAGATTTTTAACATTAACTGCTTGATATTCCATTGTTAATTTTCTAATTTTTTGACCTGCGAGGTCTTGAACGTCTAAATCTTCAAGAAGTTTAGCAAGTCCGCCGGGAACTAGTTTCATAAAATCGTGAAAAGCGACCGAATGAACGTATTTATGACGATCGGCTGACCGATACGGAAACCATAATTTATAAGCATAACGTGCCCCCGTATCGCTGTGGAGTGATTCGTAAGTATATTCTTGATTTTTCATGTAGGCTTTATCGCCTTCCTTCTTCTTTTCATGTAAATGCCATTTACCATGATTTTCACCAAGTAATTGCCAGTCGATTTGTGAAAAATCGAAAGTTGAATTATAACACCAACAGAATTTGACGCCCGCTCGACAAAGATATGTCATAAACTCGTCAAAAGAGTTTGTCATGAAGAAACCATTAAATTCGTCATATACTTGCCAAGACCAAGTCTCATTTCTTATATATTTACGTTTAGTTTTTTCATTCAAATTCTTAATTTTTTTAAATAACGTCTTTTGATCAAAAATTTGATTTTTAAAATAAGTAAGCGTTTCTGTGTCAAAGCTAGCTGTAACGGCTTTAGTTGGGTTTTTATAGTCTTTTCCATTTTCAAAAATAACAAATTCTTTATCATTGACATTGATTTTTTCATATGTAGTCATATATTCCTTCATCGCCTATAAGTGTAATTTTCGTTACCTTTTTAGTAATGATAACACAATTTGACGGAAGTCGCCCGCTATCGTATATTTTATATTTTTCGCAATATTTTTTAAATACTTGAATCGCTTTCATTCGGTCGCAACCTGCAACCCATAAATATTGAGTTCGATTTCCTTTATCAAAAATATACCAAAATTGATATGCTATCATAATTAATTAATCCAATCTATAAAAGAATAACCTTTATAGCCTTTCTTCCAAATAAACCATGCATAAGTTATGGTACTGCTTTGTTTTTTTCAATTCCATTTTTATAACAATTTTGTCGTTTTACAAAAACGTAAATTTTATAAGGTGGATTATTTTTAAATAATTTTTCAAAACGTTTTTGTCCCTCTAAAAATTGTAATCTAAGTAACATAGCTACTTTACTTCCTTCTTGAACGATTTCTAAGGCATGTAAAACAAATTCTAAAGCTATTGTAAAGGGTGGATTAGTTACAACGTCACCTGGAAAATAAAGAATGTCAAAAAAGTCATAGATTGTTCCATAATTATGATCATATTTATCACTTGAAAAAACAAAATAGTTATGCTTTTTAAGTACTTCCGAAATAGCGCCAGTCCCACAAGCAGGCTCTAAAATTCGTTTATCAAAATATTCTTTTTTTAACAATGATTCAATTATAAACGAATCAGTAACATAGAAGTCGTTTATTGCTCGTTCTTCTTTTTTAGTTCTTATAATCATATGCCAACCTCAATAATAGCATGTGGAAATTTTAAAACGTAAACAATACAATCTTTCGTTTCTTCGTTGTCATAGTTACTTTTTACATACTTGATAACGTCTTTAATTTTTCCTTGAAAGACTATTCCTAAAAAATAGTCCTTCAAGCAGATTGTTTTAAAGTTGCATTTTTCTAAAATTATTAAAGTTTCTAATAGTGATTTTTTAGTTCTTTTTTTATCAGTCATTTAGTTAAGTCCTTTTCTATAATTTTCTAAATCTTCTTTAGTATGACGAAATTCTTCAATGCAATTAATATCAGTCATATTTTCAAATATAAATCTTGAATAATCATTTATATTTGAATCATTTATATTCGATTCGTTTATTTCTGTTTCTTCGAAATCTAATTCATCTAAAGTAATTCTTGTTAATTTATAATACAAGAAACCACTTCTTAAACGTCTTGTTTCAATTGTTAAATCTTTCATTATAATATAAAATTGCTTTTTCTTTTGAGATAAACATTTTATTTGAATCATTCCCGTCAAAATCAAAATCGTCAATAATATCATTGTCATTTTTACGGACTGCTAAATCCTTTCTTATAAATATTGTATGCTTTCATTTATTATACCCTACGCGCGACTGGCGCCCTTTCATGCTATTATTATATTCATATATATGTATATATTCAAGTTTTTTTTCACGTTGTTTACATTATTAACGAAAATGTAAGCGCCGTATAGATCACAACGCGAAAG
>ERZ779850.3421-NODE-3421-length-11234-cov-2.846766_pt1 | contig 11234 bp, 5 predicted proteins | sample MGYA00511249_ERZ779850 | MGnify/ENA primary metagenome ERZ779850 (study PRJEB29588, sample SAMEA2162475) | human gut metagenome | biome: human gut; feature: human-associated habitat; material: faeces | place: Denmark | collected 2008/2010 ...
AGATTCAGGCGGACAGCCTGCAGAACTTCCAGAACCTGAACTTCTCCGACGTGGCGGAGGGGACGCCCAGCGCGGATCTCGCGAAATCCGCCGTTCTGGGTGACGGGAAGGGGAGTTTTACCAATGTCTCCATTCAGAATCTGAGGAATCAGCACGGTAACGTGCCTGAGGAATATGTCCTCATTCATACGCCAAGGGCTTCGTCCAGTTTCGCAGGCACGAACCTTTACGTGAACGGCGCAGACGCCATGACCATCGGTCCCGACGGTTCCTATGTGCCGTATACGGGCACTGTGTCCAACGATGGCACACTGGACAATGAGACCGGCGCAGCCGGCATGACGCGCTCCCAGTCCGGATTCACCAAAGACTTTCTGAACTTCGATGTGGATTACTTCATCAAAAATGGCCAGGATCTCGTCGCCCGGACGAAGAATGTGCAGGCCGATCACCGTACGAAGTCCTTCAACATCGACCGCCTGCCCGGCCTCGCCCTCCTGGATCAGGGCGGTGATCTTGTAGCCGGCGCCGGCATGGAGAGCGCTGCGGAAAGCGCCATGTGCCTGCCCGGAGAGGAGCCCTGCGGGACGCGCGCCTTCATGGCCGTGTCCGGAGGCTATTCGACTTACAAAGCTGACGGTCATTTCAACATGGCCAGCGGCAGCGCCATGGCGGGCCTTGCCCGTTACTGCAAACTGCCTTCTGTCGGTTTTCTCGCCGGCGTGTTCTTCGAGACCGGTATCGCCCGTTTTGACGCCGAACATGACTTTACCGGCTATGACAGCTTCGACAGCGAGGGCAATGCCAGCTATTACGGCGTCGGCGCCCTCGGCAAGCTTTACCTCAATGAGACGGCCATGCAGGGCCTCTACGCCGAGGGATCCTTCCGTATCGGCATGCTGAACTACAGCTGGGAGTCGGACGGCTGGCGCGTCAACGGCTCCGACGTCGACTACAGCTCGCAGTCGCCCTATATGGCGGCTCACGGAGGCATCGGCTGGATGAAGTCTCTCACGGACAGCGTTGACCTTGATATTTACGCCAAATACCTGTGGTCGCATGTGAGTGAGGATGACAGCGGCATCAGCGGCAGCCGCGTGAGCTTCGACGCCATGGATTCCAACCGCCTGCGCGGCGGAGCGCGTCTGAGCTTTAAGGGCAGCGACGCGTTCAGCTGGTATCTCGGCGCGGCCTACGAGCGTCAGTTCAACGGCCGGAGCGCGTCCGACGTCTACGGGCACGACACGCCGTCGGCCTCCCTGAAGGGTGACACGGCCATGGTGGAAGCCGGCCTGCAGCTGAAGCCTTCAAAAGAGGTTCCAGTCTCCTTCCTGCTTGGCGCCTCCGGCTATGCGGGGACGAGGGAAGGCGTAAGCGGCACGTTCCAGATACGCTACGAGTTCTAAGGAAAACACAGCCCCAGGGACGTCCGGTGAAACATCCCGGACCCTCTGCAGAAAAAAACAGCCTTTCTGTCTGTGCGCCGGACGCACGCAGAGAGGCTGTTTTTTTTTGAGAAGACAACCTCACGGAGGGCTGTCCGTTCACCGGTACGGAATGCAGCGTTTTTCCGGGAATATACGCCGGAGTATGGTGGGAAGAGCCGCCGGGCCGGTGGATCATGATCGGATTTGGGTTCAGCCCCCCCCGTACGGGGCCGGCCTAATACCTGCAGTAGGGGGAGCTGTCAGGCTGTCCGCCGTGACACCGGAATATGCAGTTACCAGCTTTGGCCCTCTTGTCTGAAATATTCATACGTAAAAGCGTTGTTTTTTTCAGACACGCCTGCCAGAGGCCGCCAGGGCCATTATCAGATATATTGAATTTTGTTTTTTATTGAGCAGCTCTGTCTTCCGGCTTTTACGATCTGTCTTTTTGTGGTTCATGGCAGGAAGAAACGGTGGCTCCGGGGATGGAGTGTTAATTTGTTTGGTAATTTAAACAGGTTAAATGGGGACACCGGCAATATAAATTTCCACTGCCGTTCCATTAATTTTTTTCTTGCTCTTAAAATACAAACTATATAGTGTCCGTTCAAACACTATGAGGGAATGATTCAGACATGGCCATATGAAAGCGAAATACATCTGTAGCGCAATCCCGGACCGTTCTCCGTGGAAAGCGGCTTTCTAGCTGTCAGGATGTGCGGTATGGTCTCAAGGAGAATGAGTAATGAAGAAAAAAGGCGTTACAAAAGTTTCTTTACGTCAGAGGGGAGCCTGGGGGCTTTCCGGAGCCGCGCGCAGATCTCTGCGGAGCGCGCCCTGGCTCATCAGTGCGGCTGCCGCATGGTTCACTTTTGCTCCCTGCGGCACAGCCCTTGCCGCCCATGAGTGGAAAAGCGACGGCAGCAGCGCCCTCAATGGAACGCTTTCTTTTGAAAATACAATTAACCCCGCTGAGAGAAATAAAGAAGGGGAACTCCCGGCAAGCTGGACAAAGAATGGTGGTGATGCAAAGGGGCAGGTGGAACTGACAGGTGTCCGGGGTATCTCAGAAAATATCTACGGCGCTCTCGTTGAGTCAGGAAAAGGGAACGCTTACGAAAGCAGCGTGAGCATCACTGGAAGACTTCTGTGGGAGGCACGGTCGTCGGCGCTTCCGTTGAGTCAGGAAAAGGAAACGCTTACGAAAGCACTGTGAGCATTACTGGAAGCTCTGTGAGAGGCACGGCCGTCGGCGCACTCTTGTACAGTGGCATTGGAGACGCGCATAATAACAGGGTAAATGTAGTAGATGAATCCAGGGTGGAAGGCAGTGTCTACGGCGCTTTCATGAATAATAAGAGCACTGGAGACGCATATATTAATAGCATAATAATAAAAAATTCTTCAGTGGAAGGAGGATATGTATTCTGTGCAGTGATAAATGGTAGCACAGGAAACGCGTATAATAATGAAGTAACTGTAGACCATGCCACGGTAACGAATGGGCAGCAAAAGATGGGCACGGTCACCGGAGCAGTCTTGGAAGGGAGCACTGGGAACGCGCATGATATTACGGTATCAATAAAAAATAATTCTACTGTGGACGATGCCTCGGGCGCTTTCCTGACGAGGAGCACCGGAGCTGCGTATAGTAACAAGGTAACGATAGATAATTCCACTGTGGACGATATCATTGGCGCTTCCATGGAGATGAGCACCGGAGACGCGCATGATAACGAGCTAACGGTAGCAGATAAATCCAGGATGGAAGGCATGGCCATCGGCGCTTTCATACATAAGAATAGCACTGGAGACGCATATACTAACAGCATAACAATAGAAAATTCTTCTGTGGAAGGAGACTATGTATCCTGTGCTACGATACAGGATAGCACAGGAAACGCGTATACTAACACGGTAACAATAAAAGAAAAATCTTCTGCGACAGGCAATGTCTTCGGCGCAGATCTGAACTGGAGCACCGGAGACGCGTACGCTAACACGGTAACAATAAAAGGAAAATCTTCTGTGGAAGGCGCTGTCTACGGCGCAGTTTTTGATACGAGTACCGGAGACGCATATACTAACACGGTAGTAATAAAAGAAAACTCTTCTGTGACGGGTCAGGTCTTTGGCGCAGCTTTGAGGTTGAGCACGGGAAATGCATATAATAACACGGTAACAATGATCATGCCGCGGAATCGGATGAACAGTTGTTGATGGGCTCGGTCACCGGCGCTGTCCTGGCAGGGAGCACCGGAGATGCGCATAATAATACGGTAAAGCTATACAGTTCTCCTGTGAAAGGCGCGGTCACCGGCGGAGCAGTCATTACCGTGTACCCTGACGGCAACAAAGACACAGTTATCAGAAGCACCGGGGACGCATATGCCAATACTGTAGCACTGGATAAATCCGTTGTGGGCGGCATGGTCGTTGGCGGGCTTGTAAATCATAGCACCGGTAACGCATATAAAAACGCTGTCAGAATCTCCGGTGATTCTGCTGTAAACGACATGGTATATGGGGGATATCTCTTTGGCAGCCTTGGCAAAGCCGACAGGAACGATGCCATCGTGTCCGGAGGGAAGCTGGCCGGAGGCGTTTATGGCGGCCTTGTGGAATACACGGCACAGGGGGCGGCATCCACTGAAACGCCGGATGCCACAGCGGATCACAACACCGTTACTCTTTCCGGTGTCGGGGTGAAGACCAACGCGGACACCTCTTTACATGTCGGAGTGGAGAACGAAGGGATTTTCGGCGGCTGTGTCAGGCCCGGAGAAATCTATCCGGGAATCAGCGCCTCGGCTGATGCCAACGCCGTTTCCCTTTCCAGAGTCAGTGCTGACGGTGTGCGCGTATACGGCGGCCTGATTGCATCCGGAAGTGCGAAGGACAGCTCTGGCGGTGCTCAGTCACCGGTCAGCCTCTCGGCCAGTGGAAATAACGTTTTTCTTGAACAGTCTTCTGCCGGAGATGTCTACGGCGGCATTGTGAAAGCTTCTGGCTCAGCGCAGTCAGAAGCCACTGTTACCGCAGAAAAAAATACTGTTGTTCTTGCCGGAGGAAGTTCTTCCGGCGGAAGTGTCTATGGCGGATCGGTATCCCGAAGCAATACCAGCGCAGAGCCCTCCGAAGGGGCCCAGGCTGTTACGGGCCGTGTTTCCGGCAATACGGTCAGGATTGAAGGAAACAGTTCTGTTACGGGCACCGTCTATGGCGGTTACACGGAAAACGGCAGGGCAGAGGGGAACTTTGTCTACGTCGATGGTACTGTCAGAGGCGGTGTGGAAGGCGGACATACCCTGTCCGGCGACGCTTCGGGCAATACCGTTGTCATGGAGGGCGGCACGGTCTTCGACCGTCTCTATGGCGGATACACCGGGGACGGCTCAGCCAGCAGCAACAGCATCACGGTAACCGCCGGACGGGTGCAAGCCGCTGTGGTTGGCGGCTACGATGACGGCACGGCTGTAAACAATACGGTCACGCTTTATGGCACGGCCAGTTTCGCTGGCTCTGATCTGTACGGCGGCCGGTCGGGCGGAACGTCCTCTGACGTCTTCACCGGCAACACCCTGAACCTGCACGGCCAGATTCAGGCGGACAGCCTGCAGAACTTCCAGAACCTGAATTTCTCCGATGTGGCGGAGGGGACGCCCAGCGCGGATCTCGCGAAATCCGCCGTCTTGGGTGACGGGAAGGGAAGTTTCACCAGCGTCTCCATTCAGAGTCTGAGGAATCAGCCCGGCAACGTGCCGGAGGAATATGTCCTCGTCCACACGCCCACGGCCTCGTCCAGCTTCTCGGGCACGAACCTCTACGTGAACGGCGCCAGCGTCGTGACCATCGGTTCCGACGGTTCCTATGTGCCGTATGCTGGCGCAGTGTCCAATGACGGCACCATGGACAATGAGACCGGCACAGCCGGCATGACCAGTTCCCAGTCCGGACTCTCCAAAGGCTTCCTGACCTTCGATGTGGATTACTTCATCAAGAACGGCCAGGATCTCATCGCCCGGACGAAGAATGTGCAGGCCGATCACCGTACGAAGGCCTTCAACGTCGATCGTCTTCCCGGTCTCGCTCTCGTGGATCAGGGCGGTGACATGGTGGCCGGCGCCGGCATGGAAAGCGCTGCGGAAAGCGCTATGTGTCTTCCGGGCGAAGAGCCCTGCGGCACGAGAGCGTTCATGACCGTTACCGGTGGGTACTCAACCTACAAGACGGGCACGCACTTTAACATGACAAGCGGAAATGCCATGGTGGGCCTCGCCCGTTACTGCAAGCTGCGCTCGGTTGGTTTCCTGGCGGGTGTGTTCTTTGAGGCGGGGCTTTCCCGTTTTAACGCCGAGCACGAACATGCCGGGTATGACAGTTTTGACAGCGATGGCAACGCCGGGTATTACGGCGTCGGCGCCCTCGGCAAGCTTTACCTCAATGAGACGGCCATGCAGGGCCTTTACGCTGAGGGATCTTTCCGCATCGGCATGCTGAATTACAACTGGGATACTGACGGCTGGCGCGTCAACGGCTCCGAAGCCGATTACAGCTCGGAGTCTCCCTATATGGCTGCCCACGGCGGCATCGGCTGGATGAAGTCCGTCACGGACAATGTTGACCTCGACATATACGCCAAATACCTGTGGTCGCACGTGAGCGAGGACGACGGATCCATCAGCGGAAGCCGTGTGAACTTCGACGCCATGGATTCGAACCGCCTGCGCGGCGGAGCGCGTCTGAGCTTTAAGGGCAGCGATGTGTTCAGCTGGTATCTCGGCGCGGCCTACGAGCGCCAGTTCAACGGCAGGAGTACATCCGACATTTACGGTCACGATACGCCGTCCGCCTCACTTACGGGCGATACGGCTATGGTGGAGGCAGGCCTCAGGCTGAGACCCTCTGAAGGGGAGCCGCTCTTCTTTACGCTCGGTGCCACTGGCTACGGAGGAGTCCGGGAGGGCGTTTCCGGACTGTTCCAGGTGCACTACGAGTTCTAGAAAGGCGGACAGCCTGATTGGGGAGAAGCCCGTGTACGTTCGTACACGGGCTTCTCTGTCTGTTCTGGCTCCGGCGCGGACGGCGGCGGGGCTGGCGCATAGGGACCCGTATCACGCATGCCGGCTGCAGTTTCCCCTGCTTGTATTTTTTAGGGCATTGAGCGCACCAAGAGCTGACATGGATGAGCGGAGTGGCCGACCGCGGCGTTCGGCGTTCCTGAAGCCGGGAGCAGCCCGGAAGCTTCGGTCGTCATAAACTTCTTCAACGTTTCAGGTCTGATAACGGCTCTGTCTGATTGTTTCCGTTGATGTTCCCGAACAGGACAGTGGCCAAGGTCCCTCGGCATCTCCCGGGCTTGGGAAGAGACAGAACAGATTTCGCTGGAGCGGTATTTTTCTTTTCCGTTAAGTCTTTCATATGAGGGTCCCCTGCAGACCAGCCTGAGGCCCCCTGGAAGTGCCCTATACCGGTCTGATCCGGCATCATCCCGGAGCCGGAGAGAACCCGGTTTCATTTTTTCCCGGCGGATTCATCACTCCAAAGCAGAGGAGCTCTGCCATCCCGGAATCCGGCCCGCCACAAGGGGATTCTCTCCCCGAAGTACGAGGCGCTGCAGAGAGGAAGGGACAGGGAGATGTCAGGGGTGTGGCTGAATTTATCAACATATGTATTTGAATTTTTGTAGTATAAAGAACCAGTAATCCTGAAAATGATATTCTGCACAGCTCTTCTGATCTTCCGGATGCTCCCCGGGAGAGACATTCTCGGCATCTTTGGCAGCTATAGCGATGACAAGAGATTGTTTAGTGCGCGAAGAATTTTTAAAGAGCATAGTATTGACAGTATTTGAATTTTTTCAATAAGCTGTCTGAATAAATGCGGGGTAATGAAATGCCGGGAAAAAGGGAAATAGGGAATCTGCTTCCCGGGCACCGGTCCGCTTTGAAGAAGATTTGTGGACTGAGCCTTTTTTGTTTTTTTGCCGTGTTGGGATTTTTGGGCTCTGTGAACGTGGACGAGCCCCGAGCCATGGATCTGCATTATATTGTCGACTCAGATACAGGCTGGGACGATTATCGCCAAAAACAAGGGATTGGAATGGGCAGGGTCATCCATGCCGGAGATACGCTGGAAATACGCAATGGTGCCACCCTGACCTTTGATTTTAAGAATAAAGAATCCCCATACGTGATAGCCAATCCTGGCGCGATCATCGCTATGACCGTGGAGGGCGATGACGATGACCGTGTGAATGACGATGTCAGCATAAAAGGTGGAACGCTCGTTGGAATATCCCACGCTCCAAACCCTGATCCCAATCCCGATAGAGCTTTTGGAGGTGGGATAGGGCTATACAGTACCGCAGCAATAACGGTTACCGGCACGAATTTATTGTTTCAGGATTTTGACTACGGCTTCTATGCTGAGGTGGATGAAAAAGATCCCCAAAAGAGCGTTATCACTGTCACAAACAGTATGACGAAGTTTGAAAATGTAGCCTGCGGCATGTATGCGGACAACGCCGCTGTTTCGCTGACGACTGATGCGTTCACCATGACCGGCGGCGAGACAGCGGCGAAGGCAGAGGGGAGCGCCACGGTCACTGTCAGCGCTGGTACCGCCAGTCTGGATCTTTCGAAAAATGGCATTGATGCCAGCGGCATCTCATCCGTGTCCATAACAGGCGGCACGCTGAACCTGAAAGCTTCGGATATTGTCCGCACGGCGGACAGCGCGCAGGCCACTCTGACGGCTCAGGAAGCGGGTACGCTTCAGGGCGGCATTGGGGCGTATGATACGAGTCGGGCCACCGTTTCCCTTGGCGGCACGGCCGTATGGACAGGTTTTTCGGACAAGGCCGACGGGGCGTCAGTCTCGGTAACGCTCGGGAGCGGCAATATCTGGAACGTGAGACCCGTGTATACGGACGGCACAAACTACGGACCTTCCGCAGTTACCTCACTCAGTCTCAGTGGGGGCACGGTTTCCCTCGACTCGGCTGCGGAATTTCAGAGGCTCAATGTCGGCAGTCTTGACGGATCAGACGGCCTGTTCCGCCTGAAGGTGGAACACGACAGTACGGAAGGCGTCGATCAGGTGGATATCGGCCGGTATGCTTCCGGAAGCAGCAAAGTCTTTGTGGCCTCCTCTGGCAGAACCGATATTTCGGCCGTCGACATGAATACCTGGCTGGTGCGCCGGAATGAGGGCGCAGGCACCTTCTCGCTCGCCAACCCCGGGCAGCAGGTGGATCTCGGTATGTATATCTACAGGCTCTCCAGCCGGCAGAAGGACGGTTCCACGGAGTGGTTCCTGTCCCGGGATCCGTCGGAGAAACCTTCGGACGGAGACAAGCCCACCCCAGATACTCCCGGCGGAGGTGATTCAATCCCCGACACTCCTGGCGAAGGAGGAGGGCACGCAGTGCTTTCTCCCACGGGCGAGGCGGAAGCCGCGCTTTCCGGCCTGGCCGGGCACTACGCTATGTGGTACGGCCAGCTCACGGATCTGCGCAAGCGCCTCGGCGAAATGCGCTCAGACACGCAGACGGGCCTGTGGGTGCGCGGCTTCGCTGATACTGCCCGTCTCGAAGGCTTCGCGGACACGACATTTACCCAGACGACGTACGGCGCTTCCCTGGGCTATGACGCGCCGGTTTTTGCGAGCGGCAATTCCCTTTTGGCTGCTGGTATCCAGCTCCGCGGCGCCCTCGCGCGTCAGAACGTGAACGGCTCCTGGGGCGGAAACGGCGATCTGAAGAGCGCCGGCTGCGGGCTGTACGCGACATGGCTTGGAGACGGCGGCTGGTACGCGGACGCTGTCGGAACCATAGACTGGTACAATCACAGGATACGCAGCACCATGCTCGACGGAACCCGGGTTCGCGATGACAGATCTTCATACGGCCTTGGCGCTTCACTGGAGGCAGGACGCAGGTTTGACTTCGCCTACAGCAATGAGGGACGTGACTTCTGGTTTCTCGAACCCCAGCTCGAGCTCTCCTACTTCTGGGTGAAGGGAGGAGACTTCGAAGCCAGCAACGGCATGGAGATCAGCCAGAAGGATATGGATTCCCTGACCGGGCGCGCGGGCGTTGTCCTCGGCAGGAAGTTCGCCCTCGACGGCGGCGATGGCGGCCACTACATCCAGCCCTCCGTGAAGGGCGGCGTGAACAGGGAATTCCTGGGCCGGCAGAAGGCTTCCTTCAACGGCGAGGACATGACCGCGAACATGCACGGCACGCGCGTGTACTACGGCTTGGGCGTGGACTGGCAGGCTGCGGATACGCTTCGTCTCTATATGCAGGCTGAGCGCGAAAGCGGCGATCACTATACAAGGGAATATAATGTTTCCGCAGGCGTAAAGTGGGACTTCTGAGTCCGGCGCTGCCCTTTTCTGTTCTTTTCTCTCCCTGTCATTGGGATCTCTTCTTCCGCCCCGGGCTTCCCGGGGCGGGCATAACTCTGTCCCTGGGATAAGCCAGTCCGGAGAAGGAAACCCGCCCCCTGATCAGGCCGGTGAGGGGGCCGTCTTTTTTGTTGTAAGCACGTGTCATTTGTCACGGCAGACCGCACTGACAGGAAGGACACGGGCCGGTCTGGGATATACTGGGGAAAAATACGGAGGTCCGAAATGGGAAAGAAAATCACGGACAGAGTAACCTGGGTCGGCAAGACTGACTGGGAACTGAACGAGTTCCATGGCCATGAATATTCTACGGAGAAGGGATCTTCCTATAACTCCTACCTGATCCGGGACAGGAAGACCGTCCTGATGGACACGGTCTGGAAGCCCTTTGACGAAGAATTCGTCGCTAACCTGGAGCAGGAAATCGATCTAAAAGACATTGACTGCATCGTCATGAATCATAACGAAAATGATCACAGCGGTGCCCTGCCGGCTCTGATGCGGAAGATTCCGGATACACCGATTTACTGCACGAAGAAGGGTGAGGCCATCCTGCGCGGCCTCTATCATCAGGACTGGAATTTTGTCACGGTGAAGACCGGCAATACGCTGGAGCTCGGCGACACAAAGCTCGTCTTTATTGAGGCGCCCATGCTTCACTGGCCTGACACGATGTTCACCTATATGACGGGGGACAACATCCTGTTCAGCAACGATGGCTTCGGGCAGCATTATGCCAGTGAAAGCCTGTTCAATGACTGCGTGGATCAGGCCGAACTGTATCGGGAGGCGATGAAATACTACGCAAATATCCTGAATCTCTACAGTCCCATGGTCACCCGCAAGATCGATGAAATCCTCAAAATGAATGTTCCCGTCAGCATGATTTGTCCGAGTCACGGCGTCATCTGGCGCAGGGATCCCCTGCAGATTGTCAGCACCTATCAGAAATGGGCCGGGGCCTATCAGGAAAATCAGATCACCCTTATTTATGATACCATGTGGAATTCGACTCGCCGCATGGCCGAATGCATCGCCGGGGGGCTGCGTGAGGCCGATCCGTCCCTGACGGTCAAGCTCTTCAATTCAGCTGTTGACGACAAAAACGATATCGTCACGGAAGTCTTCAAATCCAAAGCCATCCTCGTCGGCTCTCCGACCATCAATTACGGTTACCTGTTCTCCATAGGCGGCATCATGGAGATGATCCGCGGACTGAAGTTCAGGAATAAGAAAGCCGCTGCCTTCGGAAGCTACGGATGGAGCGGCGAGGCCGTCAAACAGATAACTGCCCTTCTTGACGGCGCCGGCTTTGAAATCGTCAACGACGGACTGCGCTGCCAGTGGGCCCCGGACGAAGCCACACAGAAGCTCTGCCGTGATTATGGCCGTGAG
>ERZ779850.3427-NODE-3427-length-11212-cov-8.486869_pt1 | contig 11212 bp, 1 predicted proteins | sample MGYA00511249_ERZ779850 | MGnify/ENA primary metagenome ERZ779850 (study PRJEB29588, sample SAMEA2162475) | human gut metagenome | biome: human gut; feature: human-associated habitat; material: faeces | place: Denmark | collected 2008/2010 ...
GAGTCCATTTAAGCCCACCATGTTCTTTGAAAATTGCACATATATATTGTTTGTATAAATACAACAAGCCAAGAAATATTCTTTGTAAATTTGTTTAGACAATTTATTGTTTAAATATTATACTTAATTACGAAGTTTATAATGCATAATTGCATTAATAAACGAGTAAAAGGTCAAGCTACAAAGGGCGCATGGTGAATGCCTTGGCATCAGGAGCCGATGAAGGACGTGATAAGCTGCGATAAGCTTCGGGTAGGCGCACATAGCCAGAGATCCGAAGATTTCCGAATGAGGAAACTTACATGGGTTAACCCCATGTATCCTGTAGTGAATACATAGCTGCAGGAGGGTAGACCTAGGGAACTGAAACATCTAAGTACCTAGAGGAAGAGAAAGAAAAATCGATTTTCTTAGTAGCGGCGAGCGAAAAGGAAAGAGCCCAAACCAGAGATTTATCTCTGGGGTTGCGGACAGAACATTACAAGATGAATTCATAATTGAACATAACTGGAAAGTTAGACCGTAGAAGGTAATAGTCCTGTAAGTAAAATGATGAAATCTTAGCTTCTGCTCCAGAGTACCACGAGACACGAGAAACCTTGTGGGAAGCAGGGAGGACCACCTCCCAAGGCTAAATACTACCTGATGACCGATAGTGAAGCAGTACCGTGAGGGAAAGGTGAAAAGAACCCCGGGAGGGGAGTGAAATAGAACCTGAAACCGTGTGCCTACAACCGATCAAAGCCCCTTATGTGGGTGATGATGTGCTTTTTGTAGAACGAGCCAACGAGTTATGGTATGTAGCAAGGTTAAGTACTTAAGGTACGGAGCCGAAGGGAAACCGAGTCTTAATAGGGCGACTAGTTGCATGCTGTAGACCCGAAACCGGGTGACCTATCCATGGCCAGGTTGAAGCGGGGGTAAAACCCCGTGGAGGACCGAACCACGTTGATGTTGAAAAATCATGGGATGAGCTGTGGATAGCGGAGAAATTCCAATCGAACTCGGAGATAGCTGGTTCTCCTCGAAATAGCTTTAGGGCTAGCGTCGGACATGTGAGTAGTGGAGGTAGAGCACTGAATAGGCTAGGGGGCGTATCGTCTACCGAACCTTATCAAACTCCGAATGCCATATACTATTAATCCGGCAGTCAGACTGCGAAAGATAAGTTCCGTGGTCAAAAGGGAAACAGCCCAGATCGTCAGCTAAGGTCCCAAAGTGTAAGTTAAGTGGAAAAGGATGTGGGATTTCTAAGACAACTAGGATGTTGGCTTAGAAGCAGCCACTCATTAAAAGAGTGCGTAATAGCTCACTAGTCAAGAGATCCTGCGCCGAAAATGTACCGGGGCTCAAACTTACCACCGAAGCTACGGGTTCACACTTTGTGTGAGCGGTAGAGGAGCGTCGTAATCGGAGTGAAGTCGTACCGAAAGGAGCGGTGGACTGATTACGAGTGAGAATGTTGGCATTAGTAGCGAGATGTAGGTGAGAATCCTACAGGCCGAATATCTAAGGTTTCCTCAGGAAGGTTCGTCCTCTGAGGGTTAGTCGGGACCTAAGCCGAGGCCGAAAGGCGTAGGTGATGGACAATCGGTTGATATTCCGATACCACTACAATCGTTATTATCGATGGTGTGACGGAGAAGGATAGGATGTGCTAGCTATTGGACGCTAGTCTAAGCGTTTAGGGAGTCAGAGTAGGCAAATCCGCTCTGATAATTCTGAGGCGTTATGGGGAAGGTTCTACGGAACTGAAGTATCTGATTCCATGCTTCCAAGAAAAGCATCTAGAGAGAGAAGTAGTGCCCGTACCGCAAACCGACACAGGTAGATGAGGAGAGAATCCTAAGGCCGGCGGAAGAATCACAGTTAAGGAACTAGGCAAATTGACCCCGTAACTTAGGGAGAAGGGGTGCCTGCGAGAGCAGGCCGCAGAGAATAGGCCCAAGCAACTGTTTAGCAAAAACACAGGTCTCTGCTAAAGCGCAAGCTGATGTATAGGGGCTGACGCCTGCCCGGTGCTGGAAGGTTAAGGGGAATACTTAGCGCAAGCGAAGGTATGAACTTAAGCCCCAGTAAACGGCGGCCGTAACTATAACGGTCCTAAGGTAGCGAAATTCCTTGTCAGGTAAGTTCTGACCCGCACGAATGGCGTAATGACTTGGGCACTGTCTCAACTGTGAATCCGGCGAAGTTGTAGTGCGAGTGAAGATGCTCGCTACCCGCGATTGGACGGAAAGACCCCGTAGAGCTTTACTGCAGTTTAGCATTGAATTTCGGTGTTGTCTGTACAGGATAGGTGGGAGACTTGGATACTAGGGCGCCAGTTCTAGTGGAGTCGTCCTTGGGATACCACCCTGACAGTACTGAGGTTCTAACTGGATGCCATGAATCTGGTGACAGGACATTGTTAGGCGGGCAGTTTGACTGGGGCGGTCGCCTCCTAAAAAGTAACGGAGGCGCCCAAAGGTTCCCTCAGAACGGTCGGAAATCGTTCGAAGAGTGTAAAGGCAGAAGGGAGCCTGACTGCGACACCTACAAGTGGAGCAGGGACGAAAGTCGGGCTTAGTGATCCGGTGGTACCTCGTGGGAGGGCCATCGCTCAACGGATAAAAGCTACCTCGGGGATAACAGGCTGATCTCCCCCAAGAGTTCACATCGACGGGGAGGTTTGGCACCTCGATGTCGGCTCATCGCATCCTGGGGCTGAAGTAGGTCCCAAGGGTTGGGCTGTTCGCCCATTAAAGCGGCACGCGAGCTGGGTTCAGAACGTCGTGAGACAGTTCGGTCCATATCCGGTATACGCGCAAGAGATTTGAACGGAGTCTTCCTTAGTACGAGAGGACCGGGAAGAGGGGACCTCCAGTGTACGGGTTATTCTGCCAAGAGTAAACGCCCGGTAGCTGTGTTCCAAGCGGATAAGTGCTGAAAGCATATAAGTACGAAGCCCACCGTAAGATGAGATCTCTCATAGCATAAGCTAGTAAGTCCCGTTGCAGATTACAACGTTGATAGGTCGCAGGTGTAAGAGTGGCAACATTTTCAGCCGAGCGATACTAATAGGACGAGGGCTTTCCTTAATAAGGATAGAAATTGATGAAAAGCGTCGCTTATATCATTATGCAATTTTGAGCGTATTCAAAGAATTCGCTGGTGACCAAGCGTAGGTAAACCACCCGTTCCCATCCCGAACACGGTCGTAAAGACCTACTGCAGCGACAATACTTGGCGGGCCACCGCCTGGGAAGATAGCCCGTTGCCAGCATCTATTTTAAAAAAAGAACCGAGAATTGATTGGAAAGTCAGTTCTCGGTTTTTATTGACGAAGAAAACTGTTTTTTTTTTTGAGCGGGAAATAAATCAGTTCCTGATTTATTTTCGACCGCCACCCACCCCGGCCACCTAACAATATCTAACGGCTATATAGAAAACACCACTCTTGAAAACTCCATGGGACTAGATAACTCTAATAAATCCAGCTATGCTCTCGGATCCATTATGACAATTACTACTACTGCAGCAGTGACAGGGGATACTACGCTAAAGGAAATTATAGATACACTAGGTACTGCTGATAAAGTCAAAGATGGATACACTTTAAGATTTAATTCTAAAGACTTAAATGTTTCACAAGACACCACCATTAACGATCTTATAAATCAAATTCACGAAAAAGGCGGTTCTGCTTCTATAGATGCGACTGGAAGACTGGTCGTTACGGGCGGAACGCTTGACGGGACTGTTGCTTCTGCTTTAGGTATTACTTCTATTACAAAAACTGAAGCGGTTTCGTCTACTGGTAGTACACTTTTGACTTCTAAAACAGAGTATGCTGATTTAGATACTAAACTTTCTGAGGTGGGGCTTACCGGAGCTTCAAATATTATTGTACATGACCAGCTAGGAAATGCTCTGAAGACCATTAACATTGATAATACTGCTACCATTAGGGATGTTTTTGATAAATTAAAGGCGGAAGGTATTGATGGGATTATTGCTAACGGCGTCATTTCTTTAGATTCTGCTGAATATAAGTTCATTACGGGGACACTGCCCACTGCACTAGGCATAACCACGCAGACTGTTACACAGATTGTTAACACTACGGCGTCATCTACAGCACCGGTTACATTTACCGGGACGGCCGTGGCAGATGCGACGACGACTATTAATTCTATTATTGCTGTCAATTCCGCGAACAACAAGATTACTGTTTATAACAAGGACAACAACCCTATTGCTACAATTACTATTAGCACGACAACTACACTGGATGAGTTATTCAAGGAACTCGCTAAGCATGATATTAATGCACAGATTAATGACGGGTTAATTTCATTTGATTCGCCATCAGGAAATTATGTGAAGGGGCCCATTATTGATGCATTCGGAATGACACCTACGACTATTACCGTAACAACTACGGTCGGAAAATCTTCCACTTCTACGGCTGTAGTATCATACACTGTTGCCAATAATGCTACTATTAACAACACTCTCGCTCAGATTGGAATTAACAAGGCTAATACAATCACGGTACATAAATCTGATGGTACTACTCTGAATACGGTGATTGCTAATAATACAACTATAGATGGGGTATTTGATATTTTAGACCAGTATGGAATACAAGGGGTGATTGCGGAGGGGATTATTACACTCACATCTGCTGATGGAGCATATGTGACTGACGCTTCAGGGTCGAATCTGCTTGCTAAACTCGGAATTAAAACTGAATCTTACACGACTACAACCACTGTTGGAAAGGCCAATACATCATCTGCAGCTGTTACATATACAAATACTGAAGTCGCAACAAAAGACACCCTTATTAGTTCGTGCATTGATGTTTCTTCCGGAAATACTTTGATTATAAGCAACAGGAGTAAGCAGCCTGTTGATACAATTACTGTGACACAGACGATGACATTTGAGGATTTATTTGAAAAGCTTAAGTTAAATGGTATTGAGGCGAAAATGGTTAATGGTATCATTACACTTAAGTCTGAAAATGCTAACTATGTCTCGGGGGATGTCGCTGACAAGTTAGGAATTTCTGTCGTCAAATACATTGGCGTAGGGACTGGAGGTGGAGGAGGTACGCCAGGATCAACTATTGAAGGCGGAGCTACAGTTGAAGAAGCTTTACTTGCACAATTCGCTTATTTCCTCGGGTCTACAACTACTATTAATATAAAATCCTCGGATGGTGCGATTATTGCCTCACAGGAATTCTACGGATATGCTAAAATCTCTGATCTCATTAATTTCTTCAACAGATACGGGATTGAGGCCAAGCTTCAAAACAACATTCTGATGCTAGACAACGACAACGGCATTTATGCCGAAGATGCCACGACGGGGGGACTACTTACGCAAATTGGGGTCGGAATTACGACTAAACCTGTAGCTACGTCATTCTTAACTATTATTACACAATCGACTGCTGAAGCTGCTATTGCAATTGGTAGCGTAAGTACCCTTACTGCGGGGAATGTATATTCCATTTCATCCCTCACTGATTTGAATAAACTCGCGTCATTGGTCAATTCCGGACAAAATAGTAATTGTACGTTTATACTAACTAATGATATTGATATGTCAAATTTCCCTGGATATACACCTATAGGTACTGATACTCATGCATTTAATGGTACGTTTTATGGTAATGGACATGTTATTTCAAATCTTTCTATTAGTGCTTCTGGCACTAGCAATGTAGGACTATTTGGTGTTACAGGCAGTGCCGCACGTATATTAGATTTAGGTATAGAAAATGCTAACGTAAGCGGCAATAACTATGTCGGGGTTATAGCAGGTAAATCTTCTGGTACTATTACAAATTGCTATGTCAAGGGGAATGTTAAAGTAACCAGTTTGAATGGATATTCAGGTGTAATTGCTAGTTACTCAACTAATACGATTCAGTCCTGTTATACTTCTGGTAGTGTAACTGTTGATGGCGGTAATGGTAGCTATATAGGCGGACTTGTCGGATATGCTTCCGGTGTGATAACCTCAACATTTGCAGAAGGTATAACTGTCAAAGGTCGTACTTACGTTGGAGGTCTTGTTGGGAACCTCACTGCAGGAAGTCTATCTAACAGTGAAGTCAGAGGTACAGCTAATATTACATCGAGTGAAGCTAGTACATATGGTAATGCTGATGCATTTGCAGGAGGGTGCGTTGGATACTCAAAAGGTACCCTTTCAAATCTAAAAGTTAGTGCAAAGGGGACTATTACTGCACACGGAAACTATGTTGGAGGTATAGTTGGGAAGCTGGATACAAATAGTATAACCAATTGCTCTTCCAGCTTAAATATTTCTCTTAGTGTAACAGACAGTAGTGGTTCCGGAGAAAATGGAAATACTGTTACTCAATCAAACACAGGCGGGATTGTCGGCGGTTTTGAAAACAGCTCTTATGCATCAGTTTCACAATGTGCATATTCCGGAACTATAACAACATCTGGAACAGGGGCATTTATTAACCTCGGCGGGATTGTAGGAATTGCCGGTACTATTAGTAATTGTACGACTTCCGGAGCTATCAATATGGCTGGAGGTAGGATGGAGAATGTTGGGGGTATAGCAGGTCGTGTGTATAGTTCTACAACTAACTGTATTTCCAATATGTCAATAACTCTTAACTCAAATGCAAACAAGTACGGTATAAGTAATATACAATATGTTGGCGGGCTTGTTGGAAATGGTGTTACTATAACAAACTGTACCACAAATGGTACTATTACGGCTTCTGCATCAAATTCATTTGATAGCTATTATGCCCAAATCAACTATGTTGGCGGACTTGTCGGTACTGCTTATACAATTAGCAGCAGTTCAGCTTCAGGGGCAATAAATATTAAGTCCGGAAAGAGTGCTCAATATGTCGGTGGAATAGCTGGCTATCTGAGAAACGGAGTAAATAAGTCCTATTCTACTATGAATATTAGTGTTACTCCCGAGGGTCAAAATATTGGCGGTTTAGCAGGTTATGGCTACAGTACAACAATAAATCAATGTTATTCTACCGGTAATGTTACTGCTGCAAATTCTTCTTCTTCACATGTAGGCGGTTTTGTAGGTTACATGAACGGAGGTTCTATTAATCAATCCTATGCGACCGGTAATGTAACCAGTAATGGAAATTATGTCGGCGGATTTGTTGGAAACGCCTACGGAACAATTAATAATAGCTATACTACCGGTAACGTAACTGGTAATGGAACTTATGTCGGCGGGTTTACCGGACAGGGCAATGGATATTACAATACCTGTTATGCCTCAGGGACTGTCAATTATACTGGTACTTCCAGCTATTATGGAGGATTTACAGGCTCTTCTAACTATTCTCTAAAAAACTGTTATTACAACAATGCTAATTCGACTGGATTAAGCTCTGGCTACGGAACTGGTATTTCTTTAGCTGATATGCAGAATCAGGCTATAATGACTGCTAACGGGTTTACTTCTGCGGGTGGGTGGAAATATGAGAGTGGAAAAACTCCGCTGCTTAATTACTCTATTTCGATAAATGCCGGAGGTAAAACTTCCTCGGATGGATTTGATATTACCTTCTACACTGTCCAACGTCCGGTAAACACGAATTCCATCATCTTGTACCGCAACTACGAACCAGGCACAGGAGGCTCTGGGTCAGGCGGCGGTGGAGCCGTTGCAGTAACAATTTTAACGAATTCAACCTCAGATCAGCAGCTATACGACACAATAGCCAACATGACCACAGACACTCTATTTGAACTTCTGGGCATCAAAGGAGCAGACACCGGATATATAACCGTCATCTCAAACGGCACCCAGTATATAGTAACCGTAAAAAGCTCTGATACCCTTGATGATATCATATCCACACTTGCCGGCTACAACGTATCCGGCTCAGTCCACGACGGTAAACTAAATATTACCGGCACAGAAGAAGGCTACATCTCCGGAATGACAGATAATGTCAAAAACGCCCTGAAATTCAATACAGGCCTTAATAATACGTATACAACCGTCACGGAAACCCATTACTACAACACAAACTCCAATAAACAACAGTATAACTCCACCCTAAGCCTTAACAGCAGCACAACCTACGCCCAGCTGGGCATGAGCGCAAACGGCACCATCACCGTAGGCTGCGAAGGTGCTTACTACACAATTACCGTCAAAACCTCCGATACCATAGACGATACCCTCACAACCCTCGCAGGACTCGGTATCTCAGGAAGCATTAAAGACGGTAAGCTGACTCTCACAGGAACACCAAACGGATTTATCCAAAATATCTCCGATAACGTAAAAAATGCCCTCAAACTTAAAGCAGGCGCAAATGAATCATATATAACAAGCACAAAAACTATCTGTGATAACAAAACATCAGGTGACCTCGTTTCTACTAGTAATAACATTAAAATTGACTACGATACTAAACTCTCTAATATAAACGGGTTTAATAACGGTAACGGAAACCTGATTATACACCAAACTAACGGAAAATTCACAACTATTAGCGTCAATGCATCCTCAACATTATCCGAATTCTTTACTCAAATATCAAAATACGGACTCGTTGGTAATATAGATTCCTCCGGAAAAGTATCAATCGAAGGTATCGGTAACGTATACATGCAAGCCGCATCCGGAGGTTCAAATATCCTTACCGCACTTAAACTCTCCAACGTTATCAATAATGTCCAAACTGTAACTGTGAACAGAACATCAAATATCCTCTCACATACAGTAAAAGTCGCCGCTACAGGCGCAACACAGCTCGGAAACCTCTCCGACTCAACAGGCAAAACCATGGGAACCGGAAACGGCACAATTATTCTGTCCACAACTTCCGACGCAGGAAATAAACTGGTAACCCTTACATTCTCCAGAACACAAACTATCTACGACGTCATTGATAAACTCGCTGAATACGGAATCCAAGCCTCTCTAGATGCGCTCGGGAAATTCACTGTAAACTCCTCTACACTCACCGACTTCGATATATCCGGTAACCTCGGTGAACTACTGATGGGAACTAATTACTCAAAAGACTACGGCACTAGCAATACATACAATATATCCACAAACTTAATACAAACAACTATAGGACCTATGACAAAAGATACACCGCTCGCTGCTTTCGGAATAACAAGCGGAAATATCCTCATTACACAACAAGGCGTTAACTATACTGTAAATATAGATACTACCCAAATCAAAACCGTAGCCGACTTCATGAACCTCCTCGCAGAATACGGATTTAACTCCGATATCGATGCCGCAGGAAGACTCTCTGTGTCTGGTATAGGCGAAAGCTACCTGACCTCAATAACCGGAGGATCAAATATCCTAGATGTGTTCGGACTCACAGACTGGTCACTCGGTGAAATTACACAAACCTCCGACCACCTCGCTGACTACGAAACTATAGTTAAAGAAACAACCCTGGATACAAAACTAAACCAGCTAACAGATAAAAACGGCAACTCACTAGGCATCACAAGCGGAAATATCTACGTATATCAAGACGGTACCCGATACCTCGTTAATATTAATAACGAAGATACACTCCAAACTCTTGCCTCCAAACTCTCACAATACGGAATAACAATGGGCCTTGACTCTAACGGAAAACTATACTTTGACGGCACAAATAACAGCTACATGACTACACAAGGAATCTCCTCAGGTGCATCAAATATCCTTGCAAAACTTAATATTGCGGATAACTGGAATACCCGATACGACTCTATAAGCGAAAACCTCGAATACACCGTAGAAGTCGATAACAGAATTGACGGTAATACAAAATTAAGCGAACTGCAAGATAAAGACGGAAATAACCTTAATATCTCAGAAGGAGCTTTCTACGTCTACAACAACGGCGTTCGTACTACAGAATACATAACCGCCGATATGACTGTAAATGACTTCATGGCTCTGCTAGCCCGAAATGGCCTCATAGCAGATATCTCAGAAGACGGCTCAATATCCGTAGGCGCATATAATAACACATACCTAGCTACATCAGCAACATCTGGAGCTAACTCAAATATAGTATCAACACTCTTCGCTGAATGGGATTTCGTTAATATCTATACATCCAACGGACTCACTATCCCTAAAGACGTCATCAAAGCCGTTACCAGAGATACTAAACTCTCAGATATCAACGAAGGAACATATCAAGAAGGCTTCATAACCGTAGTCAAAGACGGTATACAAACAAATATAGAACTCACCGCAGACGATACTATAGGAACACTAATGGATCAGCTGGCTCTCTATGGCTTTGAATCAGTACTTAACGAAAATGGACAGCTGATACTTAAAAATACAGGAAATAGCCTGCTCCAAAAATATACAGGAACCGGGCAAGCTTCAAATGCTCTAGAACTGCTCGGAATTGACCTCAATAACTGGATCCAGACAAATACCTACGAAAGCGAAACGCTTAACGTTGTAACTACTACCACAATCGACTCCGATGTAACAAGAGATACTCTCCTTTCAAAACTGGGAGTTACAACCGGCGAATACTACATCTACAATAACGGCGTAAAATATACCGCATACATCTCCACCGGAGAAACAATGGGCTCATTCCTCGATACCCTAAAATCTTTCGGAATAGAAACATCACTCGTTTCCGACGGAGATAGCTCAATTCTTACTATCATAGGTTCAGGTGACTCATACATAACTAAGTCCAATAGCACTACTAACGCATCTAACGTTGTAGAAAAACTTTTCGGCTCCAATAACCATAATACCAGCTATAAATACGAAGGACTTGAACAAACATCAACACTAGTAACCACTTTTACCGCCGCAACAGAAGATACACTACTCAGCTACTTCAATAAACCGTGGGGAAGCGATACCCTCAAAGCTGAAGGATCACTCGCGATTATAGTTAACGGGGAAAATGCAAAAATCGAAATTACCGAAAACGAAACCTTCGGATCATTGATTAAAAAGTTTGAAGCACTTGGACTCGAAGCTTCTATGACCTCTGACGGACAATTGATTATACAGAGCGGATTCGATACTTTCACTATAGATCAGGCGAATACAGACTCAAGTATTATGGCCACAATAGGACTGCAATACCATCAGGACTTAGGAGGATTCGCCGCTAGCTCAGAAACCACTAAAGCTACAACTACACAAATAGAAGAAAAAACTCTTTCTGTAGCAAATTACG
>ERZ779850.3428-NODE-3428-length-11212-cov-7.277225_pt1 | contig 11212 bp, 8 predicted proteins | sample MGYA00511249_ERZ779850 | MGnify/ENA primary metagenome ERZ779850 (study PRJEB29588, sample SAMEA2162475) | human gut metagenome | biome: human gut; feature: human-associated habitat; material: faeces | place: Denmark | collected 2008/2010 ...
CTACCGCCTGCGGCCGGCCGCGGTGCTCTTCAAGGTCAAGTTCAGTTTGAGATAAAAACCGAGATAGAAAGGATACGGAGTATCCGCCGCTTTCACTTCGGTCCTGCCCGCCGAATACAAAAAGCCTCTTCACGAGAAAGTAAAACCGAGTGTGACAGCTCATAAGTTCAACTAAAACGCAAAAAGGCATCGTAAAGATAAGAAACTTTTTCCGAACCGGGCGGAGCCGCCCGCGGGAAACGGTAGTTTCGGACACCTGTCGAGACGCAAAGTCCGGACTAATGCAAATTTTAAACCGATAAAAAACTACAACGATGAAAACGATGAAAGAATTTGCTGCACAGCAGCTCTCGAAGAAACAGATGAACGATGTAAAAGGCGGCGCATTGAATTCGGCCATTTGTGTAACGACTAACCCGCAGGGAGTAGTCGTCAATACATTCAAGCTTCAATATCAAGACGGAGCTGAGGGTATGCTTCAACAGGTTGTCAATCAAATGACTCCTGCTGGATGCATAACGGTGTGCCGTCGAGTCTGATATTTTCGAGGAGGAAGGGATTTTGTCTCTTCCTCCATAAATACCATAATGATTGTTTTTATGAAAGTGAAGTTATATTTGGTTCTGATACTTTCTTTAGTCGGATGGCGAGACATCAATGCTCAAGAGAAATTCATTCTCGGAGACCCCTCTGCCGTTAAAAGAGTCTTTTTTCAGCCTTGTTACATTAAAGATTCTTTATTGATCGGCAAGACAGATCTATCCGTCAGGTATCGTTTGACACGTAAGATAGACGACAACTTATACAGATGGTGCACCTTAAAATTGATGATAGGCAATGGTGTATCTTCTCAAATAGATGAACTTGAGTATGTCAATAGTCTGATAATGACAAATTTCGACAATGGAGCAACAGATATTGACGAATCGTTGAGAATAAAGGCCAAGAATATGGGAAATGCACCGTCAAATCTTTTTCTGCAAATGGTACGCATGGATAAGGAAAATACCGTAGAAATGATTTGCAGTGACATGCAAATGATAAATCGAACGCGAATGTATAGAGAGCCTGTTCCTGATATTGCATGGGTTGTTGGAGGGGAGGCCGACAGTTTGTATGGTTATTCATGTATGATGGCGACTGCACGGTTTCGTGGCAGAACTTGGACTGCATGGTTTACAATGGAAATACCCATTGAACTGGGACCATGGAAGTTATCCGGACTGCCAGGTCTAATTCTGAAAGCGATAGATGAATCCGGAGAGTATTGCTTTGACTGTGTGGAACTATCGCAGACGGAAAGGCCTTTATTTATTTACGATTACCCTAATAAACAAATAATCGATCGCCTCAAATATTTGAAATATGAAAAAAATAGTTTCACACAACCATACGAACTTTTAGCGAATGGTGAAGATATTATAATTTGGGGAAGAAATTCAGATGGAAGTGTTTCCGAAGTCAAAGAATCATGGACAATTCCTTATTACCCCATTGAACTTGAATGATCATTCAAGTTTACAGCACACAATTTCAAAGCTATCAAATTTTTAAGCTTTTGAAAGTCTGGCTTACGTCATGTTTCAAAACCACTTCAGTTTGAGATTAGCGGCATAAAATGAATATGAATCTTACCATACCGTCTTTGCTGCATCTTTTTCTGCGAAAGCTGCATATGCGCATTGATCTGGTTCGTATCCGGAAGGCATATGCAGGCCATCCGCTGCCGCACAGCATCCGTGCACTGAGTGACACGCTCGACGAGTTGCACGTGCCCAATATGGTCTGCCGACTGGAGTTCGGGCAGCTCTTCGAGATTGGAGGGCCGTTTGTCATTAAGGTTGGAGAGGAGGAGTTCCCCTTCTTTCTGGTCGAATCGCTCGACCGCGAACGGCAGGTGATCGTTCTGTGCTCGACGGCAGGACGGCGCATCGAAATTCCGTTCGACAACTTCCGCATACTGTGGGATGGCACGACGCTTCTGGCCGAAAAAGGCAAAGAAATGAATGAACCCCCCGTACTGGTATATTGGATCAGGCAGGGACTGGCATTTCTCGACAGCACGTGGGGCTATTGGCTGGCTGGACTGAGTGCCGTGTTGCTGTCGGTCATCGTGCTGCGTTCGCCCGACATGGCGGATTTCCGATTTTTAATAAAAGCGGCGGGTATCGTCGTTTCGCTCATAGTCATTGCCAAGGCATCATTCGACCCGCACCTCGTACAAAGGTTCTGTCGTCTTGGGAAACATTCGGATTGCAATACGGTTTTCCGTTCGGCCGGAGCCAAACTTTTCGGATGGATTTCGCTCGGCGAATTGTCGTTAGCCTATTTCGCAGCATCGCTTGCATGGGGCGTATTCGTTGCAACGAATCCTGAAGCGGTATTCCCCGTGCTTGACATGCTGGCGTTGCCTTTCGTCGCCTACTCGTTGGTTTGGCAGCTCCGTCGGAGACAGTGGTGTACGCTGTGCCTTGTGATTGATGTCCTCCTGCTAGCTGATTTCGGGGCGGAATTACTCCTTGGGAACACTGCAGCAATAGCACTTCGACCGTTCCCACTCCTCGACTGGCTGATTTTCGGAGTATGCATCGCCATTGCGGCGCTGGCTGTCCGACGCATCGTCGCAACAGCGGAAACAGCGGCCGAATCCCCTCGGGCAAAGTATGCGCGGGAGCGCCTGTTGAGCGATTCGACCCTCTTTTGGCAGATGCTTGCCCATCAGAAGGAGGTGCCGGTTTACAGCAATATGGCATCTCCGGTAAGTAATTTCGCCGAGAGTGAACATACTGTGACGGTCGTGATGAACCCCTCCTGCCCGAAATGCGCCCGCGTCCATCGGGTGCTTCGGGAACTGGACGGATACCGAATCAACCTGATATTCATCGTGAACGACGGAGACCGTCTCTCGAACGATGCCGCCCTGCAGATAATCACCACGTGGATTACGAAGGGTTGGACCGAGGCTGACTGTCAAATCGGAATGTGGTATGAACAGCGAGAGATGACCACAAGGACAGAGATTCATCCGCAGGCAGCCTCGATCTTGCAGGAGCACAGGTCCTATTGTCGTAAGATTGGTATTACGGGAACACCAATGGTATTTATAGATGACCGACGTTTGCCGGAGGTGTATGACGTCGAAGATTTGACAATATTATTATGACAAGATGTCTTATCATATTCCGAAGCCCTGCCCGCTTCTGGATATGAAAAGCCTTCCCGCGAGGAAGCAAAACCGAGTATGACAGCTCAAAAGTTCAACTAAAACGCAGAAAGGCATCGTAAAGATAAGCAACTTTTTCCGAACCGGGCGGCTCCGCCCGCGGAAAACGGCAGTTTCGGACGTCTGTCGAGACGCAAAGGTCCGGGCCAACACCAAATTAAACCTTACTAGAAAACTACAACGATGAAAACGATGAAAGATTTTGCTGCGCAGCAGCTTTCGAAGAAGCAGATGAATGAGGTAATGGGCGGGCAGCAGATGATTACAGAAGATTTGCTTTTATGCCGAATTTATGATGGTGATCGTTATATTGGTTGCAATTATGTACAAGGCAGTATGAACCAGATCATGAAAGAAGCTTCGGCGAATGGCTATACCCTTCATTGTAACACCCATTTTTAATTGACGAAGTGGCAACTCTTTCATGGCAAAGAGTTGCCACAAATAACCGTTTAGAGAATTACTGGTATGCGTCGGAATTTTATTGTGGCTATCTGTCTGTGTATTTGGCAGAGTGTTTTATGTCAATCTTCCTTTTGGACGCTTCCCGATAAAAAATTGATGATGGGCTCTTGTGATTTGCGTTACGGAGAAGTGATTGATACCGTGCGGTTGGAAGTAGCCTATACGTGTCGTATGCCGAATGAGGATTCTGTCTCTTGTGAAATTGCATTACTCCAAATCGGATATCGCTTTACCAAATTTTATGGGTACAACCGCTGGAAAGCCGATTCCATCTATACTGAAACTTATTCCGATTTGTCATATGCAGCCAACATGGAACAGAAAGCCTCGCAAGCACAATGCCTTTCCTACGAGATCTTTCGGAACCGGGAATCTCATACACAGTGGAATATCCATCGTCTGCCTTTCCAACATAACCATGTGATGCAATATGTTGAGTCCATCCCGAAGCTGGACTGGGTAATATCAGATCATACATGCGTGATAGAAGGATATGAATGTTACGAGGCAAAAACATATTGGGGAGGCAGGACCTGGCGGGTCTGGTTTACTCCGGATATACCGGTCAACGAAGGACCGTGGAAATTGTCGGGACTGCCGGGTTTGATTCTCGATGCGGCGGATACAACGGGGGCATTCCAATTTAAGTTGCTTAGGGTCGAGAAGCTAACCAAACCTATCATTCGGTATTCGTACAAAACAAAAAAAGTAGATAAACAACAATGGCTTCGATATGAAAAGGCTGTATGTCAGATGCCATATGTAACCTTGCGAGCGAGTATGAACAGTGAGTTTTATACATACGATCCCGAAAAGGATGAGATTGTCTCTCTGGATGAGACCTGGACGATTCCCTACAACCCGATCGAGCGGGAGTGACCGGAGTGCGCATACAGCTGTTTCTCTGTAAATTTAGTATTTCGACATTAGTAGTATATTTATGGCTTCGGAACTTTCAGCGGCTTTCGGAAACTCTTTTTGGGGAAAGAAACAGTTTCTCTTCATCATATTCTTAATCCAAGCGCTAGCCTTGTCTGCCCAAGACCGGTTTTTCTATCTCGGGCAGCCGTATATTTACAAGGATTCAGTGTTGCTCGATCAAAGTCGGTTGAATCTGATCTACCGGCATGAATTCCGTATCGACACATCCACCTCGCCGATGTGGAGAAATGTGAAGATGCAGGTCGGTCGGAAGGTCGTCAAGCAGACCGATTTACATATCTATTTTACGAATCTTTGGCGCAAAATCTCGGAAGAAAATCCTGGCATTGTGCCGGATCGAGAGCAGGCTGAGTTGATATTGAACGGGCATTGCAATCATCCCTATTTTGCAGAAATGACGAGATCTCCATCCGAGAACACACTACGGGTTACATGCTGCAATTATCTTCTGGGTAGTCACTCCGGTCCATTTGTCTACGAAGAATCAATTCCGGAGATGGAGTGGCAACTGCTAGACGGAGCGGATAGCGTGGCTGGTTATGCGTGCAAAGTCGCCCAGACCCACTTTCGGGGAAGAATCTGGAAAGCATGGTATACGCTACAGATTCCCATTCCTATAGGTCCATGGAAGTTGCATGGATTACCGGGAGTCATCCTACGTGCTGTCGATCAAACGGGATCCTATTCTTTTGAGTGCATCGGAATCGATGCAGCCCCTCAGTCGATATACGCGTATATCCCGACGAGGCCGACGGCCGTAACGCGCACTCAATATCTGCGCTACGAGCGCAGGTATCATGAAGACCCGCAAAGCGTACGGGGTGATGCTACCGAGATTTTCAAACTGGGACAAGACGGTGTAACGAATATTGATGCCGACTGGCAGATACCTTACAACCCAATAGAACGAGAATAAACGATAAGCTATATGTCTTTTCCTCACTATACCCAACTCGATGCGATGGATTGCGGCCCGACGTCGCTGCGGATCGTCGCGCAACACTACGGCCGCCATTACTCGCTGCAGACACTGCGCGAGCGGTGCCATATCACGCGTGAAGGGGTCTCGCTGTTGGGCATCAGCGACGCCGCGGAGTCGATCGGTTTCCGCACAACGGGGGTCAAGATCACGTGGGAACAGCTGCGCGATGCGGCCACGCTGCCATGTATCATTCACTGGAACCAGCGGCATTTCGTGGTGGTCTACCGCATCGCCCGGCGCCGCGGCAAGTGGTGGATATATATCTCTGACCCGGCTTCGGGTCTGCTCAAATACGGCGAAGAGGCGTTTCTGAAGGCCTGGATCCAGAGCCGGGAGCTTCCTGATGCGGCAGAGCTATCCGGCGGGTCGGAGCACGTCACCCGTTCTTTTTCTCTATCAGCAGGCAAGGGCATTGCGCTGCTTCTGGAGCCCACGCCCCAATTCTACCAGGAGAAGGGCGACGAGGACAAACGGCTGAAGTTCTCCGGTCTGGTGCAGTACCTGCGGCCCTTCAGGAGCTACCTGGTGCAGTTGGCGTTGGCGATGCTGACGGCCAGTGTGCTGAGCCTCATCCTGCCGTTCCTCACGCAGTCGGTGGTCGACAAGGGCATCGGGACGAACAACCTTTCGTTCGTGGTGATGATGCTTGTGGCGCAGGTGGTGCTGACGCTCGGGCAGCTGGCTAACAACCTCATCCGCTCGTGGCTGATGCTGCACATGACCACGCGGATCAGCATTTCGCTCATCTCGGACTTCTTGGCCAAGCTCATGCGGCTGCCGATCGCCTTCTTCGATTCGAAGATGGTGGGCGACATCATGCAGCGCATCGGCGACTACGACCGCATCCAGTCGTTCCTCACGGGTTCGCTGCTGAGCATGGGGATGGCCGTGCTCACGTTCGCCATCTACGGGGCGGTCATGGGGGGCTACGACCTGACGATTCTCGGGATCTTCCTGCTGGGCAGCGCCCTCTATGTCGGCTGGATTCTGCTCTTTCTGCGTCGGCGTCGCAAACTGGACTACATGCGCTTCCAGGAGGCAGCAGCCAACCAGAGCAACATCGTGCAGCTCATCAACGGCATGCAGGAGATCAAGCTCAACAACTGTGAGAAGCAGAAGCGCTGGGAGTGGGAACGCATCCAGGCACGGCTGTTCCAGGTCTCGATCAAGGGGCTCGTGCTGGGGCAGACGCAGGAGGTGGGCGGCACGTTCATCGACCAGACGAAGAATGTCGTGATCTCGTTTCTGGCGGCCTCGGCCGTCATCGAGGGCGAGATGACGCTCGGCATGATGGTCGCCCTGCAGTACATCATCGGACAATTGAATGCGCCGCTGTCGCAGTTCATCCAGTTCGTGCAGGCGACGCAGGATGCGAAGATCTCGCTCGAACGCCTCTCGGAGGTGCAAGAGAAGGACGACGAGGAACCCACCACAGAGGAACGAATCCGCGAGATTCCGGATTCGGCCGACCTGGAGTTCCGGGGCGTGACGTTCCAGTACGACGGGCCGCACTCGGCCAAGGCGTTGGACGACGTGACGGTCACAATCCCGGCGCACAAGGTGACGGCCATCGTGGGGGCGAGCGGCTCGGGGAAGACCACGATGTTGAAGCTGCTGCTGGGCTTCTATACTCCGACGGCGGGGGAGGTGCTGCTGGGTGACCGCCGCATCGCGCAGTACAGCCCCTCGTGCTGGCGGCGGGCGTGCGGCACGGTGATGCAGGAGGGGTATGTCTTCTCCGACACGATTGCGGGCAACATCGGCGTTTCGGACGAGCGCCCCGACATGGAACGGGTGCGCCGTGCCACGCGCATCGCCAACATCGACACCTTCATCGACGAGTTGCCGCTGGGTTACAACACCAAGATCGGAGCCGATGGCCACGGACTGAGCGTCGGCCAGAAGCAGCGGCTTCTGATTGCCCGGGCGGCCTACAAGCGAGCGAAATACCTCTTTTTCGACGAGGCGACCAACTCGCTCGACGCGAACAACGAGCGCACGATCATGGAGCGGCTCGAACGGTTGTTCGAAGAGAAGACGGTCGTGGTGGTTGCACACCGCCTTTCGACCGTCAGGAACGCCGACAAGATCATCGTGCTGGATCACGGCAGGATAGTCGAGCAAGGAACCCATGCCGAACTGACGGCAAAACGGGGGTATTATTACGAACTGGTCAAAAATCAGCTGGAATTGGGAAATTAAACGAAGAGAGACGATTATGCCATCCAGAAGAGAACATTTTTACAGCGAGGAGGCCCAGGCGATTCTGGGCCGGGCCCCGTCGTGGGTTGTGCGGTGGGGGGTGACGGTTGTTTTCTGCATTCTTGCCGGGATCGTATTGGGCTGCTATTTCATTAAATACCCGCAGACGGTCACGGCTCCGATTTCGATCACGACGATCAATCCGCCCTCGGACCTTGCGGCCCGCTACGACGGGCTGCTCGATACGGTCTGCGTCTCGAACGGCGATGCGGTGCACGCAGGCGAAGTGATCGCCCTCTTCACGACCGCAGCCCGCTACGGTGACGTTGCCACCCTGGAGCGTTCGCTCCGCGGGGCCGACACCCTGTCGTATCCGCTTCTGGTGCGCTCGCCGTGGCTCGACGGGAGCTATGCGCTTGGGGAACTCCAATCCTCGTGGGCCGACTTTCTGCGGCAGTGCCGCGACTACCGCCACTACCTCGATATCGACTATTCGGGGCACAAGCGCCGGCTGCTCGAGGCGCAGATTGCCAAAAATGAGGAATACTACGACCGGTTGCTGACGCAGCGTGCGCTGCTTGCCGCCGATCTGGACTACGGACGCCGCACGCTGGAACGCGATTCGTTGCTGCTTCGCGAGGCGGTGATCTCCGAGGCGGACTACGAAACCACGGCACAAAATTACCTCTCGAAACGCAATTCGCAGGCGGGTTTCGATGCCACACTGACCTCCACCGAGCTGACGATCCTCCAGACGCGGCAGCAGCTTGTTGAGCTGACGCTCGACGCGGCAAACGAACGGGCGGAATATGAGCGGGCGCTGGAGCAGTCACGTCAGCAGCTGCTGGCGCAGATTGCCCAATGGCGCGAACAGTATGTCATCACGTCGCCGGCCGAGGGGCATGTCTCGCTGCAGCGCTATTGGAGCCGCAACCAGCACGTCTCGACGGGCGAGGTGATCGCATCGGTGGTTCCCGACGGGGAGCTGTCCGTCGTCGGGCGCATGCAGGTTGCCTCGGCCAGCTTCGGAAAGGTCCGCACCGGACAGCAGGTTATCGTCAAGCTCAACGGATTCCCCTACATGGAGTTCGGCGTACTGCACGGCACGGTCCATTCGATCTCGGCGGTTCCCGAGCAGCAGCAGACCCAGAGCGGTACGAGCATCGTCTATACCGTTGAGGTGGAGTTCCCCGCCGACCTGCGGACCTCCTACCGCCGCGAACTGCCGCTCATCCAGCAGATGGACGGTACGGGCGAGATCGTCACCGAGGAGATGCGCCTGATTGAACAGTTCATTCAGCCCGTCGTCTCCCTCTTCAAAAACCGATAGCCGCATGAAACGAATACGCATCCTATCGATCGGCGCACTGCTGCTCTTCGGCACCTCCGGCCATGCTCAGGAGCGGCGCTGGACGCTGGAAGCGTGCATCGCACATGCTTACCAGCAGAATATCGAGATCAAGACGCAGGAACTCACGGCCGCGGAGAAGCGCCTCTCGCTCTCCGAATCGAAGTGGAGCTACGCCCCCGATCTTTCGGCTTCGGCGGGCTATTCGCTTTCAACGGGACGCGTGCTGGACCCCACGACCTACGACTTCGTGGAGAATCAGACCGTATCGGGCAACAACGCCTCGATCGGGGTGAGCCTGCCGCTTTTCAGCGGACTGCGCAATCACTACAACCTCCAGCGGGCAAAACTCGACCTGCGATCGTCGCTGCTTGCCGTGGAGACGACGCGCCGCAGCGTGCGGCTGAACGTCACGGCCCGCTACCTGGAGGTGCTGTGCGCCGAGGAGACGATCCGCGATGCCGAGCAGGTCGTCTCCGAGCTGGAGGTCCAGGCCGGAAAGACGGAGCGGATGGTCGAGGCCCGCAAGGTGACGATGGCCGATCTGCTGCAGATCCGCTCCCAGCTTGCGGATGCCCGAAACGACGTGCTGACGGCCCGGAACACCTACGAGATTGCCCGGCTGGAGCTCTGCCAGCTGCTTGAGATCGAAGACTACGCCTCCTTCCGGACCGAGGCTCCCGATACCGCCCGGCTGGTTCGCGGAGCTCCTGCGGAGGATGACGCCGTGCTCGATGCCGCGCAGCAGCTGCCCGAGGTGGAGTCGGCACGGGTGGGGATTGAGTTGGCCCGGCGCGATCTGCAGCTTGCACGCACCGCCTACTGGCCGACCCTTTCGCTCGCGGCGGGCTACGGATCGAGCTACTCGGATGCGCGGCAGAAGATGTTTCAGCAGGCCGACGGGACCTATCGCTACGAGGCGTATCCCTTCTTCGAACAGTACCGGGACAATGCGAGCAGCTATGTGTCGCTGTCGCTCAGCATTCCGATTTTCGGAAAGTTCACGACGCGGAAGAACGTGCAGCGTCAGAAACTGGCCCTGCGGCGTGCGGAGTATGCGCTGCGAACGGCCGAGAAACAGGTGGAGAAAGAGGTGACACAAGCGCTCCTGGATGCCCGTACGGCCTGGGCGCGATACCTTGGGGCGCAGGAGTACGTCGCCTCGGCCGAGGAGGCGGCCCGTCAGGTGGGTCGGAAGTACGACCTCGGAGCCGCGACCGTAACGGACTACAACGCGGCGGTGACAACCCGGGTCAAGGCCCGTTCGCAACTGTTGCAGGCCAAGTACGAATATCTGTTCAAATGCCGGATCCTCGAGTACTACGCCGCGCGGTGAATGTCTCGGAGAAGGGAGGTCGAAATCCTGTCGGTTCATCGAGCAGCAGGCCGTGCGTCTGGCAGTAGGGGTGATCCTTGTAACGGTCGATAATCTTTTGCGCCTCATCGAGCAGCGGAATGTTGCACATGTTCTTGGTCTTCTGACGTGCCTTGCGAATCCAGATCTTGCCGTGGATGTCCGCCACCAGATGCTCGGGTTTGAGTTGTTGCACGTCCATAAAGGCGAGCCCCGTCAGACAACAGAAACAGAAGATGTCGCGAACCTGTGCCAGTCGCGTGATGGTGATCTCCTTGTTGAGCAGCACCTTCAGCTCCTGTTTCTCGAGAAACTCGCGTTCGACCGGCTCGAAATGGAAGTGAACCTGGGCAAAGGGATCCTTTTTCATCCAACCTTTGGCCAGCGCAATGCGGATAATCTTCTTGAAGTTCAGCAGATACTTGGTGGTCGTGTTGTGGCAGCACCGCCGAACCGTCCTCAGGTAGAAATCATAGTCCTCGACGAACTGGTGCGTAATCTCATCCAGATAGCAGTCCTCCTTTTTGTAGGTCGTGCGCAGAAACGCCTCGGTCAGCCGCAGCGAGGTTTCGTAGCGGATCACCGTTCCCGGGGCGAGGCTGATTCCCGACAGCACCCTGCACTTTTCGTTGTGGGCACGAAAGACCTCCATCAGCGTGTGACGGTCCGACTGCTCCTTGCCCAGATAGCGGTTCA
>ERZ779850.3432-NODE-3432-length-11206-cov-27.918303_pt1 | contig 11206 bp, 8 predicted proteins | sample MGYA00511249_ERZ779850 | MGnify/ENA primary metagenome ERZ779850 (study PRJEB29588, sample SAMEA2162475) | human gut metagenome | biome: human gut; feature: human-associated habitat; material: faeces | place: Denmark | collected 2008/2010 ...
TTTTAACACTTTATCCTTGCTCAAATCCTAGATTTCCCCGGACCGCGTCCGGGGCTGGTCGAAGTGGAGGCATGCACCGCAGGGCGGTGCCGCTGAGGAATGAGTTGCTAATCTTTAAAGACATACTCGTCTTCTGTCACTCCGTTCACACGTAACAATGACAGAAACTCTTCTTCAAAAGAAGTACTCTGATGATGTTCTTCTTGGTTCTTTATATAGTTTGTGATTTTTTCAACCTCATAGTAGGAAACAGAAAACGAGGCATAGCCAACAGCCCATCCGTTGAAATACGGGAAAACACGGCTATGGGAGAGTTCTGCGCTGCTGCGTGACTTCACTCCTCTCACAAACTCAGAGATTGGCATAGATGGAGGTAGGTCTACAAGCATGTGCACATGGTTGCGGTAGGCATTTACGCACCGGAGGTAGACTCTCGCTCGTTTGCAATACTCGAACAGAAACGTCAAAAGTATCCGTTTCTGATCTTCAGGAATTGTCAATTCGCTGCATTTGGTGCGAAAAACTATGTGCTGGAAATTTCGGGTGTAACTCATAAGACAAAAGTATTACTTATTGTCTTACATACAAAATATATGCTTATATATTTCAGCGGCGGTGCTCACGCGGCGCAGTCGGTTGTCCACCAGTCCCCCAACGATGTCGGGGGGGGTGACTGAAAGCGTGACCGCTCACGCGGTCAAGTCTGCAACATCGAGACCAGAGTAGGGGTATTGGTCCGCTCACGCGGTCAGTCGGCAGCATCGAGACCAAAGTGGCGGTGTTGGTCCGCAGCGCAGTCATGGAGCATCATCCAGAGCAGGGGTGCCGGTCCGCAGCGCAGTCATGGAGCATCGACCAGAGCAGAGGTGCCGGTCCGCAACGCGGACCCGTTTTCAGTTAACCCCGGACGCAGTCCGGGGATGGGCAAAGGAGCGGCATGCACCGCAGGGTGGTGCCGCTGAGGAATGAGTGTCTATCATCAGTGGCTTCAGCGGCGGCGCTTGCGCGGCGCATTCGGTTGCGCACCAGTCCCCCGACGATGTCGGGGGTTAACTGAAAGCGTGACCGCTCACGCGGTCAGTCGGCATCATCGTCCAGAGAGTGGTATTGTTCCGCTCACGCAGTCAGTAGTAAACAAAATTTAAGGAATTGATATAATTATTTTGCTTGAAATATTTGCACCATCGGAAAGTTAGCACTACTTTAGCGGTGTGATTTGAAAGCCGTGCAACCGGCTTCAAAAACAAACCTAAATAGAAAGGAATTTTACTAACAAAAACTATTTAATTATGAAGAAACTTTTACTCTCTGCATCAATGTTGATGCTCGCAGGTGCTTCTGCATTTGCAGCAACTGATGGCCAGACTTATGAGTCTGTTGATGGCATCAATTGCGAAAACCTTTGGGTTTTTGACCGTTTCCACACAGAAGATGCTTACAAAGCAAACCCTATTGCTTCTACAAGCGCACGTACTGCAACTACAGATGGAACAACTGTTTATGTAGGCTTGAGCGGTGAAACTGCAACAATCGAGAAATTTGACCTTAAGACAGGTGCTTACCTTGGTTCTTTGGCATTGACTAAGGGCGGTGAGGCATTCAGTGGCGCTTTGGCTGTCAACCAAGTTGGTTTCGATGAGTACGGACATTTCTATGCTGCAACATACAGCGCAAACTCAGAGGGTAACGGACAATACGAGGTTTATACAGTTGACTTGACTACAGGTGCTATCACTTCGGTTGGCGACTTGTTCTTTGACGGTGGTGTTGGCCGCGTTGACTACTGCGACGTTATCGGTGACATCACAGGTGCTGAGGCTAACGCAACAGTTATGGCTGTTACTTCTGCTAACGACAACATGAACGTATTCAAATGGGTACGCGAAAAAGGTTCTGACGAGTGGATGGGCGGCTGGACAGGCCAGGCTACTTTCCAGGCAATCGAAGCTGGACAAACTTACCCTAATGGTGTCGCAGGCTTCAGCTATGGTTCTGTTTTGAAGATTGTCCGCGACGGTTCTAAGTCGGGCAATATGAATATGTTCTACATCGACGGCTTTACTTCTCTCCCAGCTCTCTATGGCTCAGATGGTGCTATGATCGACAACATCGGCAATGCTGACTTGATAGTGAAAGACAAAGAAGGAGTTATTACGTCAGGAACAGTTGTTGAGCCGGATAAGGGAACTAACGGTATCGCAGAAGGTTCTGTTGACGGTACTAACTTGATGATTTATTCTGAAGGTCAGTATAACGCCCCTCACAAATGCCAGGCTATCATCACAACTGTTGATGAAAACATGTCGTTCGAGTCAATGAAGCCATTGTGGACAGTTCCTGCTGACGGTCTTGGTCAGACTTCAGACGTAGGTACTCGCGTACACTCTATCTTCTGCTTGCCACAGAACGATGGTTCTGCACTTGTCTTGACTTTCAAATGCTTCAACGGTATGGGCGTTTACAAGATTACTAAGAAGAAAGAAGACAGCGTAGAAAGCAACGTAGTTGCAGCAGCAAACATCACAGTTAACGGTAACGTTATCGCTGTAAGCGAAGTAGCTGAGACTATCGAAGTGTTCAACGTAGCAGGTCAGAAAGTAGCTGAGGCTCGCAACGCATCTGAGGTTGCCGCTCCTGCAACAGGCGCTTACATCGTTAAGGCTGTCGTAGCTGGTGCTCCAGTTGTTAAGAAAGTTATCCTCTAATCCTTAGAGATAGCATATAGTAAAAAGCGCTCCCGCAAGGGGGCGCTTTTTGTGTATAGTGACAGCACACACCGGCACATCGTGCGCCATCGGGACAAAAAGAAAACTGTATCATCCAAGCTGATGGATGATACAGTTTTCAGTATGCGTTAAAAGTCAGCAGTGTGCAGCCGATTGCACAATCTCGCTCAGCGTAGGGTGAGAGTGCACGATGCCTTGCAGGTCGGCAATCGAGTCGCCGCGAGTAATCAACGCGCAAGCCTCCTGTACAAGGTCGGCGGCATGCGGACCATAGATGTGGCATCCCAATAGGCGTCCGTCGGCGGCGGCAATCAGTTTGCAGTAGCCGTCGGTCTCGTCGAGGCACACCGCCTTGCCGTTGGCGCGGAAAAACGCCTTTTTAGCCACATATTCGATGCCCTGCGCCTTGCAGTCGTCCTCCGTCAGTCCCACCATGCCCACTTCAGGCATAGTGAACACCGCCGCCGGAATCACGTCGAGCCTCAGATTGTCGTCGACGCCCATAATAGCGTCAAGCGCGCGGATGCCCTGGAACGTAGCCGCATGCGCAAGCATCATCAAACCGTTCACGTCGCCCACGGCATAGACGTGAGGCACGTTGGTCTGCATATTGCCGTCGACGGCGATGCCGCGAGGCGAGAACTCCACGCCGATGTCGGCGAGGTTGAGCGTGCCCACGTTGGCGCGTCTACCCACAGCCATCAGCACCTTGTCGGCAGTCACCGACTGTTCCTTGCCTTTGCGTTCGTAAGCCACCGCCAGCCCGTCGCCATCTTTGGCGATTGATTTCACGGCAGCCTGCGTCTCAATCTTTATGCCTCGCTTGCCCAGACTTTGGCGCAGTCGCTTTGCAAGGTCGCTGTCGAAATGCGGCAGCACCTCTTTGGCATATTCAAGCACCGTCACCTCGCTGCCGAATGCGCTGAACACCGAAGCAAATTCCAGTCCGATTACGCCCGCACCCACTATGCATAGCCTTTGCGGCACGCTGTCGATGTCGAGCAGCTCGCGCGACGTCAGCACGCCCTCAAGCGTATTGCCGTCGATTGGCAGCATCGCCGACGACGAACCTGTGGCGATGATCACGTCTTTCGCCGTGACGCGTTCGCCGGCAGCCTCTACCGTCAGCGCGTCGACAAAACGAGCCTCTCCGCGGAGCAGATGGATGTTGGGGTTGGAAATGAGCGATTCCACTCCGTCGCGCAACTGCTTGACCACCGCGCGTTTGCGCTCCATCACGGCGGGAAAATCGAGCGTGAAGGCGACATCCTTGATTCCGAAAGCCTCAGCCTCCGCAAAATCGCTCACCATAGCGGCGGTGCGGCAGAGAGCCTTCGTTGGAATGCATCCCTCGTTAAGGCATGTGCCACCCACCTCGCCACGCTCAATCAGCGCCACGCTCAGTCCGCGGCGCGCGGCGAGCAGGGCGGTCTCATAACCGCCCGGACCCGCGCCGATTATAATCAGATCGGTTGTCAGCATTGTTGCAACTCTTTGAATGTCAGTATCGGATGCTTGGCGGCAGTAGTCTCGTCAAGACGGCGCACAGGAGTGGTCAGCGGAGCCTCGCGCAGAGCCTCTGGTTTTTCAACAGCCTCCTTCGCGATGCGGCGCATCACGTCGATAAACTCGTCGATCGTTTCCTTCGACTCCGTCTCGGTAGGCTCGATCATGATTGCCTGGTGGAAGAGCAGCGGGAAATAGATTGTCGGAGCGTGGAAGCCATAGTCAAGCAGACGCTTGGCTATGTCGAGCGTGGTTATGCCCGTCGATTTGTCGGCCAATCCGTCAAACACAAATTCGTGCTTGCAGACCGACGGGATAGGCAGTTTGTAGCAATCCTTGAGCGACTCCTTGATGTAGTTGGCGTTGAGTGTGGCCAACGGACCAGCCATACGGATGTTCTGCTTGCCGAGCATCAGGATGTAGGCGTATGCGCGCATCAGCACACCGAAGTTGCCCATAAATCCCGATATGCGTCCGGCAGCCTCCGGCGTGCGCACAGTGTGGAGCAAGCCGTCGTCGCCGCGGCTCACCTTCAAGTCGGGCAGGCACTCAGCCAGATGCGCGGCAACACCCACAGGACCCGAGCCTGGGCCTCCGCCTCCGTGAGGCGTGGAGAACGTCTTGTGCAGGTTGAGGTGCATGATGTCGAATCCCATGTCGCCCGGGCGCACCTTGCCAAGCAGCGGGTTGAAGTTTGCGCCGTCGTAGTAGAGCAGTCCGCCGCAGGCGTGCACCATCTCCGCAATCTCCGGGATGCGTGTCTCAAACAAGCCGAGCGTGTTGGGGTTGGTCATCATGATGCCAGCCACGGTGTCGTCGAGCAGCGGACGCAGCGCGTCGATGTCGATAGTGCCGTCGTCGAGCGACTTCACCTCCACCACTTTAAGTCCGCACACAGCCGCGCTGGCAGGGTTGGTGCCGTGGGCGCTGTCGGGCACAATCACCTTTGTGCGGTTGGTGTCGCCACGCAGCTCGTGGTAGCGGCGCATCACCATCAGACCCGTCAGCTCGCCGTGGGCGCCTGCAAACGGGTTGAGCGTGAAGTGCGCCATGCCAGTGATGGCGGCAAGCGCGCGGTCGAGGCTGTCGTACAGTTCGAGCGCGCCCTGCACCGTGCAGTCGGGCTGCAGCGGATGCACGTCGCGGAATCCCGGCATAGCAGCAATTTCCTCGTTGATTTTCGGGTTGTATTTCATCGTGCAGCTGCCCAGAGGGTAGAAGCCCGTGTCGACACCGAAATTCATATTCGACAGGTTGGTGTAGTGGCGCACCACGTCGAGTTCGCTCACCTCCGGCAGTTCAGCCTCCGCGTCGCGTCGCAGCGTCGCCGGCAGAGCCTCCGTGTCGGTGTCCCATGCGTTTTCCGGCAGCGAGAAGCCGCAACGTCCCGGTTGCGACAACTCGAATATCAGTTTGTCGTAGTATTTCATAGTTGAATCTGCTTAATAAGGTCAATCATGCGGTCAATTTCCTCACGCGTGCGGCGCTCTGTGGCGCAGAAAGTGACGAGCCCCTCCTCTGTGGGCAGCGCTCCGAAAAATCCGCCGTCGAGCAACGCCTGTTGCAGGCGGTCGGCAGGGATGTCGGTGTGCAGCGCGAATTCTTTCAGGAACGGGCGGTTGAAAGCCTCCGAGAAAAGTCCGGTCTCAATCAGCCGGTCGTGCAGATAGTGTGCCGCTCCATAGGAAAGGTCGCACACCTGCCGCAGTCCTTTTTTGCCCATCAGCGACAGATATATTGTCACGTAGAGAGCCATCAGCGACTGGTTGGAGCAGATGTTGCTGTTGGCCTTTTCGCGGCGGATGTGCTGTTCGCGCGCTTGAAGCGTAAGCACGAAGGCGCGTTTACCGTCGACATCGGTCGTCGCTCCGACGATGCGTCCCGGCAGTTTGCGCACGTGCTCCTTGCTGCATGCCAGAAAACCCACATAAGGGCCGCCGAATCCCAACGGAATGCCCAATGTCTGGGCGTCGCCGCAAGCCACGTCGGCACCCCATTCGCCCGGAGTGCGCACCACGGCAAGCGCCGAAGGGTCGGCATAGACCATCAGCAGCGCCTTCTGGGCGTGTGCTGCCTCGGCAAATCCCGAGAGGTCCTCCACGATGCCGAAACGGTTTACGCTCGGCACCAGCACGCCAGCCACGTCGCCGGCCTCCAGCAGGCGGTGGGCATCGTCGATGTCGGTCTGACCATCGGCAGAGGCGATTTCAGAAAGTTCGACGCCGTGGTATTTGGCATAGGTGTGAACCACCTCGCGCACCTGAGGCAGCAACGTTGACGACAGCAGCACACGCGTCTTCTTGCGCGTTGCAGCCATAGCCATCATCATCGCCTCTGCGGCGGCTGTGGCGCCGTCATACATCGATGCGTTGGCACAGTCCATACCCGTCAGTGTGGCAATCATGCTCTGAAATTCAAAGATGTAGCGCAATGTGCCTTGCGAAATCTCCGCCTGATAGGGCGTGTATGCTGTCAGATATTCCGAACGGCTCGTCAGCGCCGGTACGACAGCCGGAGCATAGTGGTCGTAGGCACCGCCGCCAGCCATTATTGTCAGGTGTCGGTTTTTCCTGTCGAGCTCCTCAAAACGACGGCGCACCTCCATTTCCGACATAGCGTCGGGCAGGTCGTAGTCGCCATCGAAGATGACGCTGCGCGGCACGTCGGCATACAGGTCGTCGAGCCCGTCAACGCCGATGCGCTTCAGCATCTCGCCTATGTCGGCAGCAGTATGCGGAAAATAAGAAAATCCCATAGCCACAAGTCTTAGTGTTCCTCGTTCTCGCAGAATTTCTCGTAGGCGGCAGCGTCCATAAGGTTTTTCAGCTCCTCAGGATCGTCCATTTTCACCTTGATGATCCAGTTTTCGTAAGCGTCCTTGTTGAGCAGCTCAGGAGCGTCGGCAAGAGCCTCGTTCACTTCCACAACCACACCGCTTACAGGAGAGATGAGGTCGCTGGCGGCCTTCACGCTTTCCACCGCGCCGAAATCCTCGTTGGCGGTCACTTCGTCTTCCTCCTCAGGCATGTCGACGTATACGATGTTGCCCATTGCTTGCTGTGCGTGGTCGGAGATGCCGATGATTGCAGTTTCGCCGTCCACTTTAACCCATTCGTGAGATTCGCTGTAGAATAAACCTTCAATTGTCTTAGCCATAGTTCTGTAGTTTTTATGTTTTTGATTTTAAGTATGTTATTTCTTGTATTTTTTGTCGTAGAAACGCTTCTTGCACACCGTTCCGGCAAACACCTTGCGACGGATGCGCACACCCACCTCCGTGCCGAGGGCGGCATAGCGGCTGTCGATGAGGGCGAGACACACGCTGCGGTCGGTGGTGATTGTGTGGTAGCCGGTGGTCACAACGCCGATTGTCTGTCCGTCGGCCTCCACCTCATAGCCTCCGCGTGGGATGGCGCGGTCGTTAAGCTCGATGCCCACCACCTTCTTCGCCATTCCTTCGGTTTTCTGCTTGGCGCACGCATCGCGGCCTATGAACTCCGGTTTGTCGAGTTTCACAAACATACCCAACCCTGCCATTATAGGTGAGATTTCCTCGCTGAGTTCGTGTCCGTAGAGAGGCAGACCCGACTCGAAGCGCAGCGTGTCGCGGCATCCGAGACCGCACGGCGTCACCCCCGCGGCGATGAGCTTCTCCCACATTGCAACGATGACATCGGGCGTTGCGTAAAATTCAAAACCGTCCTCGCCGGTATATCCTGTGCGGCTCGCAATCACAGGGTTTCCCTGCCATTCCGTTTCCTCGAAAGTGTAGAAAGCCAGGTTGCCGAGATCCATTCCCAGCACCTCGGCGGCAGTTTTCTCTGCGTCAGGGCCTTGCAGCGCAATCTGTCCGTAGCGAGGCGAGGCATTGTCGATTTCCACATTGAAATCCTTCGCCTGCTCGCGAATCCAGGCGTCGTCCTTGTCAATGTTGGCGGCATTCACCACCAGCAGCCACGTTTTTGGCTCAGCCATTTTGTAGACAAGCAGGTCGTCGACCACGCCGCCGTCGGGATAGAGCATCATTCCGTAGAGAATCTTTCCTGCTGGAAGGGCTGTGACATCGTTGGTGAAGATGTGGTTGACAAACCGTTCGGCATCGTCGCCGGTGACGAAGATCTCGCCCATGTGCGACACGTCGAACATGCCCACACGCTGGCGCACGGCATTGTGCTCGTCAATGATTGAACTGTATTGTATCGGCATCATGAATCCGCCGAAAGGACTCATTTGGGCTTTCAGAGCCACGTGGTTGTCGTAAAGACAAGTTTTTTTCAAGTCGTCCATGTTATATCAGGATTTTAAGATGATTTCTGTCAATTGTGTTGTTGTGAGGTTTGCGATGTGCCTGCCCATGTCTATGCCCTTCAGAGCCTCGGCTGCCTCGTCGATGCGCTTGCCGCGGAGCAGGCTGTTGAGTGCGGGCATCGGGTCGGAGAGCATGAAATAGTCGCCCGACAGGCTGATGTGGTGGATGATGTCGGAGCGCATCTCCAGACCGACAGCCACTTCGCCCACACCGGCGATTTTTTCGGATTTGGTGACGGTGTATGCCGGATTGCTGCCGTTGAAGAAACTCTCGTCGAGATATGTCTGCTCAATTTCCTCGATGCGCGCAATCTCGGCGGTGGTCAGCATCCTCTCGCTGTCGCAGAATCTGTCGATAAGATAGCGTTTGAACTCCTCGATGGGCATGTCGGTGTGCTCGCTGAGGTTGGTCACGTGCTGGCGCACCGAAGCCACCCCTTTGCTCTGCAGTTTCACCGCCGACGGCGTTATTGCCTGCTGCATCCGCTCAAAGTCGCTTGCAAAGAGCAGTGTGCCGTGCACGATGCTTTTCCCTGGCACCTTGTAGAACGCGTTTCCGCTCACCTTGCGCCCGCCGATCTGGATGTCGTTGCGTCCCGACACCGTCGCGTCGACACCGATGTCGCGCAGCGCCGATGCAAGCCGTTGCAGGAACGTGTTGAAGGTGGCGGTTACGTCCTCGCCCTTCACGATGTAAGACACCATGATGTTGCCCCAGTCGGAGTATACGCATCCGCCGCCGCTCTTGCGCCGGAACATTTTTATGCCATGCTCGCGGCAGAAAGGCACGTTTACTTCCGCTTCCATCAATTGGTTGCGGCCAAAAATCACAGTTGGGCTTACTTGCCACAGAAAGAAAGCCTCGCCGTCCATCTCACGGGCGGCGAATTCTTCCATGGAAAGGTAGAAAATGAGCCTGCGCTCATCGTTGTCAGGTAGTATTAAATGCTTCATTCAGGTTTGCGAAAATCCATCTCCCAAAGTTACGCAGACTTCCGCAAACCGCAAACTATTGCAATATGTTATTCAACACAATTCCCGGCAAAGCCCCTTATGTTGCTGAATTCTTTCCAGCCTTCCGCCTGTTTGTAGGCGGTGGCTGATCCTTCCGGAACAAACAACTCGCAGTTAGTTTTATTGACATCTTCAAACACTTCGGAATCACACACTGGCGGAATTTCAGCCAATGATGCGATCTTCGTCAAGCTGCTGCAACTCCATAACGCAGCATACCCAATTATCGTCAGGCTGTTAGGCAATATCAGTTCAGTTAAGCCGCTGCAATCATAAGATCTGTTATTAGGTGATTATCAATACTATATGCTCTAAACGGTAGAAAAGTGACTGTGTGGATTCTGTTTAGATACGAAAAAGGTAATAATTTAACGTATTTAACTTTCGATTACACCGATATTACCCAAAAGTGTATGATTTTTGGCGATTAGTAGAATGAGCAATTCTTCTTGGATAGACAGGCATAATGGAGCTTACTTTGTTCCACACTCTTGAATGGTGGCAACAGGCATTTCGCAACAATGCCAAATACGTTATCCACGATTCTAAGACGATTGGTTGCAAGACAAAGTAATGCGATATGCGCTTGCGTATCTTGTCTGCTTTCAGATTATGTAAACCATGTTCACATTGCCCATTGTCTGCAACTCATTGACTGTGGCATTAAAAGGAACAACTTATATTATTGGACGATGAAGGGCATCCGTCCCTCTTTGCCACGATAATGATAGCCACGCTTTCAACCTGTGCGCAATTGGGACGTGATAATATCTCATTCCGATTGCAGTCAGGACGGAAGCGGTATATAGAGAAAGATGGAAAACTCGGACGCAAGGTAGGCTCTGTAAAAACGGCAGAACAGATGAAAGCCGAATATAGGGAAGTTATTAGTTTGCTCCGCAAGGGGTATTCCATTCGGGATGTGGCGAAGTTAAGTGGAATGGGCGTGAGTACGGTGCAACGAGTTAAGCGATTGATAAAAGTACAATCACAGTAATAAAACTATTTATTTTACGTTCTTTTCAAAAAAAATGGTTGTGCAATAGTGGCTTAAAGGCTAAAAGCACTACCTTTGAATGCTGTTAAATATGGTAATGTTCAAAGTCACAATTTGTGATTTTGGAAAAATGAATATAAATATGACAGATAAAATAGAAAAAAAGGAGAGCAGCGAACTGACCACAAAAAGTGACCAGTTGGTTGGTGTTGACAATATAGATAATAAAAATCATTAGAGGACAACAAGTTATGCTTGACCGTGACCTTGCCACACTTTATGGCGTTGAAACAAAGCGTCTTAATGAGCAAGTAAAACGTAATATTAAACGATTTCCAGAAGATTTCATGTTTCAATTGACCAAGGACGAATGTTTAAGGTCGCAAATTGCGACCTTAAACGAAGGACGCGGACAACATTTGAAATACATGCCTTATGTATTTACTGAAAACGGAGTCGCTATGCTTAGTAGTGTTTTACGTTCTGACACTGCGATTGAGGTGAATATTCGAATAATGCGGGCTTTCACTTCAATGCGTCACTTTCTACAGAACAATGCCGAAGTGTTTCAGCGTCTCTCGACTATGGAATACCATCAATTGGAAATGCAACAACACTTGCAAGAATCCGACAAGCGTATAGAAGAAGTGTTTCG
>ERZ779850.3434-NODE-3434-length-11204-cov-40.973181_pt1 | contig 11204 bp, 12 predicted proteins | sample MGYA00511249_ERZ779850 | MGnify/ENA primary metagenome ERZ779850 (study PRJEB29588, sample SAMEA2162475) | human gut metagenome | biome: human gut; feature: human-associated habitat; material: faeces | place: Denmark | collected 2008/2010 ...
TGCACATCCAGTCCGTTGACCAGAACAAGGCCATCAAAACCATCAAGCACACCATTACCGAACTCGACCGCAGCAAAATCGAAGAGCAGAAGAAAGCCGTCCGCGCCGGATATGATATGGACGTGTTGCCGTCAGACTTGGCGACTTATGGGCGGGATGCAAAAGCCCTGCTGAAAGAATTGCAGTCGCAAAACGAGCGTATGTTCCTTGTTACTTTTCTGGTGCTGAACACCGGGAAAACCGAGCAGGAACTGGAAACCAACGTGTTTCAGGCAGTCAGCATTGCCCAGAAGCACAACTGCGAATTATGCCGCCTCGATTTTCAGCAGGAGCAGGGGCTTATGTCCTCGCTGCCGCTGGCAGACTGCCAAATCGAGATCCAGCGCGGTCTGACCACCAGCAGCACGGCAATCTTTGTGCCGTTTACCACACAGGAGTTGTTCGACAATGGCAAGGAAAGCCTGTATTATGGCTTGAACGCCCTGTCCAACAACCTGATTATGGTTGACCGCAAAAAGCTGAAGAACCCCAACGGTCTGATTTTGGGCACTCCCGGTTCCGGTAAATCCTTCAGCGCAAAGCGTGAGATCTGCAACGCATTCCTCGTGACAGACGATGATATTATCATCTGCGACCCGGAGGCAGAATATGCTCCGCTGGTGGAGCGTCTGCATGGGCAGGTCATCCACATCAGCCCTGCCAGCACCCAATATATCAACCCGATGGACATCAACAGCAACTACTCGGAAGAGGATAACCCTCTGGCTTTGAAAGCCGACTTTGTGCTGTCCCTGTGCGAACTGGTGGTGGGCGGCAAAGAGGGCTTGCAGCCGGTGGAAAAGACGGTCATTGACCGCTGCGTCCATGTGATCTATCGCAAGTATTTCGAGAATCCCACCCCGGAAAATATGCCGCTGTTGGAAGATCTGTACAACGCCCTGCTGACGCAAGACGAACCGGAAGCCCGCCATGTGGCGGCTGCGCTGGAAATCTACGTCAAGGGCAGTTTGAACATTTTTAACCACCACACCAACGTGGATATCAATAACCGCATTGTCTGTTTTGACATCAAGCAGCTTGGCAAGCAGTTGAAGAAACTCGGTATGCTTATCGTACAGGATGCCGTGTGGGGGCGCGTGACCGCCAACCGCAGTGCTGGAAAATCCACCCGGTACTATGCAGACGAGTTCCATTTGCTCTTGAAGGAAGAGCAGACTGCTGCTTATTCCGTGGAGATTTGGAAGCGTTTCCGTAAGTGGGGCGGCATTCCGACAGCCCTAACGCAGAACGTCAAAGATCTGCTGGCAAGTCCCGAAGTATCAAATATTTTTGAGAATTCGGACTTCGTTTATATGCTCAATCAGGCGAACGGTGATCGGCAAATCCTCGCAAAGCAGCTCAATATCAGCCCGCATCAGCTTTCCTACGTTACCCACTCCGGCGAAGGTGAAGGGCTGCTGTTTTTCGGTAACGTGATCCTGCCCTTTGTTGACCACTTCCCGAAAGACCTTGAACTCTACCGCATCCTCACGACCAAGCTCAACGAGATCTCGGAGGGCGCACAGAAATGAGTGAACCGAAACTGATCATCAAAGAGGAATCGTCCGCAAAAAAGACCCGTTCTCCCCCGAAGAAACCCAAGGTGGAGCAGTCGGTGCCCAGAAAGAAAAAGCTGAAAACCGATGCAGATAAGGCTGCTGAAAGGGCGCAGCACCTGCGTTTTGGCAAAGCCGAGATCACCCCGGATGAAGCATCCCGCATGACAAAGCAGCAGAAACGTGCTATGTATGCCGCCGCTGCCGCCCGGTCTGCGGCACATCGGGAGGTTGACCAGTACGAGGACGATAATGTGGGCACGCAGGCTTTAAGCGAGGGCGAAAAAGCTGCCGAGACTACCCACGATATTTCCAAGAGCCGTTACGCCAGAAAGCTGAAAAAGAAAGCCAAGATGCAGGGCAAGAAAGGGGTCCGAACCGCAAAATCTTCCGTGCAGAAGCCGCCTGCGGCACAAGATGCAGGCGCATCCGGCACCGGCGAGGGCAGTTCCAACTGGCTTTCACGCTGGAAACAGCGGCAAGAAATCCGTAAAAGTCACTATGCCGCCGCCCATTCGGGTACAGCGGCACAGACCGCAGGCGGCAAAGCGGTATCCAATGGCACCACTGCTGCGAAGTCTGGCATGGAACAGGTCATCGACAAAGGAAAATCGGTGGTCAGTACCGCAGTCAACGGCATTGCCAATTTTGCAAAAAGCAACGCGCACGTTCTTTTGATCGTGGGCGTTTTTCTTTTGCTCTTGCTGCTGGTCATGTCGGCATTTTCGTCCTGTTCCATTCTGTTTTCAGGCACCACGCAGGTATCCGGTCAGACCATTTACACCGCAGAGGACCGGGACATCCGGGGAGCCGAAACCGACTACAAGAAGCTGGAAAAGGAGCTGGACAAAAAGATCAAGCGCACCCCCACCGACCACCCCGGCTACAACGAGTACCAGTATCACCTTGACCCCATCGAGCATGACCCATGGCAGCTGACCTCTTTTCTCACGACTCTCTATGACGATTACACCCGGTCAGAGGTGCAGGGCAAGTTGAAGGAGACCTTCAAAAAGCAGTACAAGCTGACCACATGGGTGGAGGTGCAGATACGGTATAAGACCGTCTGGGTCATCAGTCCGGCAGGAATCCCAGTCCCTACGCAGGTGCCCTATGAGTACCGCATCTTCCACACCAAATTGGTGAATAAAGGGCTGGAAGTGGTTATCCGGGAGGAACTGGACAACGACCAGTGGAAACGCTATGAGATCTTTCAGGATACGCTGGGTGGTCGGCCTTATCTGTTCAACGGCGGTCTGCCGCCCGGTGGCTCCGATGGCTCCGGCACACCCGGCATCGACTATCAGGTTCCTGCGGAAGCCCTGACGGACAGCGAGTTTGCCGCTATCTACAAGGAGGCGCAAAAGTATGTGGGCACGCCCTACGTCTGGGGCGGTTCTACCCCGGAAACCGGGTTCGATTGCTCCGGCTACGTTTGCTGGGTCTACAACCAGAACGGCTACAATGTGGGGCGCACCACCGCCAACGGTCTGTGGAACAAGAGCCAGCACATTTCCGAAGCCGAAGCAAAGCCCGGCGACCTTGTTTTCTTTGAAGGAACGTATGATACGCCGGGGAAAAGTCATGTGGGCATCTACCTTGGAAACGGCAAGATGGTGTCTGCCGGAGACCCCATAAAGTATGCTGATATTCACTCGTCCTACTGGCAGAAATACCTGTCCGGTTTTGGACGGCTTTCAAAATGATTGGAGGAAGAAATGAGCGAAAAACTCGATAAACTGCGCGCTTCTCTGGAAAAGGAAAGGGAGCGTCGCATTAAGATCAACACTCGCATTGAAAGCCTTGAGCGGCGGATTCAGGAAGCAGAAGCTGCCGAGGTCAACGAGATGGTGCGCACCGCCAAGGTCACGCCGGAACAGCTTGCCGCCCTGCTGCGCCAGTCTGCAACTTCCACCCCGACCCCGGCTGCGCTGTCCGCAGTCGGTGCTACGTTCAACAAGGAGGAATCTGATAATGAAGATGATGAATAAGTTCTGTGCCCTGATGTTGTCGGTGGCACTGTGCGCTGGCATGGCGGCTCCTGCTTTTGCCTATGGCGGTGAGCCTGTGGAGGAAGTGGAACAGCCCGTCCTGACTTCTACCACCGATGAAGAAGATGTGGTCACCGTGACCGATGAGGAAACCGGTGCTCTGACCCCGGAGGGCAATCTGACGATGGTGGACGATTACCACACCAGTTATTCGGATGGCAGCGGGCAGCAGTTCATCACGCTGGTGTCGAAGTCTGGCAACACATTCTATCTGGTCATCGACCGCAACGACAAGGGGGAAAACACCGTTCATTTCATGAATCTTGTGGACGAAGCCGACCTTCTTTCCCTGATGGAAGATGAAGATGCCGATGCCTACACCGCTGAAAAAGAAGCGGCGGCGCAGGCAGAACAGGAGCGCAAACAGGCCGAGGAGGATGCGAAAAAGGCTGCGGAAGAAGCGGTGGCATCCGGTTCTGAACAGACTGGTGGCAACAAAGTTACGAAGTATGCTGCTACGTTCTTAGGCGTACTGGCACTGGTCGGTTTGGTTGCTGGCGGTGGCATTTACACCTTTATGAAGCAGAAGCAGAAAAAGCAGGCAGAAAAAGAAGCCCTTGACCCCGATGCAAACTACACTGAGGACAAGGGCGACTTTGAAATCCCTGTGGAGGATGAGCCGGAGGAGACCGGCGAGGAGGATAACGCAGAAGAATAATTCTATTGGCGGCGTTTGCCGCCTTACATATTGCAATCCGAAACAGATTGGAGGGATTCTTATCGCAAAATTGATCGTGGCGGAGAAACCGTCCGTCGCCATGTCCTATGCCAAAGTCCTCGGTGCCACCAGACGTCAGGACGGCTACCTTGAGGGCAACGGCTATCTGGTAAGCTGGTGCGTGGGGCACTTGGTGGAACTGGCACCGCCCAACATCTACGATGCCAAATACGTCAAGTGGAGCATCGCAGACTTGCCCATCCTGCCGCAAAAGTGGCAGTATCTGGTGTCAGCGTCCACCAAAAAGCAGTTCGGTATCCTGCAAAAGCTGATGAATCGCCCGGACGTAGACAGCATCGTGAACAGTTGCGATTCCGGACGTGAGGGAGAACTGATCTTCCGCTTAGTGTATCAGCAAGCCGGGTGCAAAAAGCCTGTTTCCCGCCTGTGGCTGTCCAGCATGGAGGAAAATGCCATCCGGGAAGGATTCGCCCATCTCAAACCGTCAACTGAATACGATGCGCTGTACAACGCAGCTCTGTGCCGGGAACGTGCCGACTGGATGGTCGGCATCAATGCGTCCCGGCTTTTTTCGTGTCTGTATGGTCAACCGCTGGCGGTGGGGCGTGTTATGACCCCGGTGCTTGCTATGACGGTGGTGCGGGAAGCCGCCATTGCCGCCTTTGTGCCGGAGAAATTCTACACGGTTGCCCTGACCCTTGCAGACGGCGGCACCGCATCCAGCAAGCGGTTTGTCCAGAAAGCGGATGCCGAACTGCTGCTTTCCAAATGCCGAAAGGAGGGGCGTGTCACGGTGCAGAAGATGGAACGCAAGGAAAAGTCCGAGAACCCGCCGCCGCTGTACGACCTTACCGCATTGCAGCGGGATGCAAACCGTCTTTTGGGATTTACGGCGCAGCAGACCTTGGACTATGCCCAAAGTCTTTACGAAAAACGGCTCATCACCTATCCCTGCACAGACAGCCGGTTTTTGACGGAGGACATGGCGGCCTCCCTGCCGGGGCTGGTGACGGACACGGGCAGGGCGTTTGCTGTGGAAGAGCCGTTTCCCATCCATGTGCAGCAGGTCATCAACGGCAGCAAGGTCACCGACCACCATGCGCTGCTGCCTACGAAAAGCATGGCGAATGCAGACCTTGCCGCACTCCCTGCCGGGGAGCGGAATATCCTGCGGCTGATTGCTGCACGGCTGCTCTGTGCCGTGGGTGAACCTTACTGCTATGCAGAAACCACATTGACTACCATCTGCGCAGGCGCAGAATTTACCGCCAAAGGCAAGGTGGTGCTGTCCGAGGGATGGAAAGTAGTAGAGCGGAAAATGCTAGGAGAACTGCTGGGTAAGCAGAAAGAACCGGCTGTTCTGCCCGATGTGCAGGAGCAGAGCCAGTGCAGCGTTGCCGGTGCCGAACTGAAAGAGGGCCAAACGTCCCCGCCGAAAGCCTACACGGAAGATACCCTCCTGTCAGCTATGCAGGCAGCGGGTGCAGACAGTATGCCGGAGGGCGTGGAGCGTCAGGGCATCGGCACTCCGGCAACCAGAGCGGCAACCATTGAAAAACTGGTGCAGAAGGGCTTTCTGGAACGGAAAGGCACCAAGAAAACCAAGGTGCTGCTGCCCACCGACAAAGGCAAAGCCCTCATCACCGTGATGCCCGAAGAAATCCAATCGCCGGAAATGACCGCCGATTGGGAAACAAAACTGCTGCGAATCGAGCGTGGCGAAATGGAGCCGGAAACTTTTATGACTGAAATCAAAGAGACGATCTCCTCGCTGGTAAAAACCACCGAGGCTGCGAAGGGAGCGAATGCGTTTATGAAAAACAAAATCATTGGTGTCTGTCCGAATTGCGGTGCAAATGTTGTGGAGCGTGAAAAGGGATGGTTCTGTGAATCCAATCCTTGCCGTTTTGTGCTGTGGAAGGACAACGCCTACTTTAAGCGTCTGGGTAAGCGGCTGGACGCTCATGTGGCAGACAAGCTGCTGCGGGATGGCCGTGTCCGCCTGAAGGACTGCAAGAGTGCCAAGGGAAAAAACTACAACGCCACCGTGCTACTGTCCTGTGAGGCCGATGGCCGCAGCAAGTTCAGTCTGGAATTTGAGGGTGGGTGCTGATGGAGCAGAAAAAAGAAGCGGTCTACCTTATCAACGATGAACGCTATCTCCACCTCCGGGAAAACGGTGCAGGGGTCGGCTTTGCCACCTACAACAAGGTAACTGGCGAGCCGCTGGAAAGTGGGCAGATCTCGGAAAAGAATCTGCCGCCGGATGGACGGAACGCCATTCCTGCTGCCCGGAACTGGTATCTGTTTGAGCTTTCGGACGATGACCGCAAGATCATCCAACAGGAAAGCGTAAAGATCCTCGAAAACATCCCACAGGCGGGCATCGGCAGACGGCGCATCTGGGAGCCGGAAACGCTGCCGAAGGATATTCGTCTCATCAACAGCCACTACGACGACCTCTATCGTATTCCAGATGGCGGCGTGATTCAGGTGGATTACCCGGATGGGCGCAGTTTTACGGCACGGCTGGAACATCTGGATGATTACCACTTTGACATGGGCGGTCTGGGCAATGTGTTCCACATCTGCCAGTTTGCCGAGGTCATGGAACGAAACCATGCCGACTTCTACCCGGAGATTCAGACACAGGACGAGCAGGCTGCATGGGAACTGGGCGGCAAAGGCTATCTTGCCGTCCAGTCCTGTGAGGATGGATGGGACTACACACTCTACCACAGCGATTATTCTGTGATGGACGGTGGGCAGTTGGATGCCCCGGAACTGACCATTCAGGAAGCCCGTGAGCAGATTCTGGAAGCACACCACATGGAAAAGGGGCGGCGGCTGTTGCAGGACTACGATGCCGTCATGGACAAAGTTGCGGAAGCCGAGAAACTGAGTGCAGACCATCGCCCTTCCACACTGGAAAAGCTGGCAGAACTGGCAAGTGATACGTCTGCGCCAAAATCGTCTGCACGTTCTGCACCAGAACTGTGAGGTAGACGATGCAGCAAAAATGGAACCAGAATTTTGACGGTGAGCCCATGACGGACATCCCGCAGAAGTTTCTGAACGCAGGGTGCGATGTTTATATGGTGATGCAGCTGCGGCATGACGAAAAAATCTTCGATGAAAGATTTGCTTCTATGCGGGAGTTGAATCGTCGAGGCAAAACGCCCGACCCGGATCATTACGAGGTCACCTACTATGCTGATCTGCCCGCCATGTGGCAGGATGTGCCGAACAACGAGGTTTTGGAAGAACTGTTTCAGATGTTCATCCTCTCCCGTCCGCAGGATTTTGAGGGACACAGCCTGTCCGTCAGCGATGTGATTGCACTTAAACGCAATGGCGAGGTGTCTGTGCATTATGTGGACAGCATCGGCTTCAAAGATTTACAGGGGTTTCTGGATAAAAAGCCGGAACGTGCTTCGGTTCTGATGAATCTCAGGGAAAAGTGCGATGCCCCGGAGTGCAATCCCACCGTCTGCCGGAAAGCGAGGAATGGACATGAACTTTGACCATGAAGAACTGATGCTGATGATGCTCTACAACACCGGCACCCGGCTGGGGCTTATCCACGAACTGCGGCTCATGCAGTGCTACCTGATGCCCGACGAAATCGCCCTGCGGAAACTGTCTGAAAGTGTGATTGCAAAATTGAAACTCATGACCGACGAGCAGTTTGCCGAGGTCGAATTTCCTCTGGACTGATTTTTGCCGCCTGCGGGCGGCGTACATAAAGTATTTTGTTCTTCCAAAAGATATGCTATAATCAAATCAGACAAAATTCCTCTCTTCAAGCGATTTCTCCGCAATTTTCCCGTGGCTCTGCTCGTATCAAGATTAAGGGACTGAATTTTATTGTCAGAACGGAGGAGCCATTATGGCAATCTTTGAAAAGACCATCCGAAACAAAAACTTTGACGAGCTGCTTTGGAAGCTGGAAAAGGAAATCCCGGACAGCAGTTGGTCGGCAGATTTAGAGGCAGGCAGTGATTTCAAAGAGGGCGATGCTCGGTGCAGTGTCCGGGTGTTTGAACGGTACAGCATGATGGGCGGCAACCGCCTGAGTCTGACACTGACCATGTTCCAGAATGCGGACAGTCCGGTTCGGCTGTCTGCCATCACCGCAGGAGGCAGTCAAGCGGTGTTCTTCAAGGTGAACACCCTCGGAGAAGAATCTTTTCTGGACGATGTAAAAGAGCTGCTGGAAGAGATTCTGGAGGAGTAATATGTTTTTTGGCTGGTTTAACGCTGTGTTCAGCATAGTATTCCCACTTATCTTTTTCGGATTGATGTGTCTATTTATTTTTACGCTGATTTCAAATCTTCGCACATGGAACAAAAACAATCACTCACCCCGTCTATCTATTCCGGCAGCAGTAGTAGCAAAGCGAACTGATATTTCGCATTCCGACACTGCAAATGCTGGAGATTTGTCTGGTGCACATGGATATAGAACCAGCACCTACACTTCCTATTATGTGACCTTTCAGGTAGAAAGCGGAGACCGGATGGAATTTGAAGTGGACGGAAGCGATTATGGTCTGCTCGTGCAGGGCGACATCGGAAAGCTGAGTTTTCAGGGCACCCGCTATCTTGGGTTTGAGCGGAACTAAGTGTTCTCCTACACTATATAGTAAGGAGTGCTGTATGAACGATCTATTTATCCAAGGGCTGACCATCGACTGGAACAGAGTTCGCCCATACAATTATGTTCGTCAGATTCCTGCCATCAGCGGAATCGACACTTTTACATTCCATAAGCCCATTACGTTCTTTGTTGGCGAAAATGGAAGCGGAAAATCTACGCTTCTGGAAGCAATCGCTGTTGCTTACGGCTTCAACGCGGAGGGTGGAACGAAGAACTATTCATTTTCCACATACAACTCCCATTCGGAACTATGTGAGGCTATGACGATTTCCAAGGGGTATCGCAGACCAAAGTTCGGGTATTTTCTCCGGGCAGAGAGTTTCTATAATGTAGCCACCAAGGAAATCGACTATTCCGATGACGATCATCCCTCCAAAGGCTATCACCAAAAATCACACGGTGAAAGTTTCCTCGCCATTGCGCAGGACTACATGGGTGCAGATGGAGTCTATATTTTTGACGAGCCGGAAGCCGCTTTATCCCCGCAGCGGCAGCTCACGTTACTGATCAACATTTATCGGTGTGCCCAAGAAGGGGCGCAATTCATTATCGTATCACATTCACCCATTCTCCTCGGAATGCCTGATGCTGAGATTTTTAGCTTCGACAATGGCACGATTCATCCTTGTCAGTATGAAGATACGGACAGCTACGTTATCACCAAAACATTTGTAAATAATCGGCAGCATTTTTTGAACCAGCTTCTGAACGAAGAAACGTAATGCCGGGAAAGGACATTCCATATGAGTGATTCTACGTTGAAAGAGCTTTGGCAGCAGGTCGCTGAAAAGAAAAGCTGCGAAGCAAAACAGAAAGAACTGACCGCCCAGAGAGATACGCTTGCTGATCGCCTGAAAAAGCTGGAAAAATCCAAGCTGGCAGAGCAGGCTGATGTGGACCGTCTGGAGGGACACAGCCTTGCCGCATTTTTCTATCAAGTGATTGGAAAAATGGATGAAAAGCTGGACAAAGAACGGCAGGAAGCCTATGCAGCCCGTGTCAAGTACGATGCGGCTCTCCATGATCTTTCTTCCGTTGATGCCGACTTGGAGCAGATTCAAAATAGACTGGAACGGCTGTCCGATTGCGAAAGGCAGTATCAAGCTGCTCTTTCCGAAAAAATCAAAAGCATCAAAGTTTCTGCCCACCCTGCCGCACAGCAGGTTGCGGAAAGTGAAAGTCGCATTGCCGCGCTGAAAGTCCAAAAGCGGGAGCTGCTGGAGGCCATCAACGCCGGAAAGACTGCCTTGCACACGGTCAATGAAGTTCTCGAAACCCTCGACAATGCCGAGGGCTGGAGTACATGGGACGTAATGGGCGGTGGTCTAGGGGTGGATCTCGCCAAGTATGCGGAACTGGACGATGCGCAGGAACAAATCGAACAGCTTCAAGTGGAACTGCGGCGGTTCAAAACTGAGCTTGCTGATGTTGAGATCACCGCAGACCTTCAGGTTACGGTGGACAGCTTTTTGAAATTTGCGGATTTCTTCTTTGACGGCCTCTTTGCAGACTGGGCAGTTCTAGATCACATCAATCAGGCACAGAGCCGTGTAGAGAACACCAAGGGCCAGATCAAGCGTGTCCTCGCACTTCTGAAAAAGATGCGCGAAGATGTTGATGTCCAAATCGCTGACGAAAAAGAGAAGCAGGAGCAGCTTGCAGTGGAAACTGAGCTGTAAGTTTGAAGCATCCACTTATGTGATATGACTCGATAAAACCGAATTTACAGGAGGTGTTTCGATGAAAACAAGAAAGTTTGCCTTATGTCTGGCAGCGGTTTTTCTGGTGGCGATTTATATCAATATTCAGAGAAGCCATACTTTCACCCTTTCAAACGATGAAGGCACCATAAAGACAGAACAAATACAGCCACTTTGGGGAACTGTAAAAGTGAGCGGTGATTGTGATACTGAGGTGGTCTTTACCGATGTAGAGACTGGAGAAAAATACAGAATCGGATATATTACACAGGGCGTAACGGAAAGAATCAAACTCGAAAGAGGCAAATGGTATAAGGTGGCGGGCGGAGGCAACCTTACACTGAATCCGGTAAACATTCGAGTCGAATAAATGTAAGTTCCTTGCGGGCAGCTATGAAAGCTGAAGCTGAGAAGAGAGTTTTGAATATTCACATATGAAGGAGTACAGTTCTATGAATTACGGATGGGCAACTGTTTTCACTTTAGCGGCATGGTTTGCAGGGCTTGTGATTGATGTAA
>ERZ779850.3436-NODE-3436-length-11193-cov-2.783983_pt1 | contig 11193 bp, 8 predicted proteins | sample MGYA00511249_ERZ779850 | MGnify/ENA primary metagenome ERZ779850 (study PRJEB29588, sample SAMEA2162475) | human gut metagenome | biome: human gut; feature: human-associated habitat; material: faeces | place: Denmark | collected 2008/2010 ...
GCTGCTCTGAACTACACGTTCCCGACGGAGGTTTCCATCACGGTTGCGGATGAGGCAAACCTGAAGTTCGCCGACAATGTCGATTCGAGAGCCTGGAACTACAACGAGGTCAACAAGGCTGCCGAACTCGGTCTTATGAACGGTTACGCTGACACCAACCTCTTTGGGCCGAACGACACCATCACTCGTGCTCAGGTTGCACAGGTTCTGTTCAACATGGCTGGCGGTCGCGCCGATATGGACCTTCCCGAGGGCTCTTACAACGAGATCTACGGATATACGTCCTTTGGCGATGTCAATGGCAAGATGTGGTACGGCAAGGCCATCGCGTGGGCTAAGGCTGCTGGTATCGTGACTGGCTACGGCGACGGCACCTTCCGCCCGGACACCATTCTGAACCGGGCGCAGTTCTGCAAGATGGCGGTCTACGCCATGGACGGCAGCGGCGAGTTGGGACGGTATTCCACCGTTACCATCTTCCCGGACGTGAAGCCCTCCCACTGGGCGTCCGCCTACATCAATATGGCAGCGAGGAAGGGGATCATCTCCGGCTTTGCCGACGGTAAGTTCAAGCCCGGACAGACCGTGACCGCCGGACAGGCGGTGACGATCCTCATGCGGGGCCTGGGCTACAAGGACGAGGACATGGGCGGCGTGTGGCCCCAGAGCTACATGGCGGAGGCCCAGACCAACGGCCTTTTGAAGTCCACCGGTATCACCTCCGCCTACGCGGGCCTGACCCGCGCACAGGCGGCCAAGCTGTTCCTGAACCTTTTTGAGGCCAAGCATGGCAAGAGCGAAACGCTCCTGTTCAACTACAACGTAGGTAAGGATGAGGTCTATCTCACTGCCGTGGACGGCGGCAAGGGCACGATGACTGCCGGCGGTAAGACGTATACCATGGCGCATCCCGTTGCCTCTACCAGCCTCATCGGTTCCAAGGGCAAGGCGGTCCTCAACAGCGCCGGCGAGATCCTGACCTTCCTGCCCATCACCGGCAGCAATGGCGTTTCCAATGCGGCGGTCATCATCGGTGCCAACGGCTCTGTTGCCGGACTGGATTCTCTGGCGGGCAGCACCAGCTACAACATTTACAAGAACGGTTCTCCTGCCACGGCAGCAGACCTCAAACGGTATGATGTTGCGACCTACGCCTCCGCTACCAATTCCATCATTGTCAGCGATACCCGTGTGTCCGTCTACTACGAGGACTGCAAACCCTCTCCCAGCAGCCCCGCCACCATTACGGTGCTGGGCGGCAAGGAACTGAATGTTCTGCCTACGGCAGTGGATTCCCTGTCCAAGCTGAAGCCTGGCAAGCAGATCGTCCTTCTGCTGACGGCGGACGGTCAGGTGGCCGGTGCCGAGGACGCCAACAACACCGGTGCCCGGGGCAATGCCATGGCGGTGGTGTCCGAAAAGGGTGATGTGCAGTTGGTCTGCGGCGGTGCGCTGCTGAACATCGGCACAGCGAGCGAATACGCCGGTCAGGTAGTGTCGGTGTATGCCGACAAGAGCGGCCTGAAGCTCAACAAGATCTCCGGCGGTGTCGGCGGTGACCTGCTTCCCAAGGAAGGTACGCTGGGCGGCAGAAAGCTGGCGGACAACGTTATGCTCTTTGACGGCGGCAGACAGATCGCCCTCAGCGAGTTGAGCCAGACCGGCGTCAACTCCGGCCGCATCTCTTACGCCCGGACCAACTGGGCCGGTCAGGTGGACTTGATCGTGCTGAATAACGGCCTTGCAGGCGATATGATTTTTGGCCGTGCGATTGTGGACAGCAAGTATGATCCGACAACCGGCAAGGAGACTGACCGCAAGATCACGATCGTTTGCAGTGATACAGAAAAATATACGGTTTATAGCGGTAACAGTGTCAGCACTGGTGCTTTTGTGGCTGCAAGTATCAAAAAGAGCGTGAATGGCAACCTCATGTTCACCAGCTTTGCTACCATGAGCAAGCTGAGCAACGTCTCTTCCAGTGCCTGGATCGGCAAGACGGCAGTGAACTTCGGCAGCCGGACCTACGAGGTCCCCTCCAATGTTCAGTGCTACAACGATGATACCGGCAAGTGGATGACGCTGGATGATGCCAAAGCCTACGGCGGCACCATGAACCTCTATGTTTATGACGGCGTGGTCCGCATCGTAGAGATCAAGGCGTAAAAAAACCTGTGGCCTGACGGCTCAGCCGTCAGGCCACAGAATCACCTGAAAAGTAAATGATTGAGGAATGCAGGAGGAATGGATATGAAAAAACTTTTGGCTGTTTCCCTGACGATCATGATTTTAGGCACTCTGGGCGGATGCGGCAAGCAGGACACCCAGGAGCCGCCCAAGGTGAAAATTGACTACGGCAATTCCGAACTCTACACCCAGGAGGACATGGACGCTGCCATCCAGGTAATTGAAGCGGAGTTTGCCACCTGGGAAGGCTGTGAACTTCACAGCCTGGCCTACGGCGGCGACGCGGCCTGCAGCGACGAAAACATTGAGTGGCTCAACGGGCTGGAAATGAAAGAGCAGACTGAGCCTTTTACTCAGTGCATCCTGTTTTCCAGCAGCTTTCACTCCCCCGTGGAGCAGCGGGACGCCTGGGATGCCGATACGGAGTATGAGGGCTGGCAGTGGTGGCTGGGCCGCAGCGACGGCGGCGCCTGGGAACTGGTGACCTGCGGATACGGCTGATCTCCGTTTGTGCGCCCAATAAAAACCAATTGAAAAAGCAGCGCCCCGGTGCCCTTTGGCACCGGGGCACTATTTTAGGGGCAGAGAAAAAGGACTCGGATGCATCAGTATCCGAGTCCTTTTCGCAATATTCGACAGAATTTATACAACTTGGAATAGATAAAACTTCAGATAATCCGTTTCGTCCACGCCCCAGAGGATGGGGTGGTCGCAGCTTTGCTGCCGGGCTTCGATCTGCCCGGCAGCGTGAGCGGCGGAGCGGAGCATGGCCTCAAATTTCTCCGCTGTGGCGAAGTGGGAGCAGGAGCAGGTGGCCAAGTACCCGCCCCGGGGCAGCAGCTTCATGGCCCGGTAGTTGATCTCCTTGTAGCCGGTGATGGCATTGGCCACGGTTTTCCGGCTCTTGGTGAAAGCAGGCGGGTCCAGGATGATGAAATCGTACTTCACCGGCTCCTTTTCCAGCTGGGGCAGCAGGTCGAACACATTGGCCGCCACGCAGTCCATAATATCGGATACGCCATTGCGCTCCGCGTTGGCCCGGGCCATCTCCACGGCGGATTCCGACACATCCACTGCCGTCACATGGGCCGCGCCGCCCAGCGCGGCATTCAGGGCGAAGGAGCCGGTGTGGGTGAAGCAGTCCAGAACGGTTTTTCCCGCCGCCAGACGGCCCACCGCCCGCCGGTTGTACTTTTGATCCAAGAAAAAGCCGGTTTTCTGGCCGTTTTCCACGTCCACCAGATACTTGACCCTGTTTTCCACGATTTCCACCACCGGACTGTCCGGGGGTGTTTCGCCGGGGAGGGCGTACCAGCCCTTGCCCTGGGGCAGGCCCTCCTTGTCCCGGAGGGCCACGTCGTTCCGCAGGAACACGCCCCGGATGGGCTGGCCGTCCCGCCGGAGAATGTCCACCAGAGCGGGGAGCAGAAGGTCCTGTAAATTCTCCATGCCAACGGACAGCACCTGGACGCTGAGCAGATCGTGGAACTTATCCACCGTCAGACCGGGGAAGGCGTCCGCCTCGCCAAAGATCACCCGGCAGGCGTCCAGATCCGCCGGGTCCATGACGGACTTCCGGTAGTCCCACGCCCATTGCAGTTTCCGCCGCCAAAAGGCTTCGTCAAAGCGGTCATTGGCGTTCCGGGAGATGAGCCGCACCCGGATCTTGGAGTGCTGGGAGAGAAAGCCGGTGCCCAGATACCGGCCCTTTTTGCTCACCACGTCCACCAGCCCGCCGTTGACCGTTTCACCTTCTGTGTTCAGGATCTCCGCGTCATACACCCAGGGGTGGCCCTTAACGATGGCGTTTTCCGCCTTGGGGGTGACGGTATAAATGGGATAGCCACGCTCTATTTTCATAAGCAGTGCTCCTTTTAGGCTTGATTTCCGGGCCAGTATAGCACAATTCCGGGAAAAACACCATACCATGAAACAGACAGAATTTCACTATAACAAAAAACTCTGCACATTCATTATCTGTATGGGAGGGAACTCTGATGCCCATTGTGTTTTTAAGTCCGTCCACCCAGGACTGGAACCCCTATGTCACCGGCAGCGGCAGCGAGGAATACTGGATGAACCGGATCGTGGACGCCATGGAGCCGTATCTGCGGTCCAACGGCATCCGCTACCGCCGCAATGACCCGGACACCTCGGCGGGGGCCGCCATCCGGGAGGCCAACAGCGGCTATTATGACTTCTATCTGGCACTGCACTCCAACGCCATCGGAAACGGCTCCGCCCAGACCTCCGCCCGGGGCATTATCGCCTTTTACTATCCCGGCAGCGCCGGTGGGCAGCGGGGAGCGGAGCTGATCGCCAAAAATCTGCGGGAGATCTACCCGCTGCCCGACAAGGTTACCACCCGCCCTACCACCGCACTGGGAGAGGTGTCACGGTCCCGGTTCCCGGCGGTGCTGGTGGAGATCGGCTACCATGACAACTATTCCGACGCCCTGTGGATCGAGGGCCATGTGGAGGCCATCGCCCAGCAGCTGGTCCGGGCCCTGACGGAGTACTTCGGCCTGCCCTTCATCCAGCCCATGGACCCGAAACGGGGAACGGTCCGCCTGAGCTACGGCACACTGAATCTCCGCAGCACGCCATCCTCCTCCGGCACGGTGATCGCCAACCTGCCAAACGGCGCGGAGGTGACGGTTTACGGCGAGTGGAATGGATGGTATGTGGTGCAATACGGAGATCAGGTGGGATACGCCGCTGCGGCCTATATCGACGTATAGGGAGAAAGTCGGACCGGCTGCGGGGGAAAAGCTGATCCGGTCAAAATTTGCAGCAAATGACTTGACATAACTACGCCTTCTGATTAAACTATATAGGGATCATTATAGGCGGCAAAAGGGGTGTCCGCCTGTTTGTGTTCTGAACCGTACCGGCCCGCTGACTGGTGGGACGGACGGTGAATTTTATGGCATTTTTCGCCAAAGTGAAAGAAAGGAGTCACAGTTTATGCTGACCGTGATCATAGGCGTTGTTGCCTTAGCCGGCGGCTTTGCGGGTGGCTTCCTTTATCGCAAAAAAGTATCTGAAAAAGAGATCTCCAGCGCCGAAGAAGAAGGCCGGCGCATCGTCAACGAAGCGATCCGCAACGCCGAGAGCAAAAAGAAGGAAGCGCTGCTGGAAGCCAAGGAAGAGATCCTGAAAAGCCGTACTGATTACGAGAAGGAAGAAAAGTCCCGCAGAGCCGATCTGCAGCGGCAGGAAAACCGTTTGCAGCAGAAGGAAGAAAATCTGGACCGCAAGCTGGAGACCATTGAGAAGAAGGAAGAATCTCTGGCCCAGAAGCACGCGGCCATGGAGAAGGAACAGGAGGAGATCCGCACTATCAAGCAGAGCCAGACGGCTATGCTTGAAAAGATCTCCGGCTTCACCGCTGACGAGGCCAAGGAATACCTCATTCAGCAGGTGGAGAGCGAAGTGACCCACGAGACTGCCCTCAAGATCAAAGAGGTGGAGTCCCGGATGAAGGAGGAGTGCGAGACCCGCGCACGCGAGGTTGTGGCCCAGGCCATTCAGCGCTGCGCAGCCGACTCCGTGGCTGAGCTGACCGTCAGTGTGGTTCCCCTGCCCAATGACGAGATGAAAGGCCGCATCATCGGCCGCGAGGGCCGCAACATCCGCACCATCGAGACTTTGACCGGTGTGGATCTCATCATCGACGATACACCGGAGGCCATCACTGTCTCCTGCTTCGAGCCGGTCCGCCGGGAGATCGCCCGGCTGGCACTGGAAAAGCTGATCGCTGACGGCCGTATCCATCCCACCCATATCGAGGAAATGGTGGAGAAGGCCCGCCGTGAGGTGGAGGCCACCATCAAGGCCGAGGGCGAGCGCGCCATGTTCGAGTGCGGCATCCGCAACCTCCACCCCGAGTTGGTGAAGATGCTGGGCCGTCTCCATTACCGCACCAGCTATGGCCAGAACGTTTTGCAGCACTCCATCGAGGTGTCCCACATTGCCGGCATGATGGCCGCCGAGCTGGGCACCGATGTGCAGACTGCCAAGCGGGCCGGTCTGCTTCACGATCTGGGCAAGTCCATCGATCACGAGATGGAGGGCACCCATGTGCAGCTGGGCGTGGAATTCGCCCGGAAGTACAAGGAGAAGGAAGAGATCATCCACGCCATCGAGGCCCACCACAACGATGTGGAGCCCCGGACCATCGTGGCTTGTCTGGTGCAGGCGGCGGACGCTATTTCCGCGGCCCGTCCCGGCGCCCGGCGCGAGAATCTGGAGAACTACATCAAGCGGCTGGAGCAGCTTGAGAGCATCGCCACCTCCTTCCAGGGTGTTGAGAAGGCATATGCCATTCAGGCCGGCCGTGAGGTCCGTGTCATGGTGAAGCCCGAGCAGGTCAACGAGGATCAGATGGTGATCCTGGCCCGCGACCTGGCCAAGAAGATCGAGGAAGAGATGGAATATCCCGGCCAGATCAAGGTCAATCTCATCCGCGAGACGAAGTGCGTCGAATACGCAAAGTAATAAACCGTCGAAAAACTCCCCCAAGGAATCGTTCCTTGGGGGAGTTTTGCTGTTCCAAGTGAAATTTGCGGCGGTGCGGTCAGTTGGCACAGCGGCGGAGGATCGCTTCCATATCCGCCTCCTGAATTTTGACAAAGCCGCCGAAGGGGAAGCCGTTGGGCTTCTCACACCGATGGGCCACCATGGCAGAAATATCCTCCGCCCTGCCGCCTACTTCCTCCAGCGTGGCGGGCATACCCAAAGTGCGGAAGAAGTCCCGCAGACGGCGGATGCCAGCTTGCGCCGTGCGCTCCGGATGGGCGAAATCCATTTCACAACCGAATACGTTGACGGCGAACCGGGCAAAACGCATGACATCATGGCCGCAGACATATTCCATCCAGGCGGGCATCACCACCGCAAGCCCCGCGCCGTGGGCGCAGTCATAGAAGGCAGACAGCTCGTGCTCAATCTGGTGGCTGGCCCAGTCCTGATCCCGGCCGATGCCGCAGGAATTGTTGTGGGCCAGCATTCCCGCCCACATGAGGTCCGCATGGGAGGCGTAGTCACTGTGATCCGCCAGCGCCTTGGGGGCGGCGTCCACAATGGTTTTCATCACGGCCTCGCACAGCCGGTCGGTGAGGGCTACGTCCGGCGTGTTGGTGAAATAGCGCTCGCACAGGTGGGCCAGCATATCCACCGCACCGCAGGCCAGCTGATAATCCGGCAGGGAATAGGTGTAGATGGGGTCCAGCACGGAGAATTTGGGCCGGATGAGGTCTGTTTTGGGACAGCCCCATTTCAGATTGCCGTCTTCCTACGTGATGACGCAGCTGTCGGAGTCTTCGCTGCCAGCAGCGGAGATGGTCAGCACCGTGCCGATCGGCAGGGTGTGTTCAATTTTGGCTTTTCCGGTGAAGAAATCCCAGAAATCGCCGTCATAGGGGACGCCCATGCCGATGGCCTTGGCGGTGTCGATGACGCTGCCGCCGCCGATGGCCAGCAGGAAATCTACCCCCTCTGTCCGGGCAAGATCAATGCCTTCATACACCTTGCCGCTGCGGGGATTGGCCTGAACACCCCATAGCTCGCACCAGGGAAGTCCGGCCTCCTTCAGAGAGGCGGCAACAGCGTCATAGGCTCCATTTTTCTTTACGGAACCACCGCCTGCCACCAGAAGGACCTTGCTGCCGCCGAACTGACGGACCAGCGCACCCACGCGGCTGGCTTCCCCTTGGCCAAAGGCAAACATGGTCGGGGCGTAAAAAGTGAAATTGTTCATGGCTGACCTCCTGATCCTGTTATAGAGTTATACTTTACAGAAGCTTGCAGATCTCTTCTCCACAGCGCATCCCGTCCGCGGCGGCGGAGAGGATATCTATCCCAAAGGTGTGAACGCCGGTCAATCCGTATTCCGCGACGGCACGCATTGAGTTCGTCATGGAAAGCGGCATTGGAGAGGATTCCGGCAGATGGAAAATGTTTCCCTCCCCGGAGTACGTTCTGAAAAGCTCCTCCACCTCCCGGTAATCGGATACATAGATATCCGGGGCGATGGCGTCAACATGCTTCAGAAGGTGCTTCCAGAAGCTAAATGTCTTTGTTACCGCGCCGCCCGAGGGATAGTTCGTACCCGGTATGTGGGCGTACATCTCGCCAAGCCATACGTTTATGTACATGGGGAGGTCAAGTACCCGCTTGCCGGCCTCGGCGATATCGTCGATGTAGTGCGCGATATGATACGCGGTGAAAAACTCCGCGGCGTAGAAGCCGAAGGTCTCCTCCCATGTGCCGTCCGCGCCGATGAATTCTGCGGCGTCGGCAGGAATGCGCCCCTTGAAAAGTTTGGTAGACTGCGGAGAATAGTCCCTTGCCGCGCCGATAAGTCCCGGCTCGTTTTCGATCTGGATGCCGATAACGCAGCCGTCCGCGTTATTGCGGGCTATGTGTCCGCACAGCTCGCAGAATGCGCGCATGTCGGCTTTTTTCGTCTCCTCGCAGGTCGGAGAAAGAGCCCGTATCTCCGCGCCGTCATTCGCCTTAGCCCAGAGGAAGCGCTCCTTCTGCAGCTTGACCCACTCGGGGACATAGTGGGAGTTTCCGTTCTTCCACGTTCCAAACCAGAGGACAACGAGCCTCAGACCGCTGCGCCGTGCAAGCTCCATAAGCATGTCTATCTGCGCAAAGTCGTAAGCTCCCTCCTCCTTTTCAAAGAGTTCCCAGTGGACGGGCGCGGCAACGGTATTGAGTCCAAGTCCCACGCAGGTCTTAAAGGCCTTTTCCGTGAGCGCGGGGTCGGAGCTTGTGGAGTTATTCAGCTGTCCGCCGATGGAGAAAAACGGCTTTCCGTCTACATGAAAAAGTGAATCCATTGAAATACCTCGATTATCATAATTCAAAGCTGATGACCTCGGCCTCCCACGCGCCGAGAGTCAGCTTGCCGTCTCCGAGACCGTGCGTTTTCATTGTTGAGATGACGGTCCCGCAATTTTTATACTCCGCCGGCAGCGTGACCGTTATCTCCTTATCGGAGAAGTTGCCGGCAATGAGCCAATGCTCGCCGTCAAGGTGCTTTTCAAAGGCAAAGAGCGCCTCGTCCTCGGGCCACAGGAGCTTAAATTCTCCGTAAGGCATGATCAGATTATGCTTGCGAAGCTCGATAAGTCTGCGGTAATACCAGTAGACCGAGTCGGGGTCGGCCATCGCGGAGGCAACGTTTATCTCTTTATAGTCGGGGTTTAGCATTATCCACGGCTCGCCGGTGGTAAAGCCGCCGTTTTTGCTGTCGTCCCACGGCATGGGTACGCGGGCGTTGTCGCGAGCCTTGCGCCATATGGCCTGCCACATAAAGTCCTCGGATGCGCCGGTGTTGCGGCAGTCGTTCACAAAATTCAATATCTCAACGTCCCTGAGCTGATCGACCGAGGTCCACGGCACGTTCACCATACCGATCTCCTCGCCCTGATAAATAAACGGAGTGCCGTGCAGATTGTGCAGTATCGTGCCGAGCATTTTTGCGCACTGTACGCGGTAACGCTCGTCGGTAGTACCGAAGCGTGAGAGTGCGCGGGGCTGGTCCTGATTTGACCAGAAAAGGCCGACCCAGCCGTCTCCGATCCCGGTCTGCCACTTTGCGAGCTTTTCCTTGAGTTCCGGCAGCTTCCACGGGCGGTAGTACCACTTGCCCAGCGGCTGCGCGTCCATGTCGATATGCTCAAAGGAGAACACCGCGTCGATCTGGCGCTTTTTCCCGGAGGTGTATTTTACGCCCTCCTCCAGCGGCATGGCGCAGCACTCACCCACGGTAAACACATCCCTGTCTCCGTAGGTCTTTTCGGCCATCTCCTCAAGAAGCTCATGTATGGGCGGCACGTTGCTCATATGCTCGGTGGGGAAAACGTAGCCGTTCATGTCCACCGGGCCGGAGGCGTCGGGCAGTCCCTTGGTCTTGCAGAGGAGATTGATAACGTCCATGCGGAAGCCGTCCGCTCCCCTCTCGAGCCACCAGTTCATCATGGAGTATATCTCGTCCCTGACCTCCGGGTTTTCCCAGTTCAGATCCGGCTGTCTTTTTGAGAACAGGTGCAGATAATACTCTCCTGTCGGTTCGTTGTACTCCCACGCGGAGGGCGTGAAGAACGACGACCAGTTGTTCGGCTCTTTTCCGTCCTTTCCGTCGCGCCAGATGTAATAGTCGTGCTTGGGATTATCGCGGCTTTTTCTTGCCTCGATGAACCACGGGTGTTCGTCAGAGGTGTGATTCACGACGAGGTCCACAAGTAGCTTGATGTCATGCTCGTGGAGCTTATCGCGAAGCTCCTCCCAATCCGCGAGGGTGCCGAAGCCCTCATAGATATCCCGGTAGTCGGAGATATCATAGCCCATGTCATCCTGCGGGGACTTAAACACGGGGCCGAGCCATATCGCGCCGACGCCCAGCTCAACGAGATAGTCTATCCTGTTGATAATACCTCTGATATCGCCGAAGCCGTCCCCGTTAGAGTCCTGAAAGCTGCGCGGATATATCTGATAGAAAACGCATTCCTTCCACCAGTGACGTTTGATAGGCTTCATCTCACAGTCCCCCTTGACTTTCATATTTGTGTGCAGCACCTTACAGGACGATCTCTCCGCCGCTTTCGGCAGACCTATATATCCCGTCGATGATTTTCTGCACGGTGTAGACGTTTCTTTCGTTTGTGATGGTTTTTCTGTGCGCCTCGGCACAGGAAATAAAGTGCGCAGTCTCGTTCATGAAGCCCTCCGTCCATGCGTCGCCGCGCATGAAACGGGGCTGATAGTCAGTGAGATAGCCGTCGTCCTCGCCGTATATCACAAACGGGTTCAGGCTCGCGCCCTCCTTAGTGCCGTACAGCTTGATGTTGAGATCCTCGTCCGGGCCGTTTATCGCCCAGCTGACGGTGACGGTCATGCTCTTGCCCTGCTCAAAGCGGACAAGCGCCGTGAGAGCGTCCTCCACATCCATCGGCCCGCTGGTCGGGGCAACGGAGCCGTAGCTGTCAATAC
>ERZ779850.3441-NODE-3441-length-11179-cov-3.138260_pt1 | contig 11179 bp, 14 predicted proteins | sample MGYA00511249_ERZ779850 | MGnify/ENA primary metagenome ERZ779850 (study PRJEB29588, sample SAMEA2162475) | human gut metagenome | biome: human gut; feature: human-associated habitat; material: faeces | place: Denmark | collected 2008/2010 ...
CGCCGCCGATGCGTTCGTATTGGTGGAACCACAGATTTCCTCTGACCGTAACCTTTTCCGAGCCGTCACGCCACACATACTCCTTGCCGGAGCGTTTGAGGCGTTCGCCTTGACTTTTCAGAAGTGCGACCAAATCCGTTTGCCGAGCAGCTTCCTTTTGCCCGGCGGTAAAGTGAATATATTCGGTTGGCATGAGTTTCTCCTTTCGAAAAGGAGGTTGCGCATAAAATGTATGCGCAACCTCCCCGTGCTATTGTTTGAGTCCGTGAGCCTGTTTTTTATCCTCAATTTTTCTGAGTAATTTCCGGTCGATGCTGTTTTCTCTGCCTCTGCGTTCATCCTCCAAGCGGTTTTGGATGACACGAGCCATGTGTCCGAGCAGACGGAGCGGGGCAAGTGCTGCCGTCCAGTTTCCGTTGACACGAATGCTGTGGATGAGCTGTGCTGCGTATTGATTGCCATGCTCGGCGGCAAGATGAAGATAGTACATCGCCTTATCTGTATCTCTCGGTATGTCTTTTCCGTAGAGATAGATTTTTCCGAGTTGGTATTCGGCATAATCATTTCCGTTCTCGGCGGCTATTATAAAACTGCGGATGGCCTTTTGAATGTTCTTGACCTCATCCTCGGTCAGATATATCTTGCCTGCAAGGTACGCCGCATAGGGATTTTTCTGTGCGGCGGCATGGTCAAGCCATTCTACAGCTTTCTTTATATCTTTCGGTATGACTTCGCCTTTGTATAACAGTCTGCCGAGGATAAACTGTGCCGGAGCAAAATTTCTTGTTGCCGACAGGTTAAGCAGCCGCACAGCTTCATCAATGTTTTGAGCAAGAATATCTCCGTCAAGATATGCCTTGCCGAGGGTGTACGCTGCATATTTGTTGCCTTGCTCTGCGGAACGGCGGAGCAGGCTCTCGGCTCGTTCGGTATCTCTTTCTATGTCCTCGCCTCTGAGTAATGTTTTGCCGAGCAGATATTCGGCGTATGGGTTATCGTCTTTGACGGCGCTTTCGAGCCAATGCAAAGCGTGGAGCATTTGTTTCGGCACATCCTCGCCATGCAAATACAATTTTCCGAGCATATATTTCGCTACGGTGTAGCCCTGCTTGGCGGATCTGGTGAGATACTCCACCGCCTTTTTCGGATCGTAGTGTTCGCCGTCACGGTCGAGCATAAATTTTGCCGCACGGTACTGCGACCATTTGTTGCCCTTGTCGGCGTCCGCAACCGTTCTTTCATATTCGTCCATAGGCGGAGGCGGCGGATCGGTGCTTTCGGCTTCCTCGGCGGTCGGCTCACGGTCCGGCTCTGTCGGCTCATCTGTATCCTCAACCTCATCTGTCGGCATATTGAGTTTCATTGCCTCGGCTATCACCATATTTTTCACGGATTTGAATTCCTTGTTTTGCGACAGCGGCAGCCGTTCCGGTCGGCTCTCGGTGTAAACCTTCATCGCCGTTTCCTTTGACTCGTACCATAAGTCATAGAGAGCTGCGATGCGTTCGTCCTTGCCGAGTTCGTCAACGATGCTGTTGATAATCTCCTTGATGTCCTTGCGCAGATAGCCGTACTGCTTTTTGCCGTTGGTCACAGCCAACCTCTTGGCGAGTGCCTGCAGCAGATCCTCCACCTGTGGATTGTCATAGGTGCCGCCGTTTATCTTGGCGATGAGCTCGGCGAGTACCTCACGGCTCTGCACCTTGAGTGCATCCCGATGCTCTGTCTGCCTTTTGTATTCGCAGAGCAGGTCCTGTGCGAATATATCCTTGGCGAAGGATGAACGCAAAGCCATCACGCCTTTTTCCGAGAGATAACCTTCGTTCGGATTTATCGAGTAGGCTATCAAGTGGATATGAGGATGGTGGCTTTCGTTATGGAATGCGGCAAACCAACGGAGGTTACTCATGGGTATCCGCAGGTTCTTGGAGAGCGTCTGTGCCTGCGACCGGAGCATATCCCGCCATCGGCTGCCTGCCGTTATCATAGCCGAGGCGCTCGGCGTCCTCACGGCGCAGCGAGACGATTGCCGTCCACACATTTCCCGTATGCGCGTTAAGTTCATCCGACACCTTTTTCAGATCTACCGCCACGCCGTCATCGGTAAAGAGTCCGTGAGAGCCGAAGCGTTCCGCACGGGGACGGGTGGCAATGTAGTCGGCATAGGTTTTTGTGTGCATCATCTCATCGGCGTTTTCCTCAAGCGCACGGGTAATGAATTCCGAAGCCGCACCGACCGTTTTCTCCTTGCGGTAGTCCTCATACTCCAACGATGATTTGCTGTCGGGAAAGTCCGAGAGGATTTTCTTTATCAGTTGCTTTTGCTTGTTTGTCGCCGGAGCATTTCTTTTCGACTCATCTATCTTTTCAACGCCCTCACGAGTAGCAATGTATTCCGCATAGCCGCCTAAGTGATTTCGCTCATCGGGCTTCAGATATTTGAATTTCGTAATTAACCGAGCCATTTATCATCCTTTCTGCCAATCGTTTGCGTCCTTGAAAGTAAAATTGCCGTTGAGCCTTTTTACTTCTTTCACGCATTCGCCTTTGAGCCGTTCGAGAGTGATATCGTCGATGTCACTGTTTGCCGCCACCACATTCATTGTGACGGCGAGTTCCACAGCCATTTTGAAAAGCAATCGGCAGATGCGGTTGTCGCTCTCGGCAACAATACTTTTCATAGAGGACAGCATTGCGTTCGGCAGCATGGAGCGCTGATCCTCGGCGGTGAGGTGGTCGATATAGAACTGCACCGCCTTTTCGATGAACTCTGACTTACTGCGGCAATCATCTGCGGTGTAAAGCTGCCCGATTTTATCGAGTGTTTCGGGATAGAGCCACAGTGCAAATTTGCGTTTGTTTTTCGGTGTCGGCACTCAAATCATCTCCTTTTCTGCCGTATTTTTCGCTCAAAAACCGCAACCCCTAAACTTGCGAGGTTTTTATCCGTGCAACCCCTAAATCGCAGTTTTTGTTGCTGTCCTCAAAAGCCCCGCAAAGCCTTATGCGGTCGGCGTTGCCGTCCGCTGTGTCCTGCGAGGGGAAAGCAAGGCAACCCCTCGCTTTCTCCTGCTTATTTTCGTACCGCCTGCCGATTTCCGCAAAAGGGTGCGAAAACCGCCCCAAACGGCTCTTGCTTTCGCAGGGCTTGTGTTTACCCGCTGTGAGGCTGTATCTCGCCACACGGGGCGACACGGGGGCGCACTCGGCGGTTACATCTGCATTGCCGGAACCTCGGTTTCGTCATCGGCTTCCTCATAGATCATATCGGAGAGATCCTCCATATAGGCAACCCATGCACTCAGCCCGTTTATGGACTCATCGAGGCTTTCAAAGGTGTGCTTGAATGCTCCGGCAAGTTCCTCACGGTTTTCGGGGAATACAACACAGCAATCGGTATATGCTTTTTCCATCTGCTCCTTTAAGGCACAGCTACAGTCCAGCATGGAGTAGAGCCGATCCAATTCGTTATCCGACTTGATTTCCAACTTTCTTTGCGGAGATTTTTTCTGATAGATACCGAACTGTACCCGTTCATAGTCCGAATCGGGTTTCTTGATGACGCTGTTGACATACTGGATGAAAAGGTTCGGCTGGATTTTTTCGTCGAACCTTGTTCCCTGAATTTGCTGCCGAGCGAATTCCAAAAGCTCTCGGTATCTATGTGGCTTTCCATCATTAAGCATTTCCTTGAAGCAGTTACGGAGAAATTCCGCTTTTGAAATATTGTTATCCATACTTTAGTCCTCCTTATATCTGAATCACTTGGTTTTCGGTTTCGTCATCGGTTTCCTCCAACAGATCCATTTCTTTCCCTGCAAGGCTGTTGTTGAAAATTTCACGGCGACATTCCTCGTTGCGGTAATCGGAGCGGAACGCTTTGTAGGCCGCAACGGAAAAATCATGCAGAGAGTAGACTTGCCAATCGTCATCTGTGCTGCTATGAACGCTGACCCAACCTTCGTCCAAATCAAATTCGAACAGAGCAGTGACTCGGTCATCCAAATGGATATCCGCACAGACCTTTTTGAAATAGTCAAGGCTGATGGGACTCGTTTCAATAAAAGCGGCGGCAAAGGTTTCGTGTTCATCAGACAACTCGCCTCTCTCATAGAGACGGTATCAGTAGGCTGCCTGCATCGGTGTGCGGAAGTGGTCGCTTGTAAAGTGGTAGTCATAATCGTTTTCACGGATATGGTAAACTGCAAAGCACCGGGCAGCTTCCGTCTTTGCCTGCTCTGCGGCATACTCACTTTCAATCGTTGCCTCAATGGAGGCGCGCTGTTCGTCGGGGACATACTCCTGATAGAGTGTGTCGAACACTTCGGCTAATTTATCCTCGACCGTTTCGGCGGTCTGATCACCGAGGGCGTCTGCCAAAGCCCGCACTCGGTATGCGTTAAGGTATAGCGTAATATCAATGTCGTTCATTTGCACTTACCTCGCTGACTTCCGTATGCTCGGTTTTAGGGGGCTTCGGCTTTCTTGCCTTCGGCACGGCAGAGGAAGAATCGGTGCCGGATTTCATGTCGATAAAATCACGCACACCAGCAGGCACGGTTTTGGTGTACAGAGCGTCCAGCGCTCTTTCGAGTTCCGCTTCGGCGGTCGTACCTTTCTGTGAAAGATAAAGGACAAGGGCGGATGCCTTGTCCTCGTCGAATGAAATATTGAAGGTTGTCTTTTTCATGTGGGTGATCTCCTTTCAGATACAAAAAAGCGACGCCGTTTTTTCGGCGCCGCATTGTCGGATATATGCTTTTAGATAGTTTTGGGCGTTTGCGAGAGCAACAGCAGCACGATAATCGAAGCCGCAAAAGCCGCTGCCCCGGTGATGATGGCGACAGGTTTGTTTATCGGCTTTTTCCGAGCTCTGCACACTGCCCATACAAGGCCTACGCCCACAGCAGAGGGAAGAAGAGATATTCCGAGTCCTTTCCACAGCCACAAAAGCTCTGCAAAAAATCTCATCGTTTGCACCGCCTTTCTACAGCGTAAGTCCCATATCGGGTTCTTCGTCCTCGGACAGATCCCCGTCCATCTCGATGAGCTCACGAACCCTATCCTGCCCGCAGAGGATAAAGGTGCGGATATATTCCCGGTCTACCTCGATAGGAATTTCGTCAAGGCATTCGTCGATGATATCCTCTGTGATCTCCGGCAGACGCATTTCCCGGTACAACTCACGCGCTTCTTCGCAGTCCTGCAGGAAGGCTTTGAGGAAACCGATCAGCCCGTCATGAGTGCGGCGGACATCGGAGAGATAGCCCTTGGCGATCAATGCGATGTTGTTATCGTAGTTGGGCGCGAGGGAGAGGATTTTTCCGGTTTTCACATCCCGCAGCAGTCCGAAGTTTTCGGTGTGCCTGTCCATGTTGTAGCAGACCGAGTCCGTCCACAGAAGCAGCAGATACTGCTTTGCGATCTCCGGGGATATGCCGTACAGCACATGGAAGCAGTTTTCATAATCCTCATCGTCGTCCACGAGCGCGCGTATCGGCTCGAAGTTCCCCGCCGCGCCGTTTGTGAAATCCTTTGAGCGGATATACCGTCCGTCAAGCTCATAGTGCGCCGTGGGCAGTCCCAGCTTTTCGCAGAGCTTGCATATGAACAGCTCCGAGAAATATTCCTCGCTGTTTCCGCTTTTGTACATCCACCACCCGCCGTCAATGAGCTTCCAGCACTTTTCGAAGCTGCCGGTGTTGGTCAGCTCCGGTGTTCTTGAGGGTTTGCGGGAGAAGCTGTCGGGGTCGCCGCGCAGGGCAAGCTCGGCAAAGTAGTTTTCCTTGAAGCGGATATCCTCATATACGGCGGACGAGCCTTCGGGCTTAAACCAGTAGCGGTCGGTCACGGTGGCCGCATTCACCGCAAGCGCCGTGGCGATGTCGTCCGTTGTGCGCAGGCGCAAGGCTCTTTTCAGAAGGCGTGAATTGGTTCGGTGGGAATCGATGGCGCGGGAGGCAAGCCAGCCTTCGATGTTTCCCGTCCGTTTCAGATAGAGGGGCAGGAGCCTTTCGTCCGCATCCGTTATGACGCCGTTTTTCACGGTCGCAATTACACAGTCTTCCGACATTAAGGTTCCCGTTATATTCTGCATATTCCGCACCGCCTTTCGTTTGAGATTATAGCTTTTGACACCGTCGGGTGTCGCTTTGAGTTTTTTCAGCTCCGCTTGGAGGCTTTTGCGGCGCTCCACCAAGGCTCTGGTCTGCTCCAATTCTCCGGCTTTGATATACCGGCTTTTAAGCTTGCCGTTTTCCGTCCACTGCAGATAGAAGCGTTCTTTTCCCTTGATCACCTTGCGGGAGATATATCCGTTTATGCTTTCCGCAAGCTCCTTTTCCAGCTCCGCTATCCGCTTTGCCGTATCGCTCATATTCCCACCGCCGTTTCGAGAGCTTTTGTCTTTAAATATATTATAACCTATATTCTCACAAATAGCAATAGGTTATCTTGCGCAGCGGAGCATTAAAGTGCAAACTTTTTGTTACATGGACATCTCCTGCGTCTGATCCTCATCGGAGGAGTCGTGCGCAGACTCATAATTGTATTCGCTTTCGTGTTCATCATAAATGTTACAGCCGAGGACGGAGAGCAGACTCACCGGATTCCCTTGGCAGTTATGACAGTACTGCAGATGACAGGTCATTTCGATGGCGTCCTCGGCCATGATGAGCTCGTTGATTTCCTCTCTCTGCCGTAATTCTTTTTCGAGCAATCTGCCGTTCTCGTTGGTGTCGGAAACCTCCGCGCTGAAGTGATAATACAGCTCGTCATAGGAGATCGTCCAATAGCAGTTCTCGGAATTGTCGCAGCACTGCCGGACGGCATAGTCGGCAAGCCGCTTGATTTTACTTTTATCCATATAGACCGTTCCTTTCATTGTGATTCGGTATTCTCCGTATAGGTGATATACGGTATCTTGAGCCAATGCGTAAAGCCACTGCCTGAAACATCGGAGATAATAACGCCGTCGTTGGTGTTGGCGGCATGGATGAACTGACCGTTCCCGATATATATCCCAATGTGACCCTCATGCCAGAGCGCAAGCCCCAGCGTTTCGGGGATCGTATCGATCGTGCCTTTCTCCGTTGCATTTTCGTACATGGTGTCCGCACCGATATCGGGCATACCGTTTGTGCCGTAAGTGATACTGCCGCTTTCACAGTCGTACCAGCCGTAGCCCTTGATAAGACCGATGCAGTCGGCAGTCCTTCCACCGAGCCAATGTGTTCGGATATATTCCTCCTTGCCGCCGACCTCGTCGGGGTACTGGGAGACCTTGCCGTTCAGCATCGATTCGGTCAGCACCTCACCGTAGGTTCCCCATACATAGCCCCACTTCTTTGCATATGCTTGCTTTGCCCATTCAACAAGGTCGTGGGCGTTCTTGGTGTCGGGATCGGTGAAGCCGGAGGTGTTAATGGCCTTGGCTCGGATGGCGGTCATGACCTTTGTAAAGTCCTCGGCATTGAGTGTAGTACCGAAGGCGGTATTGACAGCGGTGATGAGCTGCTCATCTGTCTGATCCTCCGCAAAGCAGCCTGCCAGCTTGGAAACGAAATCCGTTTGTTCGGCATAGTCGGAAAGCGCCAGCACATACAGCACCTGCGCTTCCTTTGCTTTTTCTGCCGTAAATCCTGCGGCTTTCATTTCATCCTCGATGGCGTACATGGTATCCTCCACCGCCTGCAGTTTTGCCTTTTCTTCGGCGGAGAGGTTTTCCACCACCAAGGTCTGCAGGCGGTCGGTGTCGATCTCGATGTCACCGTTGAACAAAGATATAACGGCAGCCACCGGCATAATGATGATAATGATCACGCCGAGGATAATGCCGAGAACGGTGCGCCGCAGCTTTTTATCGGTGAGAACGGCGACGGCTATCTTTTTAAGAGCCGCCGCTACCGTTGCGCTCATCGCCCGCCTGCCTTTCCGAAAATAGCCGCCTTATAGTCCGGCGCTATAACTTGGAGCAGATATCGTTCGTTACCGCAGCGATAGAGGCAAGTACCTCTTTCGGGATATTTGATGAGTTCAAATTCCGAAGGCTCGACCTGCAGGGCGTCCATATATTCCTTCGGGTTGATCTGACCTGCGTTGAACAAAAACTGGTGTGTCGGGATGGAAAACAGCGGCTTTGTGAATTCCCTGATAGACGGAATCAGAAAATCCTCGATATTCTGACTTGCCAGAATCACCGAGGAGTCTTTCTTGCGCACACGCTTCATACAGTTGCGCAGATATTCGATTGTAGTCATGTTCGAGAGGAAGAGGTACAGCTCGTCCACCGATGCCGCCGTATTTCCTTTGCCCAATAGCTCGTTACTCATAAAGGAGAGAATATTGAACAACATACAATCCTTGAGTCGCCGGTTGGTATCCATAAGACCTTTTACGCCGAATACGAGAAAGTTGGAGTCGGTAATGTTGGTGTGTCCGTTGAAATATTTGCTTTCCGAGCCGACGCACATACTGTGGATTCCGAGACAGACCTCCTGCAGCGTTTCTTCGGTGTAGAGGTATTTTCGCTGCTTGTCGTAGATCATAAATTCTTCCTCGCAGAGATTGTAAAAATCCTGCATGACGGGAAAATCCGAGGTCTTCTTTACACTGTAGTCCGTGCTGTCGGTGATACCGAATCGGGCGTACAGCTTGGAGAGCAGAATCTCAATGGTGTCGATCTGCGAATCGGTAAAATCCTTGTAGCTGCGGAAAAAGTCTTTCAAAAAGGCAATGTGCTGACTGAGCCTTGTGACCTTTTTGAAGGCTTCGGGCGTGTTGGCGTCGATATCCTCAACGCTGTCAGTCCACGCTTTCGGCTCTAACGGATTGATGGTGTATTCTCCCGACATAAAGTCGATATAACAGCCGCCGAGCGCGTCGCATAAGGTTTCGTATTCGCTTTCGGGATCAAGACAAATAATGCGCTTTCCCGATTCGCGGATGTTGGTCAAAATAAGCTTCAAAAGATAGCTTTTTCCCTGACCGCTGTTGCCCAAAATAAGGGCGTTGGAATTGGTCTTGTCCTCGGCTCTGCGGTCGAAGTCTACAAGGATATTTGTTCCGTACTTATCTCTGCCGATATATGCGCCCTGCGGATCGGTCTTGCCGGAAAAGTTGAATGGGTAAAGATTTGCAACACTTGACGCAGGAAGCACACGCTCGTACTGTGCGCCGAACTGGTTGGAGCCTGTCGGCACGGCAGAGAGAAATCCCTCTTTTTGCCGTAGCGTTAATCGGTCAACGGAGATTTTGGAACGCGTCAACTCCATGGCAATGTCCGATTGCAATTCCTTGAGCTTTTCCATGCTTTTTGCTTTCAGCTCGATAAACACCGAGCAGTGGAGGAGCGGCTCTTTGTTTTTGCGGAGGTTTGCGAGAAGTTCAATTACATCCTGCAAATTGCCCTCCGCCTCAATGCTTTCGCTGACATCGTTGCCGCCGCTTTTGAGTCGGTTGCGGCGTGTGGCATTTTGAATGATTTTACGCTGTTCCATAGATTCCACAAGCCTGTGATAGATGCGGAGTGTCACGCCGTTGCGGTCGGCAAGCTGCGAGAGAATGGCCTGTTCCTCAGTGGACGGCGGATATTCCCGCACCGCCCACACGCAGCGGTAGCTGTCGCCGACAATATAATGGTCGGATAAAAATTTGACCGTGCCGGGAAGGATCATATCGAAGAAGTCCTTGGTGCGGATTTCCTCTGCCTGTTCCGGCGTGAGAATTTTCGGTTTTCTTTTGAGCATAGTTTTTCCTTTCTGCCGTTATTCTTCGGCTATGATCAGCAGCCTGCCGTCCTTGCCCGAACCGTAGCAGGTGGAGAGGATGAGGTGCCTGCCGTCCTCGCAGGTTGTGCGGTCATACCATGGGTCTGCGGTATTGGTTCTCCGCACCTCGGTCACGGTAAACAGAAACACACCGTCGGCGGTTTCCAGCCTTACCGTGCGGTGTGAATTCAGAAAATCCGTATTCAGATATTTCTTCAAATCGGAGAACATCGTGCCGTTTTTCATGTTTTGACCGTAAATGATGAGGTTGCCGCCGACCGTGCTGCACCGTCCGTCAAGAAACGGCACTCCGCTTTGACTGTACTGCCCGTAAAAGCTGCGGCGGAGGTATTTCTGCGGTTCACTCGGAGTATACATGACGGGATAGCTGATGCTTGTGCCGTCAATACTCAGCCACCCGATACAGTCACCGTTTACGGCAATGAGCGCAGGAATATTGTGTTCTGTGGTAGACTGTTCGGTCGGCTCTGCGCTCGTTTCTGTTTCTGTGTCCGTTACGGATTCTGCCGGGGCTTCGGTCATCGGCAGTTTGGCAATTTCTGTGACGGAGGCGAAGTCCTTTTTTTCTTTCTGCCGTTCTTTCAGTTCGGAATGGATTTTCACGCCTGACAGCACGGCTGCCGCCGACAGCAGAAGACAAAAAAATATGAGGGCGGGCTTATTCCTCGTCCTCATCATCCGTACCCTCGTAAAACTGTTCGCCGTCAATATCGGGGATTGCTTCGCCCTGCATACTTGCCTCAAAATAGAGAGCAAGGATGCGTTTGATCTCCGGCTTTTTCAGCCGATGCACCTCAAAGCCCTCGCCGGCGATTTTACTTTCGATGCGGTTGGCGGTTTCAAAAACCTGCTTTTCCTTTTGGCTTTTCAGGCGTGCCACAAAGAAAAACTGCCGCGCCGTCGCCATTTCCGTCTGAATGTTGTCGAGGAAATCGATGTCCTTTTTGATGAGCTTTTTGACCCTGCCGTTTTCCTCGGTTTTGAGGCGTTCGGTCAAATAGGCTTTGTTGTCGTCAAAGCATTCCGAGGAGTCGGTGCAGACGATCTCGATGTCGGGCAATGCCGACAGCACCATCATCAGATGGCGTATCTTGATTTCGATATTGGTGTGGGACAGCACCGAGATATTGGTGGGCGATACAAGGTAGAAGAGCAGCTCGCCCTTAGTCGTTGTAAGGCCGTATTTTGTAAAGGTTTTAATCCCTAAAAGCTCCTGCACCGAGCGGCCTTTTTTCTTTTTCTGCTGTTTCATTGTCATCATCTCCATTCGTAATACTGTTGTGTGGATATAAAGTACCGCACGGCATATTTCATAAAATCCAGCACCGTGGTGTCATCCATGCGGATCGTTAAAAAACCGTAGCACAACACCGCCGCTGCCGGAAGAAATA
>ERZ779850.3443-NODE-3443-length-11178-cov-3.391801_pt1 | contig 11178 bp, 9 predicted proteins | sample MGYA00511249_ERZ779850 | MGnify/ENA primary metagenome ERZ779850 (study PRJEB29588, sample SAMEA2162475) | human gut metagenome | biome: human gut; feature: human-associated habitat; material: faeces | place: Denmark | collected 2008/2010 ...
CCCGGCCCCGGACTTTTGTCCGGGGCCGGGGTTGCTATTCTGCTATTTTACAATTTGCGGTTGCCTGTTGTCTGCGGGGCGGCGGATCACACCACCGCGAAGAACTTAATGAGAAACAGGACAGAGATCACATAGGTCAGCACGCTGACGTCCTTGGCCTTGCCGGAGAGGAGCTTGACCACCGCGTAGGAGATCAGGCCGAGACCGATGGCGTGGCCGATAGAGCCGGAGATTGGCATACCGATGAGCATGATGGACACCGGCAGCATCTGGTCCATATCGTCAAAGTTGACATTCTTGAGACCCTGAAGCATCAGCACACCGACGTAGATCAGCGCAGCAGAGGTCGCGGCGCCGGGAATGATGGCGGCGACGGGAGCGAGGAAGATGCAGGCGAGGAACAGCACGGCAGAGGTCAGCGCGGTCAAACCGGTGCGACCGCCAGCCTCCACGCCGGAGGCGGATTCGATAAAGGTGGTAACGGTGGAGGTGCCGGTGGCAGCGCCCGCGACCGTACCGATGGCGTCGGAGAGCAGGGCCTCCTTCATGTTGGGCATCTCGCCCTTCTCATTCACCATGCCGGCGCGGGAGGCGGTGCCCACCAGAGTGCCGATGGTGTCGAACATATCGATCATGCAGAAGGTGATGATCAGCGTGATGGCGGTGAACCAGCCGATGTTCATAAAGCCCGCAAAGTCAAACTTGAAGAGCGTGGTAGAGACCATGTCGGCGAAGGGCGGCACGAAGCTTGCGGTCTCAAGGCTTGCAAAGGGATTCACGCCGAGGAATGCGAAGCTGCCGATCCAATAAAGGACGGAGGAAAAGAGCATACCAAGCAGCACGGCGGCCTTGATGCCCTTCTTGGCCAGAACGACCATGACGAACACACCGAGGAACGCGGTCACGACGGTCAGGACCATCGTGTCATAGCCAGAGCCCATGTTGCCCTTGATGATACTGGGGGTCAAGGCGCCGAAGAAGTCGCGCATCATGTAGAACGGACCGCCGTTTTCGGAATAGATGCCAATGTTGGAGCCGAGACCTACGTTCATCAGCATCAGGCCGATGGCAGGGGCGATGCCGTAGCGCACACCGAGCGGAATGGCCTCCACGATCTTCTCGCGCACCTTCAGCACGGTGAGCACGAGGAACACGATGCCTTCGATGAGGATGATGACAAGGGCAGCCTGAAAAGCGCTGGTGTAGTCGCAGTCATTGATCACGGCGATGTTGGCCACCACCACAGCGAAGAAGCTGTTGAGACCCATGCCGGGCGCCATGGCAAAGGGCTTGTTGGCCAGAAAGGCCATGCAGGCGGTGCCGATGGCGGAGGCGATGCAGGTTGCAAGGAACACGCCGTTCCACAGCGGCGTACCGACTGCGAAACCGGTGAGCAGATTGGGGTTCAGGGCGATGATATAGGCCATCGTCATGAACGTGGTCAGGCCCGCCAGGATCTCTGTCCGGACGGTGGTGCCGTTCTCTTTCAGTTTAAAGATTTTTTCCATAGTTTTCCCCTTTCTCTTATCATAGGGTCCCATAAAGGTCCACCTCTGCTATAACGAAATCTTAACACAAATTCCCATCCGTGAATAGTTCTGAGATTTACTGAAAAAATAGGTGTATCTTTAGCATATTGTACAAAAACAGCCCTGTCATTTCGACAGGGCCGCTTCGTTCAGGCAGTATGATGGGGTTCAAAGGCTTCTTCGATCCTTTCCCGCATCCGGAAATCCCGGCGCTGCCAAACAAGAGCCAGAACCGCAGGTAGCAGAACAGGCAGGATCGTGCAGCTTCCCCACCCCATCGCCCACAGCACACATTCTGCAATAACGCCGGCATGGAAGGCCAACAGTGTTCCTCCATAGAGATTCATCCGGGGGATATGGTCCGAATCCCGGAATAAATGGGCCTGGACCCAGGCATCCACAAACTGGCGGAGGTTGTTGGTAGAAAAGATGGTGGAACAGGGATACCCGTATTTTCCGGCAAACACGCACCACTGGAAGCCCATGGCAAAAATGCAGATGTAAACGCCCAGCTCCGATAAGTGCTCCGGCAGAACACTCAGCACACAGGCCGCAGCTGCATCTGAGAGAATGGCCCACATCCGCAGATCGCCCTTACAGCGCTTCGACAGGCAGGCTGCCAGAAAAATCGTAAAAACATACAGGATAACGATTCCAAGACGCAGCAGCGCTTTGATCCAGTTTTCCTGAACCGCGCTTGTGAAAACCTCAATGAAATTGACGGTCACTGCCGAGGCGAAGTGATGAAAGCGCAAAATAGCATACGCGCCGAACCAGCCGCCGATCAGTGCCATGCAGAAATGCAGGCGCCGTTTTGATTGCTCCAACTGTTCTTCCATATTTCTCTGATCCTTTTCCTTAAAGAGGCGGAGAGTCGATCAGACCCTCCGCCCTGTTACTGCGTTTTCTTAGAACTTGATCTTCTCTTCCAGATAGCTCTTCACCTGATCAATGGGGATACGCACCTGATTCATGGTATCACGCTCACGGATGGTGACACAGTGGTCAGCGGGGGTGTTCTCATCGCCCACGGTCTCAAAGTCCAAGGTAATGCAGAAGGGAGTGCCGATCTCATCCTGACGGCGATAGCGCTTGCCGATGGAGCCGGTCTCGTCATAGTCCACCATGAATTCCTTGGACAGCTCGTTGTACAGCTCCATAGCGGGGCCGGAGAGGACCTCCTTCTTGCTCAGAGGCAGGATGGCGGCCTTAAAGGGAGCCAGAGCGGGATGGAAGTGCATGACCACGCGGACATCGTCCTTGCCGTTCTTGTCCTGACCCACAACTTCCTCGTCATAAGCGTCGCACAAAACGGCCAGAACACTGCGCTCCACGCCCAGAGAGGGCTCGATGACATAGGGGATATATTCCACCATGTCCTTGCCCTCGCCCTCGCGGTAGACCATCTTCTGACCGCTGGTATTCTGATGCTGGGTCAGGTCATAGTCAGTACGGTCGGCTACGCCCCACAGCTCGCCCCAGCCGAAGGGGAACAGGAACTCAAAGTCCGTGGTGGCCTTGGAGTAGAAGCACAGCTCCTCGGGATCATGGTCACGGAGACGCAGGTTCTCATCCTTCAGACCGATGGACAGCAGCCAGTTGTGGCAGAAGGTCCGCCAGTAGTTGAACCATTCCAGGTCGGTGCCGGGCTTGCAGAAGAACTCCAGCTCCATCTGCTCAAATTCCCGGACGCGGAAAATGAAGTTGCCCGGGGTGATCTCGTTGCGGAAGGACTTGCCGATCTGGCCGATGCCGAAGGGCAGCTTCTTCCGGGTAGTGCGCTGGACGTTGTTGAAGTTCACGAAAATGCCCTGAGCGGTCTCGGGACGGAGGTAGACGGTATTCTTGGCGTCCTCAGTGACGCCCTGGAAGGTCTTGAACATCAGGTTGAACTGACGGATGTCGGTGAAGTTGTGCTTGCCGCAGGTGGGGCAGGGAATGTTATGCTCTTCAATGAAGTCCTTCATCTCGGCCTGAGAGAAAGCGTCCACTGGCTTGGGCAGTTCAAAGCCGGTCTCGGCGCACCAGTCCTCGATCAGCTTATCGGCGCGGAAGCGCTCGTGGCACTCGCGGCAGTCCATCAGGGGATCGGAGAAGCCGCTGAGGTGACCGCTGGCCACCCAGGTCTGGGGATTCATCAGGATGGCAGCGTCCAGACCCACGTTATAGGGGTTCTCCTGAACGAATTTCTTCCACCAGGCGTTCTTGATGTTCTTCTTCAGCTCCGCACCAAGAGGGCCGTAGTCCCAGGTGTTGGCAAGGCCGCCGTAGATCTCGCTGCCGGGGAACACAAAGCCTCGGTTTTTGCACAGGGCAACGATTTTGTCCATGGTCTTTTCAGTGTTTTTCATGGTTTCCTCTCCTTTTTGTTTGGTGGCTCAGAGCGATTTCAAAATTGCATGCACGCAATTCTGATGCCACGCGTCCCGGCTGCCGTGTCTGCGGCGAGGGGCGCGGCTCAACTCATGCGTTTTTGCGCAGCAAAAAACGCCCTGAGCCTATTTTAGTAGGCTCAGGGCGAACATAATGTCCGTGGTTCCACCTGAATTCCCCGTTGGAGGCGGGGCACTTCGTTCCCGGTAACGGCGGGGTCCGGCGAAGCATTTCCGCTCCGCGGCTCCAGGGCGCCATCCGATGCTTTCCGGAGGAGCTTGCACCAACCGCTCCTTCTCTGAAACCGGATCCAGCAGGACTTCCCTGTCACAGCCTTTCACCCGGTCACTGTATCACGGTTTTTGAACATTGTCAAGGCAAACAGCGGAAAACGGCCTTTTTTTCATTGAGTTTCTGAAAAAACTCACCGACTTTTTCACAATGTTGAAAGGAATCCGGAAAAATAGGACAACGCTCCGCCTGAAAGACGGAGCGTTGGTTCGGTTTACTTTTTCTCCCGATCGTAGGCCACGATGACCCGACGATTGGGGTCCACACCCGTGGAATAGGTGGTGACACCGGGAACCTCCTGCAAAGCCGTGTGAATCACATGGCGCTCGTAGGCGTTCATAGGCTCCAGGGTAACGCTGCGGCGATACTTGACCACCTTGCCCGCCACCTTGTTGGCCAGACGCTCCAGGCTCTGTTCCCGCTTGGCCCGGTAATTCTCGGCGTCCAGCTGGACACGGACCCGGCTGCCGGTGCGGTTGACGGAGTAGCTGGTGAGCTGCTGGATGGCGTCCAGAGTCTCGCCCCGGCGGCCGATGATGGCGCCAAGGCCCTGACCTTCCAGGAACACCTTATAGCGGCCCTTTTCAGGGAGATACACCTTGACCTCCGCCTGGACCTCCATCTGCTGAAGGAGGCCGGAAAGGAACTTGCGGATCTCCTGAGTCCGCTCGTCGTTCACTTCCTCGCCCAGATCCTCCGGGGCCTTGACGGTCTGTGCTTCCTCGGTCTTGGGAGCGGACTCCTTTTTGACCGGCTCTTCCCGGCGCTGAGGCTTTTCGGCGGGCTTCTTTTCCGTCCGGGGCTTCTCGGCCTTGGGCTTGTCCTCCCGGACCTTTTCCGCCTTGGGCTGGGCGGGAGCGGCAGGCTCCTCGGCCTTCGGCTCCGCCGTCTGACCGCAGGCGCACAGCGCGAAGATCATTGTAAGCGAGAGAAGCAGTGTTATAAGTTTCTTCATTTTCTTCATTTCTTTCTCCTTTTCAGTGTATTTTCCGAATTATTGCAGATACGCAAATGTATCATACATTTGATACGGGTATAGTATAGCGCGTCGTTTTGATTTTGTACAGTGATTTTAGACATTTTAATTCAATTTTTTATTTATTCTGTGTTATGCACAAAAGTGGAGCGATTTTTTAGTGCAATGTGCATATATCATGTATTTCCCCTCTAAAAGTTAAATATTTTTCAATATTTTTTTGTAGCCCCTATTGACTTTCGTGATTAGTTACATTACAATACAAATGCAGTCATGCGAAAAGCACATGTTCCTTCATCGCGTTAAATGAACATTGCTTGTACGCGGACCTTTGCAGAACATTGCAGATGTTCAGGCTGTAAGCGGCGCCGGGTGCTGCCGCCGAGAACTCCTCTTATCTTAATTATGGAAAGGATCTACTACCATGAAGCCTGTGAAAAAAGCAGCCGAGATGACCCCCGCAGAGCTGGGACGCTACATTGACCAGTCCGTACTCAAGCCCGAGTTTACCGATGAGGATATCCGCAAGTACATTCAGGAAGGCATAGATTACAACTGCGCTACCGTATGCATAAACCCCTCCTCCCTGCCGATCGCGCGCGAACTGTGTGCGGGTACCAACACAGGTATATGCGTGGTGTGCGACTTCCCCTTCGGGAAATCCACCACGGAGTCAAAGGTGGCGCAGGCTGAGATCATCTGCCGGGATGGTGACATCGAGGACCTTGACATTGTCGCAAACTACGGTTGGATACGCTCCGGAAGATGGGACGACGTGCGTGAGGATATCAAGGCCGTCGCGGACGTGTGCCATAAATACGGCTCTAACCTCAAGGTCATTTTCGAGGTCGACTCTCTCACCATAGAGGAAGTCAAGCGCGCGACCGAGGTCGCCATCGAGGCCGGCGCGGACTTCGTAAAGACCTCCACCGGTTTCTTTACCGGCGGTAAGAACGAGGGCGCGACCTACGAAGTCATCGAGGCCATGATGGAGGCAGCCGACGGACGCTGCAAGATCAAAGGCGCCGGTGGGATAAGGGATCGGGAAAAGTTCCTCAGGCTCATCGACATGGGCATTGACCGCATGGGTATCGGCTATAAGTCCACCGCGAAGGTTCTTGGTCTCGACAAGTGATAAACACGGCCGACATTATTGACCGGCTCAGCAAAAAGCCCTATGCGGACTTCAAGGCCTGCATAGGGCTGGATGGCTTTGTCGACAGGATAATCAGAGTCGTCGACAAGCGCCGCTCCGCCGGAGAATGTTCTTACGTCAGAACACTTGCCGATTACGGCAGGCTTATCTCCGACGCTTCGGGCTTCAGTCTGAACGTGGAGCTTATATGCGAAAAGAGTCAGCTCGGCGGAAACGGCCCGATAATGGCGTACGCTCTCGCGAGGCTCGGGAGGGACGTGAGCTGCATTGGCGCTTTCGGTCTCCCTCGCCCCGCCGCCGAGTTTGAAAAGCTTGAAAAGCTCGCGCGTCTGTATTCCCTTTCGGAGCCTGCCCGCACCGACGACTATGAGTTCGACGACGGAAAGATCATCGCCTCGACTCTGAACTCCCTGAACGCGCTCGACTGGAACGCCATAACGGAAAAGCTCCCTCCGGAGCAAATATGCGCCCTGTTTGACGAGGCCGACGTCATCGCGCTCAATAACTGGACGATGATCCCGGCCATGACCGGCATATGGAAAAGGATCCAGTCCGACACACTCCCCTCGCTCTCGGATAAGGAGCGTCTGTATTTTATTGACATGGCAGACCCCGGAAAGAGAACGGACGCGGATATCGCGGAGGCTCTCCGGGTCATGGCAGGCTTTGAACGCTTTGGGCGGACGGTCCTCAGCTGCAATCACAGGGAGGCGATCCAGCTTGCAGGAGCGCTGGAGCTTTCCGCGAGTCCTAACAGCTGCGCCGCCCTTGCAGATGGCATACGGGAAAGCCTCGGGATATGGTGCGTATCTCTCCACACGCTCACGGGCTCGTTTGCCGCGACAGTGTCCGGAGTCACCGAAGCCCCCGGCTTTTACACTCCGAAGCCCCGTGTCTCCATCGGCGGCGGGGATCATTTCAACGCAGGGCTGGTCTTTGCGCTCATGGACGGATTCACGCTTGAGGAGGCATTGTATGTTGCCTCGGCCGTCTCCGGGGCCTATGTACGGACAGGAGTAACGCCCTCACTCACGGATCTCGTGCGGTTTATTTCTGAAAATATAGAAAATAGCTGATATTTGTCCACCGAATTATTGATTTTTTTGTAAAAAGTGTTATTATTAAGAAAAAGATTTGGAGGCCTTCGTCTGGATGAATTTTGACTTTTCCAATGAGATACTTCCGGATTCTCCCGAGTCTATCTATCTTCAGCTATTCAACATAATACAAAAGCAGATCGAGGACGGAAAGCTCGTTCCCGGTGATATGCTCCCGTCTGAGATGGAATTTTGCAGCGCATATCATATCAGCCGGACCACCGTCCGTCAGGCGCTTCATGAGCTGGAGCTGATCGGCGCGATAGAACGCAAGCGCGGGCTGGGGACCTTTATCTCTTCGCCGAAGCTGTCGAGAAACATCGGAAACCTGTACAGCTTTTCCGATGAAATGCATGTCATGGGCAAGGTCCCTTCGTCTAATATCATTGACTTCAAGCTTATCGAAAAGGAAAAGTGTCCCTCGACTGCGAGAGAAATGGATTCCAAGCGGCTCATTGACGTGGTCCGTATACGGCTTGCCGACGGCTGTCCAATGCTTATCGAAAACACCTTCCTCCCGGTCAGCCTTTGTCCCAACCTATCGTGGGAAATGCTTGAGACAGAATCGCTGTACTCCATTCTGTCAAAGAAGTACGGTCTCAAGATTGCAAAAGCCATCGAGACCTACGAGGCCGTTGTAATGACCAAGGAGGAGAGCCAGCTGCTCGAATGCAATCCCGGCGACCCGGCGTTTCTCATAAAGCGCGTCACATGGGACGATCACGGGAGAATGGTAGAGTACACCAAATCCATCACAGCCAGCGCGAGATCAAAGCTTGAGATAACCATGTATCCAAACGGCGTTCAGGCCGAGCGGATAACGGTTTGACCTCCGTGTGATACTGCAATTAAATATGCATAATACAGACCCCCTGACGCAGGTCTTTCTCCCGCGTCAGGGGGCCTTTTTGTGTCTTAATGTCTGGCCTTATCAGCTACGACGTTTTTTGTCCGGCCACGGTCTGAGTCTATCATGGTCGACTATATTCGAGACGGGCGCAGGAGACTTACTCCGATCGGTGAGATGCCGATACTCTCCGGAATGTGGAACTTCATCGGCGTGGTCGATATCCCACAACAAGAGCAAAAAGAAACGGCATAGCCTACATGATCGTAAGCTATGCCGTATCCTTTTTGAGCATCCTTCGTCCTTAAGTGAATGCGGACTTCGGCGTGTCTTTCTTTAATATTTATCAACTTTACAGGAACCGATCCATATACTGCGTCAGCTCGTCCCACATGCTGCGCAGCTGCTGTCTGTCCTCCGAAATGCCGGACTTCACCTCGTCCTTCAGCTCCGTCAGCCGCTGTCTATTGCGGTTCGACATGTCCATATTCTGCGCAACTGCGTGTATGAACTCGTCGGACAGCTGCTCCTTCGGGCGGCAGCGCCCGCTGCGGTAGTTGTCTATCACGACCGCGTAGCGCTCGTATGCGCGGCGCACCGCTTCCTCCCATGACATGTAGAGGTCGCGCAGCGCGTTTTCGCCCACGGCGTGCATCCTCCCGGCGTCGCCGCCGAGCTTCTCCAGCATCGCCGCCATCGAGTCGGCGTTCTCCTCGATCAGAAATCCGTTGACTCCGTCCGTAACATCCTCGGCGGCACAGCTCCCCGCAACCAGCACGCTTGCCAGACCGCAGGCCGCCGCTTCGCGCACGACCAGCCCGTTCGTATCAAAGGTGGACGGGAACAGGAACAGGTCGGCCCTGCAGTACCACGCGCGGATCGCGCTGCGGTCGTGTATCGGCGCGACGAAGAACACGCGGTCACTCAACCCGAGGCTCTCGCAATAGGTGACGATCTCGTCCTTGTCGTTGCCGCCGCCGACGAACACCATGCGGAAATCGCGCCCGCTTTCGCTCAGCTTCTTCAGCGCGTCTAGGATTATGCGTATCCCCTTGTACCACATCATGCGCCCGACGAACAGGAACAGCGGCAGCCCCTCCGGAAGATCATAGTCCCCCGTGACCTGCCGTATGAGCGCGTCGTCCACACGGCCGCGCGGAAAGTCCACGCCGTTCGGCATGATGATGTAGTCGCTCTCGTAGCCGAGCTTGTGCAGGTTCTCCCCTGCCCCGCGGCTGACCGTCCACACCTCGTCGCAGGCGGAAATATTTCTGGCGAGTATCTTCGCCGCCTCCTCCTGCAAAACGCGGCTCTTCACGGCGTTGGCGATATCTATGTCAAATTTCGTATGGTATGTGAAAACGAGCGGCACGTGTATCCGATCACGCAGGGCGCGGGCAAGCAGCGTGGAGGTTATCGGGCAGTGGCTGTGGATGATGTCAAAGCTCCGCTTTTCGAGCGAATCCATCAGCTCCGCCGAGAACGGCAGCCCCGCGCGGTAGCCCACGAGCTTCGTCATGTCGATGCTCGGATAGCGCAGCACCGGAAAATCGAACACGGAGTCATCCGCGTCGGGATAAAACGGCGTCACGACCGTGGAATTGCCGAGCCCGTTCTGGATTATCTTCGCGTAATTTGTGACGGCATTCGCCACGCCGTCTATGGCCGGTGGGAAAGAATCGTTTATGAGGCAGATGTTGAGCTTGTCCATACGCGTCTCCTATCGGGTGAAATTGTACTTAAATTATAATCGAAACGCGCACAAATGCAAGCAAAAAATCAGGGATTGAACTTCTTCCTTATCGTCTCGTAGATGAGATCCTGCCCCTTGCGGTTCGGGTGTATGCCGTCGTCACACATTCTGTCGCCGTGCTTCTGCGGTGTCGCGAGGAAAGCGTCGCGCAGCTGCATGACGTCGCATCCGTTGAGCTGCGCCACGCGCTCTACGAGATGGCTGTAATACTCCTGCCAGCGGTAGATCGCCTGCGCGTCGCCGAGCCAGAACAGCACCGCGTCCATGTCCACCCCGTCGCGGCAGAACCACTTCAGATAGCGCTCCGCGCAGAGCGGCGGCAGCGTGGACAGAACCGGCTCGCAGCCTGCCTCGCGCAGTTGCGCGATGATCTCCGAGTACTTCCGCGCGAAGTCCTCCGGATCGGTCTTGCACCGGTGCTCGCCGTGCGGCGCGGCGGCGACGGCCGCCCAGTCAAAATCGCTGTCGTTCCCGCCGAATTCTATGAGGCAGCGCGCGGGCAGCCCGCCCTTGGCGATGCGGCGCTGTACGATGGCCTGCGCCTTGTCGATCGTCGCGCCGAACTTGCAGCAGCTCTCGATCTCAATGCCGGTCGTCTCCTCGCGCGCATGGCGCTCCTCGCTCGGGCAGATGTACTTCCCCTCGTCCAGCAGCACTCCGCGCATGATAGAGTCTCCGAATATGATCAGCTTTTCCATATTATTTTGACCTCGTTACTATGTAATCTAGTATTAAGTACTATATTACATAATTTTGATTATATGTCAAGTATTTTTGAAAATAATTATTGTGTTTTTGAAAACTATATGATATCTTAACATACATAGGAGATGAATCGTATGGATGAAAACAACGCGAAGAGCGCGGTGAGCCGCGGGCTTCTGGAGCACACTCTCCCCGCGTGGGACGAGCTGCCGGATTTTGAGCTGTATATGGATCAGGTGCTGACGCTGCTGAGCCGGTATCTGCCCTTTTTGCCCAAAAAGGAGAAGGAGGAGCAGATCATCACCACCAGCGCCATCAACAACTATGTCCGCATGAAGCTGATGCCTGCGCCGGAGAAGAAAAAGTATAACCGCATCCACATCGCCTACCTGATCATGATCTGCGCCTTGAAGCAGAGCCTGACCATGTCGGAGATCCAGAAGATCCTGCC
>ERZ779850.3481-NODE-3481-length-11088-cov-2.603825_pt1 | contig 11088 bp, 5 predicted proteins | sample MGYA00511249_ERZ779850 | MGnify/ENA primary metagenome ERZ779850 (study PRJEB29588, sample SAMEA2162475) | human gut metagenome | biome: human gut; feature: human-associated habitat; material: faeces | place: Denmark | collected 2008/2010 ...
ATAGAACGGGCGGGCACAGTGACCGTAGCGGTCTTGGCAGCCTTGTCAATCACCACAGAGCCTTCAGCTTGCTTGACGTTGCTGGTCTTGGCGAAGACTTCCGGAGTGGCGGAATCGACACCCACGTTCTTGTCTTCGGCAGAGGTTTCGGTGGTCAGATAGAGCTCACCGTAAGCGTTGTCGGCAATCTCGCCGTACTTCGACAGGTCGATGACGAAGGTCTGGTCAGAGGTGCCGGAGTTGCGGTGGATGACGGTCTGCGTCTTGCCATCGTCGGAGGTGGCAGTCATGTTGTTGTCTTCATCGTTGTTGGCGATGACCTTGTCGCCCGCGTGGATGAAGTGGGTGATGGCCTTGACGCCGTTGTACTTGGCGTTTGCAATAACCGTGCACGGTTCAAGTCCATCGGTGGTACCGCCGTTGTTGTTCACGCGGCGCTCGGAGTAGAGCTTGCCGTCCATGCCAGCCACGGTGCAGTCGAAGTCGATGAGCACGGTGCCCCAGTTGGTGTTCTCACCGGCCGGATTCACATTCGAGCCCATCTGCATGTTGTAGAGGTCCTCGACCACCTGCCAGAAGGTGAAGTCCTTGGACTGCAGGCGGGTGACGTTGGAGCTGATCTTGCTCATCATGCCCAGCGCGTTGTCGAAACCGTACGGGTTGTAGGAGCCAGACTGCCAAGAGCCGTCCACCTCGCTCATCGACAGCTTCTTGCCGTCTGCCTGAGCGATATCGCGCGACTGCATCTGGTTGCTGTCGGAGTAGGCGTGAACGTTGTACTGGCCGATAAGGTCCTTGATCGCCTGCGGGTACTGGTTGTACGACTTGACGAAGTCGGCGGAGTTCGTGGCATCGGTGGCTGCGATGATGGTGTCATCATTGTCCTTGAGCGCCTCAGCGAGTGCGGTAATCGTCTGCTGCTGCTGGGCGTTGCTGACATGCATACCCTCCTGCGGCTTCTTCAGCGCGTTGGAGTATGGGGTGACGGACCTATCTTTGTCGGAGTAGTACTTATCCCAGTAGTTGTTAATGAGCTTGGTGTTGTCATCGCTCTCATCGGTGTACTTCGAAGCCATGTCGCCCGGAGTGCCCCAGTAACTGGTCTCGGACTCGTTGAACGGCTCGACCGTGTCAACGTTTGCGCCAAGGCTTTCGAGGTGCTCGACGTTCTTGGCCATGTACTGAGCGAATTTCTCAGGGTTTGCAAGATTATTGCTACCGGAGTTGCGTCCACCAGTGGCGTAACCGCTGTTGGTCAGGAACCACGGAGCGGAGTTGGCGAAGGCCTCTACGTCGGTGATGTCAGGGTTATCGCCGGTGGCACCGCGCTCAATCCACCAGTCTTGGGCGGCGGACTTGGAGAAGTCATACTGGTTGTCGTCAGTCGGGTCGAATGCCGCAGCCAGCTTGTCTTTGTCGGCCTGCTTGGTGGTTACGCCATTGCCATACGTGCCGGAGCCGGTGGCGTCATCTTTCCACGTGCCAGGCACGGCAGCGCCTTGGCGCATGAATGGGTAGCCGTAGGCAACATCGGAGGCATTGCCGCCGCCCACGTTGTAGCGGGCCATGTTCAGGTCCAGTCCTTCATCACCGAAGATGGACTGGTAGAACTGTTCGCGCAGCTGTTTGCCGTATTCCACAGCCTTAGCCTTGGAAGCGTCATCGCCGAGATTGGTGGTGATGGCCGGTTCCTCGCCGAGGCTGCCGGTGGCGTTGGCGAACCAAGCCAGCGAGGTGCCCCAGCCATCGAAACTGTTGGCATACCACGGGTTCGGGGTCACGGTAATGGCATCGTTATCAGCCGCATACGCAGTGCCGGCAACCGCAAACGCCCCTCCTCCCACTAGTGTTGCCGCCGCAACCATTGCAGCAAGCGATTTGCTCAGTACCTTCATTGGTCTCCTTAGTGTTCCTGCTATCCGCCTTATACCGGAAAAATCGGCCTTTGCTTCACTGCGCCGGCCTCTTTGCCTGATACATGACCTACGTCGACTCCTTCTTTCGGCGCAGCCAAAATGTTTACGCAAACATTTTGATATGAGCGATTTTATCACAAAACCGTCACCCAGCAAACAACTTCAGAGACCACAAACGACGCACAAAGTCATGAGCCATTCGAATTGCGCTGGCCCAATCGCTACGAATCATATTTGCCGTAGCCCTTAAGTGAATCCCCCTGCATCGAGATATCGCGCCCGCTATCCCTTCCGATAACGCCGACCACGCGTGTTGCCTTCAGCAATCAGCTTTCCTTGCGCAACTAAACCGTTTAGGAATTTGCGGACTGTTCTGTTATCGAGCTCTGTTATCTTGGCGAGTTCAGGTACAGTCACATAGTCAACCTCTGTCAAGCGTCGATTCATCGCCGACAGCATCGCTGCCCGCGAATCAATTTCACCCGATGCGGTTGCATCTGCTTTCTTACCATCCACACGTTCCCCGCCAATGAGCCTCGCACCCTCTTCGGCATCTTTCTCAACTACAGATCTCACGCTAGCAAAACCAGAACCATCCACGGTCTTCAGCGCAGGAACAATAGGAATCGTCGCCTCGAATATGTCACCATCGCGGAACTCAGGCTCTCGCTCAGTATATTGCCGGGACGCTCTTATCAGATTCCGCAGTCCGCTACCCAGCTGCTCGGCTATGCCGGTCTGCACAAACACATTAGCGATAATCGGATTCTTTGGCATTGGCGTGAACTCGCCCAGCTTCATTCGACCTTCAAAGAATGAGCGCGAAGCATTAACCGTCCGGATGGATTCATTATCAATGGTGACACGCGCCACCACCGGACTGGAATACTCCCGATGCATGAGGCTGTTTGCCACCAATTCACGGGCGATCATCGTACGCGGGCTCACTCGCTTATCGCCCTTTAACACAAAGCGGTCAGGCAGATTCCGCTCAGTAAATTCACGGAGTTGCTCGTACGAATCGAACAAGTTGGTCCGCACCATAAGTCGGTCATCGTATCGGTCAATATTGTCTCGCCGAACCACGGCATCAGTAATATACGCTGGGCAAACCGAGGAAATGACTTCATCCTTGCCCAAGAGCAGCACTGCAGCAAGATTAAAGCCCTCTTCGCCGGTCGTGTAATCACGATCGTATAGCTTGGCGCTGCGGAACAGTTCTTCGTCAGACATAGTTCCCCAAGGGTGCCCAGCTCGCTGAGCGACCGCCAGCTGCCGCATTCGCGCAATCAGCTCAGGACGCAAATCAAACGGAGTCACGTAACGGAAAATTCGCCGTTCGGAATAGTAGTTCTGCTTGCGAATATACATTTGACCAATCTGGATATCGCTTTCGATGTGTGTATCCACATCAGCAATGCGATCAAACACTGCGCCCTTGAACCGCACAACCGAAGAACTCGGAGCTACCCAAATACGAACAATAATCCGTTCGTCGTACTCGATATGTTCCGTTTCCACCATTGGAGCCGGTTCGAACATCTTACGATTAGACACTACGTTGACAACGTTGCGCTCTATCTCACTAACGCGCTTAGAATCGACGCCGAGCACTTGACCGTCATCGTCAACGCCAAGATAAATGCTGCCACCAGAACGATTGGCGAATGAGCATACAGTCTCAAAAGTATCCGTATGAGGCAATTCGCTGCAGCGCTTGAACTCGACCATAGATGATTCACCGGCCTGCAGCACTTGCATAAGTTCATCCTGCGTCATCGCATTCCGCCCTTCATAGCGATAATTCATACATTAGGACATGGCACTTATCGTATTTTAGCATCTAATTAGTACATTAGGACATTGTTTTATGTCCTAATGTACTAATTAGGCGGCTAATTGTACTAATAATTGCACACTGATGTACTAATCCGATGATCGAATGCACTAATTGTCCGCGCAAATGCACTAATCGGATGACCGAATGTATCAATGAGACCTATAGGCAGCCGATTGGCTGACGATCAGCCCAGTCATTGGCTATCGGCCGCTAGCCAGTCAGCCGCCAGCCGCCAACAGCCACCCAACTAATAACCGCCAGCCAATCAGCCCGTCCAATCACTCCTTGTGTTCCAGTGCGGCCTTCAAATCGCGGCTACGGTAGCGTTCGCGCAGCATAGAGAATCCACCGAAGCCCACAAGCCACACCAGGCCGGCAATCGCGGAATTGCGCGTATCGTCCGCAAGGAACAACGTCAGGTAGATGAACACGAAGAACACGATTGCCACCGTATTGAGCACCTTCCAAGCGGGCATGACGAACCCGTCCGGAATGAAATCAGCGGAGCGACGGTACTTGCGGTGTGCCATCAGCGTCAGGATGTAGATGAACAGGAACACCGCGGAGCTGGCGGACGAGAACAGCACGAACGCTCCGGACACGCCGGGGATGGCGTTGACGATCGGCGACAGCAGTATCAGCGCCGCGGACACCAGGATGGCGCGGGCCGGCACCTTGCGATCGGACACCTGACCGAGCTTGTTGAGCGTCGGGTTCGGCGACACCTCGGACAGCTGGTACAGGTGGCGGCCAGCCGAGTACAGCAGCGAGTTCAGCGCGGAAGATGCGGCGGTAATCACCACGAAGAACACCAGCGCAGACGCCCAATTCAGCCCGGCATACTGGAACATCATAATGAACGGGGATGCGAAGGAGCCGTCCTTGTTCGGCTTGAACGAGGTCCACGGCACAATGCACATGATGGCCACCAGTGCGCCCACATAGAAGATGAGCACGCGCACGATAATCTCGTTGATGGCCTTGGGCAGCACCTTGCGCGGATTCTTGGTCTCGGAGACGGTGACGCCCACGAATTCAATCATCTCGTAGGCGAAGAACACCATCTGGAAGCTCATGAGGAAGGCCATCCAACCGTTCGGCGCGAACGAGAAGTTGGCGAACAGGTTGTCGAATCCGGCGTGGCCGGCCGGGCTCACGTGGTCCACGCCGTGAATCTGCACGGCTGGGTAATGGTAGCCGATCACGATCATGACCACGGCGGTGGCGATCATCGCGCAAATCAGCGTGATCTTGATCATCGAGAACCAGAATTCCACCTCGCCGAACACCTTGACGGCAATCAGGTTGATGGAGACCAGCGACACCAGGAAACACAGCTCGATCAGCCATTTCCAATGGGTCAGGTCGATGCCGAACGTGTCGAAGAAGGTGATGAAGTACGTGGAGACGGCCGTGATCTCGGTCATGCCCAGCAGCACGAGCGCGGCCCAATACGTCCAGCCGGCGAAATGCCCCCACCCGTTGCCAAGGTAACGGGTGATGAAATTGATGAAGGTGTGCTGGCTGGGGTCACGGTACATCATTTCGCCGATGGCGCGCATCAGGAAGAACATGATGACACCGACCAGAATGTACACGAAGATGATCGAGGGGCCGGTTAGCGAGATTGACTTGCCCGAGCCCAGGAACAGGCCGGTGCCGATGGTGCCGCCAATGGCGATGAACTGTACGTGGCGATTGCTCAGGCCACGCTCCATCTCGTTGGTCTGGTCCAGGCTTTCGACAGACTTGAGTTTGCCCGTAGCCTGCTGTGTACCACCATTCACATTCGTATCGGCCATACTGATTTCATTTCTCTTCTCTGCCGCCCGATTGTTACGCACCAGACGCGATACTCGTTCAAAACAAGTTCAAACTGTATCACCGAAATATGTCACGAAAACCGCTCAGCTCAAGAATACATGCGATGATACTGTAAATATTCCGCCAAAAAGTTCAATTCATCAACACCAAATTGAACTTCTACCTCTATTCCACGGACTTGAGCGAGCTGACCGGGTCTACGCGATCGAGCACTGGGTTGGTGAACAGCTGCACCAGCAGCGCGAACGCCAGCGTCGCCACCACGGCAATCGCATAGCTGTACCAGTGCACTTCCACTTCGAAATACAGCGATGGCATATTCAACGCAGCAGTCAGTAATCCGCCTATCCACCTGCCAAGCGGCAGACCAACCACCACACCCATACCGGTCAATATCATCATCTCGCGGTTCACGTAGTTGTGCACCTCGCGGTCATAGAAGCCCAGCACCTTCAGTGTGGCCATCTCGCGGATGCGTTCGGACACGTTCGTATTGGCCAACGTAAACAGCACCACCAGCGCCAGGCCGCCGGCGAGCCCCACAATCAGCGCCACCACGGCACCCATCAAATCGAACTTAAACGTGGCGGCCAGATGCGCACAGCTCACGGCCTTGAGCACCGACGATTCCTCGCCCAACCGATCCGCATATTCGGCCTGTTCGGTCTCGGAACCTTTCAGCTTGGCGAGCATCGCGTTCCACGTCAAGGTCGAGGCAGTGCCATCTCCCGAAGCCGAAGACGTCACACCGTCGGCCGCAAACTTCTGGTCGTACAGTCGCTCACTGATGTACACATCAGAGCCGATGAGGTTGCGCGTCACCGCCGCAACCTTCACCTTGGCCCGCCCGCTGCCGCCATTGCTCAACGTGACGGTGTCGCCCGCATGAATATCCAACGAATTGGCTGCGGACTTCGCCACAATCACACCACTATCGTCCAGCGCTACAGTGCCGCCACCCGCTTTGCCGAAGATATTGGGCAGCTCGAACCACCCATCGTCACCGGCCTCTTCCAGCGTGACCATGTCGTTCAGTTTGTTCAACGAATTGTTGGGCACCGTCATCAGCTGCACGGTTTCGCTTTCCTGCGCCGCATTGCTCATCTCGCCACTATCCACGCGCAGATTCAGCGTTTCGGTGGTTTGGCCATCTTGTGCCACCTGCTTGCGCATCGCGGTGGCGTCATCGTCATTGGCCACGACCATCAGGTCGTACTGGTAGATCTGCTCGTATTGTTTGACGCCAATCGTGTCGACGGTGTCATTAATCGCAAATCCGCAGATAATCAACGCTGTGCAACCGGCCACGCCGCCCACGGTCATAATCAAGCGCGACTTGAATCGGAAGATATTGCGCGCGGTGACTTTGCCGAGGAAGTTCAGCCGGCTCCATACCGGGCGAATCCGCTCCAGCAATATGCGAGCGCCCGCTTTCGGTGCCTTCGGCCGCATCAGCGCGGCGGGCGTGTGCCGTATCTCCTCGCGACAGGCGAGCGCGGTGGCCACGCCCACGCCGACCACGAACAGCACGATGCCGGCCGAACCGTACAGCCAGTCGTATTCGAGTCGCACACCGGGCAATATATACAGTCCCTCAATCACCACCAGCAGGAATGCCGGGATGCCAAGGAATCCGACCAGCAGACCGATGCCGCCGCCGACCAAGCAGGCGAGCAACGCGAACAGCAGATACCGGCTGGACACGGCGAGTCCGCCATAGCCGAGTCCAAGGTAGGTGCCGATAAGTCCGCGGTCTTCCTCGACCATGCGGGTCATGGTGGTCAGGCTCATGAGCACGGCGACCAGCAGGAACACAATCGGGAATGCGCGGCCGATGGATTCGATGGAACTGACGTCTGATTTGAGCGAGCTGAATCCGTCGATCGAAGCGCGCGTCTGCACATACCAACGTGCGTTGGCCACATCGTCGATGCGCCGTTGCTGCTTGGCGAATTCGCTTTCCGCTTCGCTTCGCTTCGCATCGAGTTCAGACTGCGCATCATCCAGTTTCGCCTTGCCGTCCGCGAGCTGTTGTTCGCCTTCTTCCAGCTGCCGCTCGCCTTCTTCGAGCTGCTGCTTGCCGCTGGCCAGTTGGGCGGCCTGCGCTTCAAGTTGCGCCGACTGGGTTTCGAGGGTTGCGGCATTCGCTTCGAGTTCCGCGGATTTGGTATTGAGCTGTGCCTCTCCTGCAGCCGCTTCCTGTTCCTTGGCGGTCAGTTGCGCGTTCTGCTGGTCCAAGGTGGATTGTGCGGGGGCAATGGTTTCGTTTAATGTGCGCTGCAAATCGGCTTTCTGCTGGGTCAGACTGTCTCGCTGCGTTTGCAGTTCCGTTTGCTTGGCGGCCAGCTGTTGCCGCAGCTCACTGATTGACGGCACTTCAGGCAGGGTAATGCCAAGGCGCGCGAGCAGTTGCTTGATGGCCTGCCATGTGGGTGAGTTGAAGTCGATATTCGGGTCAAGTTGCGCCAGTAGATTGTCGGCCTGTTGAATCATGGACAGCATCTGATCAATGTGTGCCACGCCTTGGTCGATTTGGGTAATGCCCTGTTCGATTTTCGTGCGGTTGGCGGTCAGTTCCGTTTGCGCCGCATCGAGCTGTTTGCGAGCCGAGGTGAGCTGCGCTTTGCCCGATTCGAGCTGGGTGCGCGCTTCGGCTATCTGCTGGCGACCTTGCGCGATCTGTTGACGGGCCGATGCAATCTGCGCACGTCCATCGGCGAGCTGCCGTTCGCCATCGGTAATGGTTGTCTTGTTGTTCTCCAATTCGGTACGGCTGTTTTGCAATGTCGTTTCGTTGGCTTCCAGCTCGGCCCGGTTGTCGTCGATCTGTTTCTGGGCTTCGTCCAGCTGCTCGTTGGCCTCGTCTTTGGCATCGTCCAGTTTGCGCTGCGCGCTGGAGACGATCTGTTGGCGGCGGGCTTTCTGGCGTGTGGTCTGTATCTGATGTTCGATACGGTCGGCCACGGTTTTGACGGCTTCATCATAGGCATCGGAGAACGTGTCGAAATCGGACGCACCAGTGACGGCAATCGATATCGCAGTGTATATATTGCCGGTCACGCCGTCGCTGGGTGCAAAGAACGTATAGCCCTCGGATGAGGTGGACCGGAAGGAGGTCATGCCCGAATAGCCGTCTGGATTGTTGAGGTCGCGCGGGTCGAGTACGACGCCGGTGATGGTGAGTTTCGTGGGGAACTGCGGGGATTGCTCGGCGTCGGCGTCCGTATTGGCGTCGGACTTCGCATCGGATGCCGAGGCATTGGCGGCGACACCTACTGTGTCGGCATTATTGGAATCGTCATTTCTGGAATCGTCATTTTTGGAATCGTCAGTCTCCGTGGCAGCTACCGATATGACGGATGAAGAGGTGTCTTGTGGCGTTACAGTAATGGTGCCGCCAATCTTGAGTCCGCTATCGTTCAGGAACTGCTGAGTCACCGCCACTTCGCCGGCCTTGTTCGGCAGTTTGCCTTGTTGCAGGTACGGCTGATCAAGCCCTTCGGTACCGATTTCCTGCATGGTCACGGTTTTCTTGGTGCCGTCCACCAACGTGGTCACCGTCTGAGAACGTTCGGGCTGCACGGTTTGCACACCGTCGATTCGGCGCAGTGCCGCCGCATCATCATCGGTCAGGCCGTATGTGGATAGCATCTGCAGGTCATGCAGTCCCTGCTGATCGTAAAAACGACCAGCCGCCAGAAAAGCATCGCGGCATCCGGCGTAGATACCGGTCAGCACAGCCACGCCAAGCAGCGTAATGACGGCGATCGAGACGAACCGCTTCCAGCTGCGCAGCCAGCACCGCAACGTGTCTTTGGCAAATACCGCAGAAACGCCCGCTCCTCGACCGCCGTTATCGTCGAGGTTCGGCCGTTTCACAGACTGTTTCACGGATCGCCTCGCTTGTTTCACGGGACGTTTCACAGAGTGTCTTGCAGCGAGCATCGCCAATCACCTACCATTCGATATCGGCGATGGGCTGCGGCGTTGCGTTGACCTCCTCGCTGGTCACCTTGCCGGAGCGGAAGCGAATCACTTTATGAGCCATCGGCGCAAGCGCGGAATTATGCGTGATGATCATTACGGTCATGCCTTGTGTTTGGCAAATATCCTGCAGCAACTGCAGCACTTCCTTGCCGGTCTCGTAATCGAGCGCACCGGTCGGTTCGTCGCACAACAGCAGCTTCGGCTTTTTGGCAATCGCGCGGGCGATGGATACACGCTGTTGTTCGCCGCCGGACAGTTGTGCCGGGAAATTCCCCATGCGCTCCCCCAGTCCGACCTTGTACAGGGTTTCCGCCGGGTCGAAATGATCGGGGCAAATCTGTGAGGCAAGTTCCACGTTCTCCAGCGCGGTCAGGTTCGGCACAAGATTGTAGAACTGGAAGACAAAGCCGATGTCGTTGCGCCGGTAGGTCACCAAATCGCGCTTACGCAATCCGGTGATGTCGCGATCGCCCACAATGACGCGGCCTGAAGTCGCGGTATCCATGCCGCCCAGAATGTTCAACGCCGTGGTCTTGCCTGCGCCTGACTGGCCGAGGATGACGCTTAACTCGCCTTGATCGGCGGTAAAGCTCGCCTCATCGAGCGCCCGAATCACGCTGCTGCCGGAGGGGTATTCCTTGACCACATGATCGAATTCGATATATGCCATCACGCACCTCCAACAGTTCCCACCACGGCCCGCTCCATTCGCAATGCCACCTGCGTTCCCTTGCTATACTCAAGTAAAACAACACTGTGTCGGTTCTGCAACCAACAGTTGGATTGTGAGTTGTCGGAACTTGGGGAGAATGCCATGGCCAAGGATTTGACGGAAAGCCGCCGCACCCGATACACACGGCTCGCCATGCAAGACGCGCTCGTCGAGCTGCTGCAGGACCAGCCGCTTGGGTCCATCACCGTCAAGGCATTGTGCGAGCGGGCGGACGTGAACCGTTCCACGTTCTATGCGCATTACACAAGCATTGAAGATCTACTGCACGATATCGAAGACGAGACCATGGCCTGGGTTACTGCCGCGCTCGACCAGTTGCTCGCGCAGCCTGATTCAGCCGGCATCGAGCACGTCATCGAACGTATCTGCCAATACATCGCCGACAATCGCAAGCATCTGCAGGTATTGATGAGCCCGAAAGCAGATATCGGCTTCCAACAGCAGCTACTGGGACTTATTTACAGCCGGCAGACAGTCGCCGAGCAGCTGCAGCCCGCCGCCAACGACCCGGTCGAGGCCCAAATGCGCATGCGCTTCGCCGTATCCGGCAGCATCGGCCTACTGCAATACTGGCTCGCCACCGACCTCGCAGCATCTCCGGAATCAGTGGCCCACACCATTTTCACCATGGGCATGCCCGTCTCGCAGTGAATTGGTGGGGATGGTTTGATAGGCCACTGCCGACTTTAGCTGTTTCGATCAAACGCGAATACCGGTATGGGCTGGCATCGGCATTCTTTGGCATTACGGCATGCCGCGCCTTACAATGACGAGCGGTGCGCATGGCG
>ERZ779850.3503-NODE-3503-length-11007-cov-4.420380_pt1 | contig 11007 bp, 7 predicted proteins | sample MGYA00511249_ERZ779850 | MGnify/ENA primary metagenome ERZ779850 (study PRJEB29588, sample SAMEA2162475) | human gut metagenome | biome: human gut; feature: human-associated habitat; material: faeces | place: Denmark | collected 2008/2010 ...
TGCGGCAATGGCTTCCAGCTCTTCAGGGGTCGGGTCAGTCTCGCCATCATCCTCCGGCTTGGCTGTTTCGGCGGTGGCATCGCGGTCCACGCGGGCCAGCACGGCTACCTTGTCCTCGCCAATCAGGCGCATCACGCGCACGCCGCTGCCATAGCGGGACTGCACGTTGATGTCATTGGCGTGCATGCGGATCAGAATACCGTCCTGGCTGATGAGGATCAGGTCATCGGTATCATCCACAATCTTGATGCCTGCCACACCGCCGCGGGTGTAGTTGCGGATGCCCAGACCACCGCGCTTGGTAATGCGGTAGTCATCAATCAGGCTACGGCGGCCTTTGCCGTCCTCGGTGACGGTCAGCACGGTTGCGCCGGGGCGGCAGACGCCCACGCCCACAACATAGTCACCATCACGCAGCTTGATGACGCGCACACCATGGCCTGTGCGGCCCATAGCGCGCGCTCCCGCCTCGCTGAAATGGATGGCGGCACCATCATGAGTGGCCACGATCAGCTCGTCCTCGCCGCCTGTCAGGTGGCACCAGACAAGGGCATCGTCCTCGTTCAGCGCAATGGCGTTCAGGCCGCCCTTGCGGATGTTGCGGAACTGGGAAAGCGGCGTGCGCTTGATCAGGCCCTGCCGCGTTACCATCGTGATGTAGCTGGCATCCTCGTCCATGTTGGCGGGCTGGCGCATCATGATGGTAACTTTCTCGCCCTCCTGCAGCTGCAGCAGGTTGGCAATGTGGCTGCCCTTGGCGGTGCGGCTGCCCTCGGCTACCTGGTAACCTTTCAGGCGGTACACACGGCCCTTGTCCGTCATGAACAGCATGTAGTCATGCGTGGAGCCAACAAACAGTTCCTCGGTAAAGTCATTGTCTTTCTGGGTCATGCCGGCCACACCGCGGCCGCCGCGGTTCTGGGCACTGTAGGTGTCCACCGCCGTGCGCTTGATGTAACCTTCATGGGTCAGGGTAAAGACGCAGGTTTCTTCGGGGATCAGGTCCTCAATGTCCACTTCGCCGGAAACCGCCTCAATGGAGGTGCGGCGGTCGTCACCGTACTTGTCGGCCAGAGCCGTCAGGTCGGTCTTGACGATCTCCATGGTGTGGGCGTCGTTGGACAGGATATCCTTGTAATTTTCAATGCTGGCGCGCAGCTGGCCCAACTCCTCGTCGATCTTGAGGATTTCCAGGCCTGCGAGACGTCCCAGCTGCAGTTTTACGATAGCATCGGCCTGCGGGTCGTCGAAGCCGAAACGCTCCATAATGGCCGCCTTTGCCTCTGCAAAGCCGCCCTTGCAGGCGCGGATGGTGGCGATGATCTCATCCACAATATCCACAGCCTTGCGCAGACCTTCCAGGATGTGCTCGCGGTCCTGGGCTTTTTTCAGCTCATACGCCGTGCGGCGGCGGATGACCTGGAACTGGAAGTCCAGATAGCGCTGCATCATGGTCTTCAGGCTCATGATCTTGGGCACGCCGTCATCCAGCGCCAGCATGATTACACCCACGGTGTCCTGCAGCTGGGTGTAGCGGTAGAGCTGGTTCAGCACTACCTGCGGGTTGGCGTCCTTCTTGATCTCGACCAGGATCTTCATGCCGGTGCGGCTGGAGGACAGGTCGTTCAAGTCGCTGATGCCCTCAATGCGCTTATCTTTGACCAGGTCGCCGATGGATTCCAGCAGGCGGGTCTTGTTGACCATGTAGGGGATCTCGGTGATCACAATCTCATACCGGCCGTTCTTCTTCTCCACGATCTCGGCACGGCCACGCAGGGTGATCTTGCCGCGGCCTGTGGCATATGCTGCACGGATGCCGCTGCGTCCCATAATCACGCCGCCGGTGGGGAAATCGGGTCCCTTGATGTGCTCCATCAGGCCCGCCAGACCAATTTCCGGGTCATCAATCAGGGCAATCATGCCGCTGACGACTTCGCGCAGATTGTGCGGTGGGATGTTGGTGGCCATGCCGACCGCAATGCCCTGGCTGCCGTTGACCAGCAGGTTGGGGAACCGGCTGGGCAGCATGTGGGGTTCCTTCTTGGTTTCGTCAAAGTTCGGGTCCCAGTCAATGGTATCCTTATCAATATCCGTCAGCATTTCGCATGCAATTTTGGACATGCGGGCTTCGGTATAACGGTAAGCAGCCGGGGGGTCGCCGTCCACGGAACCAAAGTTGCCCTGGCCGTCAACCAGCGGATAACGCAGGCTGAAATCCTGTGCCAGACGCACCATCGCGTCATACACACTGGCGTCGCCGTGGGGGTGGTAAGCACCCAGCACAGCACCAACCGTATCCGCAGACTTGCGGTACGGGTGGCTGGGGTCGTTGCCGCGCTCGTGCATCGTGTACAGGATGCGGCGGTGTACGGGCTTCAGGCCATCGCGCACATCCGGCAAGGCACGGGATACGATAACGGACATGGAATAATCCAAAAATGCCGTTTCGATCTCCTGCTTGACATCGCGCACAATGACCTTCGTGCCCGAACCGGGCACCATGATAACATTTTCTTCCATTCAACTCACCTTTCGGATTGTTTCAAAGCCCTTTTGCAAAAGCTTCACCGAAAATCTTCACTCTATCATCAAAATATCAAAAACAAAATTCATCAGCGTCTGGCGGCAGCGGAAATTTCCACCGTAATCCGGGGTGGTAATAGATTGCCCACACGCAGCGGGCGCACAATGTGCGCCCCTACAGGGGCCGCCATTCGCCCTGCCCCGTAGGGAACGGTCTTGACCGTTCCAAAACCTGCGGGCTTTTTGCTCCCTCTCCCCTGCCGCCTTTTCTTTAACCCAAATGATTAAAGTTTTTTGCCAGGCTTTTTTTCAAAAAAGCCGCCAAAAAAGCCGCGAATCAAACGTCCAGACGTGCATACTTGGCGTTGCGCTCAATGAACTCCTTGCGGGGTTCCACCTGCTCGCCCATCAGGATGCTGAACGCCTCGTCGGCGCGCTCGGCATCTTCGATCTTGATCTGCACGATCACGCGGTTATCAGGGTTCATGGTGGTTTCCCACAGCTGGTCGGGGTTCATCTCACCAAGGCCTTTGTAGCGGTTCACCTTGGCGCCCGGCATCTCAGCCGAAAGCTGCTTCATTTCGTCTTCGTTGTACGCATACTTGACGGTGCTGCCCTTTTGCAGCTTGAACAGCGGCGGCTGTGCCACATACACATACCCGTGTTCAATCAGCGGCCGCATGTAACGGAAGAAGAAGGTCAGCATCAGGGTGCAGATGTGGGAGCCGTCAACGTCAGCATCAGCCATGATAAAGATTTTGTGGTACCGCACCTTGTTGATGTCAAATTCATCGCCAATTCCCGTGCCCAGTGCCGTCACAACCGGCATCAGCTTGTCGTTGCCGTAAATGCGGTCGGCGCGGGCTTTTTCCACGTTCAGCATCTTGCCCCACAGCGGCAGGATTGCCTGGATATTGGAATCACGCCCCTGCTTGGCAGAGCCGCCTGCAGAGTCACCCTCGACGATGAAGATTTCGGTCTTGGCGGGGTCATTCTCGTGGCAGTCTGCCAGTTTGCCCGGCATACGGTTGCTTTCCAGCGCACTCTTGCGGCGCACCAGGTCGCGGGCCTTTTTGGCTGCGGCACGGGCGCGGGCTGCCTGGGTCACCTTTTCAAACACAGCCTTGGCAACAGCAGGGTTTTCTTCCAAAAATTCGCTGAGCTTGTTGTACACAATGTTGGAAACCAGCGTCTTGATGTAGGTGTTGCCCAGCTTGGCTTTGGTCTGGCCCTCAAACTGCGCTTCCTGCAGCTTGACGGAAACAACGGCGATCATGCCTTCGCGCACATCGCTGCCCTGCCAGTTTTCATCCTTTTCCTTCAGGTAGCCCTTGGCACGGCCAAATTCGTTAAACACGCGGGTCAGCGCGGTTTTCAGGCCTTCCTCGTGGGTGCCGCCCTCCGGGGTGTGCACGTTGTTGGCAAAAGAAAGGATCAGCTCGTTGTAGCTGTCGCAGTACTGCAAAGCAACTTCGGCCACAGCGCCGTTGGCTTCGCCTTTCATATAGATGACCTGCGGGTGCAGCGGGGTCAGGTCGCGCTTTTCATGCAGATACTGCACAAAGCTGCGCACGCCGCCCTCATAGCACATGGATTCCTGCGGCGGTACACCGTCGTTTTTCTCAATGCTTTCGGGGCGCTCATCCGTCAGGGTAATGCGCATACCGGCGTTCAGGAAGCTTTCTTCCCGCAGGCGCTTGAGCAGGATCTCATAATCGTATTCGGTGGTTTCGGTGAACATTTCCGGGTCTGGCTTAAAAGTAACGGTGGTACCCGTAGATGCCGCCACACCGATCTTTTTCAGGTCTCCATCCGGTTTTCCGCGCTTGAAACTCTGCTCGTACTCGGCGCCGTCACGGCGCACATGCACAACCAGCCATTCGCTCAGCGCGTTTACAACGCTGGCGCCGACGCCGTGCAGACCGCCAGCCACTTTGTAGCCGGAATCCTCGCCGCCAAACTTGCCGCCGGCATGCAACACGGTATACACGACCGTGACAGCCGGGATGCCCAGTTTGGGCTGGATATCCACCGGGATACCGCGGCCGTTATCACTGACTTCAATGATATTGCCCGGCTTGATGGTCACTTCAATATGGGTGCAGTACCCGGCCAGAGCTTCATCGATGGAGTTATCCACGATTTCATAAACCAGATGATGCAGACCGGAAGGGCCTGTAGAACCGATATACATGCCGGGGCGCTTGCGCACAGCTTCCAGCCCTTCCAGGACCTGGATCTGCGCGCCGCCGTACTCATGGTCGGTTGCCGTTTCGCGGTTGGTTTCGGTGATGATTTCTTCTGACATGAACTTTCCTCCCATTTCTTACGAGGTGCGGGGATTTCGGCAGCTTTTTTTCAAAAGCTTAAACCGGCATTTCTGCCGTTATCAGGGTAAAACCTGCCCTTTGGTATATCTGGGGTGCCTTTTTGTATCTGTAAAAATTATAGACGCTTTTTTGTCCGCCTAACGTTTTTCTGCAGTTTTACTGCCCCATATCAAACTTTGCCGCGCGGTTGCGGATGGCGGCGGTGGATATCTGGGTAATATAAATCGTATCATCGGGGAAATCTGTCAGGACAAAGCTTTTTGGCATACTGCCGCTCACATCTACAACAGCCCCTTCCTGCTGGGCATGCCGCAGGAATTCATCGGTGATCTTTGCCTTCTGGCCCGCATCGGTTGCGGTATCCAGGTCAAACACCCCGATGACGTCCCGCGTATTTACGATAAAATCCTGACCTAAGTGAAGATACATGATAGTTAGTAATGAGAAATTATTGGAGGCAGAACAAACTGCCGGGTTTGTCTTTTGGGGATCACGGTTCAGGAATGGGATGGCACTCTACGCCGCCCTTTGGTCGTCTCAAAATTCAGAAATTTTATTTCCGCATCGCGTCAATTTTTGCAATGTTTTCATTTTGAGCTTTGCATTTATCAGCGCTTATTTTAAGACTGCGTTTTACTTTTAGTTTTCTATTATTATAAAGATTATTAAAAGTTTTTTCCGGTTCCTTTTTTTTCAAAAAAGGGAACAAAATCCCCCGTAAAGCAAAATCTCAACCCTCCCGCACGGTTCCGTGGTCCACAAAGACCAGCTTGCCGTTGGTTCGGGCAAAGGCGGCGGAATCGCAGGTGGTCACAAATGTCTGCTTGTCCTCAATGCGGGTCAATAGATACGTCTGGCGTGCGTCATCCAATTCACTGAGCACATCATCCAGCAGCATCACCGGATGTTCGCCCAGCACCTCGCCCGCCACGCTGGCTTCCGCCAGCTTCATGCTCAGCACCGCACTGCGCTGCTGGCCCTGGCTGCCATAAATTTTTCCCGGCTGGCCGTCAATTAAAATTTCCAGGTCCTCGCGGTGGGGCCCCGTCAGGCAAAAGCCTGCCCGCAGCTCGGTGTTTTTCACCTCGCGCAGCTTGGCCGCCAGCGCTTCCGGGCTGCCCGGATCGCAGCAGGGGCAGTATTGGATCTCCAACTTTTCTGCCCCGCTGGAAATATCACGGTAGTTCGCCGCTGCCGCCGGGGCCAGCTGGTCCAGATACCCTGCACGCCGCCGCATGACTTCGCAGCCATAGGTCACAAGCGCTTCGTTGTAGGTTTCCAGCAGAACATCCCCGCCGGGGGTGATGTCATACGCTTTCAGCAACGCATTTTTCTGCGCTACCACGCGTAAATACCGCCGTTCCGCCGCCAGGTAGCCGGGGTACAGCTGGCAGAGCGCGGCATCCAGGAAATGCCGCCGCCCTTCCGGCCCGCCTTTGACCAGGCTCAGATGGTTGGGGTCAAACGCCACCGCCGTAAAAGTTCCTGCGATCGAAGCAGCTCTTCCGCGGTCGGCTCCGTTCAGACGTACCGTCCGGCCGGGGCGCTGGGTTCCTTTGGCGCCAACGGTCAACCGTATTTCCTGGGGGCGGTCTCCCGCTTCAAATGCGGCCTCCAGCACGGCAAAGTCAGCGCCGCGCCGGATCAGCTCGGCGTCCTTTGCCCCACGGAAGCTTTTGCCCCCGGTCAGCAGCCAGACGGCTTCCAACAGGTTGGTTTTGCCCTGCCCGTTTGCCCCGCATAGAACCGTCAACTGCGGGGCGGGTTCCAAAACAGCGGCGGATAAATTGCGATAATCCGTCACCGCAAGGCGGTTCAGCCGCATCAGCAGCCCTCCGCGATCTGAACCTGGCGGCCTTCCAGCTCCACCACATCGCCCGGCACGCATTTTTTACCGCGCATGGTGCAGGGTTCCCCGTTCAGCTTCACTTCTCCGCCCTGGATCAGCTCCTTGGCTTCGCCGCCCGTTTCACACAGGCCGGCAAATTTCAGCAGAGCATCCAATTTGATAAATTCCGTGTGGATTCGTACTTTTTCCATCGTATCAGCCTTCATTCTTAAAGCGTACCGGCAGCACCAGGTAAATAAAGTCTTCGCCCTCCACCGGCAGGACCTTTACCGGGCTCAAGGGGCCGTTGATCTCCAGGCGCAGCTTTTCGCACTTGGAATAGCGCAGCGCATCCAACAGGTAGCGGTTGTTGAACCCGATTTCCATGGAATCGCCTTCCATGCTTTCCGGCGTAAACTCATCCACCACCTTGCCCAGCGGGGTCTGGCAGCGCACCGTTACTTTATCCGGTGCAAAATTGATGCGCAGCGGGTTCTTCAAACGATCGGTAATAATCAAAGAAGCACGTTCCAGCGTATCAATAAAGCTCTTGCAGTCGATCACGACCTTGGTGCGGCTCTCTTTGGGAATCACGCTCTCATAATTCAGGAACTCGCCCTCGATCAACCGGCTCATGATGGTGTAGCCGTTGGTAGTGAACACCACATAGCGGCGGTTTGCATCAATTTTGACCGGTTCGTCCGGCCCGCCGGTGATTTTCAGCAGCTCCTGCAGCGTTTTTGCCGGAATGATAATGCGGATATCGCGGGTGCATTCCACATTCCGCTTAATGATGGCCAGGCGGTAACCGTCCAGAGCCACAACCGTCAGGCGGCCCGGCTCGATCACGAACAATTCACCGGTGTGTGCGGGCTTCTTATCTTCCACAGCGACCGCATAGATGGTCTTTTCGATCAGCTCGCGCATCATCGAAGTCGGAATGGTCATGGTATTTTCGGCTGCCGTGTTGGGCAGGCTGGGGTAATCGCTCGCGTTCATGGCGGGGATCTCAAACTCTGCCACGCCGCCGGAAATAATTGCCATACCTTCGTTATTCAGCTCCACCGATACGGTGCCGGACGGCATACGGCTGACCATGGAGCCAAACAGCTTTGCTTCCAAAACCGTCTCGCCGGGTACCTGAACATTGCACTCAATGTTGGTGGTGATGCCCATTTCCATATCGTAGCCGGTCAGCGTCAGCTGGAACCCTTCAGCTTTCAGGTAAATGCCCTCCAGCACGGGGATCGCCGCGCGGTTGGTGATGGCGCGGGAAACGCCGTCGATCGCAGCAGACAGCAGCGACTTGTCACATTCAAACTTCAATGTTGTCACCTCGTATATAATTACTAAACTTACAGAAAACCGTGAAGTGTTGTAGCCTGGCAGACGGTTCAGAAATCTGAAATATCCGTTTTGTATAATCCTTATTTGCTGATGGGCCTGACGGTGCAGAACACGTAAAATGTCAGGGTAAACTAGGTACTTTGATAGTCATAGTAGTAGGCTACGTTGAATCTGTGGAAAATCCTGAAACCTCTGATTCCGAAGCAATTTTTGAGGACCTGGCTTTCCGCAAAACCTCGTGGAAAGAAAAATCTCAAATGTGGAAAACCTGACCTTTCAACCTGCTCTGTGGAAAATCCATGTTAATTGTTGAAAAATCAGTTGAAAATGTTGAAAGTCTAAAACTGCTGTCGGAACCCGGAATATCCGTTTTGAAAACCCGGAAAAAGCATGGCATGTTCTGCATATTCATGTATAAACATGCAGGACGCCGGGCGTTTCATTGTCAACCTGCAGCATGCATCAGGCACGGATGTTCTTCATGATGTCGTCCACGGTCTCCTTCAGGTGGCGGTCCTTGCCGATGTTTTTCTCCATCGTATTGATGGAGTACACAACGGTGGAATGGTCACGCTGGAATTCGGAACCGATGGCTTCCATGCTCATACCGGTGATCTCGCGGATGATATACATCGACATCTGGCGGGCGGCACTCACATTGGCGCTGCGCTTTTTCCCGCGGATGTCGGAGGGAATCACATTATAGGTGCGCGCCACTTCGTTGATGATCTTTTCAATCGTAACGGGGATGGGCTGGGTATCATTCAGTGTATCCTTGATGGCAGTCGTCGTCACGCCGATGCAGGGGGCAATACCCTCCAACATATAGTAGGCGTTCAGCTTTTTCACTGCGCCCTCCAGCTGGCGGATGTTCTGCTTCAGATGGTTGGCGATGTATTCCGCAACGTCATCAGGCAGATCCAGATTCAGCAATTCGGCCTTGCGCTTGACGATCGCCACACGGGTTTCGAAATCAGGCGGCTGGATATCCGCCGTCAGGCCCCACTCGAACCGGGTGCGCAGACGCTCTTCCAGGCTCTTGATCTCCTTGGCCGGCCGGTCGGATGCCAGCACGATCTGCTTGCCGGCATTATGCAGCGTATTAAAAGTATGGAAAAACTCTTCCTGCGTTGATTCCTTGCCCGCCAAAAACTGGATATCGTCGATCAGCAACACATCGGCTTCGCGGTATTTCTGGCGGAACTGTTCGGTCGTTGCCATTTTGACCGCGGTGATGATCTCGTTGGTAAACTTTTCGCAGTCCACATAGACGATATTGTAGTCCGGATGGTTTTTGTGGATCTCGATCTGAATCGCGTTCAGCAGATGCGTTTTGCCCAGACCGGACGGTCCGTAAATGAACAGCGGATTGTAAGCGCCGGACGGGTTTGCCGCAACCGCCTGCGCCGCCGCAAAGGCAAATTGGTTGGACGGGCCGCGGATGAAGTTTTCAAAGGTGAAATCATACCGGCCCGAGGGCAGGCTGGCTTCATCCATTGGGCGTTTTTCTTTGGCAGCCTCTGGTTCAGGCTGCGGCACAGTGAACTTGACCTCAACATCAAAGCCAAGTACAGCCTTAAACGCATCCTTCAGCAGACCCGTATAACGGTCAGACACGATCTTACAGATAAAATCATTGCGGACTTCCAGCGTGATGCAGTTGGAATTTTCAAAGCTGACCGCTTTCAGCCCGCTGATGTAATACTGGTACGTCGCGTCGGCAGTATGTTCGCGGCAATAGGCTTTGGCCGCGTCCAGTACGTCGTTGAATGAATCCATGGATACTCCCCACTTTTGTGTTAGTCAAGGCAATGCACTGCCGCCCCGCAGGCTGCCGCCCAATTTTTGCAAACAAAACACAAGCCGCCCCCCATTATAAAGTAAGAGCGCCGCATCGTTCCACAAAATTCCGGCTGCATCCGGCAGGGTATTGCTGCACGGCCTAAAATTCTTGGGCAGGCGGGCGGAGCATGCAGCAGCCGGCGGCTGCGGGGAAGATGTTGCCTTTCCCGGTCCGCCAAAACCGCTGTGTCAACCCGCGGAAAGCAGGCCCGAAAGCCCGCTCTGCCGATTTTTAGACACAGAGATACAGATATAGTATAGCATAAATTTACCCCCAATACAATTATAATAGGGTACAATTTTCCACGATATGGGCAATAAAAGTTGAAAATATGGCAAAAAATGCAGGTTTTGAACCAACATTCCACCAAATCCACACCTCACAGCGGGCTCGTTTGCATCTATTTGTCCGCTGGGCCCGCCCGCGCAGAGCGCAAAATCCAATCCTTTGCGCCTGGCATTGGATCGCCGCGTGGATTTTTTCGCGGTTTGCTATTGACAAACTTGCCGTCCTTGCGCTATAATCAAAGTCTGCAAGGCTGCCCCTGTATCTACGGGCATTTGCCAAGCGTAAATCGCCAAAAAATGCCCAGTATTGGGGAAACTTTGAAGGAGGGAATACGAAATGAAGCAGACTTTCCAGCCGAAGAAGCGTCAGCGCAGCCGCGTTCATGGCTTTTTGAAGCGCATGGCTTCTAAGAACGGCCGTAAGGTGCTGGCCCGCCGCCGTGCTAAGGGCCGCAAGAACCTGACCGTCTGATTTTTCAGGCACAGGTTTCGCAAACACATGCAAACAAAGGCTGCTGATTTCTTGTCAGCGGCCTTTTTTGCTAGGATGTACTGGAAAAAAGCCAAAATTTGGAGCATTTACACAAAGGCAAACCCGTTTTTTCGGCGTTTTGCCTTGGCCTATAACAGTTCCGGTGCACCATCCATTCCCACTCCCTGCACGTATTAAGCCGTGCAGGCCATACAATCCTACCATGCCGGAGGAACCCCGCCATGCGCTATCGAACCCTGACCAAAAATAAGGAATTTTCCCGCATTTATGCCCGCGGCAAAAGCTATGTTCACCCCAATCTGGTGCTGTATGTGGCCAAAAACCGGCTGGGCTATACCCGCATCGGACTGACCGCC
>ERZ779850.3509-NODE-3509-length-10985-cov-3.721592_pt1 | contig 10985 bp, 5 predicted proteins | sample MGYA00511249_ERZ779850 | MGnify/ENA primary metagenome ERZ779850 (study PRJEB29588, sample SAMEA2162475) | human gut metagenome | biome: human gut; feature: human-associated habitat; material: faeces | place: Denmark | collected 2008/2010 ...
GGAGTCGGGCCAGTGGTTCGTCGGCGGGGTCACGGACGAGAACAGCCGCACGCTCGAGGTGCCGCTGCACTTCCTCGAGAAGGGCAAACGCTACGTGGCGACGCTCTACGCCGATGCACCGGATGCCGACTACCGGACCAACCCCGAAGCCTACGAGATCCGCACGGGCATCGTGACGGCAAAGAGCCAGCTGGCAGTCCGGATGGCCCGCGGCGGCGGCTTCGCCCTCTCGATCCGCGAAGCCACCCCCGAAGATCGAGGTCTCAAACAGCTGAAATAACGCTCCGGAACCGCCCATGGAAAGCGCCCCGTCCTTTGCGAAGGACGGGGCGCTTTTTCATGGATGCGGCAACTTCCGGCCGACAGCCGGCGCCCGGCATAACAACCGGCAATCAGCAACCGACAACGGCTGCCTGCCGGTTACATCCGGTTGGTAAGATCCTGCACCAGTTCGCCGTCGAAGAGGTGCAGCACACGGTGGGCGAAGGTCGAGTCGTACTGCGAGTGGGTCACCATGATGACGGTCGTTCCCTCGCGGTTCAGCTCCGAGAGGAGATCCATCACCTCGCGGCCGTTCTTCGAGTCGAGGTTGCCGGTGGGCTCATCGGCGAGGATCAGCTTCGGGTTCGACACCACGGCGCGGGCGATGGCCACACGCTGCTGCTGACCGCCGGAGAGCTGCTGCGGGAAGTGCTCGGCGCGGTGGGAGATGTTCATGCGGGCCAGGATCTCGTTGACACGGCGCTTGCGCTCCGAGGCCTTCACACGCAGGTAGATCAGCGGCAGCTCGACATTCTCGAAGACGTTCAGCTCGTCGATCAGGTTGAACGACTGGAAGACGAAACCGATATTGCCCTTTCGGAAGGCCGTGCGCTCCTTTTCGCGCAGCGTGGCCACCTCGCGCCCCAGCAGCTGGTAGCTTCCCGAGGTGGGGTTGTCCAGCAGCCCCAGGATGTTGAGCAGCGTCGACTTGCCGCAGCCCGAGGGGCCCATGATGGCGACGAATTCGCCCTCGTTGACTTCAAACGACACGCCGTTCAGGGCGATGGTTTCGATCTCTTCGGTTCGGAAAATCTTGTGGAGATTCTCCACTTTCAACATAGCCATATCAGAATGTTTTTATAGTTTGAAAATTCACATTATTCGGATTTTACGGAGTCGGCCGGGTTTTCGTTGGCCGTGCGCCACGAGCAGAAGGTGACCGTTGCGGCCGTGACGAGAAGCACCGCGGCGAGTGCTGCCACGGGGATCCACACCGTGAAGGGGGCGCGGTAGGCGAACGAGGCCATCCAGCGGTGGACGATCCAGAGGCTCAGCGGCGCGGCGATGACGAAGCAGATGACGACCATCCACAGGTAGCGGCGGTTGAACAGACGGAGCACCTCGGCGGTGGTGGCGCCCATGACCTTGCGCACGGCCACCTCGCGGCGGCGGTACTGCGTCTCGAAGAGGACGATGCCGAAGACACCCATCAGGGCAATGACGACGGCCAGCACCGTGAAGAGCCCGACGACCGTGGCCAGCCGCCGCTCCTTCGTATACTCGAAGCCCAGCTCCTCCTCGAAGGTGCGGACCTGGATCTCGCCCGGCGTCAGGTGCGGATCCGTCTCGGCGATGCACTGCCGCAGATAGTCGGCCACCTCCGTGACATCGGCCTCGGGACGGTAGCGCAGGTAGAGCAGCTGCGAGGCGCGGCCGCCCGATTGTTGCGACATCTCCTCGGGAATGACATAGAAGATGAAGGGGGTGACGCCGTACTGCATCGGACGGAAATTGAAGTCGGTGCAGACGCCCACGAGCGGATCGGTGCCGCAGAATCCGCCGATTTCGTCGCCCAGTTCAAAACCGTATTCGCGGCGGGCTGCCTCGTTGCAGATCAGCATGCCGGTCTCCTTGTGTTCGTCCGATTCGAGGAAGTCGCGGCCGTCGGTAACGGGGATACCCATCATCCGAAGGAAGTTCCACCGTACGATATAGGCCTGCAGGGAGACGCGCCGCTCCTTGTAGGTGCGGCCCCAGCTCATGCGGCTGACGTTCACCAGTTGACCCTCGGCCCCCGTGACGTCAACCACGCGCGGGTCGGCCAGCAACCGGTCGCGCAGGGCGTCGTAGTTCAGTGCGGCCTTTCCGGAGAGTGGTGCAGCCATCAGGTTGCGGCGGTCGAAGCCCATCTCCTGCCGCAGCATGAAGTTGTGCTGGCGGAGGATGAATCCCGTGGCGATGATGAGCCCCATCGAGATGGTGAACTGGAATCCGAGCAGCAGCGTACGCAGCAGCCGGCCGCCGGCCGTGCCGGAGAACGACCCCTTGACCACCATGGCGGGCGGGAACGAGGTGATGTACCACGCCGGATAGAGACTGGCCACGAGGGCCATGACCACCGCCACGGCGAGCAGGATGCCGATGACCGGGAGGTTCTGCGTGACGTTGAGCGGTGCGGAGATGTAGCTGGCCAGTTCGGTGCTCTGGATGGCGAAGGCCAGGTACCAGGCCAGCAGCAGGGCGACGACGACCAGCCCCACGGCCTCGAAGACAAAGCCGAAGCGCAGCGAGGAGTTCGGCGCACCGAAGACCTTGAAGGTGTTGACCGTGCGGATGCGGACGGGTACCAGCGCAAAGAAGAAGTTGACGAAGTTGATGAAGGCCAGCACGATGACCAGCATAGCGATACCCAACAGCGTGTAGGTCGTCACGAGCGACCCCTGGGCGCACGGCACGCGGCTGTCGGACTCGAAGTAGAGGTCACGGATGCACGACAGACGGAAGGGGTCCGTTTCGAGCTGCCCCTCCTCGTTCGCCTCACCGGGATACATCTCCACGAAGAGCCGTTTCCACTCCTCGATGATCGTCCGAAGATCGGTTCCGGGCTGGAATCGTACGTAGTAGTTGTAGCTCCATTCCGAGGGGTCGTCGATACACCGGTCGCCCAGATCCACGGCGATCTGACACTTGGCCATGAGCGAGTTTGCGGGAAAATCCTCGAAGACGGCCACCACCTCGCGGGCATTCTCGGCCGAGGGCTGGTCGGTGTCGCACCAGATCATGTCGCCGACACCGACGCCGAGCTGTTCGGCCGTCGAGCGCGAGACGATGACGCTCTGCGCACGTTTGAGGTCATGGACATCGCCCGCCACGCTCCGGAACTCGAAGACGTCGAGCAGCGGCAGCGAAATGGAGCCTGCATAGATGTTGTTGAAGCGGTCGTAACCCATCTTCGAGGTATTCTCGCGCAGGATGACCGAGGGGCCGAATCCGCCCCAGGTGCAGCCGCCGGCCTCGACGGCCGAGGTCGAGGAGAGGAACCGCTCGACCATGGGCCGGCAGAGCCACGACTGCCAGGCGCCGGGTTCGTACCAGTCGGTGGACTCGACCAGATAGATGCGCTCCGAGTCGCGGAGCGTGCGGTTGTAGGTCATCTCCCAGCGCACCTGCACCAGGATGATGTAGCAGGCCGTGAAGGCGAGCGTCAGCCCGACGATGTTGAGCAGCGACGAGACCTTGTATCGTCGCAGTGTGGTGAGGAAGTTTCGCAGTGCGATTTTCATATGCGAAGGTTTTTGATTATTCGGATTTCACGCAGTCGGCGGGGTTTTCATTGGCCGTACGCCACGAGCAGAAGGTCACCGTGGCGACCGTGACGAGGAGCACCACGGCGAAGGCCGCCGCGAAGATCCACCAGCGGATCGGTACGCGGTAGGCAAACGCGCCCAACCAGCGGTCCACGATCCAGTAGCCGATCGGTGCGGCAAGGAGGAAGCAGACCGTAACGAGCACCACGTAGCGGCGGTTGAAGAGGCGGAGCACCTCGGCGGTCGTGGCGCCCATCACCTTTCGGATGGCCACCTCACGGCGGCGGTGCTGCGTCTCGAAGAGGACGATTCCGAAGACGCCCATCAGGGCGATGACGACGGCCAGCACCGTGAAGAGGCCGACGATGGTCGTGATGCGCCGCTCGCGGGCATACTGGGCGTTGATCTCCTCGTCGAAGAACCGGAAGTCGGAGACTTCGCTCCCCGGATCGAATTTGCGGGCCTTCTCCCGGATCCCCTCGCAGACCGCATCGAGGTCGAACCCGGCGGCCAGGCGCACGTAAAACCGGGACATGCGCGTTTGCCAACAGGTACCCGTCACGAAGGCGAACGGTTCGGTCGGATATTGCAACGGGCGGTAGTGGATGTCGGGGCAGATGCCGATCACCTCACCTTCGTCCAGTTTGCCGCCGACCTTGAGCCCTTTGCGGGCGAGCAGGTCGTTAACGATGAAACGAGCCGTCGAATCCCGGTCGTGTTCGGGTTTGAAATCCTCGCCGGCCAGGACCGGAATACCCAGCACATCGAGGAAGTTGCTGCGGACAAAGCGGACGTGAATCCCGACCTCTTCACCGTTGATCTTGCGTCCGAAGACCGAGATGGCTTCCGCTACGAAGCGGTTTCCGGAGGCTGTGACGCCGGCGATCTGCGGATCACTCTGCAACGAAGAGGCAAACGTATCGAACGAATCGGGATCGGAGAGTTTCGACGAGGGGAAATAGAAGGTCAGCACCTGTTCGTGGTCGAACCCCAGGTCAAAGCGCCGCACATAACGCTGTTGCAGCAGCGTGCAGACCGAGAAGACGATCAGTCCGATCGCGACGATGAACTGCACGCCGAGCAGCGCCACGCGGAAGCGGCGGCCGGCCGTCGAACCGACGAACGACCCTTTGGCGGCCATCGCCGGGTTGAACGAGGTGATGTACCACGCCGGGAAACTTCCGGCGACGAGCGCCGCGACGAACGAAACGCCCAGCGAAATGCCCAGCACGGGGAGGTTGTCGCCCAGCGCGAGCGAGCTGCTGACATACGAGGCGAATTCGGTGCCCTTCAGTGCAATGGCCACATACCAGGCGCAGAGCTGTGCCAGAAGCATGAATCCGAAGGCTTCGAACAGGAAGCTGAAGCGCAGCAAGCGGGTCGGAGCCCCGAAGACCTTGAGAATGTTGACCGACCGCAGCCGTACGGGCACCAGCGCGAAGAAGAAGTTGACGAAATTGATCAGGGCGATGAGGATAACGAGCACCGCCACGCTCAGCAGCGAGTAGGTCAGCGTAGTCGACCCGATGGGAAAATCGTCGGCATTGGCATCGAGCCGCCGGTTGAAATAGAGCTCGTCGAGCGGAATCAGCGTACAGGCCCGCTCATCGTTCAACTCCTCTTCGCTGATCTCCTCGCCCCAGATCGGAGCCATGCGCTCGAGGTAGTCGCGGTTGATCGAAAGGTGCAGATCGGACCAAAGTCTTGCCACCTTTTCGGGATCAGTCCCTTTGTGAAGGCGGACGAAATAGCAGTCGTTCCAGTTGTTCGGAGCATCAAGGTCCTGGTCGCCGACATCCTGCAATCCGACGATATGGGCAAAGGAGCTGTTTGCCGGAAAATCCTCGTAGAGAGCCACCACCTCCTTTTGTACCTCGGGATGTTGGTTCTCTTCGTCGCCGAACCAGAGCACGTCGCCGACGCGCAGTCCGAGCCGTTCGGCCTGCGAACGCGCCAGGGCCACACTGCTGGGTTGAGCCAGCGCCTTCAGATCCCCCTCGATGGCTTCCAGCCCCAAAGCATCGATGAAGCCGGCCGATACCTCGTTGAACGAAGCCTGCAGGCGGAGCAGATCACCGCCCCGGCGTACCCATACGGGTTGCTCCCAGCGCCAGGGGCGGATGCAGCCGCCGGCCACGATTTCGGGCGATCGGGCGATGAGCTGCTCTCCTTCTGGGCGCGGCGAATTGATGGAGAGGCTCGTTTCGTCGAACGGCGAGAGAGGCGCCACCAGATAGATGCGTTCAGCATCGGGGATGGCGCGGTTGAAGGTCATCTCCCAGCGCACCTGCACGAGAATGACGTAGAAGGCCGTGAAGGCGAGCGTCAGCCCAACGATGTTGAGCAGCGACGAGACCTTGTAGCGCCGCAGCGTGGTGAGGAAGTTATGGAAAGCTATCTTCATGACAAACGGATTTAATCAGTTCTTGAGCGATTCGACCGGATCGGCATCGGCTGCGCGGCGGCTCTGCCATCCGACCGAAAGCAGCGCCACAACCGCGGCAAAAAGGCCGGCGGCGAGAAAGATCCACGGCGAGAGGGCGATGCGCACGCTGTACTCCTCCAGCCAGCGCCGGAGCCCCCAGACGGCAATCGGCACGGCGATGACGAATGCCACGCCCACGAGTGCCATGAAGTTGCGCACCAGACGCGTGAGCATCTCGCGGCGCGAGGCCCCGAAGACGCGGCGCACGGCGATCTCCTGCCGTTTCTGCTGGATGTAGTAGGCCGCCATGGCGAAGAGCCCCAGCGAGGAGATCAAGAGAGCCACGAGGGTGAAGATCCCGACGATGTGCAGCAGGCGCCGCTGTGCCGCGAAGTCGTCGGCGATCTCATCGGTGATGTAACGCCCGGTGAAGGAGGCGCCGTCGGTCGTCCGGTGGAAGAGCTCCTCGACGGCCCGGTAGGCTGCGGCGTGGTCCCGGCCGGTCTTCACGAGGATGTTCCAGGGATAGAATCCGTCGGGATTGTTCACCTCGCGCAGCAGCACCGCACTCGGGGCGTCGAGCGCCGTGCCGACCTGGAAGTCGCGGTAGATACCCGCAACGACAATCGCTTGGGAGATATCCTTGCCCACCTTGAATTCGGGGGCATCCTCCGCAATGCCCAGTTCGCTCAGGGCATACTGGTTGATGTACCAGACATTCGAGGACCAGAAGTTTCGGAACACGACACTCTCGTCGGCATCGGCCACGTGGTTGTCGCGCAGCCGTTCGAGACCCAGAATCCGGAAATAGGCCGAGTCGCCGATAAAGATCTGAAACGAAACCATCCGGTCGATGCCATACTGAAAGGTATTGTTGTTGCCGCGGTCGTGGGGCGTGCCGCATCCGAGTCCGACGGCCTCGACCTCGGGCAGCGAACGCAGCGCGTCGCAGAAGTGGCGCATCGCACTCCGGTCGGGGAAGATACTGGTTTCGATATTGAGGATGTCGTGCGTTTCGTATCCCATCGGGGCGTTCACCAGATGGCGGATCTGGAGTCCGATGGTAATCGAGGCGGCGAGCAGGACGATCGTAATGACGTTCTGCAGGGCGATGAGCACCCGTCCGTAAAGCGTCTTGGCGTGACGGCGGAAGGTGCCGCGTACGATGTCGATAGGCTGATAGCGCGCCACAAGCAGTGCCGGTACCAGTCCCGAGATCACGCCCAGCACGACAACGGCCAGCAGGCACCAGCCCGCCACCGGCCACGAGAAGTCGTCCCAGACGGCGACCTTCGTGCCGAGGAGTTGCGAGGCCCACGGCACGAGCAGCTCCGCGATGCTCGAGGCGAAGAGCAGCGCCGCGGCGCAGAAGAGCGTCGATTCGAGGATCCACTTGAGGAAGATGTCTCCGCGCGAGGCGCCGAGCAGCCGTCGGGCCGCCATCTCGCGGGCCCGGAATCCGGCCTGCGCCACCGTGAGGTTGATGTAGTTCATCACGGCGAAGACGAGCACCACGAGTCCCACGCCCAGCAGGATGAAGAGGAACGACCGGCTGCCGTGAGCCAGTTTGAAGGAGTTGTTGGTCGGTTCGAAATAGAGTTCGCGCAGCGGGATGAGCCGCACCTGCTGGACGACATTGCCTATATAGGGCCAATAAATCTCCTTGAAGAAGGCGAGCATGTCGGGAACCTTGGCCTGCAGGTCGGCCCCCTTGCGGGCGAGCAGGAACGTAACGCCGGCCCCGCTGTTGGACATGCGTTCGTCGTTGGCCGCGTTGGTCTCGGTGATGCGCTCGGCCCGCATGACGATGTCGGCCGCAGGAATCGCCGAGCGTTCGATGTCGCGCATGACGCCGCTGACGACATAGACGCGCTCGTCGTTGTCCACGCGGAGCGTCTGACCCAGCGGGTTAAAGGTCCCGAAGACCTTGCGGGCGAACGACTCCGAGAGGACGACATTCTCGCGGGCGGCCAGCGCCTCTTCGCGCGAACCTTCGAGCAGCGTGAAGTCGAACATCCGGAAGAAGGTCGTGTCGGCGTAGAGCACCGAGGCGAGGAACTTCTGCCGGCCGATCTCCACGGGGGTCGTACCCGCATCCGCATCCTCGAAGATGGCCACGGCACAGGTCGATTCGATCTCGGGATAGCGGTCGCGCAGATACTTCTGAAGATAGTAGCCGCTGGCCACCGTCTCTTCGGAGCAGACGGCATAGATGCGGTCGGCCTTGGTCTGATAGCTGTCGACCGTGAGCTGGCGGACCGTGTAGTCGGCCACGAGCAGCACGAAGGCCAGCGCCAAGGCCAGTCCGATGAAATTGACGGCCGTATAGAGGCGGTTGCGGCTCAGGAAGGTGAGCCACGAACGGAAATCGAGTTGGCGGAACATGTGACGGCGAGGTTTACTTGTTGAGAATCAGCACGTCGTTAGCGCCGTAGTTCTCGTATCCCGAGACGATGACTCGCTCGCCCGGCTCCAGCCCCTCGAGCACCTCGTAGTACTGCGGGTTCTGGCGTCCGATGCGGATCTGGCGCTTGTAGGCGCGGTCACCCTCGGGCGTGAGGACGTAGATCCACGCCCCGCCCGTCGACTGGTAGAACGACCCGCGCGGGATGATCACCGCATCGGTCGGCTGCCCCAGTTCGAGATGGAGGTAGTAGGTCTGGCCGCTGCGGATGTTGCGCGGATGGGCCCCGACGAAGGTGAAGTCGGCCCGGAACTGGCCGTTGCGCACCTCGGGGTAGACCTTCCTCAGACGCATCGTGTAGGCGGTGTCCTGCCGCTCGAAGGTGGCGTCGAGCCCCGCACGCACACGGTCGATGTAGCTCTCGTCGATCTGCGCCTCAACCTTGTAGTCCGACAGGTCGTTCACCTGGCCGATCTTCTGTCCCGACGAGACCGATTGCCCCAGCACGACGTCGAGCAACCCCACCTCACCGTCGATCGGCGACTTGACCTGCAGGTTGCCGATGCGCTCGCGGATGAGCTGCATGTTGCGCTTCATGTTGGCGAGGTTGTCCTCCATCTGCTCGATCTGCACCGTGCGGTAGAGCGAATCCTGCACCTGCCGCTCGATGTTCAGCTCACGCTTCTTGGCGGCCAGTTCGTAATCCTCCTTCGACTGGAGCCAATCCTCGCGGGCTATGAGGTTGTTGCGGTACAACTCCTCGTTCTGCTGCCAGGTGCGGTGCTTGCGCTCAACGTCGAGGTCCAGCTGCACCTTGTCGAGCCGCAGGTCGAGCTTCTGCTGCTCCATCGAAATGAGCGTGTTGCGCAGGATGTTCTGCTTCTCGGCCAGCTCGGCCTCGCTGTTCAGAATCTCGAGCGTGAGCGACGTGTTGCTCAGCTCCACGAGCACGTCGCCCTTGTGGACCGAGGCCCCCTCCTCGACGACGAGCCGCTCGACAACGCCCGCCTCCAACGGACTGAGCTGCACAGTCGTAATGGGCTGCACCTGCCCCGTGACGCGGATGTAGTCGTTGAATTCGCCGCGGGCGACTGTACCGACGGAGATCGTCCGGGCGTCGATGCGCAGCGTCGAGGAGTTGCCGCGCACGAGCAGCCACACAATGAAGACCAGGAGTACGGCTCCTGCGAGATAGGGAATCCCCCGTTTGGTGAAGAGGGCGTGCAGCCCCTTTTTCTTTTCGATGCGAATATCCATGGTTGTGTTGTTTTTTTCGGGTTTAACGAATCAGCGGCTCGCCGTTATAGTAGGCCACCAGCCGCACCTTGATGATATATTGCAGCCGGGCGCGCAACCGTTCTGAACGGGCCTGAAGCAGCTTGTCGGCGGCCGTCTGCAGATCGATGGCCGAGACCATGCCGCGCTCGTACTTGCCCGCGACGGCCTCGTAGGCCAGCCGCGCGGCATCGCTCTTCTTCGAGGCCTGGACGAACTCCTTGCCGTAGCCCAGCATCTGCTGATAGGCCTGTGCCACCTCGCTCTGGAGCGTGCGGAGGGTCTCCGTGCGGGTCTGCTCGGCGATGCGCCAGTTGTTGCGGGCGCGGTTCATCGAGGTGCGGCGCGCGAGCCCTCCGAAGATCGGGATGTTCAGCTGCGCCGAGACGTAGAAGCCGCGGTTGTCACGGAACTGGTTGGGGAACGAGGCGTAGAGCGAACGGTTGTCGAGGCTCATGAAGAAGTTGGTCGAATAGCCGCCCCCGACGTAGATCGACGGATAGAGATTGCCCTTGGCGATGGAGAACTGCAGCTTCGAATGGCGCACGTCGTGCCGTGCCGCCACCGCCTTGGGGTTGTACTCCAGCGCATTGCCGAGCACCTCGTCGAAGGGGGCGACGCCGGCCGGAGTCTCGATCTCCACCGCCGTGTCGATGCGCAGCGGTCGGTCGGCCGGATAGTTCATCGCCTCGGAGAGGGCGATCTCGGCCAGCGCGAGGTTGTTCTCCTGCTGCGTCAGGAGGTAGTCGTCCGAAGCCTGCTGCGACTCGACCTCCGCCACGTCAGCGGCGCTCTTCAACCCCAGTTCGAAGAGCTTGCGGCTCTTCTCGAGTTCGGCCGTGCTGGTCTCCAGCTGCTCGCGGGCCAGCCGCACACTCTCGGTGTAGTAGACCACGTCGAAATAGGCCTGCATGGTCTTCAGGGCGATCTCGTCGCGGGCCAGCTGCAGCTCCTCGACCCCCTGCAGGCGCATGACGCGGGCGGCGCGCACCGTATTGATGCCGGTCAACCCGGCAAACAGGGGCAGCTGCCCCGACAGGGAGTAGGAGTTGTCGAAGTTCGAGACATCGGTGTAGGTGTTCGTCTCGGGGTCGACCGAACGGCCGAAGCTGGTCGAGGCGCCGACCGTGCCGCTCACCGAGGGGACGAGCGAGGCGACGGATTCGATATAATCCTGACGGTAGTTGCGATTGGTGTAGGCCTGGCGCCGCACGGCAGGGCTGTGCTCGACGGCATAGCGCATGCACGCCTCGAGCGACATCGGCTCGCCCTCCGAAGCGGACCCCGCCCCGGCAACGGTTGCCGGGGAGTC
>ERZ779850.3520-NODE-3520-length-10968-cov-7.442042_pt1 | contig 10968 bp, 10 predicted proteins | sample MGYA00511249_ERZ779850 | MGnify/ENA primary metagenome ERZ779850 (study PRJEB29588, sample SAMEA2162475) | human gut metagenome | biome: human gut; feature: human-associated habitat; material: faeces | place: Denmark | collected 2008/2010 ...
GGATAAGCTGTCGAACCCTGTCGCCCCTCAAAACAATTTTCTCCCTTTGGTTTGGCTTCTCCTCCGACATAATCGCTTGGATTGCTTCGGTTGTGAGTTTGCCCTCCTCAAAGAACTTTCGCATACGGATTGTTTGGTCGTGGGACGGAGTTGCGTCGTTCAGGTCGATTTCATCAACCACATCACGCTGGCTGTCCTCATCGAGAAAAGACAGTTCAACCGCCGGTCGCATTTTAATTCGCCCCTCGTCAACATATTCCAACAGTTCGGGAACAAGATTTGTAAGGCGAATATATCTGTGAATCTGATTTCTGCTGTCGCCACATTCTTCGCTCATTAAGTCAAGACTTTGCTTTCCTCGTAAATCAATCCCCACTGGGGATGAATTTTCTTTGCCGGGTCTGCCTGCCTGTCTTTTCATTGCTTCGCTTCTCATTTTATATGCGAATGCTTTTTCTGAGGGAAGTATCTGCGACCTTTGGTAGTTGCTCTCAACCATTAAAATTGTGGCTTCGTCTCGGTTCAGTTCAACGACCTCACAACGGAGCGTATCAAACCCGGCAAGCTCACAGGCTCGCTTTCGTCTGTGTCCTGAAATGAGTTCGTATCTGCCGTCCTCTTTCTGCCTTACCGTCGCCGGAGTGATTACCCCTCGTTCCTTAATACTCTCAATGAGCTGTGCCATATCCTCGTCATCACGCACCTTAAAAGGGTGGTCGGGGAAATCGTCAATCTCAGTCAAGGGAATATCTCGGATTTTTGAAAGCTTTTCTTCATCTCTCTGTTCCTGCGTAGAAAATAAGTCATCGAGCTTCGTGAGAGTGAAGTCGCTCTTTCTTCCTGCCATCGGCTAACACCTCCTTTGTAAATTCGGTGTACGCCTTTGACACCGTACTGTTGGGTTCGTAGGCAAAAATGCTCTTGCCTTTGGAAGAAGTCTCTGCGGCTTTTACGGCAATCGGGATATATGTTCTATACATCTTGATTTGACTACCGAAGTTCTCTCTCAGAGCTTCTATCGTGCTTTTGGCGAGGTTGGTACGGCTATCCACCAAAGTGAGAAGCATACCGTCAATCTTTAAGCCCGGATTGATACGCTTCTTTACTCGTGAAATGGTCTGAACAAGCTGCGTCATTCCTTTTGCCGGTAAATACTGAGCCTGAACAGGGATAATAACGCTGTCAGCCGCAGATAGAGCATTGATTGTTACCATTCCGAGAGAAGGCATACAATCTATAAGGATATAGTCGTATTTGTCCTTCACTTCGCTGAGATAGTTTCTCAATGCCGTCTCTCTGCTCATTGCATTGACAAGGTTAAACTCCATTGCAGAAAGCTCAAGGTTTGCCGGAACAAGGTCAACACCTTCGTCGTGGTGCAGAATACCGACCGTAGGGTCATTCATCGTTTCGTTTATGACATCTGTGAGTTTCGTTGCAAGCGTGATACCCAAGTTATCCGTATCCTGCCAACCGAGACAAGTGGTTAAGTCGCCCTGTGGGTCTGCGTCTATGAGCAACACTTTCTTTCCCTGCATTGCAAGACCGACACCGAGGTTTACCGTAGTGGTCGTCTTTCCAACTCCGCCTTTTTGATTGCATATGGCAATCGTTTTGCAGTTCGACACTTTGTGCGTCCTCCTTTCGTAAAATTCATAGCCATCGCAGTATGGCTATGTACTTGACCGGCTCATTTCCTAACCGGTCGGGCAATATTTGTTCTCAACACCCCTTGCCGAACAATAAGCTCACGGGAAGTCACTAAGGAACAGATTGCTAATCTGTATCATAGGAATTTCACCTCTGCCGGGTTCTCCGCCAGCTCCGTAGAGAAGTATCATTATCCTTCTGACTGTCATCGCCGTAACAGGGGCAACCTATTACTTATACCGGGAGTTCTCGCTGTTCTGCAATGCAGAAGTCACGGCGTACCCGATAAGGTGGCTAAAATCATCAGAAATAAAGTCTTAGTGAATGATTTATTCAGTTGTCAAAGTACAAGTGAAAGGCTTCCGTTTTTGTGGTTCGGAATTAACCCCTTCACTCATTTGGACAAAGGGGGTCAAAATGCACACCCAAAATCGCCCCTTTTTCAAAAATTTCTTGAAAAAATTTTTTCAAACAAAAAAGCCGCCTATTTTCCTCGAAATTGAGGTCAATAGACGGCGGGTAGAAATATTCATAATTTTGATGTATAATGGAGAATCAAGAGTAAGACAAATTTGAATTTGTAGGGTTGAAAATGAAAATTGTTGAGATAACCGAAAACAAAAAAGAATATCTTGACTTGCTGTTATTGGCAGACGAGCAAGAGGATATGATAGACCGTTACCTCGACCATGGCACGATGTATGTGCTTGACGATAACGGAGTCAAATGCGAGTGTGTCATAACCGATGAAGGAAAAGGCATACTTGAAATCAAGAACATTGCGACAGCTCCCGAATATCAGGGAAAAGGTTATGCCAAAGCATTGATTGAATTTCTTGTTAAAGAATATGGCGAACAGTATTCTATTCTTCAAGTGGGAACAGGTGATAGCCCTTTGACGATACCTTTCTATGAAAAGTGCGGTTTTGTCCGTTCCCATATCGTGCCGAATTTTTTTACAGACAACTATGATCACCCAATATTCGAATGTGGTGTTCAGCTTGTCGATATGGTATATTTGCAAAGACCGATATAAACCAAATTCCAATTTGTCGAACTTACTCTAAATTAGCAAAGACCGCTTACATCGTGTAGGCGGTCTCTTTTCGTGTTCAGATATATTTGATTTTGAACTTTCTTCTCTTGGCTGAAAGCACCTTATAAAGAATATCATCTACTGCATCGGTGCATCTGCCTTGTGCTGTCAGGCTGTTCTTCAAACGAATAAGTGATTGTATCAATCTGCTATATTCGTCATCATTTAGATAGATATGGAACTTTTCTTCTCTCATAGTCGTTTCCTCCATTCATCGAATCTTTCTCTGATTACCGAAACATCTGCTTCGGTGTCAGAATAAATAAAGATATGTACGCTTTTGAAAACTGCTTTTACTCTGTCGGAATATTCCGCTTCCGTTTCGGTTGTCTTAAAAGGGAGTTTTACGAGTTTTATATTTCGCTGCTTGCATAAGTGGCTTTTGAGAACCTCCATCTGTTCTGAGCCGCTCGTAAATTCTATCGCCAGCTTTTCTGACGGAATGTAGGTTTCAAGTGGTATTCCTAATAGTTTATCCGAACCGAGCTGCACCTTTAGTCCTTTTTGATTTGCGTAATAGGCAACAGCCAAGCCGGGGAATACGGAGCGATATTCGCTTTCGCATAGGGTGCATTTTTCTCTAAGAATTGTTCTGTCGCTGATTTTTGCTTTCCAAGAGTGTCCGAGTGAACATTTCCACCACACACTTTTCATCGACTTTCTTGACACTTGTGTCGGGAGCAGAGAGTTTTTTTCGTAATCCCATTCAGCAAGCAGTTTCCTGTCCGTTGTGGCTAAATCATTGTATCCTTCAAGAACCGCCCTGTCCGCACAAACCGGGCATACTGTTCCTTTTACACGGGCATTGATAACGGACTTCCACTCATTACCGCAGGTCTTACACTTCCACCAAACATTGCGTCTTGATTTTGCGTTTACCTCATCAGGTAATAGAGGATGATTTCTTTCTGACCACTCGGCGGCAAGGTCAGGGTGCGTAGTCGCCAAGTCATTAAATCCTTTGAGCAATGTATATCCGCTACAATACGGACATCTGCTCCCACCGGAACGGGTTGAAATAAGAGTGTGCCACTCGTTTCCGCAATTTTTGCATTTCCACCAAGCCTTACTGTTTGCAAAGGCTGTTACCATTGTAGGCAGCAACGGAAGATTTCTGTCAGACCATTCAGCAGCAATATCGGGATACTGTGAAGCAAGGTCATTGAATCCGGCAAGGACTTTATTGTGTGAGCAGTATGGACAGCCTGTACCGTTTATCGTTCTGCTTTTAACGCTTGCTTCCCATTCGTGTCCGTGTTTGCATTTCCAAATAATCTTCTTATGAGAAGCGACAGATACCTCGGTTGGCTTTAATTTGTTCTTTTCAGACCACTCCTGAGCCAACAGGGGCTTCAATGTGACTAAATCATTGATACCCTCTATTACTCTCGCTCCTGAGCATATCGGGCATTTCTCGCCCTTTGAACGAGCTTTAACGCTCGTTTCCCACTCGTGTCCGCAAGCACCTTTCCACCACACTCTTTTATTTGAACCGAAGGTTATCTTATCCGGCGTCAGCGGTAAATTCCTCTCTGACCATTCAGGAATTAGCTCCGGGTGAACGCTTGCTAAACTGTTGCTCATAGTATAACCACCCCTTCCTCTGTGATTATCCTCATTATATTGAGAAAAACAGAATTGGTGTAGTTTGCGATGTAGTCCGAAAACTATGAGAAATGAAAGAAGCTCCTGAGAAGATGTAGCTTCTCAGGAGCTGTGTGAAACTCAAAATTATGCGATTTTTTAGTCTCTGCACCGTTTTTAGCACCGATTGGTGTAAATTTGGTGTAAAGAGGTAAATTTATTCGGTTTGGAAACTCCCGAAACCCGCATAAACACTGGTTTTTTTCGAATTTTACTTGTCGAGGGGCTTCATTGTCGGGAACAGCAGAACATCGCGGATGGAGGCGCTGTCGGTCAGGAGCATGACGAGACGGTCAACGCCGAAGCCGAGGCCGCCCGTGGGGGGCAGGCCGTATTCCAAAGCGGTAACATAGTCGTAATCAACCTGGGCTTTGCAGTTGGGCTCGATGGCCTTGCGCTCAGCAACCTGGCGCTCAAAACGTGCTTTCTGGTCGATGGGGTCATTCAACTCGCTGAATGCGTTGCCATACTCGGTGCAGTCAATGAAATACTCAAACCGCTCAGTAAACGCCGGGTCATCGGGCTTGCGCTTGGCCAGCGGGCTGATTTCAACAGGATAATCATAGATAAAAGTAGGCTGGATGAGCTTATCTTCAACAAATGCATCAAAGAACTCTGCCAGGATCGCACCCTTGGTCGGAACTTCGGGCAGCTCCACATGGTGCTCCTTAGCAGCGGTGATGGCATCCTCATCGGTTTTCCAGTCATTGAAATCAACACCGGAATACTTCTTGACGGCCTCCACCATGGTCAGGCGCTCCCAGTGGCCCAAGTCGATCTGCTTGCCCTGGTAGGTGATCTCCATGCTGCCGCAGACCTTGAGAGCCAGGCGTTTGTAGAGCTCTTCCACCAGATCCATCATGCCGTGGAAATCAGTGAATGCCTGATACAGCTCAATGGTGGTGAATTCGGGGTTATGCTTGGGGTCCATACCCTCGTTGCGGAAGATACGGCCAACCTCATATACACGGTCCATGCCACCCACGATCAGGCGCTTGAGGTAAAGCTCTGTCTCGATGCGCAGCACCATATCCATATCCAGCGTATTGTGATGGGTATAGAAAGGACGGGCAGAAGCGCCGATTTCAAACGGGGTCAGGATGGGGGTATCGACCTCCAAAAAGCCCTTTTCGTCCAGGTAAGCGCGGATCTCTTTCAGGATCTGGCTGCGCTTAACAAAAGTATCCTTGACTTCGGGGTTGACGATCAGGTCAACATAGCGCTGGCGGTAGCGGGCTTCACGGTCAGTCAGGCCATGGAACTTTTCGGGCAGAGGCAGCAGACTCTTGGAAACCAAGGTCAGCTCATGCACGCGCACGCTCAGTTCGCCCATTTTGGTGCGGAACACTTCGCCGGTGCAGGCAATGATATCGCCCACATCCATCTTTTTGAATGCGGCGTATGCTTCATCGCCCAGCAGATCACGCTTGACGAAGATTTGGATATCACCTTTCGCATCGCGCAGGTGGGCAAAGCTGGCCTTGCCCATAATGCGCTTGGACATCATACGGCCAGCCAGGCTGACCATACGGCCGGTATCTTCCTCAGCGGGCAAATCTTTATATTCTTCTTTCAAATCAGCAGAGAAAGCATCCTGCTTGCATTTGGTGATGGTAAACGGGTCGTGGCCGGCGGCCTTGAGGTCGGCCAGCTTCTGACGCCGTACTGCCGCTTCCGATGCGGCGTTCTGGGGGGCGGACTGCTTGTTCTGTTCCATGGCGCAGGTTCCTTTCCTGTTTTATATCCGGGGGTGATCAGCGGCTGCGGCTGACACCCAGAATGGTGTATTCCAAAATATTGCCGTTGGGCAGGGTAACGTCAACCTTATCGCCAGCCTTGTGGCCGATGAGGGCAGCGCCGACCGGACTTTCATCGCTGATGCGGCCCTGGTCGATGTCGGCTTCGGTAGAACCGGTGATATCATACTCTTCAGCTTCATCCGGCTCATCGCCCTCTGCCAGGATGCGCACATGCATACCGATAGAAACGGTATCCAGGCTCAGGTCACTGTCGTCCATGATGCGGGCAACCTTCAGGGTAGCTTCCAGGTCAGCAATGCGGGCTTCAACCACAGCCTGCTCTTCCTTGGCGGCATCGTATTCCGCGTTCTCAGAAAGGTCACCGTAACCACGGGCAACCTTGATCTTTTCAGCAATCTCGGAACGCTTGACAGTTTTCAGGGTGTCCAGTTCTTCTTCCAGCTTTTTATAACCCTCATGGGTAACAACAACTTCTTTGGCCATTGTCAATGTCTCCTTAGCAATTAAAAAGTCGTGCGGCCCGGTGGGAGCCGCACTAGTTTTAATATTTTATCGTTTTTTCCTGTCGCTGTCAAGTAGATTTTAGCGTTGCGGCTCTGTTTTTCCTTTCAGGAAAGCCACACTGCGCCGCTGTTTTTCAAATGGCGGGTTCTGGGGGTTCGACGGTGCAAATTACTGCTTCCGCCATACATTTTCAGCATTTCTGCGCTGTTTTTTCCTTTGTTTTGTCTGAACCATCTGCTTTTTAACCGCTTCATATTGACCATTGGCGTAAAACGTGGTAACATGTAGATGTTATATAGCATGCTGGCGCAGGGATACTGTTGCCGGCGGTTTTGCATGTATGTATGGTTTTTGTGCCCATTGGATATATTATTTTATGCAAAAGGGAGGTTTTGCGCCGTTGAAGCGTTTTTTGTGTGCGGTGATCGTTGCTGCGCTGCTGTTGTTCTGTGTTGCCTGCGGCAGCCATGCGGCCGTCTCCGCTGATTCGATCGCAACTGCCGCACCCACGGCATCCTCATCCCGCAATATTCGCAGCGAACCTATTACCGTAAACAGCACCGTGGCTGACGCTGATACCGTGAACAATGCACAGACCGCAGCCCCCACTACGGAAGCAACCGAAGCTCCTGCGGAAAGCGAGGCCGAAGAGGTGGATACCCCCGCTACCGGGGATTTTCCGGTGCCTTACCTGGCTGCTGTGCTGGGGTTGATTCTGGTTTGTTCCGCGGGCCTGGTTATGCTCAAGCGTATCTGATTTTATTCGTCCATTCCAAAAGGGAGGCCACGCGGCTTCCCTTTTTTTTACCTTATTTTATGCAAGGGGGTGTTTTTCTATGCCACGCCGTTTTCCTCACCTGCGGGGGGACAGCCGCTTGTATCCGTTTGCTGCACGCACGGCGCTGCGGCGGCGCCAAAAGCACCGGGCCTGGGCGCTGCGCCTTTGCGGCGCTGCGGTGCTTTGCCTGGCTGCCGGGCTGATCCTGCGGGATACTGTATTCCGCGGCGGCCAGCCGGAAGCCCCGGTCACCACCGCGGAGTCAACGGAGCAGCCCTCCCCCACCCCGATTGCCATTACCCCGCGGGCCGCAACGGTGGATGTGCTGGCCGCCGAAAGTGCGGACAGTGATGTCCACTCTTCCCCCGCGCCGCATCCAAGCCCGGATGCCGCCCAGGCGGCGGATATTCTGCCTCAGTATCAGGAGCTTTACGCCCAGAATCCCGACCTTGCAGGCTGGCTGTGCATCAATGGCACCAACATTAACTACCCTGTGGTTCAGGCAGACAACAGTTATTACCTGCGCCGCGGGTTTGACCGACTGTATTCCACCGCCGGAACGCTGTTTTTGGATGAGCGCTGCCGCCTTGCCACGCCAAACGCCGCTGGAACGGCCAATGCCATGATTTACGGCCACAACACTGCCAGCGGCAGCATGTTCAGCCAGCTGCTGAACTATGCGGACAAAGCGTTTTACACCGCCCACCCTACCTTTCAGTTTGATACGCTGTACGAAGAAGGCACCTGGCAGGTTGCCGCTGTGCTGCGCACTGAGCTTGGCGCGGATGCGCTGCCCTACTATTCCTTTTTTGATGCTTCCACGCAGGAAGAATGGCAGCAGCGCGTGGATGCCATTCTGGAACTTTCGCTTTACGATACCGGCGTTGTGCCCCAATATGGGGACCATCTGCTGACCCTTTCCACCTGCGGCGTTGCCACCGTCACAACCAACAGCCGCTTTGCCGTGCTGGCCGTAAAAATAAACTGAGGTGCATCTATGAGCATTCTGGCGCAAATCATTGGTCTTGCCTGCCTGCTGTTCTGGGGGTTCTGGCTTTGCTGCAAGCTGCGGCTGCCCGCCGGGTTTGCCCCGCTGTGCGGGCTGTGCTTTTGCATGGTAGTGCTGCAGCTGGCTGGCAGCTGCAACCAGCTTTGGCTGGGGGCCCAGCTGCTGCTTGTGGGGGCTGTGCTCACCCTGGCGCAGCGCCGCCGTCACGAAATTTTGCCCCAGCTGCTCTCCCCGGGTGTGCTGGCCTTTTGCAGCGCTGCCGGGGTGCTGATGGCGGTGTTCGCCATCCGGCAGCCGGAATTCCAGACCTGGGATGAATTCAGCCATTGGGGTATCTACTTCAAAAGTGTATTTTACCAGCACCGTTTTGCCGTGTGGGATACCACCCGCAGCCTGGCTCATCAGGCATACCCGCAGGGCCTGCCGGGGCTGTACGCCCTGTTTGCGCTGCCCGCCGCCCAATACCGGGAAGCGGATGTACTGTTTGTCACTGCGCTGCCGCTGGCTGCGGCGGCTTCTGCCCTGTTTGCCCTGCCGCAGGTCACAGCCCGCCGCCCGCGCATCGCTTATACTGTCTGCGCCTGCCTGGCCGCACCGGCGCTGTTTTGGCTGTTTGCCCCCGATACCCCCTATACGACTGCTTATATGGACGCCCCGGTGGGCGCCCTGTTTGCTGCGGCGCTTTGTGTTATCCTGTTGCCCTGTGCTGCTAACAGCCGCGTGCAGCGCGGTCTGGCGCTGGCATTCCTGTGCGGCGCATTGACCACTGTAAAAGAGATTGGCACCGTGTTCGCGCTGTGCGTGGTGGGCATCTGGTTTCTGCAATGCCTGCTGGATGCGCTGCGGGATAAGGGCGGCACCCTGCGCGGCTTCCTGCTGCCCTTTACCGCTGCGTTGCCCTGCTTTGCCATACCGCTTGCCTGGAAGCTGCTGCTGAAAGCCCTGCACCGGGCCGATGACCAGTTTTCCTCCATGGGGCCGGGATACTTTTTGCAGTGCTGGCAAGAGGCCCGCACCGGTTTTGACCGCTACTTTTACGATGTGTGGGACCGCTACTATGCCCGGCTGCGCAGCTATCCGCTGCTGTTTGGGGCCAGCACCTTCAAGCTGGGCTGTTTGTGCGCTGCGGCCGCGGTGCTGCTTTTAATCGTTCTGATCTGGGCCATGGGGCGGTGGCAGGGGCTGCGCACGGCGCTGCCGGGGCTGTGCATGATCTTGTACTGGCCGCTTTATCAGGGCGTGTTGTTCTATGTGTACATCTGCGGCATGAGCCCTTATGAGGCACTGGAGATGGCCAGCTGGGAGCGGTACTTCTGCTGCTTTTTCCTCGGCTGGTTCAGCGTGCTGGAAGGCGAAGCCCTGCTGGCCGGGTTTGCTGCGGCCCACCGCCTGCCGCGAATGGCCGGGCATGCGGTGCCCGCCATTGTTCCCTGCCTGCTGGTTTGCAGCACGCTTTGGGGCATCTGGCAAGCGGGCGGTGCTGCATCCCTCTTCTGCCTGCCGAAAGCCGACTGGCGCACCGAGCAGCAACAGATCGCTGCAGACATGCTAACCCGCATGGACGGCGCACAGAATGGCAGCATTTGGCTGCTGAGCGCCGACGACTCGATGGCCGTGCAGAACATGTGGTACTACCAGTACGAGCTGTATCCCGCCGTTACCGCGGTGGAAGCCCAGAGCAGCGAAACTGATGTGGACTTCGGCTACAACATCGGCGAGCATGATGTGACCTGGCTGGTGCTGTTTGGCGTAACCGATGATTTTACCGCACGTTACGCTGATCTGGCCGATGATGGTCTGCGCAGTGCCCAAAGCACCGCCCCGGCGCTGTACGCCGTAACCAATGTGGATGGACGGATTTATTTGACGGCAAAATAGAAACAGGCATGTGCCGCATACGGGAGATGGTATTCTCGCCGTGCGGCACATGCCTTTTGCTTTGTTTTATAGTTCACACTCCATGGGCAGGTAAGCGCCATTTTCGTTCGGGGTGCGCTGGCCGGTCAACGCAAAACCGTTTTTCTGCCAGAAGGCTTTGCTTTGGGGGTTGCCCTCGTCGATGGCAAGGCGCAGTGTTTTGAATTGTTCGGCCCGCAATGCCTGCTTGCAATCTGCAATCAGTGCGCTGCCGGTACCCCTGCCCTGCTGGGCAGCATCCACCATAAATAGGCCGATGTATGCGGTGGCCGGGTTGGGATAGCCGGTGATCAGATCCATCATCGCGGCCAGCGTTTCACCGTCATAAAAACCGATAAAATATTTATCCGACAACGTTTTGCCCGGCGGAACAGCCTGCAGATCATCCAGAATGCTGGCTTTGGTGGCCATGGGCGGGTGGTAGCGGTAGAACTGCGGGTTGCCGCTGCACAAAGCCAGCATGGCATCCACATCTGTTTTCATCAGCTGCCGGACGGTGTACCGGCGGGAAAGGGATTGCAGCTGCATGAGGTTCTCCTTTTCTGTTTTGATTTTAGGCAACACCGCACAATTCCCGCCTTGCGGCTTAAGCACCGCTCCGGCAGCTGCG